>Ga0209747_1000283_pt1 | contig 27780 bp, 23 predicted proteins | sample BarGraNGADG00311_FD_184498 | JGI IMG/M metagenome (GOLD analysis project Ga0209747, IMG submission 184498) | Arctic peat soil microbial communities from Barrow, Alaska - Barrow Graham LP Ref core NGADG0011-311 (SPAdes) (version 2) | ecosystem: Environmental > Terrestrial > Soil > Wetlands > Peat...
AAACGCAGCTCCGGTTGCACCATCCGCACCAATAGTCGGCACTATAACACAGCCTACATGTGCGTCCGCAACAGGCAGTGTAGCCCTAAGCGGTTTACCGCTAGGAGCATGGACAGTAACTGAATCCGTTGGATCAACAACAATAACAGGAACAGTTGCCACAGCAACTTTCAGCGGCCTTGGTGCCAATACTTATACATTTACTGTTACTGATGGATTGACCACATGTACGTCATTAGCTTCCGGCAACGCTGTAATTAATATTGCACCAGCTTCAGCAATAGTAGTAATACATGCTCCGGCTGCGGTTTGCTCACCATCAACAGTTGATATTACAACAGCGGCAATCACTGCAGGAAGTTCGGCAGGTCTGACATTTACTTACTGGACAGACGCATCTGCAACAATCACTTATACAACACCTTCTGCTGCGGTTAATGGTACATACTATATAAAGGGTAGTAATGGGTCAGGTTGCAGTGATATAAAACCTGTAACGGTTGTGGTTAATGCAACACCTACAGTTCTGGTTTCGAACCCTGCTGCAGTGTGTTCCCCATCAACAGTTAATCTTACAGCAGCTGCAATAACAGCTGGCAGCACAGCAGGTTTAACTTATACTTACTGGACCGATGCGATTGCAACAGTACCTTACGCAACTCCTTCTGCTGCAACAGCAGGTACTTATTACATCAAGGGTAGCATTCCTTCATCAGGATGTTACGATATCAAACCTGTAATAGTATCTGTTAATCCAAAGCCAACAGGAAGTGTAACTGTAACTAATGCCAAATGTTTTGAAGTGGCCAACGGATCTGTTAATCTGACCGTTTCAGGTGGCACCCCGGCTTATTCTTACATCTGGAATAATGGAGCGGTTACTGAAGACCTTACCAATGTTAAAGCTGGAGTTTATTCTGTAGTTGTTACGGATGCAAATCTTTGTACCGAAAATGTTTCGACAACGGTTACTGAACCTGATTTACTGGTAATTTCTTCAGCTAAGGTGGATGCAACATGTCCTGATGTTCCGGATGGAAGTATAACTCTTACAGTTACAGGAGGTACACAACCATATAATGCAATATGGATAGACGGAGTTTCAACAATTAACCGGGTAAATATTCCAAACGGAACTTATAGTGTGGTTGTTACAGATCTGAACTCGTGTGCTACTCCATTGGATGTAGTCGTTGGATTTTCAGGTACTGATAAATGTATCGAAATACCCGGGGTGATAACTCCAAACAATGATGGATTTAATGATACCTGGAAGATCAAGAATATTGACTTGTTTCCAAATGCAGAAGTGTTCGTCTTTAGCAGATGGGGTAGACTTGTGTTCAATACAAAGAACATTGCGGCACACCCATGGGATGGGATATTCCAGGGTAAACTATTACCGACAGATTCATATCATTATGTTCTTCATCTAAATGATGGGTCTGAACCAAGATCGGGTGTAATAAGTATAATCAGATAATTAATATTATATTTAGAAGATTTAATATATGAAGTATTTCAGAAGTATATTATCGGTAATTGTTCTCAGCTTCATTTTTGGAGCTGCTAAAGCGCAGCAGGTTCCTATGTACAGTCAGTATATTATGAATGGATTTTTAATCAATCCATCATTAGCAGGGCTGGATGGCTATACTACTGTTAACCTCACGGTTAGAGAACAATGGGTTGGAATGGCAGGGTCCCCAAGTACTTATGCTGCGAGCTTTCAGACTCGCCTCCTAAAGGATAGTTATATATCAAAATCTACTTCTGTCAGGAAGAAGTTCATTAAACCTACAAGGGGAGGTAACGTTGGCTTAGGTGGGTATTTATTTAACGACAACAATGGTATTATGAGACGTACCGGTGCTCAGATAGCCTATGCATATCATATTTCAATGGGCCGCACAGAAGGTATTCCGAATGACCTTTCCTTTGGACTGGCCATGACTGCTTACCAATTCAACGTTAATTTGAATGGATTAGTTTACGATGCTTCCGACCCGCTACTCAATTCTTACGACCGTTCAGTCTTTATTCCGGATTTTAATTTTGGAGCAAGCTTTACTACAATAAGGTATTATGCTGGTTTTGCGATGACGAATTTACTCAGGGGATCATTAATTTTTGCAGATACTTCCAACAATAAAAGATCGGAGCTTGGTAATTATTTTCTTACCGGAGGTGCAAAGTTTCCTATTAACAATGATTGGGTAATTGAGCCATCTGCATTTATTAAAGCATCGGATATGTTATTTAAGTCAATACAGGCAGATATTACAGGAAGAGTTTATTATAAGGATGATTACTGGGCTGGCTTGTCGTATAGAACGAATGATGCCATAATTATGATGATGGGATTGAAATACGACAGATATTATATAGCATATGCTTTCGATTTTACATTAACTGATATACGAAAACAAAGCTTTGGAACTCATGAATTTACCTTAGCTGTTAAGTTTGGCGAGAGTGCCCGAAGGTACCGTTGGATAAATGCCTATTAAAGGGTTAACTTACAGAATATCAGGCATCCTCATTCTGACTATCTTTTTATGGAACCGGGGATCATCTCAGGACGTCGAATTACGGCCTGTCAGATTTATGTTTTATAATGTTGAAAACCTGTTCGATATTTATAAGGATACTCTTAAGGATGATAATGAATTCCTTCCGGGAGGAGTAATGAGATGGAATCTGACCAGGTATAATAAAAAAATTATTTCGTTGTATAAGACTATAGTTGCAGCCGGTGAGTGGGACCCTCCGGCTGTAGTGGCATTTTGTGAAGTAGAAAACAGAAAAGTGCTCGAGGATCTAATCTACGATACTTACTTATCTAAATACAACTTTGGAATAGTTCATGAGGAATCGCCCGATATAAGAGGAATCGATGTGTGTCTTATCTATAGGAAGGATTTAGCTGAAGTAATTGATTATAAATATTGGATCCCTTCAGGAATCAGCAGGGAAGAATTTGCCTCAAGAAGCGTACTCTATGTGAAGATGATAATTGCTAAAGATACCATTCACATAATAGTAAACCATTGGCCATCAAGAAGGGGAGGGGTTCTTGCAGGTGAAGATCTCAGAATGAAAATTGCTGCAATGGTGAGGGCCAAGGCTGATTCAATAATGAAATTAAGTTCCACCGGAGAAAAAATTGTTTTATTGGGAGATTTTAACAGTACTCCTGACGATCTGGAGATGAAGTCATTGATTAGCCCTGCTGATTCGTCCAGATTTTTGATAAATCTGTCTGAGAGTCTTGCCGGAAAGGGTTCTGGAACCTATCGTTATCTCGGAACATGGGATATGATCGACCAGGTATTAGTATCAAACACGCTTCTGATTAATGACAAGGGTTTGGTTACTGATCTTAAGATGTTGAGTGTTTTTAAACCTGACTTTCTGTTGAAAAAAGATTCTAAATATCCCGGATACACACCTTTTTCGACATATCGCGGATACAAATATCAGGGTGGATTCAGTGACCATCTGCCTGTTCTGCTGGATCTCAAATTCATATCACCTGATCGATAGGAGTAAGTCCGATCTCTTTTCCTTTTTCGATCATCAATTTTCTCGCAGCTGCGTGTTCATTAGGGATTACCCCGTCTAGTATGGCTTCTCTTATGGCGTTTTTAATCAGTCCAACCTCTTTTCCAGGACCAATACCAAAGGTTTTTATAATTTCACTTCCGTCAACAGGAGGCTGAAATTTTCTGATTACGTCCTTTTCTTCTATTTCTTTGAGCTTTTTCCTTACATGTTTGAAGTTCTCGAGATGCTTGGTTTTTTTTACTTCATTCTTTGAAGTAATATCTGCCTCACACAATAGCATCAGATCGTCAATATCATCACCTGCTTCAAAAAGTAACCTCCTGATTGCTGAATCTGTTACTATTTCCTGGGAAACAGCGATTGGCCGAAGATGAAGCTCAACTATTTTTTGAACATATTTCATTTTTTCATTCAGAGGAAGCTTGAGTCGTCTGAAGATATCAGGGATCATTTTAGAACCAATATATTCATGACCGTGGAATGACCATCCTGTATCTTCTGAATATTTCTTTGTAACAGGTTTGGCAATATCATGAAGAATTGCGGCCCATCTCAGCCATAGATTGTTCGTATTTTTACTTATATTATCAAGAACTTTTAATGAATGGTGAAAATTATCTTTATGAGCTTTCCCTTCAATAGTTTCAACTCCTTTAAGATTATCAAGCTCAGGGAGAACAATTTTTAGCAACCCTGACCTTTCCAGAAAAAGAAAGCCTTTGGAAGGATGCTCACAGACAATAATTTTATTTAATTCGGTGATAATTCTTTCATGAGAAACAATCTTAATCCTTTCAGCGTTTTCTATTATCGAATTAAATGTTCTTTCCTGAATGGTGAAGTTAAGTTGGGTAGCGAACCTGATTGCTCTCATCATCCTTAACGGGTCATCTGAAAATGTCTTATCCGGATCAAGCGGTGTCCTGATTATCTTCTTTCTGAGGTCCTCAATACCATCGAAGGGATCAAGAAATTCTCCGAATGTATCCTTATTAATACTTATAGCCAGAGCATTAATTGTGAAATCTCTTCGCCTCTGATCATCCTCAAGAGTACCGTCTTCCACAACTGGTTTTCTAGACTCCCTGTTATACGACTCCTTTCGGGCTCCAACAAATTCGATTTCATATTCATTACTTTTGAACATTGCTGTTCCAAAATTTTTAAAGACGCTGACTTTAGTACCCGGACTAATCTTTCTTGCTGCCTTGCGGGCTATGTCGATACCGCTGCCTATTACAACAATATCTATATCCTTTTCAGGGTGATTTCTTTTCAGAATACAATCCCTCACCCAACCTCCGATAACATAAGCCTTCACATTCTCCGATGTCACCACCTGCGAAAGCAATTCAAAAATTTTGTCATTAAGACATATCTTCATATATAGATATGACAACTTGTTATATAATCTGACAAAGTTACAATTAATAGTCAATTTTTTGTAACTAATGAAATTTCCGGGTTATTGGCATAAAGGTTGTTCTGTAAATAAACAAATTGAATTTATTTACGTTTAAAATATAAAAAAAATGGTAGAACATCTGACAAAAGAAACGTTTTTGAATAAAGTTTTCAACTACGAAAAAAATAAAGAGTGGAAATTCGAGGGGGAAAAACCATGTGTAATTGATTTTTATGCAGATTGGTGTAGTCCATGTAAGATGGTGGCACCGTTACTTGAAGAACTGGCAAAAGACTACGATGGTAAAATCGATGTTTTTAAGGTTAATACAGAGGAAGAGCAGGAACTTGCTTCAGCTTTTGGGATAAGAAGTATCCCTTCTTTTCTATTCGTTCCTGCTGAAGGTGAGCCACAAATGGCTTTGGGGGCTTTACCTAAAGAAATATTTGTTAATGCATTCAAAGAAGTTCTTCATGTAGAAATATAGTCTGTTCATCAATATTGAATGACTTTTCATTAAAAAAATTGATTTATTTGAAACAATATGTATCTAATAATCGTTTAAATATATAAGATAGTAACTTTAAGTTACAAAAAGTTTTTTCATGGGTTTAGGTTTAGGGTAGTAAAGTAGTAAATCAGGACTTCGGTCCTGATTTATTTTTTAGGACAATTCCTTAAATATGCTGTTTATCTCCTCCTCAGTTGTCCTGAGTTTCTTCTGACATTGCTTTATCAGTTCAGAAGCGCGTTTTACTTCAACAGACAATTTATCTACGTCAAGATCACCACTTTCAATATTTCTGAGAATATCCTCTATATCTGCTACAGCCTCATTAAACGAAAATTCTTTCTTTGCCATATTCTTTTATTTTAATTTGTTACATTTTTCATTATTGTCTGTAAAAAGCAACTTCGCTCTGGGTCTGCGCTTCGCTTCGACTTTTGTCTTTTATCTTTCAGCTTATGTCTTTCCAACAACCCTGCTCTTAACAGTTCCATCAATAAATTGTGTATCAATAATATCGTCAGCATTTGCCTGAATACTTCTTTTTAAAATTTCTCCATTTATTGAAGTAATAGTATATCCTCTCTGGAGTACATTTTCAGGTTTGAGGATATTTAATGTTTTTTCTAATCCTACTAATCGGATATTGTTTTTGTTGAGAGAAGTTAGTGTTCCCGAAATAATTATTTGCCTTCTCCTTTCAATTGCTGTCTCTTTTTCGATTGAAAATGTTTTTACTGCGGAAACAAGTCTGGACCTCAGGTTTACCGGTAAAAGTCCGGCTCTATAGGTATGCTCTTTTCCAATATTAATAATTTCTATAATTCGTCCCGACAGTTTATCCTTAATCCCTGCCAGCATTATTCTGGCAAGAGGTAACAATCTTATACCGGAGGTTTCAATTCTGTTCCTGTTTTTTTCAATGATCCCGGACGAAATATTTTTTATCTCTGAACTCATTTCGATAAGGTGATCTTCAGCAACTACTACACTATTGATCAGAAAATCTGCAACAGCAGTGGGAGTTTTAAGGGAAGTATTTGCCACCATATCTGTAACAGACATATCTTTTTCATGTCCGATCCCGGTTATTACAGGTAAGGGAAACTGTGTTACATGGTAAGCAATGTTATAGCTGTCGAACCAGCTAAGATCTGACTGTGAGCCTCCTCCTCTGATTATAACAACCAGATCAAATAAGTGGGAGTTATTGGCGATCCTGTCAAGTGCACTTATTACCCCTGATTCTGTTTCAGTTCCCTGCATGGCGCTCTCAATAAGTACAGTATAAAAAACATATCCAAAACTATTTCCGGTTAGATGATTGATGAAATCGGAATATCCTGCTGCACTTTTCGAAGAAATAACTGCAATCTTTTGAGGGGCAGTAGGTATGTTGAGTTCCTTATTCATTGAAAATACACCTTCCTGCTCAAGCTTTTTTATTACGAGCTGGCGTTTTATTGCCATTTCTCCGATAGTAAATGCAGGGTCGATATCTGTAATAATCAGGCTCAATCCATATAATTCGTGATATTCAACTTTTGCTTTAATCAGAATATTCAGGCTCACTTTTAGTGACTCTCCTGTAATATTTTCAAAAAACGACTTCAGGAATCTGTATCGTTTACTCCAGATAATAGCTTTTATACGGGCTCTGACATTTTTCTCAGCAGGATGTTTTTCAATGAGTTCAAGGTAACAATGACCTGCACTGTTTTCCTTTATCTCTGAAATTTCAGCTACTACCCAGTACATACCTGGCAGAGCCATATACAAAGAATCTCGGATAATCAGTTGTAATTCCGTTAATGACAATTTCTCTGTCATAATCAGTTTGTTATTTTTATAATCTTATGAACATACACACCATTTGTACTTTTTATTCTAATGAGGTAGACTCCCTGCTCTTTGCCTTGTAGTTCTGTCAGAAAAAGAGTTTTTTCTGCAAGATCAGGAAAATCTTTCCTCCATATTAATTTACCGGTCATTGAAATTATCTCAATTGTAATTAATCCTGGTGGTTGACGAAAGTTGATTTCTATAGTACCTGTTGTAGGGTTTGGTCCAACAAAAGTTTTTCCAACCGGAGCGTCAGTATATTCCCGTAGATTAGCGAGAGTAACAACCATATCGGGAATCCCGTAGCCATAAAGTGAGTCGGGTGAATTATGTCTGTTTGCACTTGTGTGAAGAAATTCAATAATATCGGTGTTCAGCGCCTGAGGAACAGCCTGCATCAGACAGGCAATCATTCCGCTTAAAACAGGGCAGGAAAAGGAAGTGCCGTTAGCTCTCACTGGTAAATCCGAAGATGTTTGAACGGGTACGCTTACCCCCATTGCCACATTATCAGGTTTTATCCTACCATCGGCAGATGGTCCGGCTGATGAGAAAGTTGATATCAGATTATTTCCGTCTACAGCCCCTGTCGCAATTACGCTATGTCCGTCTGAAGGGAAAATGATACGTTTCCATGTATTATTTCTCTCATTACCAGCGCTATTTACAACAAGAATTCCTTTTGATGCAGCAATATCTGCAGCTTTAGTTACAAAGGCGGTATTCCCATCGAGATCAGTGTAATTATAATTTAGCGTGGGATCATCAAAATTGTAATATCCCAGCGATGACGAAATTATATCAGCGCCCGCACTATCGGCATATTCCGCACCTGAAGCCCAGAAATCTTCTTCACATGGGAACTCGGAGTCTACGTCTTCTGTTTTGAGAAGCAGAAAATCGGCTCCGGGGGCTGTTCCCTGAATTAATCCGGGCAATTCTCCTGCTATCACTGAAAGGACAGCGGTTCCATGAGTACTACTGTTATATATAAACTCCTCGTTAGTTACAAAATCCCACGTTTGTTTAATTCCATTTCTATTTCGGAGATTGTTTAGTGATGAAATCAGATCTGCATTCAGGAAACCTCCGTCAAGAACAGCTATCAGAATGTTTTTTCCATTAAAACCCAATGCATGAAGAGGATAACCATTGACCATTGTAATTGGTCTGTCGTATGGAGGCAGGTCGTATTGTTCGATCTCAAATTCAAGTTTATTATAAAAACCGGAGCTCTTAACCGGTGTTTTTACATTTTTAACATCAATTACAAAAGGTAAATCGAAAAGTTGTTTAATATCAGCTGGTAAAGAAGTTTTAAATAGGGCTGTATTCATCCATTTTGATGTACAATGAAGTTTGAATCCGGAAACTGATATCAGATTAAGATAGTTTTTGCTTACAGGCAGATCTCTGAAATCAGGTACTGACACTCCGGCTTTTTGCCTACGAGCGATGGCTCTTGGTGAAAGTAGTTCTTCAGGTGTAAATGAGCCAACAGTATTTTCGCCTTTATCTCTGAAGTAGACCCTGTAATAATAGGCATAAACCGGATCCTGACCATATATCCAATTAGACATGGATAACAGCAACAGAGTAAATACGATTTTCACTCCTTTACCGGCTGAAAGTTTGAAAAAGTTCATGGTCGGATGACCCCGGTTTTTTCCGGGTCGGGAATTTTCCCTTTGTTTTTTTCAAGCTGGTCTAAATATTCAGATTCATCAATATCCATCTGTCGGTTTTTAGAAACTCCTCCAACGTATTCTAATTTATACTTAACTGTTCCATCAGTGTTATAAATTTGCCATAGCCCATCCCGTACATCATTATTATACTGACCCGAGAATTCCATTTTCCCGTTTTCAAACCAGACATCAAATTTACCATTAACCTTATCATTCAGAAAAGATGATTTTAGACATACTTCCCCATTTGGATAGTACTGAATCCATTCTCCCTGTCGTATGTCGTTTACAAATGAAAGTCTTTCTGCCACTGTGCTATCGGGGTAAAATTTAAATGACATCCCATTTCTGAGATTCTTCGAATAGCTTTCCTCACAGATAAGATATCCGTTAATCGATATTGAGAAGAATTGCCATTTCCCTTCTTTCAACTGGTTGATATATTTTCCTTTTGAGGAGATAAAACCATTAGAATGATAAATTGATGCCAAAGCTTCTTTGCTATCAGCACTATAAATGAGTAAAGATTTTAAGACTTTATTTTCGTAATATCTTCGAAACTCACCAACCGGATTATCATCCTTAAAAAACCCATCATACATAACGATTTCATTCGTGTATTTTTTTATCCAATGTCCCTGTTTTCTTCCAAGTTGGTCAGTTTTATTTAATTCTGAAGCAGATTGGCATAGTGCTATGGATGAAATGGCTAACAGAAGTGATATTGAGGCTATTTTCAGATTCATAATAAGCCCCCTTCCCAACCTTCCTCCAGGGGGGAAGGAGCAGAAAGTAAAGCCTTTACCCCGTGGGGGAAACGGGAAAGGGGGTCGTTTAGGAAAATGGAAGTAGTTGATTATTAACATTGTAAAATTGCAATATTTTAATATTAACTTTTCATTATTGATTCCTGATAGTTAATAAATATTATATAAAAGTACAAAAAAAAGAGGTTGAAATTTCTTTCAGCCTCTTTTGTGAACAAGTTATCTTATATTATTTTACCTCTTCAAAGTCAACATCGGTCACCTCATCATTTCCCTGCTTTGTATTATTTGCGCCGGGTTGTTCCTGACCTGGTTGTGATGCTTGCGGACCTGCATTCTGCGCGGTTTTATACATTTCTTCCGAAGCAACCTGCCAAACTGAATTCAATTCAGCAAGAGCTTTATCGATTGCCTCAATGTCTTGTAATTTGTGCGCTTCTTTAAGTTTCGCAAGAGCCTCTTCAATTGCCGGTTTTTTATCTGCAGGCAGCTTATCGCCAAATTCTTTAAGTTGTTTTTCTGTTGTAAAGATCATACTATCAGCAGTATTTATCTTCTCAACTTTTTCTTTTGCCTTACTATCGGCTTCAGCGTTAACTTTGGCTTCTTCCCTCATTTTTCTGATTTCTTCATCACTTAATCCTGATGAAGCTTCAATCCTTATCCTCTGTTCTTTCCCTGTGCCTCTGTCTTTTGCAGAAGCATGTAAAATTCCATTTGCATCGATATCAAAGCTTACCTCAATTTGAGGAACTCCTCTGGGTGCCGGTGGAAGTCCGTCGAGATGGAAACGTCCGATAGTCTTATTACCGCTTGCCATAGGTCTTTCGCCCTGAAGGACGTGTATCTCAACTGATGGCTGGCTGTCGGCTGCTGTGGTGAATACTTCAGTCTTTTTGGTAGGAATAGTGGTGTTTGACTCAATAAGTTTCGTCATTACCCCACCCATAGTTTCAATACCAAGGGACAATGGTGTGACATCAAGAAGTAAAACATCTTTTACCTCACCGGTAAGAACGCCGCCCTGTATTGCTGCTCCAACGGCAACAACTTCGTCGGGATTAACACCTTTTGAAGGGACCTTTCCAAAGAATTTTTCAACAAGCTGTTGAATTGCAGGGATACGTGTAGAACCTCCAACAAGCAACACTTCATCTATTTCAGAGACAGTCAGTCCTGAATCTTTAATAGCTAATTTGCAGGGCTCAATACATGCCTGAATCAGTTTGTCGCATATTTTTTCAAAGTTGGCGCGTGTAAGTGTTTTTACGAGATGCTTGGGAATTCCATCGACAGGCATAATGTAAGGAAGATTTATCTCCGTTGTGGTTGAACTTGAAAGCTCAATTTTGGCTTTTTCGGCAGCCTCTTTCAGACGCTGTAATGCCATTGGATCTTTTCGCAGATCAATATGTTCATCTTTCAGGAACTCATCAGCCATCCAGTCGATTATAAGATGATCAAAGTCGTCGCCTCCGAGGTGAGTGTCTCCATTTGTAGATTTAACTTCAAATACGCCATCGCCAAGTTCCAGAATTGATATATCGAATGTTCCGCCACCAAGATCAAAAACAGCTATCTTAAGGTCTTTTGACTTTTTGTCGAGGCCATAAGCCAGAGCAGCTGCAGTAGGCTCGTTAATAATCCTTTTGACATTCAACCCGGCTATCTCACCGGCTTCTTTTGTAGCCTGGCGTTGCGAATCGCTGAAATAAGCAGGAACAGTTATAACTGCATCAGTAACCTCCTGTCCGAGATAATCTTCGGCAGTTTTCTTCATTTTCTGAAGTATCATAGCTGATATCTCCTGAGGAGAATATTTGCGGTCGTCAATTTGTACCCTCGGGGTATTATTATCGCCTTTTACAACTGTATAGGAGACTCTTTTAATCTCTTTTGTAACCTTATCATAAGTTTCTCCCATAAACCTTTTTATAGAGAAAACAGTCTTTTTAGAGTTTGTGATAGCCTGTCGTTTGGCAGGATCGCCTACTTTCCTTTCACCATTTTCAACAAAAGCAACTATTGAAGGAGTGGTTCTTTTCCCCTCGCTGTTCGGGATTACTACCGGCTCATTGCCTTCCATTACTGCTACGCATGAATTTGTTGTTCCCAGATCAATACCAATTATTTTTCCCATATTATTTTATTTTAAAAAATTTCAATTTGATATTTTAAATAAGCAATGATTATGCCATTGCCGATATTCGCTCTTTTCAGGCAAAAATGGCACTGTTGAAATGGCTTCACATAATTACAACCTACCAAACGAGATGCGACTTTCGTAAGTAATACCCTCTAATTACCGCTTCTTTTTTGCCCCCTTGCTCCCTGCCCCCTGCCCCCTAAAGGGGGTGGTGTGTATAGTAACTATCATAATATTAATAGATTAACAAAGCATCTGAAATTTAACCCCCCTTCAGGAGGACAGGGGGCAGGAACCGTGGAAGCAGAACAATCTAAGCATTAGTCGTCATGTGTGACAAAACGACAGTGAGCGTTTTAATGGCTGACATTTTAAAAAGATATATGCAGGAAGAACGATCATCCGATACAAATCCGTAAATTTGCCGGATGGAATTAAGACACTTATAATTATGCCGATACACAAATCAGTTAAAAGAGTTACAACTCATGTTTTAAATGAGATGAAGCTTAAGGGTGAGAAGATAGCAATGCTGACAGGTTACGACTATTCAATTGCAAAGATTCTTGATGAAGCTGAAATTGATGTCATTCTGGTAGGCGATTCTGCCTCTAATGTGATGGCCGGATTTGATACAACGCTGCCAATCACACTCGATAACATGATATATCATGCTGCTTCGGTAGTGAGAGCTGTCAAGCGAGCTTTGGTTGTTGTTGATCTTCCATTTGGAACCTACCAGGGCAACTCCAAGGAAGCGCTGGCGTCATCAATACGTATTATGAAGGAGACCGGGGCTCATGCTGTTAAACTTGAGGGTGGTTCGCAGGTTGTTGAGTCAATTGAAAGAATACTTTCGGCGGGCATACCAGTGATGGGTCATCTTGGTCTTACTCCCCAGGCAATTCATAAGTTCGGAACTTATGTTGTGAGAGCCAGGGAAGAAGAGGAAGCACGCATACTGCTTGAAGATGCAAAATTGCTTGAACTTACAGGATGCTTTGCTATTGTGCTTGAAAAAATACCGGCCAGACTGGCAGAAGAGGTAACAAATAGCCTGAAAATACCAATAATTGGTATTGGCGCGGGTGGGAAAACTGATGGACAAGTGTTGGTTCTTCATGATATGCTTGGAATAACTCAGGAATTCTCTCCCCGGTTCCTTCGCAGGTATCATAATCTGTATGCTGAAATTAAGGGTGCAGTACAGGCATACATTACCGATGTAAGATCACAAGACTTCCCGAACGAAAAGGAACAGTATTAATCAAATCTGAAATGACTGAAATATTATACGAAGACAATCATATTATTGCTGTATTTAAAAGATCTTCTGACCTGGCGCAGGGAGATAAAACCGGAGATATATCGCTCGATACTGAAGTAAAAAAGTATCTGGCAACCAAGTACAAAAAAACCGGCGAAGTTTTTCTTGGTGTTGTTCACCGGCTCGACCGTCCGGTAAGCGGGGTTATACTTTTTGCCCGCACATCAAAAGCACTCGAACGACTTAATGAGATGTTCAGAGAAAAGCAGGTTAAGAAAACATATCTGGCTATTGTAAAGGAACGACCTCCTGAAGATGAAGCAACAATAACTCATTTTCTTAAAAAGAATGAATTGCAGAATAAAAGTTATGTTTTCGATACTGAGGTAAAAGGATCAAAAGAGGCTAGCCTGACCTATAGATTAAAAGGAAGGTCTGAAAAGTATTACCTGCTTGAGATTGAGCTTCATTCAGGCAGGCACCACCAGATTCGTGCCCAACTTGCAAAAATAGGTTGTCCCATAAAAGGAGATCTTAAATACGGGTTTCCCCGGTCGAACGAAGATGGCGGGATAAGTCTTTTTGCCCGAAAACTGGAATTTGTCCATCCTGTCAAAAAAGAACAGATTTCAATTACTGCCCATTTTCCCGAAGGTGATATCTGGTCTGTCTTTATGAATGCTATAGCATAATTATTAAACCTTTACCCGGCACTCATTTACGAATTCGATAGGATTAACCTGAATTCAAAATCCGAACGAAGCAATTGGGTCAATATATGTTAAATGTATCTTAATTCTGCTGTTTTTTGCCCCCTGCCCCCTAAAGGGGGTACTTTAAGATGCCGATTAACAGGAAGTTCCCTTTAGGGGATTTAGGGGCTAAGTGAGTAATTAGAGTTAACGAAAAGTTAAATACTGCCTTACTGATGACTTAATATTTTAATTTTGTGTCATGAACAGGATGAAATTTACCGGTCTTATCAGTATGATGCTTTTATCTATTATAGGTATCATTTGGGTTCAGATCGTATGGATCAGGAATGCGGTGAGCATTAGGAACGAAAGCTTCAATTATGCAGTAAGCGTAAGTCTTAGTGATGCTGCACGTGCTATTGAGTCTTCGAGAAGAATGAGTTTATTTAATAATTTTATGCTGACGCAACCATTATCATTTAATGAATCAGCAAATGATATTTCCGGATTTCTGAGCATTGGGACCTATTCATCAGTTCCCGGAAATAATATGAGCGTGAGTATAACAAATCAGACCGTTACCGGGAGTCTTCATGATCAGAAAATAACAACAGTTAACAAATCCTACATACTAAAAGGCGCTAATTCAATTCTTCCTGATTCCATAACATTTGTTGTTACATCTAATGATGAATCAGGAAAATTGAAAGTTGTAAAGAGGAAAGAAGTGGAGAATGCTAACACCATGGTAGACTTTATCAGACAAAAGGATTTTTTCGACTGGTTAAAAAAAAGAGAGAGTGAATTTCAGAATCTGCCAGACCAGATGATTTTAGAAATTTACCAAACAGAAAAGTTATTGGAGCTTGATAATAAGGAGATTAATACTGCTCTAAAACAATCATTAACTTTTTCGCTGATAAATACACCATACCAGTTTGCATTAATTAAAAACGGTATTGTTCAGGATAGTACTTTAAAAAAATCTCAGAAAAATGACTTTTTGAAGAGTAAATATATGGTAAGGTTATTTCCCGGAAATATTGTCAATCAGGATCTGATTTTATCTGTGATGTTTCCTGAACGTACTAATTATGTTTTAGGCTCTATGACCTTGATACTGGGTGGCTCTATGATTTTCTCTTTGTTTATTCTGGTTACTTTTGCATTAAGCCTCTATTTCATTATCAGGCAAAAGAAAATATCAGAGATGAAATCTGATTTCATAAACAATATGACTCATGAATTCAAGACGCCAATCGCCACAATTTCTCTTGCTGCTGATACAATAACAAATCCCAAGGTTATTAATGATGAAGATCGTATCCGGCATTTCATCGGTATGATAAAAAAGGAGAACAGCAGGATGAATAAAAAAGTAGAAACAATTCTTCAGATTGCTTCACTCGATAAGAAGGAGATTGAATTCCTTTATGAAAATGTTTCATTACATGTAATTATTCAACGCGCTATAGATACTATTGATATTCATGTTCAGCAACGAAATGGAAAAATTGTTTTAAATCTTGATGCATTGGAGCCTGTCGTATATGGCGACATTGAACATCTTACCAACCTGGTAAGCAATTTTCTTGATAATGCGATCAAGTATTCACCTGATTCACCTGATATATCTGTTTCAACAAGGAATAACGATAAAGGGATAATCCTCACAATTGAGGATAAAGGTATTGGTATGACTAAAGCAGTTCAGAGTAAAATATTTGAAAGGTTTTACCGGCAAAGTTCTGGTAACGTACATGATGTCAAGGGATTCGGTCTTGGCTTAAACTATGCAAGGGCAATTATTGATGCCCATAAAGGCAATATTGCAGTTTTCAGTGAGCCAGGCAAAGGAAGCCGGTTCGAAATATTTATTCCATTTAATTGTGAGAACTAAAAATGAGCAACAAACCTGTTAAGATTTTTCTCGTAGAAGATGACTTGAGCTTTGGATCAGTTCTTAAGTCATACCTCGAACTCAGCGACTACTCAGTTGAATGGGTCGACGATGGCAAATATGCAATGGACCATTTCAGGAAAGGGCTTTTTAATATTTGTATACTCGACATCATGCTTCCTCATGTTGATGGTTTTACAATAGCCAACGAAATAAGGAAGATAAACAACGAGGTACCAATAATTTTTCTGACGGCAAAGAAACTGAAAGAAGATGTCCTTAAAGGTTATGGGGTAGGAGGTGATGATTATGTTACCAAGCCATTTGATACTGACATTCTTCTCGCAAAAATACGGGCAATACTATCAAGACGTGATTTTCAGAGCGATGTAAAAGACATTCTTGAAATAGGTAAATTTGTTTTCAATACCAAACTCCGGACACTTACTTTGGGTGATGATGAAAAGAAACTCTCACCCAAAGAGGCACAGTTGCTTGAATTGCTTGCAATAAATCCGAATGAATTGATCAGCAGGGAGAAAGCTTTGAAAAAAATATGGGGTTCTGATGATTATTTCACCGCCAGAAGTATGGATGTTTATATTACAAAATTAAGAAAGTTTCTGGCAGACGATCCTGATCTTATTATTAAAAATATTCATGGTGCCGGGTTCCAGCTGGTAGTCAGGGAAGATTGACTTTCAGGTTCTTATTATTGAACTGTAATGGGAGCAGACTGCTAATACTATTTATTATAATGGTTTTGTTTTTCCCGGAGAGAATAATCTTAATCTTATCTCCGATTCTCGACTCTTCTTCAGCAATTACCTGACGACAATTGCCACAAGGAGGTACCGGGTATTCAGTAAGACCATCTTCTGTCATAGCTGTAATTGCCATAGCTACAGGGTTATCATCGTGATGATTTGAAACCGAATTGGAAATGGCGCTTCTCTCAGCACATACACCGGACGGAAATGCAGCATTTTCAACGTTCGCTCCCCGTACTATCGTTCCGCTCTTAAGACGGATTGCAACTCCGACTCTGAATTTTGAATACGGAGCGTATGCATTTACGGCAGTTTCTCTTGCAGCCATAATAAGGTCCCTGTCCTGAGAATCTAATTCATCATGGTTTTCAAATTCAATGTACGAAAACGTGAGATTGATCGTTCTTATCATAACACTCTTATCCAGTTTGGGTTATAAAGGTAGCGTTTTTTTTCTATTTTTGTCGGAAACATATTTGGGATGCTCTATAGGATATATTTATTTTTTCTTACTGTTTTAAGCTTAGGTCTCTTCTCATGCTCGGTTAATAAACAGGTAGTTTCTTCAACAGGTTCAGGACTAACAGCCGGCGAGTATATTAACACCTATAAAGATCTCGCTGTGAGCGAGATGAAAAGAACAGGAATCCCGGCTAGTATCACCCTTGCACAAGGCATGATTGAATCAGATTTCGGACGAAGCCGGCTTGCACGGGAGAGTAACAACCACTTCGGTATTAAGTGTCACAGTGATTGGACCGGAACCACAATCAGACATAATGACGACAGAAGAAATGAGTGTTTCAGAAAATACTCGAAGGCTGAGGAGTCGTTCTATGATCACTCAGACTTTTTGAAATCAGAATCGCGCTATCGTTTTCTTTTTGATATTGACCCTACAGAATATAAAGTGTGGGCACGCGGCCTGAAAAAAGCCGGGTATGCAACAAATCCCGACTATGCAAATATGCTTATCAGAAAAATAGAAGAAAATAATCTATGGTATTTTGATCAGGGGTATAATTCAACCAGCCTGCCGCCTCAGACAACTGTTCCGGTAAAAGAGTCACTTCCGGTGCAGGCTATAGAAAGTACTACTGAGAAACCGGTTTCTTCTGTAAATGGTTATACTTCAGTTCAGGCACGAGTTCCACGGATTATGGATAATAACAGGATACAGTATATAATAGTAAAGGATGGGGATACAAAAGAAAAGCTTGAAAATGAGTTCCAGTTATTGAAATGGGAACTTGCCAGATACAATGAACTTGCAAGTGATTTTGAACTTGTTCCGGGAGAGATTCTTTATCTTCAACCGAAAAGGGAAAGAGCTGAACCAGGTAAAGATTTTTACACTACAATTGAAGGAGATACGATGTATCTTATATGTCAGCGATATGGGATTAAGCTGAATAATTTATATGAAATGAACAGGATGGAACCCGGGTTTCAACCCGAAGCAGGTAAAAAGTTATGGTTAAGAACAATGAAACCGGTCAACTAACAGGGATGGAATAATCGCTAATTCTGAATCCTCTAAGGAATTCTACCGTAGTCATCTTGTTTTTCCCTTCAATTTGCAGACTGGCAATATTTATAAATCCATCTTTACAAGCTACTTTAATAATATGTTTTCCATCGGAGATTATCTGTCCGTGCTTATATGTGTGGTTCTTAATTTCGGGCTGACTTTCGAATATTTTAAATGAATGTGTTGATAATTCGTTTTTGAAGGAGGATCTTGCGCAAGGATAAGGGGCCAGCCCTCTGATCAGGTTATTAATTTTTACAGGGTCGTTATTCCAGTCAATAATGCAATCCTGTAGGTGGATCTTTGGAGCCAGCTTAGGGGGTTCTCCTGATTTTAAAAGTACTGTCTGCGAAATTGGTTTTATTGTGTTTTCAGCAATGTCGGTAAGTGTTTTAATAATAAGTATGGCCCCGTGCTTCATTAAGCGGTCATGAAGATCTCCCGCATTTTCAAAAGGGAAGATCCGTATCTCTTCTGAGAGAAGGATTTTACCGGTATCGATCTTTTCATCAATGTAAAAAGTAGTTACTCCGGTAATTGTTTCGCCATTGATAATAGCATGATTAATCGGAGCAGCGCCACGGTAATTTGGCAGAAGTGACGCATGCAGATTAATTGTACCGTTTGCCGGCATTTTCCATACTACATCAGGAAGCATCCTGAAAGCAACTACAATAAACAGGTCGGCATTTAATTTTTTTAGTTCAGAGATGAAATCCGGATCCTTCAGGTTATCAGGTTGCAATATTGGCAGGGAACTGAATTCTGCAAATTCTTTTACAGCTGATTTTCTTATCTTCCTTCCTCTTCCGGCTGGTTTGTCTGGAACAGTTACTACCCCGACTACATTAAACCCATTCATGAGCAGTGAGCCTAATGTAGCTACTGCAAAATCAGGTGTTCCCATAAATACAATCCTGAAATTTTTCATTAAAAGTTAATTAAAATATAAACCTGATAAATAAATCAATCCTTAATAACATGTTTATAGCATGTAAGATTGTGCCCCATCTTATTTGCTTTGGTCTCAAGGTAAAACTTATTATGTGGATTTGATTCAATAATAAGAGGAATTGTCTCAACTATTTTAATCCCGTAACCTTCCAATCCGGCTCTTTTTACAGGATTATTAGAAATAAGACGCACTTTTCCCAAACCCAGTTCCCTCATAATACTGGCACCTACTCCGTAGTCTCTTTCATCCTCACCAAAACCAAGCTTGATGTTTGCCTGAACGGTGTCCATTCCCTCATCCTGCAGCCTGTAAGCTTTAATCTTGTTCAAAAGACCGATGCCTCTTCCTTCCTGGCTGAGATATATTACGACACCTTTTCCTTCTGCTTCAACCATCTCCATGGCCCTTCGTAACTGTGTACCGCAGTCGCATCTCAGCGATCCGAATATATCACCTGTAAAGCATGAAGAATGCAAACGCACCATAACCGGTTCATCTTTTGTCCAGTTTCCTTTAACAAGAGCTGCATGCTCAATACCATTACTTGTTTGACGGAAAGGAATAAACTCAAAATCACCCCTTTCAGTAGGTAGCTTTACTCTTTCGCCCTTTTCAATTATTGAATCTCTTTCGAGTGTATAAGTTATCAGGTCTTTGATGGCAATTATTTTAATACCAAATTTCTCGCTGATCTTCTGAAGGTCGTCGAGCCGTGCCATTGATCCATCATCATTCATAATTTCAACCAGCGCACCACCTGGTCGTAGACCGGCACGACGCGTGAGATCAACGACAGCTTCAGTATGCCCCGCCCTTCTCAATACACCTTTTGCTTTTGCTTTTAGGGGAAAGATATGCCCGGGTCGTCCAAGGTCAGTTGGTTTTGTTGATGGATCGACAAGAGCTTTAATTGTGAGAGCCCGGTCTTTAGCTGAAACTCCTGTTGTCGTCTGCTCATTAATTACATCGACCGTGACAGTGAACTGCGTTTCGTGGATAGATGTGTTATTTCCTACCATAAGATTCAGATCAAGGACCTCACATCTATCTTCCGGAAGTGCAGTGCATATTATTCCACGCCCATATTTGGCCATGAAGTTGACAATTTCGGGAGTTATAAGTTCAGCGGAGCAAATAAAATCACCTTCGTTTTCACGATCTTCATCGTCAACCACAATCAAAAGTTTCCCGTTTTTAATATCTTCAATACCCTCTTCGATTGTATTCAGCTTAATACTATTCATTTTAAAATTACATTTTAGTCCATAACGGAATTCCTGCTTTCTTTGTTCATGCGGGTTCTGAATAAATAATTCTTTGCCTTTACCAAGGGCATAAGATAAGTGTCAATGTTCATAATAACAGAATCGGTTGTAGCTTTATATGTTAAGAAAATCCCAATTGGTAATAAAATATATGAAGCTGCCCACATCCCTGCAAATGTGCCAACTACAATATTTTCCACGAGTTTCTGCCCGGATATTGAAATGACATAAAAAACAACAAAGAAAAAGATCGAAATTACCGAAGGTGTACCGAGGCCCCCTTTTCTGATTATCGCACCAAGCGGAGCTCCTATAAAGAAGAAAACTATACATGCGAAAGACATTGTAAGTTTTTTATTCCATTCAACTTCGAATCTTCTGAGATTTTTAATTTCATAACGAGTCCCTTCATTATTCTGAACCATGAAACTGTTACCATCTTTAAGATTCTCAATTGCTTTTACCAAAGCTGCTTTTTTATCTACAACAGAAAGTGAGTCGAAAATGGCTGCAGTGTCAAACCTCTTTTGAGGCAGAGTGTCAGGCTGTGTTTCGTTTAAGTTCACCGGGAGATAGTTTCTGACCTGATAAATTTTAGTGTTGTTGAATTCCCAAAATTGGCCGTTGCGCTTAATACTTAATCTTTGGTTCAGAGAATCTATGAAATAGGATAATTGTGAAATATTTAACATTGCGGCACTCGATTTAAACAGACCCTCTTCACTTCGCTCCAGATCAAACCCTGTAAGCGAGATCGCAATTTCCTGTTCCTTAAAATAATCGTATCTGGACGGGAATTTTCTGGAACCACCACTCACGTTTTTCTCTTCTATCTCATTAAATGAATATCCGTTATATAGGATCATAATCAGACCGGTACCATCAGGGGTTGTTTTCATATAGCCTGAGTCAGCCAAAATAACGGAAGTGTTACCCCTTCTCTCACGGTGATCGTAAATTATCAGGTTATCAAGACGGTTTGTAACCGGTTCTTTTGTTGTTATTTTAATACTGAAGTCAGGCACTCCATTATAAAAAGTTCCTGCCTGAATATTAATATCAGGCTTCTTACGACGTATATCCCAGAGGAGTGTTCTTGCCTTATCAGATGAATACGGAAGAACATTATTTGAAAAAAAGAAAGAGACAATCGCAATTAATCCCACCAGAATGAATAATGGTAGCATAATCCTTTGGAGTGGTATTCCGGAAGCTTTCAAAGCTGATAGTTCACTGAATTCTCCCATGTTTCCGAATGTCATCAGGGAAGCGAGCAGTATTGCCAGAGGAAGAGCGGTTGGTACAAAGGTGAGTGAAAAATGGTACAATAGTTCACTAAGAATCTTAAAATCAAGGCCTTTACCGGCCAGTTCATCTACATACATCCAGAGGAACTGTAAGATAAGAATAACCAGTACAATGAAAAATGTAAATATCAGAGGACCAATAAATGATTTAAGAACAAAACTATCAACCTTTTTCACTTACAGTTTTATTAGGAAGCAAAATTACTTACTTTTTTTAGATTCCTAATAGCCTTTTCAGATCTGCAACCTGCGAATTCCAAAGATTCATTGAATCTTCCTTATCATCTGGTTCGGCATAATCGGAAACTATAAGTGCAAGATCGCCTGTAAGCTCATCAATATTTATCAGGAATTCAAAGTAATTCTCTTCCTCATTTTCGAGATTCAACCATTCGAATCTAACCAGTTTATTGTCTTTCAGGGCAGAAAGCCGGGCCTTAGACTCGGAATTATTCCAAAAGAATGTAAAGATATCACCATCCACATTTACATTATCTGCAAACCACTCACCTAATCCCTCCGGCGTGCTGAGTCGTGAAAAGAGCACTTTTGGTGAACAATTCAACGTATATTCCAATTCGAAATTCAACCTCATTATAAAAACATATTCTTAGTGCAAACTATTTCTGCAATATAGAAAAAAAAATGAAACTAAAAAACTTATTGCAAATTTGTAACAAACTGATTATATTTGCACCCGCAAAAAGAATAGTAAAAAAGTTTTATTGGCGAGATAGCTCAGTTGGTTAGAGCGCATGATTCATAATCATGAGGTCCGGGGATCATTCCCCCGTCTCGCTACTCAAACAATCAGACACTTACACATTAAACCGTGTAGGTGTTTTTTGTTTAGAGGAAGATTTATTAAGTTAAAACCTTACCTTTGTAAGTTATTTAACGCATCATAAATATTTCATGATATGTCAAAACTGTTTTCATCCCTTCAGATAAAGAATATTACCTTAAAAAACAGAATCGTAGTATCTCCTATGTGCCAATATTCTTCAACAGACGGCTTTACAAATGATTGGCATCTGGTACACCTTGGTACCAGAGCTGCAGGCGGAGCCGGACTAATTATTACAGAGGCAACAGCTGTCTCACCGGAAGGAAGGATTACCAATGCTGATACCGGTATATGGAGCGACGAACATATTCCGGGGTTTAGCAGGATTGTCAGCTTTATTAAACAACAGGGTGCAGCTGCCGGCATCCAACTTGCCCATGCTGGACGAAAAGCTTCGTGTGCCGTGCCACAGAATGGCGGAAAACAACTCGACGAAAAACGAAATGGATGGCAGACTGTTGGGCCAAGCGCTATCCCTTTCCGTGAAGAAGACCGGGCTCCTGAAGCATTAACCAAAGCGGGTATAATGAAAGTGGTTTCGGATTTTAAAGCAGCCGCATTGAGGGCAAAGGATGCAGGTTTTAATGTAATTGAAATTCATAGTGCACATGGTTACCTGCTGAGTGAATTTCTGTCTCCATTAAGTAACAGACGTACCGATGAATATGGAGGTTCTTTTGAAAATCGTATAAGGTTATTGCAACTCGTCGTAGATGAGGTCAGAACAGTCTGGCCTGTTGAAAACCCGCTTTTTGTCCGGATTTCTGTAACCGAATGGACAGAAGGAGGATGGACAACCGGAGACAGCGTCAGACTTGCTACTGTGTTAAAAAGCCATGACGTTGATTTGATAGATTGCTCATCAGGCGGTAATATTTATAATGCCAGTATACCTGTTGGTCCGGGTTACCAGGTTCCATTATCTGAAGCAGTGAGAAAAACCGGGATATTAACCGGCGCAGTAGGTTTCATAACTTCTCCCCGTCAGGCTGAATCTATTCTTCAGGAAGGAAAAGCTGATCTTGTGATCTTAGCACGGGAGTTACTCCGAAATCCATATTTCCCCCTGAGCGCTGCAAGAGAGCTTGGTGATGATATAATATGGCCTGTTCAATACCTCCGGGCTAAATTAAGTTGAAAAGAAAAAACCATCTTCTCAGGAACAAATTATTTTGAAAAGGCAAGCAAAATTCTGAACAGGAACAACTATTTAACCCAAAACAAAAAAAGATTTAATTTCTTCAGCCATTTTTATTAATTTTGCACCCTGAAAATTATTATGTTATGGCAAACAGCATTATTCTTGAGAGGCTGGAAGGTGTTAAAACACGGTTCATAGAGGTGGGAGAGCTTCTTACGCAACCTGAGATTCTCTCGGATATGAAGAGGTATGTCAAATTGAATAAGGAATATAAAGGTCTGGTGCCTATAGTTGAATCATATGAGAAATACAAGCTCGCTCTTACTAATATAACCAGCACCAAAGAACTTCTTTTGACTGAGAAAGATGACGAGATGCGGGTGATGGCTAAAGCCGAACTTGATGATCTGACAGCCCGCATTCCTGATATGGAGGAAGAGATTAAGATGCTTATTATACCTGCTGATCCTGAGGATGATAAAAATGCTGTAATGGAGATCAGAGCAGGAACCGGGGGTGATGAAGCAAGTATTTTTGCCGGCGATCTTTTCAGAATGTACAGTAAGTACTTCGAATCAAAAGGATGGAAGGTTGATGTTACAAACACTTCAGAAGGAACAGCAGGAGGATACAAGGAAATAGTTCTGGCTGTAACTGGTGATAAGGTCTATGGAACAATGAAATACGAATCAGGGGTACACCGTGTTCAAAGGGTTCCCCAGACTGAAACACAAGGACGTATTCATACATCCGCAGCTTCAATTGTTGTCCTGCCTGAAGCCGACGAATTCGATATCGACCTTAGAACAGAAGATATACGTAAAGATACATACTGCTCTTCCGGTCCCGGTGGACAGTCGGTAAATACAACATATTCCGCAATACGACTTACCCATATTCCTTCAGGTATTGTAGTTACATGTCAGGATGAAAAGTCACAGCTCAAAAACTATGATAAGGCTTTAAAAGAACTGAGAACGAGACTTTATAATCTTGAATATCAGAAATTTCTTGATGCAGTATCTCTGAGAAGAAAAACAATGGTTTCAACCGGCGACCGATCTGCTAAGATCCGGACATATAACTATCCTCAGGGAAGAATGACCGATCACAGGATCAATCTGACTATTTACAACCTGCCTTCAATCCTCGATGGTAACATACAGGAGGTTCTTGATAAATTGCAAATGGCTGAAAATGCTGAACGGCTGAAAGAGAGTAATATCTAATCGGGTTGATGATGAATCAGACAAAATTATTTGAAAATATCGTCAGAAAACGTTCTTTTCTCTGTGTCGGACTAGATTCGGAAATTGATAAGATTCCATCTTTTCTCCTCAAAGAAAAAAATCCGGTATTAGAATTCAACAAGAGAATAATTGATGCAACTCATAAATATTCAGTAGCTTACAAACCGAATGTGGCATTTTATGAGTGCTACGGTGCAAAAGGGTGGGAAACACTTGAGGCAACAGTAAGGTATATTAAGGAAAATTATCCCGACATATTCGTTATTGCTGATGCAAAACGTGGTGACATCGGAAACACTTCAAAAATGTATGCAAAGGCATTTTTTGAAAATATGCCCTTCGATGCAATTACTGTTGCACCATATATGGGAGAAGATTCTGTGACTCCATTCCTTTCTTACAGTGATAAATGGGTTGTCCTTCTTGCCCTTACCTCAAATAAGGGAGCCGATGATTTTCAGTATCATAATGAAGACGGTATAAAACTGTTTGAAAGGGTATTATCTGTTTCACAGAAATGGGGTAACATTAATAATATGATGTACGTTGTTGGCGCAACCCGTGCCGAAATGCTCAAAGAAATACGACAGTTAATTCCCGATCATTTTCTTCTTGTTCCCGGAGTAGGAGCACAGGGTGGAAACCTGCATGATGTTGTACATTATGGGATGAACAGTAAATGCGGACTTCTGGTCAACTCCTCAAGAGGCATCATCTTTTCCGATTCTACTGAAAATTTCGACAAAGTTGCAGGTGAAAAAGCAAAAGAGATGCAAACCGAAATGGAAAAATATCTCTCCGAGCACAACCTGATCTGAAAATTCTTTTTTTAATTAGTTGGGGTTGCTTCGTCTCTTTAAATCCCTTCCAATACTTAAATTATTGTTCTGGCCCTTTTACGCCTTTTCCTATTGCATAATATTATTAAATTTCATACATTTATAATCTCGTTGCTTACTCTTAAATTCGTGCTAAAATGAAAGAGGAGTTTCTTCATTACTTGTGGAAATACAGGTTATATGACCCAGAAAAGCTTGTCGATAACGACGGGAATAGAATTGTTGTGGTACACCAAGGTGAATATAACCTTGACTCCGGTCCTGATTTTTTCAACTCCCGCATCTCTATTGATGGAACGGTATGGGCAGGTAATGTAGAAATTCATACAAAAGCCTCCCACTTTGATCTTCATGGACATCAATACGACCCGGCATTTAATAATGTTATCCTGCATATAGTATCAGAAAACGATAAAAAGGTTTTTACCGCCGGTGGCGAGGAGCTGATGACTATAGAAATAAAATATGATCCCTTATTCTACGAAAAATACATTTCCCTTGTAAATAATCCTTATATAATTGCCTGTCAGGGTGACATTAAAAAGCTCGATAACATCTATATCCGACATTGGCTAAATGCGTTGGTTATTGAAAGATTGCAGAGTAAATCAGAACTTATTCTTAAAACATTTGAACAAACCGGTAATGACTGGGATGAAACATTTTACAGGTTATTAACCCGGTATTTTGGATTCAGGGTCAATACAGAGCCATTCGGGATGCTCGCTACTGCACTTCCTTTCAGGATAATCCGAAAGCATGCTGATAACAGGTTTCAGATCGAAGCTCTTCTCTTTGGAACCGCAGGAATGCTTGAAGAGGGACTTTTTAAAGATGCACTTGCTGATAAGTATTACTGCGACCTGATAAAGGAATATAGAATACTTTCAGTAAAATACTCACTTCAGCCCATTCATGGCTGGCTGTGGAAGTTTTCACGATTGAGACCTTCTAATTTTCCAACTGTGAGAATATCACAACTGGCCGCACTGCTTTCAGTTGCAGGAGGAATATTCTCTAAAATTTTAGAGGCAAAAGATATAATTCAGCTAAAGGAGGTTTTAGAAGTTTCAGCATCTGACTATTGGGACAACCATTTTGTTTTTGGGAAGAAGAGCATAAGAGTTTCTAAGAATACCGGAACACAGGCAGCGGAAATAATACTTATTAATGCAGTCATACCCATACTATTTGTCTACGGCCAAAGCAGGGACAATCAGGATATCTGTGAAAGAGCTCTGACATTTTTGGAAAATATTCCTGCCGAGAAAAACAACATATTGGATGAATGGAAAATTACAGGAATTTTAGCTGAATCAGCTTTTTATTCGCAATCGCTGATACAACTTAGAAATGAATATTGCAAAAAAAGAAAATGTCTCGATTGCCGTATCGGAAGTAAGCTGATCAGTATGGGGAAGAAACTTAAGGATCAGGAGGAGTTGCTGCTGGAACCATAAGAAGTAAGAATGGGAGAATGGGAGAGGGGGCGGATCTTATAGTTCCCCTCCCTGGAGAGCCAGCCCAGAGCGAAGCGAAGGGGGTTAGGGGCATAGCCGTCAACCTAAGGAATCTGAATTAGACTTTACGTGGAGGATCAATAAAGACTAAATAATTAGAAAATCGAAGTTCGGTTCGTTCATAATATTTCCCCTCCTTTTGAAGGACTACCCTTTATACACATCTTTCAGATCGGGCATTTGGCTTCGCCTAGCTCACTTCGTTCGGTTCTTGTTTCTAAAACATACTCACCCCCATCCCCATAGCCGTCAACTTAAGGTTTGTATTGAAATACAGGATTGGAAAAAGTTTCCCCTCCTTTTTGAAGGAGGGGTGGCCGCAGAACAATGATAGTAAATGTATTGCAATAGCCTATCGCGGCCGGGGTGGTTGATTGGTTTATCATATCGATTCTCTTTTTTTATTGATAACTTTACTTATCTCACTTATTATATATTCAGGTTCCTGGAATACAAATCTGTTTTCAAACCTTAATACAATAAATCCATAGCTATTCAGGAATTTATCCCTGTTAATGCTGCCTCAGCCTAAGTAGGCCTGTTCCATAAATCAACCACCCCGGCCGGGAA
>Ga0209747_1000294_pt1 | contig 27202 bp, 26 predicted proteins | sample BarGraNGADG00311_FD_184498 | JGI IMG/M metagenome (GOLD analysis project Ga0209747, IMG submission 184498) | Arctic peat soil microbial communities from Barrow, Alaska - Barrow Graham LP Ref core NGADG0011-311 (SPAdes) (version 2) | ecosystem: Environmental > Terrestrial > Soil > Wetlands > Peat...
GCCGCCGCACCCGAGCCAGCTCCGGCCCCAGCTCTGGCCCCAGCTCCCGCGCCCGCCCCGGCCCCGGCGGTAGCCCCGGCTCCCGCTCCGGCCCCGGCTCCCGCGCCCGCCCCTGCGGACACGAACACCGGGCCGACACCCAAGGCGCCATAGGAGCACGCGATGAGACGAGGCAGAAAGCTGGAGATCGCGGTCGCTGTGATACTCATCACGGCGTTCGCGTTCTCACTGCTGTTTGTCCACAACGGAAGACACACGGGAGCGGCTGTCGACTCGAAAACGGGCGCGACTAACCCGGCGTCGAGCGCCGGGAAGAACAAACCGGAGAGCAAGAAGGCTGCGCCGCCGGCTCAGTCCTCATCATCGGCGGTCGCCGACCAGCCGGTGAAGCCCGCGGCGCCCGCCCCTGCGCCCGCCGCGGCTCCGGCCCCTGTGAAGGCGCCCGCGCCCGCCCCGGCTCCCGCGCCCGCCCCTGCGGCAGCGCCAGCACCCGCCCCGGTGGCGCCCGCCCCGCCCGCGAACGCGACCACTGGAGCGACACCGGCCAAGTGACCATCCGCGCGGAAGCGCTACCTTGATCTGCTGCCACCGGGAAGGCAGGGCTTGCCTGCGGCGAGCCGAAGTAGATTGAACAGGTTACCGGGGGAGGGAAGGCGGATGAACCGCGCGAGCGTTATCCAGATCGTGATCGCCGTCATACTCGTGGTCGCTGCGACGGTGCTCCTGCTCGCCTTCTACCACACCAAGACGACCACTCAGAAGCCGGTAACCACGACCCCGGGCTCGAGCCCGTCAAGCAGCCCGACTGCGCCCAGCTCCGTGACCGGCCCGACAAACCCTGCCTCCAGCGCTGCGCCCTAGGTGATGTCCGGCGGGGCCATCCGCCTGCGCGAGAGCAGGGCCGGCCCCTGGTGCAACAGTGTCCCGGCCAGCATCCTCCGGGCGAACCGCCCGTGCCATTTCTCCTGTTTCTCGCCCATGGCCATGCCCAGAAGCTCGAGCACGTGGTAGACCGGCGGGCCCAGGGGATATACGAGGCTTCCCGTCGAGAACATCTGCAGGCAGCCCGAGCAATAGGTGGCGATGGCGTCCGCGCCGGTCTTTCCGGCCTCGCGCATGACCTTCACCGTATAGGGTACGAGCTTCAGGGGATTGTAGGCGCTGTACGGACTGAAACCCGCCCCGATCCCACAGCAGAGCATGCACTCGGCGCTGCAGCCCATCTCGATCACGGTCGCGCCGGCGCGCTCCAGGATCCTGCGAGGCAGGTCCATGTACTCCTGGCCGAACTGCTTACCGTAGCACGACTCCTGGACGGTCACGGTCATGTCCAGCGGGTTCGTGATCTTGACTTCGCCGGTTTCCAGCTTGCGATCGATCACCTCGAGGTACGAGACCATCTCGAAGGAGTAGTCGGCCCCGAAGTGCGGGAGCACCTGCGTGAACATGTAGTAACCGGCGCTGCACAGGATGGTCACCTTGCGCGCCCCGAGCGCGTCGAAGTACGCCTGCGTCTTGCGGGCAACCTGCTCGAGCTGGTCGAACATTCCCATGCGCCAGTACATCTCGCCGCAGCAGAAATCGAGCCCGCCGCGGATGTCCAGGCCGTCGAGGGCGGCTGTCTGCGTGATGAGCGGCGTCGCAATCATGTTGCAGCCCGGGTAGCAGACCTCTTCGGCCGGCGTCATGTCCCGCCAGCCCTCGATGATCTTCTTTTCGCGCGGGGTCATGCGGTCGATCAGGAACGTCCGGAAGTTCACCGGCGAGTGGGGCATGAAATATCTCGCCCGCTCGGGCAGCCCCTGCCTGTCGACCACCTCGCCGAAGCGGTTGATGATCAGCATGCCCGGGTTGCACCCGTTGGGGCAGAAGAAATCGCAATCGAGGCACGTCGTGCATTCCTTCAGCACCCGCGACGGCCTGCCTTCGCGCAAGTTTGCGATCTCCCGCTTCGCCTCATCCTCGGTCATCCGCATGACGGGGCACAGCATGAGGCACGTCCCGCACTGCTCGCAGGCGTCGTCGAGGTAAGGTCTGGGTGTGCGGTACTCCATGAGGTCTTTCCCTCTGTTTTTCGCCGAGAACACGAGGACCCGCCTTACTCGTGCCGCGCGTGGGCCTTTACAATCTTAATTGCGCGGCTGACGGCGACGATGGTGTCGGCCTTGAACTGGGCCTGGAGCTCGCCCATCCGCGCGTACGCGTAACCCTTGGTGGTGACTACGTACTTCGGCTTCACGTCGTTAAGCGCTATGGCTATGACGTCCAGCCGGCAGCGAGGGCAATCGCAGAAATCCGGGTCATTCGCGATAACCTCGTCGACGTAGCTGGTCACCACGTCTTCCATGTAGTTCGTGAGTTCCAATCCAGCCTCCGCTCAACGGCTCGTCATGCTTCCGCGCCCGGCGCTCGCCGGCTTGAGGGCCCATGGAGCTTGCTTGCGCGCGTCAACAAAACTATACCACGCGCGGCGGGCCTGATGACCTTGAAAATACGCGCCCCCGGACCCGGGCGGCGCAGGGCCCGGACTGCCCTTTTGTCTCATCTTGTGGAAACGGCCTGCGGGCTCTGCTATAATGCCTTTACTTTTGGCCCCTTCACGGATGATGGCGTTTTTCATCACCAATCACCGGAGGTAGTTTTGCGAAGATACGAGACGTTGCTGATAGCCAAGCCGGACCTTGAGGAGCCCCAGCTCAAGGCGCTCCTCGACGATGTCACCGCCCTCATCGTAAGAGAGGGAGGGGTCATCAAATCCGTCGACGTGTGGGGCCTGAGGCGCCTGGAATATCCGATTGAGCACCAGGAAAGCGGTCACTACGCTGTGATAAACTTCGAGTCTGACACCGGTGTCATCAAGGAACTCGAAAGAGTCCTGGGAATAAGAGACGACATCCTGAGGACGAAGACTCTCGTCATGGAGAAAGGGTAGGCGCGGATGGCTAGCCTGAACAGGGTGGTCCTGGTAGGAAACCTGACCAGGGACCCGGAGCTGAAGTACACAACGGCGGGCAAGCCGGTGGTCAAGCTGGGCCTGGCGGTCAACCGCACGCCATACACCAACGACCAGGGCGAGCGCATCGAAGGCGTCGACTTCTTCAACATAGTCGCGTTTGGAAAGCAGGCCGAGACGGCCCACCAGTACTTGCGCAAGGGCTCGGGCGTCGCCATCGACGGGCGCCTGAGGTACCGTAGCTGGCAGACGGACGACGGGCAGAAGCGCTCGGTCGTCGAAGTTGAGGCCCAGAACGTGCAGTTCCTGCCGCGAGGCGGGGAGCAGGCTGCGCCGAGCGGGTCCTCCGATGATTTCGCCGGCATTGACGTGCCGCCGATCGAAGGTGGGGAAGACTATCCCTGGTAAAAGAAAAGGAACCAAATCAAGCACGAGCGATAAGAAGACATCGCCGTACCCGCGAAAACAGAAGCGAAAAGTCTGTTACTTCTGCAAAGAGAAGATAGACTACATCGACTACAAGGACGTGGGGATGCTGCGACGCTTCCTCTCCGAGCGTGGAAAGATCAGGCCCCGCAGGGTCACAGGCACGTGCACCCAGCACCAGGCCGACCTCTGCAAGGCGATCAAGAACGCGAGAGAGGTTGCGCTCCTCCCATACCCGCGCAAATAGTCACATCAAAAACATTCCGGGGACGGTGAAACGGTGAAGGTTCTACTCAAACAGGATATCGAGCGCGTAGGCCGCATGGGGCAGGTCATCGAGGTCGCCAGCGGTTACGCCCGCAACTACCTCATCCCGAGGGGCCTTGCGGTGGGCGTGACGCGCGGCACGATGAAAGACATTGCCGAGCAGAAGAAGGTCCTCGAGGTCAAGGCTGAGCGCCAGCGCGAGCTGCTCCAGTCCCAGGCCGAGAAGATGGCATCCAAGCCGCTGGTCATCAAGGCGCGATGCAGCGCGAGCGGCAAGCTTTTCGGCTCGATCACAAACCGCCAGGTGGCTGCGGCCATCGAGGAAGCCACAGGCGAGGAGATCGACAGGCACAAGATCCACGTCGACGACCGCATCCGGTCCGTCGGCAACTACAAGGCCATCATCAAGTTGCACCCGGACGTCGAGATCGAGGCCGAATTCGAGGTCCAGGGTGAAGGCTTCGAGGCCGAGGAGCCCGAGGACGAGGCCGAGGCCGCGGCCGCGGGCGCGCAGGCGGCCGAAGCCGCCCAACCCGCTCCATCCGCAGAGGAGGAAAGCGGCCTGACCGCGGGCGAAGAGACGGAGCCCGCGGGCGAAGAGGCGCCGCAACCCGAAGAGGGATAGGCGAATGGCACTGGAGCCGGTTGCCGCAAGCAGTACCGACCGCGTGCCGCCCCACAACCTGGAGGCGGAGGAATCCGTCCTCGGTTCGATGATCCTCTCTCACCAGGCAGCGGCCGAGGCCATTGACATCCTGGCCGCGGAAGACTTCTACAAAGAATCGCACCGTGCCATCTACAAGGCGCTCTGTGACCTCTACGCCTCGGGATCGACGACCGACCACGTGGTCCTGGCCGAGGAGCTGAAGCGGCGCGGGCAGCTGGAGGCCGTCGGCGACAGGGCCTACCTTCTGGTCCTCACCGACACCACCCCCAACCCTCACAACATCAAGTACTACGCGACCATAGTCCGAGAGATGGCCCTGCACCGCAACCTGATAAACATCGGTTACGACATCACCGGCCTGGGCTTCACGGGCGGCGGCGACATCGAAGACCTGTACGACCGCGCCGAGCAGTCGCTCTACAACATGGGCAAGCGCATGCGCCGGGAAGGGCTCACGCACATCAGGAACCCGCTCCTCACGAGCTTCAACCGCATGTCGGAGGCCAAGGAGAAGGGCTCGATGATAACCGGCGTCGCGACGGGCTTCTACGACCTGGACAGGCTCACGAGCGGGCTTCAGCCCTCAAACCTGGTGATCGTCGGGGGCCGGACGTCCATGGGCAAGACCAGCTTCGCGCTGAACGTCGCCCACCACGCGGCGGTCCGGGAGGGCATAGGCGTCCTGATATTCAGCCTCGAGATGAACAAGACAGACATCGCCGAGAGACTGCTCCTGAGCGAGGCCAGGGTGGACTCGTCGAAGTACCGCACCGGGGACGTCGACGAGAAGGACCTCGACCGCATCGTGCACGCGGCGGGCACCCTCAGCAACGCGCCCATTTACATCGACGACACCGGCGACATCAAGCTGCTGGAGATGCGGTCCATCGCCCGCAAGCTGATGTCCACCGAGAAGAATGTCGGGCTGATAATCGTGGATTACATCCAGCTCATGTACTCGGACAAGAAGAGCGAGTCCAGGGCGCAGGAGGTGTCTCGCATCGCGCGCGACCTCAAGGTCATGGCGATGGACCTCGAGGTGCCCGTGCTGGCCGTGTCCCAGCTCAGGCGCCCGCCACCGACCGTTCAGAAAAAGGACCCGAGCCTCGAGGACCTGAAGGAGTCGGGCGGCATCGAGCAGAACGCCGACCTGGTCGTGCTCATCTACCGCCCCGAGATGGACGATCCCAGGAACATGGACATCAAGGGCGTCGCAGAGGTCAACCTCGCGAAGCACCGCAACGGGCGCACCGCCAAGTTCAAGCTCTACTGGATGGGGACATACTCCAAGTTCGAGAACCCGGCCGAGGAAGACCTGCTGCAGGACTGAGCGAAAACATGTGCCTCACCCGCCCATAATCACTATCATTACAGCGCAGGTCCAAGACGGCATTTGAGAAAGGCGACGGCTTGTCAAGTCAACACGACCTCAACAGCACCGGAGGAAAAGAAGCGTTCCTCGGAGTCGACGTGGGCTCGGTGTCCACCAACGTGGTGGTGCTCGACGCGGACGGCGGGGTGCTCGCATCCGAGTACCTGCGTACGATGGGCCAGCCCATCAAGGCGGTCCAGGACGGAGTCCGGGCGGTGGGCAAGAAGCTGGACGAGCGCGTCACGATACACGGCGCGGGAGCGACCGGCAGCGCCAGGTACCTGACCGGCGTCGTGTTAGGCGCCGACCTGGTCAAGAACGAGATAACCTCGCACGCGGTGGCGGCTTCGCACATCGTGCCCGGCGTGCGCACGGTGCTCGAGATCGGCGGCCAGGACTCCAAGCTCATCCTCCTGCGCGATGGGGTCGTCACTGACTTCGCGATGAACACGGTCTGCGCCGCGGGGACGGGGTCGTTCCTGGACCACCAGTCGGCGAGGCTCGGCATCCCGGTCGAGGAGTTCGGCGACCTGGCGCTCAGCGCCAAGGAAGGGGCGCAGATCGCCGGGCGCTGCTCGGTGTTCGCCGAGAGCGACATGATACACAAGCAGCAGGTCGGCTACCCGGTGGAGGAGATCGTGCTGGGCCTCTGCCGCTCGCTCGTACGAAACTACCTGAACAACCTCGCCAAGGGCAAGAGGCTCGAGCCGCCCATCGTTTTTCAGGGGGGCGTCGCGGCCAACATCGGCATGAAACGGGCGTTCGAGGACGCCCTCGGCGTCGAGGTGAACATACCCCCGTACCACGACGTGATGGGGGCCATCGGGGTCGCGCTCCTGACGATGGACGAGGCGCCATACGTGGAGGAGAGCAACTTCCGCGGGTTCTCGCTCGCGGACTTCGAGTACGCGACCTCGTCGTTTATCTGCTCCGGTTGCTCGAACAACTGTGAGATAGTGAAGATCAAGAGCGGCCGGGAGGTCCTGGCCTGCTGGGGCGGCCGGTGCGGAAAGTGGGAGCTCGAGTTCGATTCCCCGGCCGCGCGCAGACCGAGAGGATAGGCGTGTTCGAGAAACGTACGAGGATATTGAAGGCGGTCCTGCTGATCGCTTTGATCTCAGGGGCATGCGTCCTGGCCGGCGCGCTCGCGTCCGGCTGCGGCACCACTTCCGCGGGAACGCCGTCGCAGATCGTCACCAAGGCGATCGACGCGCAGGGCAAGTTGAACTCGGTGCAGGTCAACGTCCAGAGCGACATCGAGCTCGACGTCCCCGGGGGCAACAGGTCCTCGTCGCTGTCGTACAAGGGCTCCTTCGAGAAGCCGGATCACTGGAACCTCACCATCAGGTCGTCCGGGGGCAAGTCCCAGGTGATCATCAGCGGCCAGAGGACGTGGGTCAAGCTGCAGGGCGCCGACGTGTGGACCGAGAAGCAGAACTCGAGTCCGCTCACCGGGTCCAACCCCGACGACGTGGTCGCGTCCAAGTACCTGAAGTCGGCCAAGAACGTCAAGCTCGTCGACCAGAAGGACGGGCTCTATCACCTCAATTTCGACCTGGACATACTGTCGTTCGCTCGCGCCTTCCAGACGTCCGGGATCGACCCGGCGCTCCTCAAAGGGAAAGTGGCGCACGTCGATATCTGGGTCAGGCAGAAAGGGTTTTTCCTGGAGAAGGCGACGATGGATTTCGCGAGCCGGCTGACCGAGCCGGTGGTCGGCACCCTCAAGATGACCACCGAGGTGGACTTCTCCGCCTTCAACGAGCCCGTCAGCATCGAACCCCCCATCTAGTCGTTCATCGTCCACTTTTCAGTCGCGTCGGCGCGAAATAGGGGTCTGACCTTTATTTTGCGTTGAAAGAAATACGGCTAAAAAGTGGACGGCAAAAGTGGAAAGTGAACGACTCCTATTGGCGGTTGAGGCGGAGCATCTTCATCAGCAACGGCCGCTCGAGCTCGATCGCGTCGAACTCGCACAGCTCGTGGCAGCAGTAGCACCTCTGGCATTTCTTGAGGTCGACACGCGCGACGCCGCCCTCGATCGTCATGGCCTTCGCCGGGCAGATGTCGACGCACTTCGAGCAGGCCGTGCACTTGCCCGCGACCGGGGCCGGCCGCAGCGCCACGTGCTCGCCGAATTGCTTCATGATCAACTGGGGCACGTGCTCGCTGATGTCTTTCTTGGTGGGGAGCCTGAAGCCGGAGTAGGCCAGGTCTTCGACACGGTCGCCTAGAACGTCGATCTCTGCGACCTTGCCGGTGCACAGCCCGCGCCTCATCGCCGCGGCGAGCGGCTTGTTCGCCTTCGCGTCGATGCCGATGAGTTCCATCATCACCGTGTCGACCGCGAACGCGTCGCGCCCCGCCGCCAGGAACCCCAGGTCGATCAGCCCGCCCGCCCGGGGCCCGTTGCCGTCCATCCCCACCACCGCGTCCACGACGTGGAGGTCTGGCGCGGAGGCGAGCAGCACGTCCACGATGAGGTCCGCGAAGTCCGCGTCTCTGGTGAACCGCGAGTGGTACAGGAATTTGTTCGCGCCCGGGACGCTGCCGAAGAGGTTCTTGATCGCCACTGTGATGTTGAGGAACATGTGCGTCTTGAACTTCGAGACGGACACGAGGCAGTCGGCGTCGGACATCGCCTTCGCGATCGAGATTGACTTGAGGGCTTTGCCCGCGGGGACCGTCACCAGTGCCGTCGATGTGTCGAACCCGAGCTCCGCGCCGGTCTCCCGCGCCACTTCCGCGAACCCGCACTTCTCGTAGACCCGCTTGAGGTATACCGGGGTGAACGGCCCGCCCGGACTGTCCCCGATGGTAATGAGGTCCGTCACTTTCTGGAACTGCCGGACGACCGCGCGCACGACCTCGGGGTGCGTGGTGATGCCTTTCTCGGGGGCGGCCCCGATGACCCCGTTCACCTTGATGAACACAGACTGGCCGGGGCTCACAAATGCCTCCGGGCCGCCTTGAAGCTCGAAGAGGCGCGCGACGTTCTCCTCGACCAGCCCGCGGTCGTAACTCCTGCATCCGGTGATGGCAACGGCGTCGTTCAATGATCCTCCTGTGAGCCGCGGATGCGGCCTGTCTATGCTTTACACGGAGCTCATTATAAGGTGTATAAATCTCTATGACCGTGAGAAAGGACAAAGCATGGACGTCAAGATATCTATACTGGCGGACAACATCACGGGCCTGCCTCCGTTCAAGGCCGAGCACGGCCTGTCGGTCTGGCTCGAGGTGGACGGCCGCTCGTTCCTGTGGGATGTGGGACAGTCTGATGTCGCCGTCTACAACGCCGGCATCCTCGGCATCGACCTGCGCAAAGTCGAGGGGATCGGCCTGTCTCATGGCCACCTCGACCACGCGGGCGGCCTGATGCCGATGCTCTACGCCGCCGGCCCCAAGAAGATCTACGCGCACCCGGTGGCGTGGGCGCCGCGCTTCATGATGATCGGAGACGTCAAGAGGTTCGCGGGCATTCCCCTTCGAAAGGACGCCGCCGAGACGCTCTGCACATCAATCGAAGAATCGCGCGGCCCGGTCGAGGTCCTGCCGGACGTGTGGCTCACTGGTGAGGTGCCCCGGGTAACGGACTTTGAGGGCCCCGAGCCGATGCTCTTCATCGAGAAGGACGGCGAGCTGGTACCAGACCCGTTCGACGACGACCAGGCACTCGTCATCAAGAAGCCCGACGGCGTGGTCGTCCTGACCGGGTGCGCGCACTCGGGCCTCGTGAACATCCTCAAGCACGCGGCTGACAAGTACGGCCCGGTGAAGGCCGTCATCGGCGGCACGCACCTCGGGATGGGCGCGCCGCTGCCCAAGATCGAGGCCACCATGGAGTACCTCGAGGAAATCCTTCCCGACATCATGGTGATCAACCACTGCACCGGCACTGTCGTGATGTCGAGGATGCTCGACCGCTTCGGGGCAAGGTTTATCCCCGGCATGACCGGGCTGACACTACAGGTGTGATCGAATGTCTGACATCAAGACCACGGACGTGAACATCGAGTCGGGAGGGGAGGTCCTCCGCGGGGAACTCATGACGCCGGCGTGGGGCATGCCCCACTCTCTGGTCGTGCTCTGCCACGGGATCCCGCTCTCGCGACCTGACCCCCGCGACCCGGGCTACGCGCTCATGGCGCGCCAGCTCGCCGAACACGGTTTCGCCGCTCTCTTCGTGAACTTCCGGGGTTGCGGGACTTCCACGGGCAATTTCTACCTCGGCGGCTGGTACAAAGACGTCGCCTCGATAATCGACTTCGTCAAGAGCGAGCTGACGCCACAAAGGACTTATATCGCCGGGTATTCGGCGGGAGGCTCGCTCGCCATCAAGTACGTCGCCGAGCACGGCGGAATCGACGGCCTCGCGACCTTCGCCGCGCCGGCGCGGCTCACCAAGGTCTTTCCCCCTGAGAACGTGATGCAGCTCATCGAGGCGGCGCGTGACATCGGCATCATAAGGGACAAGGACTTTCCCCCGAGCCCGCGGTGGTTCCTCGAGGACGCCGCGGAATACGAGGCGATCGACTACGTGCGCCGCGTCTCACCGGTCCCGCTTCTGATCGTCCACGGCGATGATGACGAGCTGGTCCCCCTCAGGCAGGGGCGCGAGCTGTTCGAGGCCGCCGGCCATCCGAAAGAGCTCGTCGTGCTGCCTGGGGCTGAGCACCGGCTGCGTCACGACCCGCGATCGATGGAGACCCTCCTGGCGTGGCTGCAGAAATAAAATGCGCCACCAGGGTCTGACCCCGGTGGCGCACTATTGTCTGATCCGTTGTTGATTCCGGTCTAGGCCTGCGGGAGCTGGTTTGGCGAGATGTAATCGCCGAACTCCGCCCTGGCCTGCTCGAGCCTCTTCTTCTGCTCGTCGAGGGTGGTGTAGAGCACCTCTGGAATGTCCTGTTCCTTGCGATACGCGGCCTCGATGCGCGCGATCTTCGCGAGCAGCTCCGGGATCCGGACGGTGAACTGGGCCTCGTATTGCTCTTCCGTGTAGTCCATGCCCAGCGCGGTCGAGAACAACCGCTGCAGGTCCTTGTAAAGCGGAATGAGCCCGGTCGGTGTCCGCAGTGCTTCGACCTCGCCATGGACGCGCTCCTCTATCCAGAGCATCCAGACCTTCTTGTCGTTCATGCCGTTCAGGTACTTGCCGTCCTTCATGAGGAAGTAGTTGACCGCGAATATCGGCGTTGTCTTTGTGAGCCCCTCGGGGAACTCGAGGTACTTCTCGATGTAGTTGCTGAGCGACGACGCGAGGAACTCGAGGTTTGACATCGGGTTGAACGTGCGCACGCCCTCGGCCCCGATGGTCGCGGCCGTGCTCTCCGACTCGAGCGACGCCCCCTTCGTGATGACCCCGTGCACCCAGTCGAACGACTGCTCGACGGGCACCGAGGTGTCCGAGTCGCGCCCTCCGAAGATTACCGCCTCGACCGGCACGCCGCTCGGATCGTCCAGCCTCTCGTCGGTGTTCTTCAGTGTGCGAAGGTTGATCGTGAACCGCGCGTTCTTATGCGACGGATCGATCTCGTTGCCCTTTGCGTCCTTCTTGCCGCGCGTCCACTCGCCGGAGAAGTTCGTCCCGCTCTCGGGGATCTCCGAACCCATCCCCAGCCAGTACGGCTTACCTTCCTTGACGAGCACGTTCGAGAAGATGACTTCGCCCGGTGAAGTCAGCGCCAGGTACTGCGCGGCGTCGTCCTTGGGGTTGACGTCCTGGATGATGCCGAAGATACCCGCCTCCACGTTGACCGCCCGCAGGACGCCGTCGATCTTCCTCAAGTAGACGATGTCGTCGCCCATTATCGCCTGCCCCTCGATCATCGCGGTCGAGGTCTTGCCGCACATGCTGGGGAACGCCCCGGTCATGTACGTCTTGCGCCCCCCCGGGCCGGGCACGCCGACGGCGAACATGTGCTCGGTCAGCCAGCCCTCTTGCAGGGCCTTCTGGATGCCGAGCCTCATGGCCAGCTTCTTGAGACCCATCGAGTTGCCGCCATACTGCGTGTTGGCGCTGTAGACCATGTTGTCTACGACATCAATGAATATCCTGCGCTTGTCGATGTTCGCGACCACGCCGTTGTCGAGCTCTCCGGCCGAGTGCAGGAAGCGGAAGAAGTCGACTCCGTCATCCGCCCTCTTGAACTCCTCGTAGCCCGGCCTGTACAGAAGGTTTTCGCTGTGCGCGACGTAGAACGAGTCGGTTATCTGGCAGCACAGCTGAGAGAACACGGAGCGCTGCGGCCCGAGGCAGTTGAAGCGCACGATCATCTCTTTGCCCTTCATCATGCCATCGAGGATCCCGCGGACCTCGGCGATTCCCTCGTCGCGGTCCATCGAGTTGGCGTGCTCGCCAAACACAACACCGGGCGGAAGGAGGAACCTCGTATTGTCTTTGTCCCTACCCTGGTCCTTCATGCCGTCGAAGTGGTAGGTGTGACCCTTTGTCGCGAAGTCGTGCTCTTCGCCCTCCTCAAGCGCCTGCTTCTTGATGTAATCCATGTCGGCGGGATCGTCCGTGACGACGAAGACCGAGTCCGGCTTGCAGAGCTTGACGGTGTCGGCGACGAAAGCGTTCACGTCCGCCTGCCCGAGATCGGCCAGCTTCTTATACTGTTCGTCGCTCAACTGGCTCTTCAGGAATTCGAGGTCTTTTCCGGCCATGTCTGAAGCCTCCTTATGCTATCCCTGCACCGGTTTCGCCGTCGGCAGGGCAAAGTTGACCGCCTGTCTGATTCGGCGGGATTCAGCGCGGCGGCGGTGCCATCGCGCTTCAGCGTATCTTTCAGCCGGTGGTATCATAATTAAACTGCCTGGCAGAGTCAAAGGTTTCTTTTTCCCGCTCCCACGACCCAACATAGCTTGACTTGCTTGTGAGCGCCGCATTATAATTTGCTTGTAATGCTTCCTCTCCGTCCGGCAACAGTCACCGAACTGACGGAGGCCCGACATCAACCACCTTGCAACCCTCAGGCGCTGCTTTCTCTGGACAATACTCGTGGCCGTCCTTCTTCCATTCCTGGTGGTGGCCTTCCAGCCTGCGGCGCCCTGTGCCGGCTCGTTCTCATGGCCAGTCTCCGGCGACGTGATCCGCGGCTTCGAGAAGCCGGTCGGACCCTACGGTGAAGGCGGCCACCAGGGGGTGGACATCGGCGCCCCCGCCGGCGAGGTCGTCGAGGCTTCAGGTAGCGGCACAGTCACATGGGTGGGGGAGCTGCCCCGCGGACGGTTTGTGACAATCACTCACGCCGGGGGCGTGCGCACCACGTACCTCGACCTCGAAGGGGTATCAGTCACGACCGGCCAGCGGGTGGGCCGCGGCCAGCCGATCGGCACTGTGGGCGGCTTACGGGACAGCTCATCGGCTGCCACCCACCTCCACTTCGACGCCTACATGAACGGGAGTCCTGTCGACCCGCGCCTGCTTGTGGGCGGCGTCGATACCTCGTCCTATATCCGGCTCCGCCCGGTCGATGGGGCCGGCAGCGCGCCTGCGTCGACCTCGGAGACGCAAAGTAGCCCTGGATTCTGGAGAGCCGTCGCGAGCCCGTTCACCGGGGCATGGCATGCGGTCACGAGCGGGGCGCACGCGGCATGGGACGGGGTCGCCTCGGCGGGAAAGTGGGTCGCGAGCGGCTGGGACCAGTTCTGGGACCAGGTCGCCTACCCCGCGCTTCGGGCGTCGGGGCGCTGGGTCGCGTCGGCCGCCAGCTCGGTGTGGAACAACAAGTACGTGAAAGCGGTCGTGGCGGGCCTCGCGGCGGCGGCCGTGATCGTGGTCGTGATAGTCGTGGTCGTTATCACGCTGCCTGTCTCGCTGACGGTCGGCGTCATCGCCGGCATCGTCGCCGGTGTCGCCTGCCTGGGCACGGCGATCTACTACGCCGCGACGCACTCGACCTTCAGCTTTGCGGCTTGCTTCTTCAAGAGCCTGAGCGCCGGCATCGCGGTAGCCGCCACAGTGCTCAGCTTCGGCTCCCTGAGCGCGGCGTTCTCCGCGGGCTGGGCGGAGATGGGATTGCTGGGAGCGCTCAAGTGCGCCGCCGCCAACGGGGCCCTGTCGGCCGTGTTCGAGGGGTCGATGTCCTACCTGTTCAGCGGCCAGGTCTCGTTGAAACGTATGGCCGTCGCGTTCGCCATCGGAGCGCTCTCCGGGCCCGTTGGCAAAGCTCTCAAGGACGGATTGCTGGGCAGCAGGGTAGTCCAGGCGCTGCTCGTCAGCGTCTCGGAGGGCAGGGTCGCGGTTAGCGCCCGGACCGCCATCCTTTTCATCGAGGAAAGCGGGACCGCTCTCAAGGGCATGATCACGGTCCTGAAGGACGGCGCCACGGCGTACGGGGGAAGGGCCATATACCTCGCCTTCTCTGGGGCCTTCGGGGCAAGCGTCAATATCGCCGCGTGCATCACAAACGGCAAGCCCATCACGTTCTCGGGGCTGCTGGCCTCTTTCATGACCGGCGCGGTCATGGCCGGCATCGGCCTGACCTTCGGAGGGCGGGGCCTCGAAGGCTTGCTGTCGCGGTTCGGGATGCTCAAAGACGGGCTGGGTGGCATCCTGCGGCGCTACGGGACGAAGCTGCTCACGAGCGGCATCCGCAAGGGGATCAACAGCGGGCTGGAGTCCGGTTTCAAGCGGGTCTTCCACGAGGAAGAGCCCGCGGTCATAAAGGAGGAATAGTGTGGAACAGAAGAGCGTCGCGAAGAGCATCGTCGGGCAGGTCGTTATATGGGGGTTGCTGCTGGCCGGCGCCGTCCTGCTGGTGTGGGGCCTGCGAGTCTCGGCCACGACCGGCCACGTGGGCATCTTCCCAGGGGTGTTGATCGCACTGGTTGGAGGCGTGTTTATCGTTCTCTCCTGCTACTGCTACTACGTGGTGAAGTTCCGCGGCTCGGCGGGGAAGAAAGCTTTCGCCGTGCACCTCGCAGTCCTCATCGGCACGGGTCTGGGCTCTATGCTCCTGGCGAGGCTGCTTGCCCGCTAGCCCTGCTGTTCTCACGGGTGCGAAAGCCGGATGTGACCGCCTTCTCCGGGCACTCTTTCTTGCAGGAGAGGCAACGCACGCACTCCGGGGAGTTCGCGTTCTCGTAGATGTTGATGTCGACCGGGCAGACGGCCCGGCATTTGCCACACTCCGTGCACTTCGCGCTGTCTACTTTCATGCGGTAGAGGCTGACGGGGGTGAGAGCAGCGTACGCGCCACCGAGCGCGCAGGAGGTTCGGCAGAACGGCCGTTTCGTGACTACCATCCAGCACAGGAAGACGACCAGTATCGCTATCTTGAACCAGAAGAACCAGCCGGTGGCCGGCAGCGGGGTTTTGGGAGGCAGCAGCGTCAGGGGCACAGCGCCCTCCAGCGCGCCCGCGGGGCAGAGGCGCGAATACCACGCCACGCCGGTGATGTAGGGAATAAACATCGCGACCACCACAAGGGCCGCGTACTTGCCGAAGCGCATCCACGACGGCAGGCCCAGCTTGGGAGTCGGGATCTTGTACAGAAGGTCCTGCAGCAGCCCGAAAGGGCAGATCCAGCCGCAGACCAGCCGGCCGGTGACCACGCCGACCAGGCCGATGAAGCCGGCCACGTAAAGGAAAGCTCCGATCGGAAATGAGGCCCCCTGCTTCACCGCCGACACCACGCGCGCGCCGGCAGAGGCGCCGGCCTGTGGAGACAGCACCGCGAGCGAGTGTTGAAGGCTCCCGATAGGGCAGGAGTACATCGCGAGCGGGCATGCGTAGCAGTTGAAACCGGGAAAGCAAAGCCCTTTCGCGCTGCCCTGGTAGATCGTCCGCGTGCTGAAGTACACGAACCACGGGTTTGCCACGAGCGTCGCCGCGACCTGGGTCCACCGGCGGGCCCGCATCCTCAGATCAATCCAATACAATCCAGGCAGATGACGATCCCGTTAGCCATGACGTGGCCGAAGCCGCTGAGCATGAGGCCGGTTATCAGCATAGTGACAAAGATGAGCGCAAGTAGAAACGGCGCCTTGGGTTGGCTCAGGAACCGCGCCACCTCCACCGCCCCCTTTGTCCTACTGGTTGGAGCCCGGAGCTATCGGTACCGGCTGGGGCGACGACGACGATCCCGGCGGGAAAGGCGTCCCCGGCTGCGTGAGCGTCCCCGCCGACGAGCTGCTCGGCGCGGCGGCCCCGGGGATGAAGCTCTGTATGCTCATGAGGAGGTCATCCTCCATGGGCTTGCCCATGTAAGTCTGTTTGACCTGTCCCTGGGCGTTCGTGATTATTATCGTGGGGTTCATCGACACGTGATACTTGTCGCGCGCGCTCTTGCTCGCCGCGTTGTCGTAGTCATAGACCTTGAACGTGACCTTGTTGCCGAACTTCTTCTCGGCCTTGGCGACCATCGCATTTACATCGGCGAATGAGCTGCTGCTCTTCCCGAGGAAGATTATGACCTGTGGCTTGCCCTGCGAGCATCCGGCCAGGACTGCAAGCGACCCCGCCAGCAGCAGGCAGACGATCGCAACGAGGGCTGCTTTTCTCACGTTCATCGATGACCTCCGAGAGTTACTCTTACGTTGCTTGGGGCATATGGTAGCACCGGGCACAGTCGATATCAAAAGACCGCGCTCAACCGTGCCCGGCGTTATTGATAGTAAACTGACCCATTGGTATGATTCACTTGCCCTTTATCCCGGAGGCCCTTGGCCCAAACCTACGGAGGTTTCCGAATGTACGGTTATGCTGGGAAGATTCTTGAGGTCGACCTCACGACCGGGGAAATCAAAAGTTCAGAACTGAACGAGCAGGACTGTCGCGACTTCCTCGGCGGGTCCGGCCTCGCGGCGAAGATATACATGGACCGATGGCCCGGCGACGTCGATCCGCTGAGTCCCGAAAACCCGCTCATCATGATGACCGGCCCATGGACCGGCACGCGAGTCCCCGGAGGAAACCGCTTCGCGGCGTGCGCCCGCTCCCCGCTGACAGGCTTGTGGGGCGAGGCGTCGTGCGGGGGTTACTTCGGCGTGGAGCTGAAAGCGGCCGGCTACGACGGGATCATTTTCACAGGGAAATCGGACAAGCCCGTCTACCTGTGGATCAACGGGGACGAAGTCGAATTGCGCGACGCGTCCGACCTGTGGGGGAAGGACACCTACGAGACCGTCGACACCCTGGTGGAGAGGTCCAAGGAAGAGACCGGCAAGAAGGCCAAGGTGGCCTCGATCGGCCCGTCAGGCGAGATCGGTGTCAAGTTCGCGGCGATCGTCCACGACAAGCACCACATAGCAGGACGCACGGGGATGGGCGCGGTCATGGGCTCCAAGAACCTGAAAGCGGTCGCGGTGGTCGGCTCCGGCCACAAGGTCGAGATCGCGGACCCGGACGCGTTCAAAGCTTGGCGCGAGCAGGTCATGGTAGACATCGGCGAGTCGCTCGTGGTTGAGTCCCTGAGGGCTTTCGGGACCAACGCCAACCTCGAGGTCGGGGCCATGCTCGGCGACGTGCCTTTCAAGAACTGGCAGGTCGGCGAAGATGACGACATCGTCGCCAAGATCAACGGCCCGACATACGCCGACGACATCCTGGTCAAAGGATATGCGTGCTGGGCTTGCCCTATCGGGTGCAAGCGCATCGTGAAGGTCGAGGAAGGCCCGTACAAGGTCGAGCAGGGCGCCGGCCCCGAGTACGAGACCGTGTGCATGATGGGCTCCAACCTGATGGTCGACGACCTTGCCGCCATCGCGCTGGCAAACGAGGTCTGCAACAAGTACGGGATCGACACGATAACGATGGGCGAGATCATCGCGCTGGTCATGGACGCGCAGGACAAGGGGCTCCTGGCGGTTGACGAGTGCGACGGGGTCGCGGCCACCTGGGGAGACCAGGACGCCATGCTCAAGCTCATCGAGATGACGGCGAAGAGAGAAGGCTTCGGGGCGCGGATGGCCGAGGGCAGCAGGAAGCTCGCCCAAGAGATAGGGCCAGGGGCCGCCGAGATGGCGGTGCAGGTCCGCGGCCTGGACGCACCCGCTCACGACCCGCGCGGCTTCCACGGCTTCTCGCTCGCATACGCGACCTCGCCAAGGGGCGCGTGCCACTGCGCGAGCATGAACCTCTACATGGAGCAGGGCAGCGCCGTGCCGAACCCGAATATCGATCTCGAAGGCCCGTTCGACGAGCAGTCAAGCGTGGGCAAGGCCTACCTGACGGCCAGGGCCTCCGAGCTGGGCCAGATTTTCAACTCGGCGGTCGTGTGCCTCTTGACGGCGGTCTCATGGGACGTCGACAGCCTCGTCACGGCGATGAACGCGGTCACCGGTTGGGGCCTGGATATTGACTCTCTGATGCAAATCGGGGAACGGATCTGGGCCATCAAGCGAGGCATCCTGGCGCTGTACGGCTCGGGCGGCGAGGACGACGTCATGCCGGCCAGGTTCGGCCAGCCGGTCAAGGAAGGCCCGGCCGAGGGTTCGATCCCCGAGTTCGAAATGATGAAGCGCGAGTTCTACGAGTACCGCAAGCTCGACGAGAACGGGAACCTTACCCGCGGCAAGCTCGAGGAGCTCGGGCTGGGCGCGCTTGCAGACAAGCTCGGGGTCTGATGAACAAGACCCCCTGAGGGGAGCGGCACCAGTTGGCTCTTGGAGGCGCGGGAAGAGCGGTAGTCATCGGGGGCGGGCTGGCCGGGCTGGCCGTGGCTTCCAGGCTGTCTGACGCCGCCTGGCACGTCACGGTCCTCGAGAAAGACAACGAGGTCGGTGGGCGCTGCCGCACCCTGCGGGACAGCGGATTTCTCTTCGACACCGGCGCGCAGCATTTCCACGACTCTTACGACGGCACCTTGACCGCCGCTATACGCAACGGCCTGGGCGCAAGCTTCAGGGTGCCCCCCGAGGCCAAGGGCATATATGTCGATGGCGCCCTCGACACGTTCATCCCGCGAGACCTCAACCCGATCGACCTTCTGCCGTGGGAGGCTACGGGCCCGGCAGGGCTCCTCGAGCTCGCGACCGTCGGCGCGAGCTTTCTTCGCGGCTATCGCAATTACAACATCAGGTTCCCCGAATCGTGGACCCGCGGCAACGACCGGACCGCGCTGGATTTCCTGGCCAGGCGCTCCAACGCCCGCTACAGGCAGAACGTCGCGGAGCCTGTCTCGCTTTACGCTCTGGGCGCCGGCCTGGAGAGCGTCTCTTCCGCCGCTCTCATGGTCGCGCTGCGCTACACCTTCTTCGACAGGACGGGCGGGTTCATCGAGGGCATGGGCTCTCTGCCTGAAGCCCTGTCATCCAAGCCCATCGTCATCAAGGGCATGGAAGCGCTCGAGGTATTGAGAGAGGGCGGGCGCGCAACGGGCGTGAAGGCCAGGCCTGCCAATGGGGGCCGCTCCCGCACGTACAAAGCCGACTTCGTCATCTGCTCCGTGCCCGCGCCGCTTGCCCTCGACATCGTCGGGCCGCTCGGCGCCGCCGCTGAATCCTTTGCAAAGCAGGTGGAGTACGCCGCGGGGATAGTTGTGAACCTGGCATTCAATGGCCGTTCCGGCGGGCCCGGCGGGCCGGTGCTCTTGCCGAGCTCGCAGGGGTTCCACGCGGCGTGGCTGTGCAAGGGGCAGAGCAAAGCCGCGGAATATGCCCCGGCGGATGCGGAAGTCATCACCGCCGTTTTCGGCGGCGATGAAGCCCGCGGGCTTCTTTCCGCCTCCGACGACGAGCTCCTCACTCTAGCGTCCGTCGATGCGGACCGGGCCTTCGGCACGGGCAAGCTGGAGCTGTCGGCGACGGCGGTGTCCAGGCATGACCTGGGCCGGCCCGTTGTCTCGGTCGGACACTCCTCGCGGCTGAGGGAGCTCCTCACTGCCGGCACCGGCACCGAGAACCTGCTTCTGGCCGGCGACTGGACGATGAGCCCGACCGTCGAGGGCGCCGTCGCGAGCGGGGAGCGCGCGGCCGACACGGCCCTTGCGCTGCGAGGTGCGCAGCAATAGATTCTTAGGTGGTGGCGCAGGCGTAGCATCGCCCGCCGCCAGGGAGGTACGACTTGGGACTCGAGAGGTGTCGACGCTGCGGCCTGCCGATCTATGTGCGGCTGGCTGCCGTGTGGAACGACGACGGCACGATCACCGGCCGCTTCGTACATACGACGCGGGTCGTCCAGATCTACTCCGACGAGATCGACAGCATCCTCGCCGGGGTCAGCGAACGGATCGGCCTCGACATCAGCAAGATCGTCGTCGAGGGCGAGCGCAAAGCCGGCCTGGATTTCACCCGCAAGCTCATGGAGAGATCTTTTGGGCTTGCAGGCGCCTTCGCCAGGGCTCCCTTCGCCTCCGACCTCGTACTGAGGTTCGTCATCCAGGCGAGCAAGAACGCCGGCTTCGGGGACTGCAGGATAGTCAGGTACAAGCGGAACAAGTTCCTGCAGATCTCGGTTGTGGATTCTTTCAACCCCGCGATCCTCGCGGGCAACATGCTCGGCTCGTTCGAGGCCTTCGCCCGCAAGCCGTCAAATGTGCGCTGGGAGAGGGATGGCGACCGGGTGCTCATCACGATCGAGGCCGACGGCGACGAGGGCAGGGCGGCCGAGGAGAGGCTGAAGCCCCGGCTTCCGGTCGTGCTGCCCGGCGACTACAAGGTCGAGCATTGCCCCGGGTGCAGGATGCCCCTGGACCTGAGCCGCAGGTACTCGTTCGATCTGTCCCGGGGCATCGCCACGGAGGTGTCGAGCGGCCGCAGGATCGTGACCGTCATTATCGACAGCCTCAACGCCGTCTTCAAGGAACTGGAAACCGAGCTTGGCGTTGAGATCCCGCGGATGCTGGTGGACATCGAGAGCGACTACATCAAGGAGAGCGTCCGCATGCCGCCGGTCCTGCAGGAAGAGCAGGCGCTGGGCGAGCTCCTGTCCGACCTCAGGATCAAAGGGATGGGGAACCCGACCGAGCTCTCGCTGTCCGGCGACGACCTGCTGGTACGGATCGAGAACCCGTTCTGCGAGGAGCTGCTCGCGGGGCGGGTCTACGGTTTCTACCGGGCGCTCCTCGGCGACCCGGCCGAGGTCAAATGGACCCCGGACACGGAAGGCTTCATGTTCGTCAAGGTCTTCCGCCCGTAATAGTAAGAAACAGGAAGGAGACGGAGCATGGCTCGCGACAAGGGCAAAAAAGAAAAGAAGAACCACAGGTTCTTGAGGTGGCTGCTTCTCGGGACAGGGCTCGCGGTCGCCGCGTATGTCATCGCCGAGAAACAGCGGCCCGAGCCGTGCGTACCGGCCGGAGGGCCCGAGGAGAGAGTGCTGGTCAAGGACGCCGAAAGCCTGAGCGGGCTGGGCCAGATCATGCAAGGGCTGATCACCGAGCTCCTCAAGAACCCGGCGAAGGTCCAGGTCCTGAACACGCTGAACCTCGTGCTCTCGATCGAGCCGATCGAGCAACCCGAGACATCGATAACGATGACCTTCTCTGACGGATACATCGTCATAGAGCCCGGAGTAGTGCCGTCACCGGACATCAAGCTCGTCTGCGATTTTGAGGCGCTGATGCAGATGGCGAGCGTCGGCTCCGGCCTCGCCGCTGTGAAGTTCCTGAACACCCCCGATGGGAAGAAACTCGCGCAGAAGTTCACGTCCAGGCAATGCCGCCTCGAGGGGCTGGCCGCCCATCCCCTAGCCATGATGAAGTTCAGCAAGTTCCTCTCGCCGGTCTAGCGGGAGCGCGCCTGCGCCAGCCGAAGCCGCGCGGTCAGACAGGGATAGCCCATGGAAAAGGTCTTTCTATATGAGCAATACGACTACGACCCGGCCAGGGTCTGCGAAGTCGCAACTGAGATAATCACCGCGAGCGGCGTGGACCCGAAGGGCAAGAGCGTCCTGCTCAAGCCCAGTTTCGTCTACCCCAGCTACACCCCGCAGACCGTGGGCGTGGTGACCCAGCCGCCCTTCATACAAGGCGTCGCACAAGCTCTCAAAGACCTGGGCGCGTCGAAGGTGCTCGTCGGTGAAGACTCCGTGGTCGGGCCGGCCCGCTCCGCCTTCTATGCGATGAGGATCTACCCGTTCCTGAAGGGCGTTGCCGAGCCTGTGTACTTCGACGAGGTCCGGCACGTGAGGGTGCCCGTTCCGGACGCCGTCGTCCAGGACTCATTCATCGTCCCCGCGATCTGGCAGGAGGCCGACCTGTTCGTAAGCCTGCCGAAGATCAAGGTAAACCAGTTTGCGAACGTGACGCTGTCGGTGAAGAACAACCTCGGATTCCTGAGGCAGGGACACCGCGCGAAGAATCACAACGACCAGACCCTTCACGGCAAGATCGCCGACCTGTACAGGGTCCGGCCGCCCGACCTCGTGCTGGCTGACAGCATCGTCGCCGGCGAGGGCCAGGGCCCGATGGCCGCACGACCCGTCGAGCTCGGCGTGATGCTCGGCGGAGCGAACGGAGTCGCCGTGGACGCCGTGGCGTGCCGGCTGATGGGCTTCGATCCCCACGAGATCGACCACCTGAAATACCTGGAGCAGGCCGGCGTCGGCCCGCTGTCCACCTCGGAGATCGAGGTCGTGGGAGAGAAGGTGAGCGAGCACGCCAGGGACTTCGTCCGCCCGACCACCGACATATCGAAGCTCGATGGAAACATCCGGGTGTTCGAGGGCGAGGAGAAATGCTGCGCGTTCGGGTGCCGCGGCATGGTGAGGGCCGCCGCCGACTCGTGGCTCGCGGCCGCCGACGAGCCTTTCAAAGAGATGAACATCATCGTTGGCAAAGGCGTGTCCCTGCCGTCCGACATCGACAGGAGGCGGACGCTGGTGGTCGGGGACTGCGCCGTGGAGCACAAGCGCATGGGAGCATACCTTGCGGGTTGCCCCCCGCTGCCGATGGAGACTGCTTTTGCCATCGTCAACTTCCAGGGCTTCGTGAAGCTGCCCATGCGCATGCGCGACGTCCTCAAGGGATACGTCGCCGGCTATGGCTGGAAGGCGGCCCGTTTCTTCAAGGGTTTCGAGCACGACCTGAACATGGGGGAGTGAAGGTGGCGGGACGTGTGAAAGCCTTCCTTGGCAAAGCGATGTTCGACGGTTGGGTGCTCCGGCGGAAGCTCGCGGAGACCAGGCGCCCGGCCCTGGTAAAAGCTCTCTGCTGGATAGCCGCCGCGGGCGGCGCGCTGCTCGTAGCCGAGGGCGTGATCGTCGGATGGTTCCTTCCCCACGTGGCGCCAAGGCTCTGGACCCTCGACTTCGTTTACGGCAGGTACCCGTGGATCAAGCTCCCGCAGTGGCTCGCGGCGGCGGCGATGATCATCGTCGGATTGATCGGCCTTTACGGCGGCGCGGTCCTGATCAAGAGAAGGCAGCTAGGGGCTTATTTCACGGCGGTCCTCACCCTCGCGCTGGCCGCGACCGGAGCCGTCCTGCTTTATGCGGGAGTGCGTTTTACGGGTGCGTTCCTGACCGGAGCCGGCGCGGTGAACCTGGGCGCTGCGCTGGTCGTCTACCTGCTGCTGTCGCTCGGCTGGTACACGATAGACCCGCTAGGGCTCCACCGGGAGCCGTATACCTAGACGGCGGACGCCATGCGGGGTCTGCTGAATATCAATAGCCGGACCGGGCGCCTGTAGTATGATTGCTCTTTATACTTCGTCCACCCTGGGGCCGGGTGACCGGATCCGGGGACGGACAGCAGGGATAGCCGCAGGAGGAACTTGATGGCAAGAGAGATATTCTCGCGCAACTGGGACAGGATGTCCGCCGATGAGCAGCGAGACTACCGCGATAGAAAGCTCTCATATTTTGTGAGGACGCAGCTCTACCCCTACAGCAAGTATTACAGGCAGGTTTTCGACGAGGCCAAGGTCTCGCCGGCCGACATCAGGCGAGCCGAGGACCTCCAGAAGCTGCCGTTCACTTACAAGTCCGACATCGCTCCCGACGCTGAAGACCCCTACCGGTACGACAAGTTCATCCTCAAGCCGGACGAGGAGTCCATCGAGGAGTACATGCCGAAGACGCGCCTGCTCAAGACGCGCTATGACCGGCTGTTAAAGGGGTCGGATTTCGTCGATAGGGCGATGTGGTCGGAGTACTCCCCCGTGCACATGCAGTTCACCACCGGGCGCACCGGGCTGCCCACCCCTATCATGTACGGTCGCGCGGACATGGAGCGCCTCGCCGAAGCGGGCCGGCGCGTCCTGGAGCTCGCGGGATTCGGGACCGAGATCGACTACAGAGACGCGGTCGTCCTCAACGCGATGCCGTTCGCGCCTCACCTCGCTTTCTGGATGGCGGAAAAAGGCCTCGAGCGCTCGGGCATCCTGTCGCTTCAGTCCGGCGGCGGGCGCGTCATGGGAACGCAGAGGATCATCAACGCGTCGGAGGCAATGAAGCCGGTCGGGATAATCGGCATGCCCGGTTATGTCTACCACCTCCTGCGCACCGCCGCCGAGGAGGACAAGGACCTCTCGTCGGTCAAGCTGGTCATCCTCGCCGGCGAGCGGATCTCAAAGGGCATGAAGGAGAAGATCGCGGAGTTCCTGGAGAAGATGGGCGCGGCCGACTTCTTCGTCATCGGCGCCCTGGGTTTCACCGAGGGGAGAAAAGCTTACTCGGAGTGCGCGCCCGGCGCGGACACCGGCTATCACCTGTACCCTGACATGGACTACATCGAGCTGGTGGATCCGGAGTCAGGCGACCCGGTGGCCGAGGGCGAAGACGGAGAGCTGGTCTACACTTGCCTGGACGGCCGCGGGACGTGCGTCCTCCGGTTCCGCACGGGCGACTTCGTCAGGGGAGGCCTGGTCAACGAGCCGTGCCCATCATGCGGCAGGCTCGTACCGAGGCTGGGGTCCGACATTATTCGCTCGGGCAAGGTGAAGGGCTTCTCGCTCACCAAGCTCAAGGGGACGCTGGTCGACCAGGGCGCCTTCTTCTCCGTGCTCGAGAGCAACTCGAGCGTCAGGGAGTGGCAGGTCGAGATCAGCAAGGCCGGCGGAGACCCGTACGAGGTCGACGTCGTCGACGTCTACGCGGCTCTCGCCGAGGGCTCGGACGAGGACGCGGTCCGCTCCGAGATCGACCAGGGGATAAGGCTGGAGACCGAGGTCAAGCCCAGCAGCATAGAGTTCCTCACGATGACGCAACTCGTGGAGAGGCTGCACTCGCAGGGGGGCATCAAGGAGCTGCATGTGGTCGACAAGCGGCCGGAACTCTAAAGGTTCCAACTGGTTGACGGAGGATATTATATTCCGGGCCGACGAATCGTATAATTGAACAAGCAGTCGACTTCAGTTAACAGCTGGCTCTTCCGATTCGGTGGAAGAGGCAGGAGTTGAGGTAATGGCGCAAGCCAAGAAAAAAGCAAAGTCAGTAACGCATCTCCTCATCGAGGACGGGCTGGTGTCCCAGGAGCAGTTGCTCACCGCCCTCGAGAAGAAGAAGGAGACGGGCAAGTCGCTCGCCCGTACTCTCATCGAGCTGGGCATAGTCTCAGAGTCCAAGCTCACAGAAGTCCTCGCCCAGCACCTCGGCCTGGAGTTCGTCGACCTGTCGCGCTACAGGGTCGACCTCACGGCGGTGGCGCTGCTCGACGAGAAGATGGCGCAGCGTCATCTCACCATTCCTCTCGCCTTCGACGACGACACCCTTATCATCGCGATGGCAGACCCGACCAACATATTCGCGCTCGACGACGTGAAGATGTCGACGGGTCATCAGGTAAGGCCGGTCGTGGCGACGAAGGGAGACATCGAGGACGCGATCCGGAGCTACTACCGCGACTCGGGCGGGGACCAGCTCGAAGAGGTCGAGGATCTGGACACCGACGGCCTGGACAACGCTGAGCTCGCTGAAGCGATCGGCGCCGCCACCGACGACGCCCCGATGGTCAGGTTCGTGAACTACGTGATCAACGAAGCCGTCACCGCCGGAGCGAGCGATATCCACTTCGACCCCCAGGAGAAAGAGATCGTCATCCGCTACCGCGTCGACGGCGTGCTGCACGACGTGAAGAGCCTTCCGATCAGGACTCTCCCTGCGTTGACCTCGCGCGTCAAGATCATGTCAGACCTCAACATCGCGCAGAAGCGCATCCCTCAGGACGGCCACTACGAGAAGTCCGTGGGAGCAAAGCAGATCGACTTCCGAGTCGCGGTCCTGCCCACCGTGCACGGCGAGAAGATCGTGCTCCGAATACTCGACAAGTCGAGCATCCTGCTGAGGTTGAACGACCTCGGGTATGACGGTGAGACGCTCGAGAAGTACGAGGAAGCCTTCCGCCGCCCGAACGGCGCCATCCTCGTCACCGGCCCTACCGGTAGCGGAAAGTCGACGACGCTTTACGGCACGCTGAACGTGCTGAACGACGAGACCAAGAACATCACGACCGTCGAGGATCCCGTCGAGTACCGCCTGCCCGGCATCAACCAGATCCAGATAAACGTGAAGGCGGGGCTGACTTTCTCAACCGCCTTGCGGTCCATCCTGCGTACGACGCCCGACATCATAATGGTCGGTGAGATCCGTGACTCCGAGACGGCGCAGATCGCCGTCGAGTCCGCCCTTACCGGGCACCTCGTGTTCAGTACCCTGCACACCAACGACGCTCCGGGCGCCATCACCCGACTCACGGAGATGGGCATCGAGCCGTTCCTCACAGCATCCGGCATCGTGTGCGTCCTCGGGCAGAGGCTGGGCCGCAGGCTCTGCACGTGCAAGATCCCCTACGAGCCTTCCGCCGAGCTGCTGGACCGGCTCGAGTTCCACCGCGACGACGGCGAGGACATGACACTCTACAAGCCGAACCCTAACGGCTGTGCCCGCTGCAACGGCACGGGTTACAAGGGCAGGGTAGCGCTGGTGGAGATCATGCGGATGAGCCCCGAGATCGAAACGCTCACGATCGAAGAGGCCGCAACGGCCGAGATCAAGCGGATCGCGGTCGAGCAGGGAATGAAGACGATGCGCCAGGACGGCTGGGACAAGTGCCGTACCGGGATGACGTCGATAGAGGAAGTCCTCAGGGTGGTCATCTAGCAGGCAGTGCGCCCTGTCCGGCCCGAGCCAGGCGAACAACCTTCTCAGCGCGGCACCGCTCTCTTTATCTCTTCCAGCGTGGTCTGACCGGCGAGCACCTTCTCCACGGCGTTCTGCCACAGAGTCCGCATCCCGCTGTCGATCGCGACCTGGCGTATTTTGCTCAAGCGGATGTCCGGTGCCATCATGTCTTTGATCTCAGGCAGCATGGGCATCACCTCGAAGACGCCGGTCCGGCCGTGATACCCGGTGTGGTGGCAGTGCTCGCAAGAGCCGGGGGCCTTCAGAGCCACCTGCGCGCCCGGCTCCAGGCCGAGCTCGTTCATCTCCTCCGGGGTGGGGGCGTAATCGACGCGGCAGTCCTCGCAGAGCTGCCTGACAAGGCGCTGCGCGATTATCAGCTTGACCACCTCGCGCACGTAGAAGTACTCGATGCCGATCTCCATGAGCCTCAGCAGGACTTCGGGCGCGTCCGTTGTGTGCAGGGTGCTCAGCAGAAGGTGCCCGGTCAGCGCCGCCTGTACCGCT
>Ga0209747_1000296_pt1 | contig 27115 bp, 23 predicted proteins | sample BarGraNGADG00311_FD_184498 | JGI IMG/M metagenome (GOLD analysis project Ga0209747, IMG submission 184498) | Arctic peat soil microbial communities from Barrow, Alaska - Barrow Graham LP Ref core NGADG0011-311 (SPAdes) (version 2) | ecosystem: Environmental > Terrestrial > Soil > Wetlands > Peat...
CCCGGCCGCGGCGGAACCGTCCGCACCGGACCGAGGGCAGCGCGGCGAGCCGGCAGGCATACCGCCAGGCTCTGCCGACCCGCTACCGCGTCCTGCGGGGCGGCGCCGGCGCGGTCGTGCTCCTGCTGCTCGCGGGCCTGCTCACCCTGCTCGACCACTCCCCCGCCACGTGGGCCAAGGCCCGGTTCTACGACCTCACCGGCCGCACGACCACGGTCGACGGTGTCGTGGCGGTCCAAGACCCGGCCGCTCCCGCCGACCCCGAGCACCCGCCCGGCGCGGTCACCGACCTGGACACTGCGACCGCCTGGGCCGTGCCCTGGACTGCCCCGGCGGTGGGTCGTGCTCCGACCTGCGGAACGCCCTCGGGAAGCTCCGCGCCCGGTCTGCTGCTCACCCTGCCCGGACGGGTGACCCTCAAGGAGGTCAAGGTCGTCAGCGGGCTCCCCGACCAGCAGCGGCTGCTCGCCTGGCGACCCACGCTGCTGCGCCTGACGTTCGACGACGGAACGTGCCAGCAGGTGCCGCTGACCGACACAGCGGGCCAGCAGCAGCACCGGCTCCGGTCGACGACGACGTCCTCGGTGCGCCTCCAGGTTGTCGGAGCTGCGCCGCCGGCACCCGGCGGCAGCCACATCGTCGCACTTACCGAGGTGGAGCTGCTACGACGACCCGGGTGACGGTGTCGGAGAGGGCCTCGTCGGCGAGGTCAGCGCTCCCGGCGGGCGCTGGTCCGCGCAGCCCGTCGGCAGGGTGCGGCAGTACGCGAGCGCCAGGTCCTTCGCGGCGAAGGGTCCGACGGACACGGCCAACGTCGATGGTGAGAAGCCCAGCCCCGGGTAGTACATCGCCTTCAGCACGTACGCCTTGGCCGGTGTCGGGGGCTTGAGGCTCGCGCGCTCCTCCTCGGCCATCGCGCTGAGCGGGTCGTTGACGTCGTGCACGTACACGACGGCGACCCAGTCGGCGGGCCCGAAGATCGGCTGATCCGCGGGCACGTCGGGCGGCCGAGTCCCTGCGCTGCCACCGGCGGTCGGCGGCATCGACGTCGCCCCGCCCGGGGACGATATCGTGCCGCCCGACGGTGGCTGCGTCGGCACCGGGGGGGCCGGCGTCTTGGCACACACCTGCATGGACGGCGCACTCGGCTGCTTGCCGCGCACCGCGGTCATCACGAAGCAGTACTCGGTCGACGGCGCCAGGCCCGGCACGATGCCGGCGGTCAGGGCGCTGTCGAAGTCGATGCGCTTGAAGTCGTTGCTTTGGCTGCTCACCACCGCGGTGTAGCCGTCTGCGCCCGCCACCGGCTTCCAGACCAGCTGCACGTTCGCCGCATCCACCGGGGTCGCCGTCACCGTTGGCGGTGCCGGCGCGCCGGTCCCGAGCCCGGCTCCGCCACTCCCTCCGGGGCGCGACAGTGCGTACCCGGCCAGCGCGACGGCGGCGGCGACGCCGAGGACCGCCGCGATCACGACGGCCTTGGACAGCACCGGCTTCTGGTTGAAGGTGCCGTCCAGCACCGGCCGCCGCGGGTCGGGCGCACCCGGGACCGCGGGCCGGGGGGACGGCGGGTCCGGCTCGCCCACGACCCGGAACGGCAGCCGGGCCGGCGCCCCGCGCAGCGTCGGGGCTCGGGTGCGGACCCGCAGCCTGGCCACCGCCGTACCCCCCAGCGGCACGTCGACGACCTCGGGCGACACCAAGAAGCCCAGCCGCTCGTCCGCGTCGGAGGGCATCAGCCGCAGCCGTACGGGCGCGTTGCCCCAGTTGGTGAACGCGACCCGGTGCCGGGCCGACCAGCGACCCGTGGAGTTGACCGGGGTCAGGGTCGCCTGCAGCCCGAAGACCCGCCCGATCTCGAGGTCGCCCTCGACGACCGCGGCCGCGGCGCCGTCCACGAGGGAAGCGACGCGCAGGCCGTACGGGACCTCGCCGGCGACCGCCGCACCGGCCGGCGGGGCGAACACCACGACGACGCTGGTCTCCTGCTGCGGGTAGACGCTGATCTCCGGCGTCAGCACGTGCGCCCACGCCGCGGCGGCACCGAGCACGGTGACCGTGTAGCCCTCGACCAGCGGCCCGGTGTTGGCGACCGTCAGCACGGTGCGCACCTGGCCGCCGGGCTCGACCGGCAGGCGGGCCGGGTCCAGGCGTACGACCGGATCAGGCATCCCCACCCCCGCCCCCCTCGGAGCGACACCACTCTAGGACGGGGAGCACCGGAGGGGCGCCGCGGCCGGGCCGAGGCTGCCCCTTCGGGCACCCTGACCTGCCCGGTCCGCGTGCCGTTGCCTTATGGCGGACGGCCGATCGCTGCGGGACCCTCGTCGACGTGATCTACGAGGTCGACGCCGCCCTGCGCGCCCTCATCACGCGGGAAGCCGCAACCGGCGAGGACGTCGAGGTGGTCTTTGAGGCCCCCACGAAGGACTGGGCCGGACGGCGCAACGCCCCGACCATCGACGTCTACCTTTACGACATCCGCGAGGACCTGCGCCGGCGCGAGCGCGGCTTCCACAACGAGTATGAGGGGACGACCGTCGTCGCACGGACCCTGGCGCCGCGGCACTTCAAGCTCTCCTACCTGGTCACCGCCTGGACCCAGCGGGCGGAGGACGAGCACCGGCTGCTGTCCGCCCTGCTCAGCTGCTTCCTGCGGCACGACGCGTTCCCGCGCGACGTGCTTACCGGCGAGCTCGGGGCGACCGGCGCCCCGGTCCCGATCTCGGTCGGCCTGCCGCCGCCGGAGGACCGGTCCTTCGCCGACGTGTGGTCGGCGCTGGGTGGCGAGCTCAAGCCGTCCCTGGACGTGGTCGTGACCGCGCCGACCCCGACCGGGCAGCGGATCGACGCAGGGCCGCCGGTCACCGCGCCTCCGCGGATCTCGGCCGGGGGACTCGGGGGCTGGCCGCCTCGGGAGGAGCATGCCCGGCACGACGCCCGCGTCGCCACGCCGTCGGCCGCCCCGGCGGCCGAACAGTCACCACAGGCAAGGCAGGCGCCAACGGCCCGACGGCGCCGGGCCGGCCCGTGACCACCAGCCTGCTGGCGCAGGCCGCCCGGATCGAGGCGCGGGTGCGGGGTGTCGTCGCCGAGCGACGCGCCGACGACCCGGCGCCGGACGACCCGTTCCGCGGGCTGTACTTGTCGGAGGAGGCGGTCGACCGGGTGCTCGACCGAGCCGGGCCCGGCGCGGACCGCGCGGCCCCCGACCCTGGCCGGCTTCAGGCCCTCGCGGCGGCGGCGACGCTCAGCCCGCTCGACGTGGATCTGCTGCTGGTCGCGTTCCTGCCCGACCTCGACAGCCGGCTGGAGAAGCTCTACGGCTACCTCAACGACGACGTGACGCGCCGCCGGGCGAGCGTGGGCCTGGCCCTGGAGATCGCCGGCGGGTCGACCGTGCTGGCCGCCGACCGGCGGCGGCTGCTGCCCGGCGCCCCCCTCGTCGAGCGGGTGCTGCTCGTCGTGGACGACGCCGACCGGCCGTTCCTCACCCGTTCGCTGCAGGTGCCGGACCGGGTGGCCTGGCACCTGCTCGGCGACGACACCGTCGACCCGGCGCTGCTCGACGTGTCGGCCGAGGTGCCGGCGTACGACGGTCCGCTGGCCGGCACGCTGCGCGGCGCGCTCGCCCGCGGGGCCCGGCTTGTCCACCTGCGGGAGCAGCGCGGCGGGGTCGCCGCGGCCCTCGCAGTCGCCGCCCTGTCCGGGCCGCGGCCGGCACCGCTGTGCCTCGACCTGGTCCGGCTGGCCGCGCACCCGGACCCGGACGGGCTGGTCGCGCTGGCCGAGCGGGAGTCGCTGCTGCGGGGGGTCGGCATCGTCGCCGGGCCCGTCGAGGCGCTGGCCGACGTACGCCCCACCGCCCTGCGGCAGCTGACCCGGGCCCCGGCCCCGGTCGCGCTGTGGGGCGCCAGCACCTGGGACCCGCTGTGGAGCGACGCCGTACCGCTGCTGGTCGACGTGCCGGACCTCGGCTTCGAGGACCGCGCCGCGCTGTGGGCCGAGCGGCTCGGCCCGGCGGAGGAGGCGACCGGCGCCCCCGCGGCGCACTTCGTGCTCGGGCCGGGGCAGGTGCAGCGGGCTGTGCTGGCCGCGCGCTCCGCGGCACTACTGCACGGCCGGCGGCTGTCCGGCGACGACTTGCGGCTTGGCGCCAGGGCGCAGAACGCCGCCGGCCTGGAACGGCTGGCCCGCCGGGTGGAGCCCGCGGTCGGGTGGGGCGACCTCGTCCTGCCCGTGGCGGTGCAGCGGCAGCTGCGCGAGGTGACCGCCCGCGCGCGGCACCGCGACCGGGTGTTGTCGGACTGGCGGATGCGCCGCGGCGGCGGCCGTGGCCGCGGCGTGACCGCGCTGTTCGCCGGTGACTCCGGCACCGGCAAGACGATGTCCGCCGAGGTCATCGCCGGCGACCTGGGCCTGGACCTGTACGCCGTCAACCTCGCGACCGTCGTCGACAAGTACGTCGGCGAGACCGAGAAGAACCTCGAGCGGATCTTCACCGAGGCCGGCGGCGTCAACGCGGTGCTGCTGTTCGACGAGGCCGACGCGATCTTCGGCAAGCGCAGCGAGGTCCGCGACGCGCACGACCGCTACGCCAACATCGAGAGCGCCTACCTGCTCCAGCGGATGGAGACCTTCGACGGGCTGGCCGTGCTGGCGACCAACCTGCGGGCCAACATCGACGATGCGTTCACCCGGCGGCTCGACGCCGTCGTGGACTTCGTCGCACCGACCGCGCCGCTGCGCCAGGCCCTGTGGGAGCAGTGCCTGTCCCCGCCGCTGCCCCGCGCGGACGACCTCGACCTGGCGTTCCTCGCCGAGGCCTTCGAGCTCTCCGGCGGCAACATCCGGTCGGCCGCGACGACCGCGGCCTACCTCGCGGCGTCCGGCAGCGGCCGGGTCGGGATGGACCACCTGGTGACGGCGGTCCAGCAGGAGTACCGCAAGCTCGGTCGGCTGGTGCACGAGCGCGAGTTCGGCCGCTGGCTGACGGCCGGCGCCTGATGCCGGGCTACCGGCTGGGGGTCGACCTCGGCACGACCTTCACGTCCGCGGCCGTCGGGACCGGCAGGCAGGTCGACTCGGTGGCCCTCGGCGACGCGGCGCCGCAGATCCCGTCCGCGGTCTTCCTGCGCGAGGACGGCACACTGCTGTTCGGCGAGGTCGCCGTCCAGCGCGGGGTGACCGAGCCCGGCCGGCTGGCGCGCGAGTTCAAGCGCAGGCTCGGTGACACCACGGCGCTGATGATCGGCGGTACGCCGATGTCGGCCCACGCCCTCACCGGACACCTGCTGCGGCACATCCTGGACCTCGCCAGCGAGCGCCAGGGCTCGGCACCGGCCACCGTGGTCCTGACCCACCCCGCCAACTGGGGCTCGTTCCGGCTCGAGCTGCTCGAGCAGGCCGCCCGGGTCGCGGGGCTCGGTGCCGTCGAGCTGCTGCCCGAGCCGGCCGCCGCCGCCGCGCACTTCGCCTCGCTGAACCGGCTCGACACCGGCGACGTCGCCGGCGTGTACGACCTCGGCGGCGGCACCTTCGACGCGGCCGTCGTCCGGCGTACCGCGCAGGGGTTCGAGGTCCTCGGCGAGCCGCAGGGGCTCGAACAGGTCGGCGGCGTCGACGTCGACGCCGCGGTGCTCGCCCACGTCGTCGCCGCGGCCGGGCTGGACGCGGACAGCTTCGACCCCGACGACGAGCTCGCCGTGCTCGCACTCGACCGGCTGCGACGCGACTGCACCCGCGCCAAGGTCGCCCTGTCCAGCGACAGCCAGGCGGTCGTGCCGGTCGACGTGCCCGGCAGCCGGACGAGCGTCCGGATCACCCGGGGCGAGCTCGAGGAGGCCGTCCGCCCGGCGCTGCTCGACACCGTGGCAGCCTTCCGCCGGGCACTCACGTCGGCCGGGGTCGCGAGCGGCGAGCTCGCGGCGGTCGTCCTCGTCGGCGGATCCGCCCGGATCCCGCTGGTCAAGGAGCTGCTCACCGCCGACCTGCGCCGGCCGGTCGTGCTCAGCCCGCAGCCCAAGCAGTCGGTGGCCCTCGGCGCGGCGCTGCTCGGTGCACGGGCCGCCACGACCGCCCCGCCGGCACCCGTCGGACCCAGGGCCGTCCCTGCCGGTCGGCCGTCGGCCCCGGCCGCTGGGCGCCCGGCGGGGCGGTCGGGCCAGTCGGCCCGGGTGGCCGGCGCGAGGGCGCACGTGCGCAGCGGCGTCCTGACCCGACGCCACCTCGCCCTGGCCGGCGGGGGCCTGGTCGTCGTCGCCGTCCTGCTGGCGTTGCTGGGACCGCAGGCCGGCCCGCCGCGTACCCGCGACCGGGCCGTGCTGGTCGACGGCCAACTGCTGACCGGCCGGGTCGCCGTCGACGTCACGTCGGTCGCGGTAACCGGGCTCGGCCCGGACCGGGCGGCACTGCGCGCGACGCTGCTGGGGGTGACCCTGGCCCACGACGACCAGCCGACGTCCGCCGCAGGGCGGCTGGTCTTCTCGCTTAGCCCGATCCGCCTGCTCGCCGCCGGGCCGCTGCACGCGCAGGTGAGCGACCGGACCGGCACCCGGGCGTTCCTGCTGGTGCCGCGGCACCGACCGTTCCTCGCCTCGGTGCCCGGGGCGGTCTGCGTGCTGGGCGTGCTGTTCGTCGCGGCCTACGTCGAGTCGGTGCTGCGCGGCATCCGGCGACGCGGCCGGACGCGGCCGGCAGACACCGTCAGCCTGGCCGCACTGGGCTCGCTGGCCGGCGGCCTGCTCGTCGTGACGGCCTGGGGAGCGGCCGACCGGTTGCTCCTGCCGGTGACGGCGGTCCTCGTGCTGCTCGTCGGCCTGGCCGCGGGCGCCCTGCTACCACTGGCCGCCGACCCGAGGCGGGCGTAAGCCCTTGACGACGCATTGTGGTCGGAGAACCCTACGTGCGCAGGAGGAGGGGTCCTCGTGCTGAGGAGCCGGCGGGATGCAGTGCTGTGCGGGCTGGTGCTTGTCCTGGGTCTGCTGGTGCCGTGGAGCGCGCCCGCACGCGCGGCGTCGCCGCCCGGGCTGGGCTGGTCGGTCACCCTCGACGGCCGCGACGTCGGCACGGCCACGGGCAACCGGCCGCTCCGGCTGCGGCCCGGCCGAGCCCTGCCCGTCCTCGTTCGGGTCACCGCCGCCGGGTCCCAGCCGGTCAAGATCCGTGATGTCAAGCTCGAGGGCCGCGTCCTCGGCCTGGCCTTCTTCACCTACGCCACCCAAGTCGACCTCTCGGCCGCCCCCGGCACACCCGACGAGCGGCGCTACGACATCAACCTCATCGACCTGCAGGGCGAGGCGACCGGGCTGCTGCCGGCCCGGGTGGTGCTCTACGACGACAAGGGCTCCGTCGTCGCGACCCGCAGCCTTGTCGTCGACGTCCGTGGCAGCCTCCGATCGGTGTACGGCACGTTCGGCATCGCGGTCGCCGCGATCACCGTGCTGCTGCTGGTCAGCGCGCTGTGGAAGCTGCGACGGGGGGAGCTGCCCGAGAACCGCTGGCGGCGCGCTCTCACGTTCGCCCTTCCCGGGCTGGGCCTCGGGTTCGTCTCCACGTTCACCATGTCGGCGCTGCGCTGGCTGGTTCCAGCGCCCCCGACCTGGACCGCGCTGCTCCTCGTCGGAGCCGCTGTGGGCTTCGCCCTCGGCTACCTGACCCCGACGCCGAGTGCGGCACTCAGCGACCGGGTCGACGCGCCCGACGACCCGGCCGGCGCGGAGCGGACCGGGCAGGGCGAGCAGAGCGCTGTCGAGGTTGACGGCCCGGACCAGGTGCCGGACCTGGCGCAGCACGCGCAAGCGCCGCGGGCCGAAGACCGGGTGGGGCCGGAAGAGCGTGCGCGGTGAAGCGGCGCGCCGAGCGCGTTGCCGTGCTGCTGCTGGCAGTCCTGGGGTTCCTGGTCACGACGGCGTGGTTCGCCTTCGCCGCCACCGCCGACGTGACCCAGGACCAAGACTCCTCCTGTGTCGGCGATCCAGTGGCTTTCGTCGTCACCACGGGCGTCCGGGCCAGGAGCGCCAGCCTCACCGTGACCGACGGTCCCGACACCCCTTCTTCCTTCCCTCTTGCCCAAAATCCACAAGAGCCGTTGGCCTTTACCGGCAGCTTCAACCGCTACACAGCTGGCACAGATACCTTCCAAGCCAGCGCGGTCAGCAGCGGCATCCAGGTCGCCATTGCCGCCAGCACGGTGCGACACGAGTGGATCGCCACCTCGATCCGCCCGACCGCCGACTCCCCCACCCTCATCGTGGAGCAGACCAGCACGATCAGCGCGACGCTGACGTGCGCCCCCGCGGGCAGCGTCGACATGCGGGTGGTGTCGGGCCCGAATACCGGGACCGTGCTCAAGGTCACCGGGGCCGGGTCGCGCTACACGGCCAGCTACACCGGATCCGGCGGGGTCGGACAAGACATCATCAAGGCCTCGTTCTCGCCGTCCGACGACCGTTTTGGGGGCGCCACCGGGCAGACCACACAAACATGGACCGACCACACCCGCAGTGTCTCTCTCGGCGCAAATCCCACCACGGCCTCCTGCCCCGGCGACGCAGTCTCTGTCACCGCTTCAGTCAAGCTCGACGCGACGTCGGCGAACGACGTGCCCGTGACCTTTTCCGACGAGCGACCCGGCGCCCCGACGCAGACCGCACCCGGCGTGTCGAGAGGCGGTACCGCTTCGGCAACCTTCCGGCGAGACTCCTCCGGCACCGACGTCATCACCGCGACCGGGCTTTTCCCCAATGGAGAAGACTTCCCGGTCAGCGTCGCCAGCCCTCCCCTGACCCATGTGTGGGACGACTGCCGGGTCGCCGTAGCACTTTCCCCGGACGGCGAGGGCAGCACGACGGGCTCGTCGTTCTCCGAGGTCGCCGCCGTCACCTACCGCGGGGGTACGCCGGCAGGCACGCCGGTGACCTTCAACGCGACGGCGGACGGCGTCCCGTTGCCAGTGCTGACTGCGACAACCGATAGCAGCGGCCACGCCACAGTCAACCTGGACTGCCAACACGCCGGTCTGATCACCCTCACCGCGAACGCCACCGTCGAGGGCCGTCCTGGAATCAGTCCCTCGGTCACGCACCGATGCACCGAGCCTTCCGGACCGTCGACGCCGCCTGGACCTTCGGCCGCACAGGCACTGACACTCACCCTCGCGCCGTCCGGCACCGAGAGCCTCACCGGCAGCACCGTCACCTTCAGAGCCTTGCTGAGTCAGGAGGGCGCACCGGTCGCAGGGGCAACCGTCACCTTCACGGCCAAGCTGCCCGGCCAGCCCAATGCGTCAACTACGCAGCCGACCGACGACCTGGGCACGGCCGCCTTCCCGTTAGGCAGGCCGGTCCCCGGCACGGACACCGTGACCGCCCGGGCGGTCAAGGACGGCCGTACGGTCCAGGTGCAGGTCTTGCACTTCTGGCGTTCGGTCCCGGGGCTCGTCCTCACGCTCGTGCCGGACGGGACGAGCAGTGAGGTCGGAGAGGAGTACACCGCGACCCTGAGCGCGACCACCGGCGGTCGCCCGGTGAAAGCGGCCGCCGTGCGCTTCTCAGCGACGATGGCCGAAGCCGATCCGGTCAACAGCACAACATCCACGACGCCGCAGGGCCACGCGGCGCTGCAGTACACCCGACAGGTGGCGGGCCTGGACACCGTGGTCGCCGACCTCACCCTGGTCGGAGGCCAGCACGGCCAGGTGTCGGTCACCCACCTGTGGCATAAGGGCGCTATGGTCGGTAGCCCGGCGCCGACGCTGGACATCGATCGGGGGAGCACGGTGCCCGGGGGCCCCCTCACCGCGCGGGGGAGTGGATGTCCCGCCTCGGCGCGCGTGGCGCTGTCGGTAGGTAACGCGACGGTCGGGACGGCGTCGGCCGACGCCCAAGGTCGCTACAGCACGCAGGTGCGCACACCGGCAGGGCGGGCGGGCCGCTACGCCCTGAACGCCACGTGTGGTGGTCGCACGGCAACGACGCGAGTCGACCTGGTCGTCCAGACCTCGCACAACGGTACGTCGCGTGCAGCCACGTCGACCACCGCCGCTGTCCTGCTGTTCTTCGTCCTGCTCGGCGGTCAGCTGCTGCGCCCGTCGGCCGCCGCCGTCCCCAACACGCCCACGACCTAGGAGGCTGCCATGCACCGCCACGACATCGAGGCCGGCGAGTCGTCGCTGCGCCCCAAGGCCGCCCGGCTCGACCCCGAACCGGACAGCCGGCTCTTCGACGCGGCCGCCACCGGCCGCCGGGACGCCCTCGGGCCGCAGTCCCTGCTGGGGCTGCAGCGGGCCGTTGGCAACGCCGGGACGGCCGGGCTGATGCAGGAGGAACGCTCGCCCGTCCTCGACGTCGTCGGCTCCGGCGGCGGCAGCCCGCTGGCCGCGGACGTCCGCGAGGACATGGAGTCGCGGCTGGGCCACGACTTCGGCGACGTACGCGTCCACGACGACTCCGCGGCCCACGACTCCGCCAGGGCCGTCAACGCGCACGCCTACACGGTCGACAGAAACGTGGTGTTCCAGCGGGACGCGTACGACCCGAGCTCGACCGCCGGCAAGACGATGCTGGCGCACGAGCTCACCCACGTCGTCCAGCAGCGCGCGGGGGTCGTCGACGGCACGGCCACCGGTGGCGGCATCCGGGTCAGCGACCCGTCGGACCGGTTCGAGCGCGAGGCGTCGGCGAACGCCGAGCGGGTGATGTCCGCCCCGGCGGCCGCTCCCCCGGTGACGCCGGGTCCCGCCGCTGTCCAGCGCGACGCCGCGCCCGAGGAGGAGAAGCAGGAGGACGTCCAGACGTTCGTCCAGCGCGAGGACGCGCCCGCGGAGGAGGAGGAGGAAGCCGTCCAGGGCGCCTTCGTACAGCGGGCGGACGAGGAGGAGGCCGAGGAGGGCTGACGTTCTCCGCCTACGGTGACCCGGCCGGCAAGGAGCTCCGCTGCCTGGTGGGTCCAACCCGGGCGCAGTCGTTCGCCGGAGACGGGCGAACGACTGCCGGGTGGGGCTACCCGTCGATGACGCTTCAGCGCCCTGACGCACTGCAAGGACCGGGACCTACTTCGCGCGAGTCACCCGGAAATGGGCTCCTGCGTCCTTGGCACCAGACGGGTGCCAGCCTGCAGCGCTGAGCGCGGCGTTGAGGGATCCCTCGTTGTCCTTCCAGTCCCGGTGCAGGCTGCCCGACCACGACAGCGTCAGCGTGACGGCACTGCCGCCTTCACGCGACTTGAGGGATCTTGCCAAGACCCTCAGCGTGTTCACGCACATCCTGCAGGGGCTCTTCTTCTGCACGACCAAGTCCAGCGACACGACCTTGGCATTGCGCCCCGAGTCCTCGCCGATCCAGGCAGCGACCTGCGCTTCGGCATGGCTCGTGTTGTTGAGCCGCTCCGGGTCACCCGTGTTCCACGAGCGGAGCTTGACCACCTTGCTCGCCGCCCGCGGAGGCTCAACCACGCCTCCGACGTCGGGTGCGCGCCGGTATCCGGCCGCACCGGGGAACGGTGCGTCGAGCCTGCTCTCCTCCACGCTTCTGCACGGTCTCGAGGATGCTCTTGATCTTGTCGGCGATGCCGCCGAGGCCGAGCAGGCTGGCCAGCCCGCTGATGACCATCGGGACGGCCTTCGCCAGCGTCTTCTCGATGTAGCCGGCGACCGCGCCGACGCCGCCGCTGGCGATCGACTCGACGGAGTCGAGGATCGAGTCGACGAACTCCTTGAGCCGAGAGGCGTTGTCGACGAACCACATGACCGCGTCGTAGATCATCTTGCAGGCCTTGATGAACGCGGCGGCCGGGTTGAGCAGCGAGATCAGCCAGGTGATGCCGGCAGTGATCACCTTGGTGACGACGAAGTCCTGGATCTTGCCGAGGACCATCTCCTTGAGGTCACCCATCTTGCCGGCGATCCACTTCCATAGGCCGACGACGCCCTCGCTCATGATCGCCTGGACGAAGTCGACCCCCTTCTCGATCAGCGCCATGACCGGCTCGGGGATGACCTTGAGAATGCGGGTGCGGATCGCGTTCCAGGTCAGGCCCAGCAGCAACAGGATGAGCTTGATGATCCCCTTGAGGTCGAAGGTCTCGGGGATCTCGATGCCGGCCTCGGCCAGGGCGCCGAACAGCCAGCCCTTGAGGTCCTCCTTGAGGTGTTCGAGGATGTTGTTGTTGGACAGACCCGGGGCCCGCGCGCTGCACTGGCTCGGTGCCCCTCCTCGGCCAGCTCCCGCGCCGCCGGCCCGCCGCTGCGAGCCGCCGCACGCCGGTCCCCGCTGCACCCGGGACCCGACCGCTCAGCCCGACCGAACTCGTCCTCGCCCTGCAGCGGACCGCCGGCAACCGGGCAACCTCGCGTGCCCTCGGTGGTGGGGTTTCGCTGCACGGGGAGACGCAGCCAACGTACGACGGTGGGACCTCGAAGGTCGCCGTGCGCGCGCTGCGCCGTGCCACCGGCTGCACCGACTGCCCGGCCGAGGACCCGTGCGTGCGGGCGACGGGCGCCCTCACCGTGACCTACCACGCGGACGTGAGCATCCGGATGCCGGACGTACCCGGCGGGCTAACCGCCTGCCAGCAGGGCCGGGTGCGCGACTTCCTGCGCACGGTCCTTGGCCCGCACGAGGAGGAGCACGCGCGGCGCTTCCGGACGTACAGCGGGACGACCGTGCGGCCCTTCACCCTGCTCGGCTGCGGGCGGGCCGACGTGCAGGAGCAGCTGCAGGCGATGCACGAGACCGAGGCGACCGAGCGGGCCGCACGGGCCGACGCCCTGTCGGCGGCGATCGACCCGTTCACCCGCGAGTTCGAGCTCGACTGCACGTAGTGGCGCCTGCCCGAAGGGGCCGGACGAGGTGCCCGCAGCGCCGTCCGATCGCCCTGGATCACCGGTGCCCGGTCCGCCATCGTTTGGGCGTCGACCCACGGGCTCCAGCAGGAGGCGCTATGCCGAGCTATCTCTCCCCCGGCGTGTACGTCGAAGAGGTCGACTCGGGCTCGCGCCCCATCGAGGGCGTCGGCACAGCCGTCGTCGCCTTCGTCGGGCTGACCGAGCGCGGCCCGTTCAACACCCCGACGCTGGTCAGCAACTGGAGCCAGTTCACCGGCACCTTCGGCGAGTTCGTGCCGGGCTCGTTCACCGCGCTGTCGGTCTACGGCTACTTCATGAACGGCGGCGGCAACTGCTACGTCGTGCGGGTCGGCGAGGACGGGGACAGCCCGTCCACCGGCGCCAACTCGCCACGGCCGCCCGAGGCGCTGCTCGGCAGCGTCAAGGTCGTCGCCCGCGACGAGGACCCCGACGCGCCCGCGCTCACCGTCGAGGTGAGCGACCCCGGTGGGGAATCGCCCGGCGAGGACATGTTCCGGCTGGTGGTCAAGCAGGGCGGCGAGCAGAAGGAGGAGTTCGACCGGGCGACCACCGGCCGTGGCCGGCAGAACGTGGCGACGATGGTCAACCAGGGTTCCAAGCTGATCCGCATCGAGGAGCGCGACACCCCGACCCAGGACCGGATCGTGCCGGGTCTGGTCGCCGCGCTGATGCCGCCGCCTGCTCGCTCGGCCGTACCGTCCCCGCGGCTGTCCTCCGACGACTACGTCGGCGACGTCCAGCAGCGCTCGGGGGTCAACGGGCTCGAGGCGATCGACGAGATCACCATGCTGTGCGTCCCGGACCTGATGAGCGCCTACCAGCAGGGCGCGATCGACCTCGAGACCGTCCAGTCCGTGCAATTGGCGATGATCGCGCACTGCGAGCTGATGGGCGACCGGATCGCCGTCCTGGACGCGCCGCCCGGCCTGAACGCCCAGCAGGTCAAGGAGTGGCGGGTCGACAAGGCCGGCTACGACAGCAAGTACGCCGCGCTGTACTGGCCCTGGGTCAAGGCCCTCGACCCGTCGACGGGCAGCAACGTGTTCCTGCCCCCGAGTGGCTTCGTCGCCGGGCTGTGGGGGCGCAACGACGACACCCGCGGGGTCCACAAGGCGCCGGCCAACGAGGTGGTCCGCGGCGTCGTCGAGCTCGAGACCCGGATCACCAAGAACGAGCACGACCTGCTCAACCCGGTCGGCATCAACTGCATCCGGGCCTTCCCCGGGCAGGGCATCCGGGTGTGGGGCGCCCGCACGCTCAGCTCGGACCCGGCGTGGCGCTACCTCAACGTACGGCGGCTGTTCAACTACCTCGAGGAGTCGATCCTCTCCGGCACCAACTGGGTGGTCTTCGAGCCCAACGACCAGGCGCTGTGGGCGAAGATCCGCCGCACCATCGCGTCGTTCCTGGTGATGGAGTGGCGCAAGGGCGCGCTGTTCGGGGCCACGCCCGACGACGCGTTCTACGTCAAGTGCGACGGCGAGACCAACCCGGCCGAGGGCATCGACCTCGGCCAGGTCGTCTGCGAGATCGGGGTCGCCCCGGTCAAGCCCGCGGAGTTCGTCATCTTCCGGCTCGCCCAGTTCTCGGGCGGCACCAGCCTCGTCGCGGAATAGGAGACCGGCATGGCACTGCCAGAACTCGACACCTCGGTCGGCTGCTCGTTCGGCCTCGAGATCGACGGGGTGGTCATCAAGCAGATCTCGGAGGTCAGCGGCCTGAAGTTCGAGCAGGACGTGATCGAGCTGAAGCAGAACACCAACGACGGCAAGTACGTCGTGAAGAAGTTGCCCGGCCGCCCGAAGCAGGGCGAGGTCACGCTCACCCGCGGCCTCACCAGCGACCAGAGCTTCGAGAAGTGGATCAAAGACTCGCGGTTCGGCAAGATGAGCGACAGCCGCAAAGGCGGCGCCATCATTGTCTTCGACTTCGAGAACAACCCGCTCAAGCGCTACAAGATGACCAATGCCTGGCCCAAGAGCCTGGAGATCGGGTCGCTTAAGGCGGGCGACACCAGCGTGCTCACCGAAAAGCTGGTCATCACGTACGAGATGCTCGAGGTCGAGTGATGCGGCGCTCCACGGGCGGGCTGGCCGACCTGGTGGAGCCGCCGCCGCGGGCCGCCTCGCCGCAGCCCGAGCGGATGCGCACGGAGTTCGACTTCCTGCTGCCCCGCGGCTACGTCGCGCCGGACGGCACAGTGCACCGCGACGGCACAATGCGGCTGGCCACCGCCCGCGACGAGCTGCTGCCGCTGCGGGACGACCGAGTGCGGGAGAACCCGGCATACCTGACGGTGATGCTGCTCGGCCGGGTCGTCACCCGGATCGGGACCGTCAACGACGTGCACGCCGGGGTGGTCGAGGACCTGTTCGCCAGCGACGTGGCGTTCCTGCAGGACCTCTACCGGCGGGTCAACCAGGAGGGGCACACCCGCGCGTCGGTGCAGTGCCCGTCCTGCCAGGAGCGCTTCGACGTCGACGTCGCCGGTGGGCGCCTGGGGGGATCGTGACGTACGCGGCTGGCCGGCTCTACGAGGAGGTCGCGTACGTGGCGTACCACTTCCACTGGTCGCTGGACGACCTGCTCGACCTCGAGCACGCCGAGCGGCGCCGCTTCGTTGACCAGATCGCGGCGATCAACACCCGCATGTCCGCGCGGCGGTGACCTGTGCGCTGGTGGTCCCGCAGCCGGGCAGCCGTGCCGGAGCCGGTCCTTGCGGCGCCGTCCGACCCGGGCTGGCGAGCGCACCCGGCCGTGCAGCGGACGGTTGCCCCGATCCCGTCAGTAGCCGGCGTCGAGACCTTCTCCGCCGAGCTGACGACCTGGCGCGACCCGCGCTTCGTGGCGCCCCTCGCGCACGGCCTCGACGCGTCGGCACCGGCCGGCGTGGTGCACGGGCTGGTCGAGCCGGCACCCGCGCTGCCACCGAACGCGATGCCGGTCGTGGCGCCGCCGGTGAGGCGCTCAACCGCCCCGGACCGGGCACCGCTCACGACCTGGCTGCTCCCGACGCAGCGTTCGGCCGCGACGGGCCCGGACCTGCTCGCCGCCGGTGCGCCGAACCTGCCGGTCCTGCACGTACCGGCCCTCCCGGGACCCGCCGTCGCTGACGTCACGGCCGCACCGGTGGCGGCAGCGGGCTCCGTGCCGGTCATCGCGGCGCTGCCGAGCACCCCGAACGCCGTCCAGCGCGACCGCGCGCTGCCGAGCAGCCCGACCGACGTCCGGCGCGACATCGCTCCACCCAGCGATGGTGCGCTCTGGGGCGTGGATGCGGCGCAGGTCACTGTTCCCGCTGCCACTGCGGCGCCCGCGGCGCCCGCGGCGTCGCTCCCGCTGCTTCAAGGCGCGGCGCCAGGAGACGACACCACCCCGCCAGGGGACGCCCCCGTGCCGTTGCCCGACGTGGTCCAGCGCTCCCTCGACGCAGACCCGAAGCCGGTGCGCCTGCCGGCGGCACCCGCCGTCGACGCGGCGCGTGGGGTTCGGCCGGTCGGGGAGCCGGGGTCCCGGACCGCCGCGTCGGACGACGCCACCGTTGCCGGCGGGCCGGGCGAGGTGCCCCTGCTCGGCGTCGCTCCCGCTGCGGCGGAACCGGAGCCCGGGTCTCCCGCAGCCCTGCAGCGGTCTGCGAGCGGGCCTGCGCCGACCCCCGCGGCCAGCCATCCGGTGGCCTCGCGCGGGTCGGCAGCGGGCGAGCCGGGGTCGGTCGGCCCGACAGCGGGCCCGGCCGACCCGCCGGCGGCGGACCTCGTCCCGGGCCCGGTCGCGGACGATCGCGTCACAAAGTACCCCGTCGGTCCTGTCGTCGCGCGCGCGGCAGACGCGGCCCCCGGCCCAAGTGCGGCCACTACTCCCACCGCTGCTTCCGCCCGGTCCGCAGCCGGACCGGAGGTCGAGGTCGTGGCCGGTCACCTCACCGGTTCTGGAGGACCGCCACCGCCGGCGGGCGACATCGACCCGCTGCGGCCGTCCGGACCCCCCGAGCGCGGGCTGCTCGGCGACGGCGCCTCCTACGTACCCGCTGCTGTGTCCCAGACGCCGGGACCGCACACCGCCACCGTGCCGGACCTGCCGACGGTCAGCCGCAGCGTCCTCGACCATTCGGTCGTCGGCCTCGACCAGGGGCCGTCCGCGGCGACCTCGGCGCCGGTGGACGTCGCCCCGCCGGCTTCCGCGGGTGCGTCTCGCGGGCGGGTCGTCCCAGCCGACGCCGACGTGCCCGCGACCGTGACGGATCTCCTGGCAGCCGGGCAAATCCAGGCCGAGGCCCCGCTGCTCAGCGACGTATCTACCGGGGTCGCGCCGCCCGACCCAGCGACCGCAGACGCCGACCTGGCGACCGCGGTGGACCCGGTGCTGCCCCTCGCGACCGGACCGACAGCCGGCCCCGCTTCCTGGGACGACGGCCCGGCCCGCCTTTCGATCGACCCCGCGGGGCTGCTCACGACCAATCCGGCCGCAGCTCCTGCCTTGCAGCGGAGCACGGTCGGAGCCAGCCCTGCGGCCTTCCACCCGGTGCAGCGGAGCACGGTCGGAGCCACCCCCGCGACGGTGCAGGTTCAGCGGTCCGCGTCGGCGCCCTCAGCAAACTGGCCCGTGCCCCCCGGGGCAGCGGCAACCGCCTCCACGGGACCGCTGCCGGTCGCCGCCCAGCGCGCCGCCGAGCCCCCCGCTCCCGCACCGGCCGGCGCCCGCATCCCCGAGCCATACGCCGGCCCGGATCCCGCCGGCGCCGCGCTCGCCGCCGGCGTGGCCCAGCGCGACGCGAGCGGCTCGGTAGTCTTCACACCCGCGACAGGGCCGCTCGCCGTCCAGCGCCAGCCCGAGCCGGTCGCGACCGACCCCGAGGTGCAGCGCGCCGCAGCGACCGGGCCGCCCGCTGCGGCGCCCCCCGACCTCGAGGAGCTGGCCCGACGGCTCTTCGACCCGCTCTGTGCCCACCTCAAGGCCGAGCTCCGGCTCGACCGCGAGCGCGCAGGGCTCGTCACGGACCTGAGGAGGTAGCCGGTGGCCGACACCGACCCGGCGGTGAGCGTCTGCTTCGGGGTGAGCCTGGACCACCTCAAGCTCTCGCTCGGGACATTCATCAGCTGCGACGGCCTCGGCTGCGAGGTAGTGCTCGAGCAGCGCGAGGAGGGGGGCAACAACGGCTACGTCTGGCAGTTGCCGACCCGGCTGAAGTTCTCCAACGTCAAGCTCACTCGCCCCCTGTGCAAGGACACCGCCGAGATCGCGAAGTGGTTCACCAGCCTGGCCACCGGCATGAAGCGGGGCAGCGCCACGATCACGGCGATGACCGGCGACGGCACTCCGATCGCCCGGTGGGGGCTGCTGGAGGTCGTGCCGGTGCGCTGGACCGGGCCGAGCCTGTCGGTCGAGAGCCCCAAGGTCGCCACGGAGACGCTCGAAATCGCCCACCACGGGTTCGCCCCGCACGGTGCCGGGGGGTCGGTGTGAGCGGGGCGGTCGCGCTCGCCGGGGCCGCCACGGCGGTGTCGGACGGGCAGCCGCAGAAGGCGCAGCTCAGGATGTACGAGGCCAAGAGCGCCAAGGACGGCGGCGAGTGCGGCAGCAAGCTGCACACGCTCACCTTCCAGTTCAACCCCAAGGAGCTCACCATCGCCAAGGCGGCGAAGTGGGAGCGTAAGACCGCCAAGGGCGCCAAGACCGCGGGCCCCCCGGAGTTCACCGGCTCCGAGCCCTGCAAGCTCACGGTGGAGATGTTCTTCGACGCCGGCCCGGATCAGGACGGCAGCGTGGTGACCGCCGTCGAGGCGCTGTTCGCCTGCTGCATCCCCACCGAGGCGAGCCACGCCAAGAAGCTCGGCTCACCACCGCTCGTCGTCTTCTCCTGGGGCCAGGTGTCGGCCTTCCCGGCCTTCATCACGTCGGTGAGCGCGAAGTACACCGTCTTCGCCGCCAACGGGACACCGATCCGGGCCACCTGCGCCGTGGCCATGGAGGAGATGCCGGGCGCGCAGCGGCCGCAGAACCCCAGCAGTGGAGCGCTCGTCGCCCGGCGTAGCCACCGGCTCGTCGCCGGCGACTCGCTGGCGTCCCTCGCCTACCGGGAGTACGGCGACCCGGCGCTGTGGCGGCTGCTCGCCGAGCACAACGGGATCGACGACCCGCTCCGGCTGCGCGTCGGCTCCAGCGTCCTTCTGCCCGCGCTCGACGTGGACGGGGCGGGGCCGGCATGACGACTGCTTCCGCCCTCCGGGTCGAGATGGACGGGGCGCCGCTGCCGGCCGACCTCGAGCCGCTGCTGGCCGCGGCCTACGTCGACGACAGCCTGCGCCTGCCCGACCTCTTCGAGCTGCGCTTTCGCGACCCGGCCCGGATGGTCGTCGAGAAGAGCGGCTGTCGGATTGGGAGCACCGTCACGCTCTCGGTCCTCGTCGCCGGGGAGCAGGCCCCGACCGAGCTGCTCGTCGGCGAGGTGACGGCGCTCGAGGCCGAGTTCGACAGCGCCGGCACCTTCACCGTGCTGCGTGGGTACGACGCCGCCCACCGGCTGTTCCGCGGCCGGCGCACGGCCAGCTACACGCAGGTGACTGCGTCCGACGTCGTGCGCAAGGTCGCCGCCCGCGCCGGCCTGCGGACCGGGACGGTGGAGTCGACAAGCACCGTCTTCGACCACGTCGCCCAGACCGCGCAGACCGACTGGGACTTCCTGGCCGGCCTGGCCGCCGGCACCGGCTTCGACCTCGCCGTACGAGGCGGCAAGCTCGACTTCGGACGCCGGCAGGGCGCGGCCGGGGCGCCGGCCGCGGGCGCCGCCGGCACCGATCCGCTCGTGGTGCAGCTCGGGACCGACCTGGTCCGCTTCCGCTCGACCATCACCTCGGCCGAGCAGGTCAAGCAGGTGGAGGTGCGCGGCTGGGACGTCGCGACGAAGAAGGCCCTGGTCGGCACCTCCCCGGCAGCGACGACCAGCGCGGTCGTCGACGGCGTCACCCCTGCCAGCCTGGCGAAGGCGTTCGGCGACCCCGTTCTCGTGGCCAGCGACGTCCCGTACGGCACCCAGGCGCAGGTCGACGCCGCGGCCGCCTCCCTCGCCGAGCAGATCGGCGGGGCCTTCGCGGAGTTCGACGGCGTCGCCCGGGGCAACCCCAGGCTCCGGGCGGACACCGCGATCTCGGTCCTCGGCGTCGGGAAGCCGTTCGACGGTAAGTACACCGTGACGACCTCGCGGCACCGCTTCGACCCGGCGACCGGTTACACGACGGCGTTCGCCGTGACCGGGCGCCAGGAGCGCAGCCTGTACGGCCTCACATCGGGCGGCGCGGGACGGCCCCGCTCGGCCGGCGTCGTCGTCGGCCAGGTCAGCGACGTGAAGGACCCGCAGGGGCAGGGCCGGGTCACGCTGAGCTTCCCGTGGTTATCCGACGACTACGTGAGCGACTGGGCCCGCACGCTCCAGCCCGGTGCGGGCAAGGACCGCGGCGCGATGGTGGTGCCCGAGGTGGGCGACGAGGTGCTGGTCGCCTTCGAGCAGGGCGACCCCGGCCGGCCATACGTCCTCGGAGGCCTCTTCAACGGCGTGGACACGCCGTCCCGCGGCGGCGGCAGGCTCGTCGACCAAGGCTCCGGGGCGGTCAACCGGCGCTCGCTCGTCTCGCGCAAGGGCCACCGCCTCGACCTGCTGGACGCCGATGGCAAGGACGGGGTCACCGTCGCGACCAGCGACGGCAAGCTGCTCGTGACCCTCGAGGCCGGCAAGACCAAGGTCACCGTGCACGCCGACGGGACCGTCCTCGTCGAGGGCACCCAGGGCGTGACCGTGGACGCCGGCAGCGCGACCCTGGACCTCAAGGGCGGCACGGTGAACCTCAAGGCCACCAGCGGCGTCACGATCGACGGCGGTGGCGGGGCCGTCAACGTCACGGCCGGTGGCCAGCTGGCGCTGAAGGGCGCCACCGCGACGCTCGAGGGCCAGGGCCAGGCCGAGGTCAAGGGCGGCGGTCTGTGCAGCATCTCCGCCGCCCTCGTGAAGATCAACTAGATGTCGAGAGCAAGGAGGAGGAGCCGTGCCCCCAGCCGCGCGGGTCGGTGACCCGACCGGGCACCCGGGCGTCGTCGGGCCGCCCGGTGTGCCGACCGTGCTGATCGCCGGTATGCCGGCGGCCACCGTCGGCACGCCCCACATCTGCTCGTTCCCACCGCCGGCTGTGCACCCGCCGACCGCGATCGTCCCGCCCGGCAGCACCAGCGTGCTCATCGGCGGCCTACCGGCCGCCCGGATGGGTGACCTGACAGGCTGTGGCGCCCCGATCGTCCTGGGCGCCCCGACCGTGCTGATCGGGGGCTGAGGTGAGCGACTTGATCGGCGCCGGCTGGGCGTTCCCGCTCCGGACCGACGCGACCGGCGGCATCGCGCTGGTCGTCCGCGAGCGCGAGGTGGAGGAGGCGATCCGGCTAATCCTGGCCACCACGCCCGGCGAGCGCGCGATGCGGCCGGAGTTCGGCTGCCGGCTCGCCGACCACGTCTTCGCGCCGGCGGACGCCTCGACGGCCGGGCAGATCGCATACGACGTACGGGAGGCGCTGGAGCGGTGGGAGCCACGGATCGACCTGCTCGACGTGGTCGTGTCCTTCGACGCCGTCGCGGCCGGGACGCTCTACATCGACGTGCAGTACGCGCTGCGCAGCGTCGGCGACCCGCGCAGTCTCGTGTTCCCGTTCTACGTCATCCCCGAGCACGAGCTCACGGAGTCGGGACCATGACGCTGCCCGCCCCGCTGCTCGACGACCGGCGGTTCCAGGACTTCGTCGACGACGCCAAGCGCCTGGTCCAGCAGACCTGCCCGGAGTGGACCGACCACAACGTCTCCGACCCGGGCGTCACGCTGCTCGAAGCCGTCGCGCAGATGGCCGACCAGCTCGTCTACCGGCTCAACCGGGTACCGGAACGGCACTACGTGAAGTTCCTGGAGCTGATCGGCGTCCGGCTGCGGGCGCCCGCTGCGGCCCGCGGTCAGGTCACCTTCTGGCTGTCCGCTCCGCAGCCGGACCTGGTCCTCGTCCGGCGGGACACCGAGGTCGCGACCGCACGGACCGACCTCGAGGAGGCGGTGGTCTTCGCCACCGTCGAGGACCTGTCGATCGTGCCGTGCCATCGGGTCCGGGTCGGCGCGTGGCCGACCAAGGGTGAGGCGGCAGACCTCACCGATGCCGTCGACTTCGGCGGTGATGCGGGGTTCACGCCGTTCCAGACTCCACCGGCCACGGGGGACGCGCTGCTCGTCGGGCTTTCCAACGCCGTGCCGTCCTGCGCCGTCCTGCTGCGGGTGAACTGCCCCGTCGCCGGCCAGGGCATCGACCCGAGGCGCCCACCTCTCGTGTGGGAGGCGTGGACGGGGAGCGCATGGACGCCCTGCGAGGTCGACTCCGACACCACCGGCGGCTTCAACCGCCCGGGCGACGTCGTGGTGCACGTGCCCAGGGACCACACCGCGTCCGTCCTCGCCCGGCAGCGGGCCGGCTGGCTGCGCTGCCGAGTCGTGGACGCCGTCGACGGCCTGCGCTACCGCGCCTCGCCGCGGCTGATGGGGGTGACCGCCATGACGGTTGGCGGGACGGTGGGCATGCTGTGCGCCGAGCCGGTCCGGGACGAGGACCTGGGTACCTCCGACGGGACTCCCGCGCAGCGCTTCCCCCTACAGCACCGGCCGGTCGTACACGGGGACGAACCCGCCGTGCTCACCGCGACGGCGCCCGACGGGACCGCCGAGACCTGGCACGAGGTCGACACGTTCGCCGACTCGGCCGCGCATGACCGGCACTTCCGGCTCGACCGGACCGCCGGTGAGGTCGAGCTCGGGCCGGCTGTGCGCGAGGCAGACGGGTCGCTGAGGCAGTACGGCGCGGTCCCGCCGAAGGGCGCCCGGCTCCAGCTGTCGGTGTACCTGGCCGGTGGCGGCCGGCGCGGCAACGCCGCCCGGGGCCAGGTGCGCGTCCTCAAGACCAGCGTCCCGTACGTCTCTCGGGTCGAGAACCGGTCCCCCGCAGTCGGCGGTGCCGAGGCCGAGACCGTCGACGACGCCAAGCTACGCGGGCCGCTGCTGCTGCGGACCAGGGGCCGCGCGGTCACCGCCGAGGACTTCGTCGAGCTGACCCGCGAAGTGGCGCCCGAGGCGGCCCGGGTGGACTCCCTCGCCGCCGGTGACGGGCTCGCGGTGCGGGTGCTGGTGGTGCCGCACACGGCCCGCGACGAGACGGGGCGAATACGGCGCGCCGACCTGGACCTGCCCCCCGAGCTGGTCCAGCGGATCGCCCGCCGGCTGGACGAGCGCCGGTTGCTCGGGACCCGGCTCGTCGTCGAGCCGCCGTCGTATGTCGGGCTGACCGCGGTCGTCGACGTCTCCGCCCGGCGCGGCGCCGACGTCCGGCAGGTGACCGAGGACGTGCTGCGCGAGCTGTACCGCCTGTTCGACCCGGTCGTCGGCGGCCCGGACGGCGTCGGCTGGCCGCTCGGGCGCTCCGTGCGCGGGCACGAGGTGCACGCCGCGCTGCAGCGGGTCCACGGGGTCGACCTGTCGCAGGAGACGACGGTGCAGCTGTTCCCTGCGGACCCCAATAGCCGACTCCGTGAGCCACTCGTGGAACGGCTGGAGCTCGCGCCCCACGCGCTGGTGCACTCCTTCGAGCACCAGGTCCGGGCCCGCCGGTGAGGGCCGCCCTGACCGACGCTCCCGTGCCGCACCCGCTGGTCGCGCTGCTGCCGTCGGTGTACGTCGAGGACGACCTCACCCGGCGGCTCTGCACAGCAGTTGACCAGGTACTCGCGCCCGTGGGCCTGACGCTGGACAGCCTGCCGGCGTACCTGGACCCGGACACCGCGCCCGAGGACCTGCTCGACTGGCTCAGCTCGTGGGTCGCGCTCCCGCCGCGGGGCAGCCTGAACCCCGTCGAGCAGCGCAGGCTGGTCCGGTCCGCCTACGCGCTGCACGCGGCCCGCGGCACCCCCGCCGGGTTGCGCGCTGCGCTCGCGGTCGCGCTGGGCGACCCGCTCGGCGTCGAGGTGGAGGAGGGGGGTGGGGTCGCCTGGTCCACGACCCCCGGCGCCGAGCCGCCCGGTACCGGGGCACCGCTGCTCGTCGTCCGGATCACCGTCCCCGCCCCCGACGACGCCGTGCTCCGGCGGGCCGACGACGTCGTCGCCGTCGTGAAGCCGGCGCACCTGCCGCACCGGACCGAGCTGGTCGGCGGCTGAGCCGCCGGCGGCTCAGCGCAGGACGCCCTCGAGCAGGTCCGCGACCACGCGAGCGTGCTCGGCACTGGCCCGGGCTGCGGCCGCCGGGTCGCCGCGCAGCTCGTGCACGGTCCGCAGGAGCCGCCAGGCGCCGTCCCGCGTCGGCTCGAGGTCCAACGCGCGGCCGGCCGCGGCGAGCGCGTCGTCCAGCCGCCCGAGCGCGAGACAGTCGGCCGCGAGCGCCTCCGCCGCGGCCCCGGCGGCCGCGCGCACCCGCTCCCGCTCGGCCGCGACCCACTCGGCCGGGCCGTCCTCGGGCAGCAGGTCCCCGGTGTACAGCGCGACGGCCGCGGCGCGCGCCTGCACCGCGGCCAGCGGGTCGCGCTCGACCGCGGCGGCGCGCAGCAGGTCGGCCTGCCGCGCGAGGTCGACGTCTGCGCCGGACAGCACCAGCGCGTACGCCTCGCCGTGCCGCCCGATCGCGCCGCCGGCGAGCCCGGCCTCCTCGAAAACGTGGCGCAGGCTGGAGAGCGCGACGTGCAGGCTGCGCAGGCCGGCGGCGAGGTCCGCGCCGGGCCAGAGGCTGTCCACCAGCGCCTCGCGGTGCACGTCCCGGCCGTACTGGAGGGCGAGCAGGTGCAGCAGCGCCCGCGCGCGCGGCCGCACCGCGCCGAGGTCCACCGGGACGCCGTCGACGCTGAGCGCGAAGCCGCCGAGCAGGCGCAGCGTCACCCGGGGCGCCGGCTCGAGGGCGGCCGGTACCAGCGCGACGAGTGCCGGGCCGCACCGGTCCAGCGCGGCCCGGGCGGCCGTCCGCGACCGCTCGTCACCCACGACGCGAGCCAGGGCGGCGAGCGCGACCGCCTGCGCTCCGGGGACACCCAGCGCCCTGGCGCCTTCCTCGGCCGCACGGGCCTGCGCGGCGGCACCCGCGCAGCCGAGCCGGGCGCCGGCCAGCGCCAGGAACGCCCGTCCCCACGCCGCCGGCACCGGCGCGGCGAGCCGCTCCAGCGCTGCGACCCCCTCGTCGAGCGCGGGCCGCGCGTCGCGCCCCCGCCAGACCTGCGCGACCCCGGTCAGCAGCCGGCCGACTGCCTGCCCCCAGGGGTCGTCGAGCGCCTCGGGCGCGACGTCGAGCAGCAGGCTGCGTACCGCGGTAACGGCGTCCGCGAGCCACGGCTGGTCGGCCACCTCCGCCCGCAGCGCGATCTCCTCAAGCCGCGGCACCGGGTCGCGCACGAGCCCCGCGCCGAGCTCGGCGAAGGTCGCCGCAATGTCGGCCAGGACCCGCAGGTCCGGGCCGGCCGGGCCGCCGACCTGGTCGCGCAGGACCCGCGCCGCGTCCCGGAACCGGCCGGCCAGCAGGTGCACGAGCCCGGCGGCGAGCGGGTTGACGGGCAGCGGCCCGTGCAGTCGGCGGGTGCCGGCGCGCACCGCCTCGGCCCAGTGCGCCGGGGCCTGGTCGCTGCGCTGCGGCGCGGCCGCAGCCGTCCAGCAGGCCACGGCGCGCCGCTGTCGCTGGGCCCGCTCCCGGCCGCCCGGCTCGGCGAACAGCGCCTCCGCCGCGCTCAGCGCGGCGACGGCGCCCCCGAGCGCGCCGTGCCGGACCAGCCGGTGCGCCTCCGCCAGGGCCAACCACGGGTCGGTGCGCCACACGTGCTCGGGGAGCAGCGTGTCCCACGATTGGCCGCCGTCCGCGGTGAGCGCCGGGCCGCCGAGCTGTACGAGCCGGGCGACCGAGGCCCAGTCCTCAGCGCGGGCATAGGCGAGGACCGCCTCGCGCACCGCGCCACCCTGCTCCAGGACCGCAGCGGCGCGCGCCTGCCAGGCGCGGGTCGCGTCCACCCCGACCTGGTCGACCAGCAGCAACTCGAGGTGCGCGCGCAGCACCTCGTGGTAGCGGAAAGACGCCCCGTCCCCCACCGCGGTCGTGAAGAGCTGGCGCTGCTCCAGCTCGCGCAGGACCCCGTCGCTGCCGGTCGTGGCGAGCAGCGTGTCGCACAGCTCGCCGGTCAGCCGGCCCAGTGCGGCGGTACGGACGAGGAACCGCCGCCGCGCGGGCGTCAGCTCGGCGAGCACGTTGCGGGTGAGGTACGGCCCGGTGAGCCGGGCCTGCGCCGACAGGCTCGATAGCAGCGCCAACCGGTCGGCCGGGTCCTTGCCCGTGGTCGCCAGGTGGAACAGCTGCAGTCCCGCCGCCCACCCGCCGGTGCGGCGGCTCAGTGCCGCCGCGGCCTCCGGCGGGAGCGGCTCGCCGTACACGGTGGAGAACAGCTGCTCCACCTCCCACGACCGGAAGCGCAGGTCGTCACCGTCCAGGACGAGCTGCCCGCCGGCCGCGCGCAGCAGCGGCAACAGCCCCAGCGGTCGGCGGCTCGCGAGCAGCAGCCGTACGTCCGGCGGCCGCAGGTCCAGGAGCCGCTCGAGGACCGGTACGGCCGCGGTGCCGTCCAGGTCGTGTAGGTCGTCCAGGACGAGCAGCACCGGGCCGGCCCCCTCGAGCGCGGCGACCAGGCCGTCGACGTCCACCACGTCCTGCCAGCCGGGAAGCAGGTTCGCCAGCGCCCGGGCCAGGTAGCGCGCTAGCAGCCGGGGGTCGGCGTCGTGCGGGCCGGCGCGGTACCAGGCAACGCGGGGCGCCGCCACCTCGGCGAGCTGGGCCAGCAGCGTGGTCTTGCCGGCGCCGGCGGGAGCGGTCAGGACGACGACGTCGGCGTCCGCGGCCAGCAGCCGCCGCCGCAACCGGTCGCGGTCCAGCCCGGTCGGCCGCGGGCGGCGGACCTTCGCCGCGAAGACGTGCGCGCTGTCCATGACCCCCTCGGTCACCGCTCAGTGGCCACCCACGTCGTGGGCGTCGATCAGGAGAGCACCCGGTCCGTGCCCGTCGGCACCGAGCCCGGCCGCGGTGTCGAACCCCGACGTGGCATGCAGCGGGTCGGTGCCGGCGGAGTGCTCCAGCCCGTCGGTGACCCCGTCACCGTCGGTGTCCGGCCGTAGCGGGTCGGTCCCTAGGGCGTGCTCCAACCCGTCCGGCAACCCGTCGTGATCGG
>Ga0209747_1000299_pt1 | contig 26988 bp, 15 predicted proteins | sample BarGraNGADG00311_FD_184498 | JGI IMG/M metagenome (GOLD analysis project Ga0209747, IMG submission 184498) | Arctic peat soil microbial communities from Barrow, Alaska - Barrow Graham LP Ref core NGADG0011-311 (SPAdes) (version 2) | ecosystem: Environmental > Terrestrial > Soil > Wetlands > Peat...
ACCGACGCGGCCGCAGCCCATGATCACGAAATGCACAGGCCTGACGGTACTCCCTCGCGCGCCCCAAGGGGTGCTCCAATGCCGCAGGTGCGGGCTTAGCATGTGTAATCGTGACGGACATCGGCAATGGACTCAAACGGCTGGTCCTCGGGCGGCCGATGCGGTCGGACATGCTCGGTCACACCCTGCTGCCGAAACGCATCGCACTGCCGGTGTTCGCCTCCGACGCGCTCTCGTCCGTGGCGTACGCCCCTGACGAGATCCTCCTGACGCTCGCGTTCGCCGGTTTCGCGGCCGTCGCGATCTCTCCGTGGGTCGCCCTCACGGTGGTGGTGGTGCTCGGGGTGGTCGTCGCCTCGTACCGCCAGAACGTCCACGCCTACCCGTCGGGCGGCGGGGACTACGAGGTGGCATCCGAGAACCTCGGCAAGAAGGCCGGACTCGCCGTCGCGAGTGCACTGCTGGTGGACTACATCCTCACCGTGGCGGTCTCCATCTCTGCTGCTGCTCGGCGTGATCGCGGCGAGCATGATGATGTGCGTGGTCGTGCTGGCGCGACTCACCGGCGTCAAGCTGGTGGAGTTCCCGGCGGAACAGCTCCTGCTGGACGGGCAGCCCGTGGGCGAGGAGTATCACCAGAGCCCGGTGATCGGCCAACTCGCCGCGACCATCTTCGCGGACGTCCCGATCCTCTTCTACCTCGTGACGGTGGTGACGGGGCTCATCCTCGTCCTCGCCGCCAACACGGCGTTCAACGGTTTCCCCGTCCTGGGTTCGATCCTGGCCCGGGACGAGTTCCTGCCGCGTCAGCTGCACACACGCGGCGACCGGCTTGCCTACTCCAACGGCATCGTGATGCTGACAGTCGGCGCGGTGGTGCTGATCGTGGCCTTCGACGCCCAGGTCACCCGGCTGATCCAGCTCTACATCGTCGGGGTCTTCATCTCGTTCACGACCTCGCAGTTCGGGATGGTCCGGCACTGGACCCGCAACCTGCGGACGGAGTACAGCAAGGAGGCCCGCGCCCGGATGCAGCGCTCCCGGGTTGTCAACGCGGTCGGGTTCGTGATGACCGGCGTCGTGCTCGTCATCGTCCTCATCACCAAGACCGTGCAGGGCGCCTGGATCACCCTCCTGCTGATGGCGATCCTCTACCTCACGATGCTCGCCATCAACACCCACTACCAGCGCCTCTCGAGGAAGCTCAGGGTGGAGGACGCACAGGAGGCGCGGGCGCTCCCGTCCCGCACCCACGGCGTCGTCCTGGTCTCCAAGCTCCACCAGCCCGCGCTGCGCGCCATCGCCTATGCCCGCGCAACCCGGCCGAACACCCTGGAGGCGGTCCACGTGGCGATCAACGACGACGACGTCGTGGAACTGCGCGCCCAGTGGGACGAGTTCCTGGTCCCGGTGCCCCTGACGATCCTCTCCTCGCCGTTCCGTGAGATCACGCGCCCGATCGTGGAATACGTCCGCGGGCTGCGTCGTTCCTCCCCGCGCGACCTCGTGGTGGTGTTCATCCCCGAGTACGTGGTGACGCACTGGTGGGAGCAGGTGCTCCACAACCAGAGCGCGCTGCGCCTCAAGGGGCGCCTGCTCTTCATGCCGGGCGTGGTGATGGCGTCGGTGCCCTTCCAGCTCGACCAGGGCGCCGCGGAGACGCTCATTCCCGTTCCCGATCCGCGGGCCGGGTGAGCGCGGCGGCACTCGACCTCGAGCTGCTGCGCGAGGCGCACGGCGGCTTCTGTGTGGCCCGCTCCGAGGGCAAGGTGGTCTTCGTGCGCGGTGGCATCCCGGGCGAGCGCGTGCTGGCGCGCGTCACCCAGGAGAACGCGCACCACTCGATCGCGGACGTCGTCGAGGTGGTCACCCCGTCCCCGGACAGGGTGGCGCACATCTGGCCCGAGGCCGGGCGTGCCGGCGTGGGCGGGGTCGACCTCGGGCACGTGGCGCCTGACGCGCAGCGGCGCTGGAAGGGCAACGTGATCGGCGACGTCGTCCGGCGCATCGGCGGGGAGCGGCTGGCCGAGGAGCTCGGGCCGGTGGAGGTGCGGGCCGTCGGCGAGTACGCCACCGGCACCCGCACCCGCGTTTCGTTCGTGGCGGACGACAAGGGGCGGCTCGCCATGCGGCGGCCGCGATCCCACGAGACGGTCGCGGTCCACGACATGCCGCTCGCCGTCCCGGAGTTCGCCCGGCTCGGCCTCTTCGAAGACGCCTGGCTCTGGGCCCCGGGCGAGACTGTCGCGGCGGTGGTCCCGAGCGCGTCGCCCCCCGTGGTGGTGACCGGCGACGCCGTCCGGTCCGCGCCGGGGCGCGCGGCGCTGCGGCGGGTGCGCGAGGAGGTGCGCCACGGCGGCCACCTGCTGCGGTATGTAGTCGACGCGGCCGGGTTCTGGCAGGTGCACCGCGACGCCCCGCGCGTCCTCGTGGAGCGGGTGTTGGGCGACGCCGCGCTCACGGGCGGCGAGTCGGTGCTCGAGCTGTACGCCGGGGCGGGGCTGTTCACGGCACCGCTGGCCGACGCCGTCGGGCCGACGGGCGCCGTGGTGTCCGTCGAGGGCTCGGTGACCGCGGTCGACGACGCGAACGTGAACCTCGCGGGCCGGCCGCAGGTGCGGGCATGGGCCGGGACCGTGGACGTGCGGGCCGTGGGCGACGGGCCGGTCGACGTCGTCGTGCTCGACCCGCCGCGGACCGGGGCCGGGACCGTCGTGATGCGGGCGATCCTCGCGCGCGGCCCGGGACGGATCGTCTACGTGGCGTGCGACCCGGCCGCGCTCGCGCGCGACCTCGCCGAGTGCCTGGGCGAGTACCGGGTGGAGCACGTGGAGGCGTTCGACCTGTTCCCGCACACCCACCACGTCGAGACGGTCGTGTGCCTCGCCCGGCGTTGATCGCCGCGTCCGTGAGACTACGCGCCCCGGGCGGGTTCACTAGGCTGAGGGTGTCCGGTGGACAGGCCACCCCGGGACAAGTATCTTGATGTCGAGATACCAACCGACGACGAATCCAAGGAGAGCCATGGACAGCTTCAATTCCGCGGCACAGCTCACGGTGGGTGGGACCAGCTACCGGATCAACCGGCTGGACGCCGTGCCCGGACTGGAGAAGCTGCCGTACTCGCTCAAGGTGCTGGCCGAGAACCTGCTGCGCACCGAGGACGGGGCCAACGTCACCGCCGACCACGTGGCTGCGCTCGCGAGCTGGGACCCCGCCGCCGAACCCGACACCGAGATCCAGTTCACCCCCGCCCGCGTGGTGATGCAGGACTTCACCGGCGTCCCCTGCGTGGTGGACCTCGCCACCATGCGTGAGGCCGTTGCGGAGTTGGGTGGCGACGCGAACCGGATCAACCCGCTGGCGCCCGCCGAACTGGTGATCGACCACTCCGTGGTCATCGACGTCTTCGGGCGCGCCGACGCGTTCGAGCGCAACGTGGAGCTCGAGTACGAGCGCAACCGCGAGCGCTACCAGTTCCTCCGCTGGGGCCAGACCGCCTTCAACGACTTCAAGGTGGTGCCGCCCGGCACCGGAATCGTGCACCAGGTGAACATCGAGTACCTCGCCCACGTGGTCATGACCCGCGAGGTCGACGGCGTGCTCAGGGCGTACCCGGACACCTGCGTGGGCACGGACTCCCACACCACCATGGTCAACGGCCTCGGCGTGCTCGGGTGGGGCGTGGGCGGCATCGAGGCGGAAGCCGCCATGCTCGGCCAGCCCGTCTCCATGCTGATCCCCAAGGTGGTGGGCTTCAGGCTCTCCGGCCAGATCCCCGCCGGCGCGACCGCGACCGACGTCGTGCTCACCATCACGCAGATGCTCCGCAAGCACGGCGTGGTGGGCAAGTTCGTCGAGTTCTACGGCGACGGCGTGGGCGCCGTGCCGCTCGCGAACCGCGCAACCATCGGCAACATGAGCCCCGAGTTCGGCTCCACCGCGGCCATGTTCCCCATCGACGACGTCACCATCGAGTACCTGCGGCTCACCGGGCGCTCCGAGGACCAGGTGGCTCTCGTGGAGGCGTATGCCAAGGAGCAGGGCCTGTGGCACGACCCATCCCACGAGGCCGTGTACTCCGAGTACCTCGAGCTGGACCTCTCCACGGTGGTGCCCTCCATCGCCGGGCCCAAGCGCCCGCAGGATCGCATCGAGCTCTCGGTCGCGAAGGAGGCGTTCGCCACGGTGCTGCCGGACTACGTCGCGCATGTGGCGGACGTGGAGTTCTCGCACCTGGACGACGCCATCGCGGACAGCTTCCCGGCGTCCGACCCCGTCTCCCACGACTCGGACCTGGAGGACGGCGAGCACGCGGTGCACCACATCACGGCACCCACGCTCCCCAGCCGGAAGGTGGCCGTCACGATGGCCGACGGCACCGTGACGGAGATCGACCACGGCGCGGTGGTGATCGCCTCCATCACGTCCTGCACCAACACCTCCAACCCCTCCGTCATGCTCGCGGCGGCCCTGCTGGCCAGGAACGCGGTGGAGCGGGGCCTGCAGGTCAAGCCGTGGGTGAAGACGTCGATGGCGCCGGGCTCGAAGGTGGTCACGGACTACTACGAGAAGGCCGGCATGTGGCCCTACCTGGAGGCACTCGGTTACCACCTGGTGGGTTACGGATGCACCACCTGCATCGGCAACTCGGGTCCGCTGCCCGCAGAGGTGTCCGCCGCCGTCAACGAGAACGACCTCGCCGTCGTCTCGGTGCTCTCCGGCAACCGCAACTTCGAGGGCCGCATCAACCCGGACGTCAAGATGAACTACTTGGCATCACCACCGCTGGTCATCGCCTACGCACTGGCGGGGACCATGAACTTCGACTTCGAGACCGAGGCGCTGGGCCGGGACCGGGATGGCGTGGACGTCTTCCTGAAGGACATCTGGCCGTCCCCGCAGGATGTCCAGGCGACGATCACGGCCACCATCGACCGGGCGATGTTCACATCCGACTACGCCGACGTCTTCGCGGGCGATGAGCGGTGGCGCTCGCTACCAACGCCGGTGGGTGACACGTTCGCGTGGGACGACGCGTCCACCTACGTCCGCAAGCCGCCGTACTTCGACGGCATGTCGATGGAGCTCACCCCGGTGTCCGACATCCACGGGGCGCGGGTGCTTGCCAAGCTCGGCGACTCGGTGACCACCGACCACATCTCGCCGGCCGGGTCGATCAAGCCGGATTCGCCGGCCGGCCGGTACCTCGCCGAGCACGGGGTGGAACGTCGCGACTTCAACTCCTACGGCTCGCGCCGCGGGAACCATGAGGTGATGATTCGCGGCACGTTCGCCAACATCCGGCTGCGGAACCAGCTGCTCGACGGCGTCGAGGGCGGCTACACCCGCAACCTCCTCACCGGCGGGACGGAGTCCATCTACGACGCCTCGCAGGCCTACCAAGCCGCCGGCATCCCGCTGGTGGTGCTCGGTGGCAAGGAGTACGGCTCCGGGTCCTCGCGCGACTGGGCCGCGAAGGGCACCGCGCTGCTCGGGGTCAAGGCCGTGATCACCGAGAGCTTCGAGCGCATCCACCGCTCGAACCTCATCGGCATGGGCGTGCTTCCGCTGCAGTTCCCGGACGGCGAGAACGCCGACTCCCTCGGGCTGGACGGCACTGAGACGTTCGACATCACTGGTGTCGAGGCCCTCAACGACGGCGTGACGCCGCGTACCGTCAACGTGCGGGCCACCCGGGCCGACGGGACCGACGTGGTGTTCGACGCACGCCTGCGCATCGACACCCCCGGCGAGGCGGACTACTTCCGCAACGGCGGCATCCTGCAGTATGTGCTGCGCTCGCTCGTGAACGACTGATCACAGTGGGTTGTACGCTCGGCCCATGAGGCGAACCCTGGTCGCTGTTTCCGCCACTTTCCTGGCGTCCTCCCTCGCCGCGTGCGGGGGTGGCGACGGCGGCGACGGGGAGCCGTCCGGCTACCAGCGGGCCGACGTCGAGTTCCGGCAGGTGGCGCTGGGGGACGCCCCGGACGTCCAGGCGGTCGTGGATGCCTCCGACGCGTTCGGGCTGGACCTGCTCGCCGCTGCCGACCCCGCGGAGAACCTCGTGATCTCGCCGGCGTCGGCGGTCATCGCGCTCGCGATGCTCGGCGAGGGCGCCACGAACGTGGGGGCGGCGGAGCTGGACGCGTTGTTGGGCAGTTCGGGTGACGCGCGCACCGAGGCGGTCAACGCCCTGGCCGGCGTGCTGGCCGCATACGACGGCGACCCCGGCAGCGTGGACGACGAGGACCTGCCGGAGAGCCCCCTGGTCCACGTGGCCAACAATGTGGTGCTGGACGACCAGGCGGACGTGACGGCCGCCTATCTTGCGCGGCTGGCCGAGTTCTACGACGCCGGGGTCCAGGTCGCCGACCTGGGCAGCGACGCCGGCACGAAGGTGCTGGACGTATGGGTGCGCGAGCACACCGGCGGGCGCATCGAGAAATCCGCGATCACCCCGAGCGGCGACCTCCGGCTGGTGCTGCAGGACGCGGTGCTCCTGGCCGCACGGTGGCAGCAGGAGTTCGACCCCGGCGCCACCCGCGAGGGCGAGTTCACCACGGCTGATCGAGGCGTCCAGCCCGTTGACCTCATGACAACCCTGCAACCCCTCGCCTACGCCGAGTCCGACGGGTGGCAAGCGGTTGAACTGCCGTACCGTGACGGTTTCGCCGTGGCGCGACTCGTCCTCCCCCCGGAGGGCGAGGACCCGGCGGCCATTCCCGCCACCACCCTTGCGGCGCTCGAGGACGGGCTGCAGCGGGCAGGGACGCTCCAGGTCCAGCTCTCACTCCCGCGGTTCGAGGTGGACTCCACGACCAACCTGACGGAAGCCCTCAAGGCCCTCGGCGTGCAGGCGATCTTCGATCCCGGGGCGGGTGCGCTCGAGGGCATCGGCCCGGGGCAGGAGCTCCACGTGGGGCAGGCGGTGCAGCAGGCCACCATCACCGTGGGTGAGCAGGGCACCGTCGCCGCGGCCGTGACGGAGATCGGCGTGGCGGGCACGGCCGCACCCGTGGTCGACGTGGTGTTCGTCGCGGACCGGCCCTTCCTAATGGTGGTGGAGGAGGCCACCACCGGATGGGACCTGTTCCAGACGGTGGTCCGGACCTTCGACTAGTCCCCGGCCGGCGTGAACCCGAACACGCGCCCGTAGAAGGCCAGCTCCCGCGCCAATGCGTCCCGGGTGGTCTCCGCGCGGCGGAAGCCGTGCCCCTCGCCGGGGTACAACACCAGCTCCACGTCGCCACCCGCCGCCTCGATCCTCCGCGCCATCTCGCGCGCCTGGTTCGGGGGGACGACGGCGTCGTCCTCGCCCTGCAGCAACAGCACCGGGGCGGTGAGGCTGTCGAGGTGGAACAGCGGTGAGCGCTCCCGGTAGACGGCTGCCGCCTCCGGGTACGGGCCCACGAGCGTGTCCGTGTAGTGGGACTCGAATTTGTGGGTGTCCTGCGCCAGCAGCGCGAGGTCCGCGATGCCGTATCGGCTGGTGCCCGCTGTGAAGGCGTCGGTGGCCGTCAGTGCCCGCAACACGCTGTAGCCGCCGGCGCTCCCGCCCCGGATGGCCACGCGCTCGCCGTCCACCAGACCCTGCTCCACCAGGGCGCGGACGCCCGCGGCGATGTCGGCGATGTCCACCACCCCCCAACGGCCGTTCAGCGCCTCACGGTACCCACGTCCGTAGCCGGTGGAGCCGCGGTGGTTGACGTCCAGCACCGCGAAACCGCGGGTGGTCCAGAACTGGACGGTGGGGGAGAAGGCGCCGGTGGTGGCGGAGGTGGGACCGCCGTGGACCAGCACGAGGAGCGGGGGCAGTTCACCCTCGGGGGCCTCGAAGTCCGGGTTCACCGGGGGGTGGAAGAAGCCGTGCGCCACCCCGTCCCCGCCCGCGACGTGGTTCGCGTCGTCGTCGACGTCCCAGTCCACGGCCTCCGCCACGGAGACGTACGCCTCGGCGAGCGTGGTGGGCGAGGAGGCCCGCAGTACCCGGACCGAGCCCTCCGCGAGGACGAGTTCCACGAGCGCGGCGGGGCGGGCGGCGTGGTTGCCGATGAACGCCACACGCCCGCCTCCTGCGGCCACCTCACTCGCGACCTCGAGCCCGGTGATCCACTCCTCGAGCTCACCGTTGGAGATGCGCATCGTACCCAGCGACCAGCGGCCGAACCGAGTCCAGCGGCACACCACGTGGTCTTCGTCGAGCAGGGTGAGGGCGTGGTCGAACGTCCACGGCGGTGCCGCGAACTCGGCCTCCGTGGGGTGCAGCGGGCGCACCCGGCACTCGCCGAGCGGGTCGGAGCAGCGGTGGACGTTCCACCAGCCGCTCGGGTCGGAGACGAAGAGCAGTTCGTCGTCGGCGGCCCACAGCGGGGAGATCGCACTCACGCCCGCACCACCGGCGACCGCGCGCGGCTCGCCGATGCGGTCGCCGTCCAGTTCCGCGACCATGAGCGTGGCCTCGTCCCAGGGCATGTGGGGATGGTTCCACTCGTACCAGGCCAGCGCCGTGCCGGACGGATTCACCCGGGGGTTCGCGACGAAGTCGGCAGCGTCGCGCAGCACGGACACCTCGCGTGAGGTGATGTCCACCCGCACCAGCCGGTTGCGGACCTCCGCGCCGTGTTCCTCGGCGACGGCGAGGACCGCGTGGTCCTCGATCGTCAGGTCGGCGTGGCGGACGCCGTCGGCGGGGGTCACCGGCCGCGGGGCGGACCAGCCGTCCTCGCCGCGGACCGTCACCCACAGCCGGTCGTCCGCGCGCGCCGAGAAGACGCACACGCCGTCGGCGACGTCGAAGTCGCGACCGCCGTACTCGTGTACCCGCGAGGCGACGTCGACGGCGGTGCCGTCCTCGAAGAGCGTGGTGACGGCCTCGTACTCCCCGTCACACGCCCGCATGACGACGCCGCGGCCGTCACCCCCCGTCTCCTTCCAGTACGTCGAGTCGCCGTCGACGCGGGGCGGCGAGAGCCGGACCACGGACGCGGTCATGTCCTGGATGGTGAGCGGGGAGAGCCATGATCCGAAGGGGGCTCGAGTGGGGGCCATGTGAGCAGCCTAATCGGCTGGACGGGTGGCTGGGCCGTGTCAATCGGGGGCGCGCGTCGTAAAGTTGGGGGAGCGCACTTCCAACCACGGGGGTTTCCATGACGATTCTTGAACGCATCTCACGTCCGCGGGACCTGCGTGGACTCGTCACGGAGGAACTGGTGCAACTCGCGGAGGAGATCCGGGAGTTCCTGGTGGCGAACGTCGCGCGCACGGGTGGGCACCTGGGCCCGAACCTGGGCGTGGTGGAGCTGACCATTGCGATCCACCGGATCTTCGACTCACCGCGCGACCGGATCGTCTTCGACACCGGCCACCAGGCCTACGTCCACAAGCTCCTGACCGGTCGCCAGGACTTCAGCCAGTTGCGGAAGTCCGGGGGGCTCTCCGGCTACCCGTCGCGCGCGGAGTCGGTGCACGACGTCGTCGAGAACTCCCACGCCTCCACGGCGCTGAGCTGGGGTGACGGGATCGCCCGTGCGAACCTGCTGCGCGGCCGCACGGACCGGCACGTCGTCGTGGTGGTGGGCGACGGGGCGCTGACCGGCGGGATGGCCTGGGAGGCGCTCAACAACATCGCCGAAGGGCCGGACCGCAACCTCGTGATCGTTGTCAACGACAACGGCCGCTCCTATGCGCCCACCACGGGAGGCATCGCCCACCACCTGGACGCGTTGCGGACCAACCATGGCTACGAGAAGGTGCTCGACTGGGGCAAGCGCACGCTGCTCCGGAGCGGCGCGCCCGGCCGCCTGACCTACGAGGCGCTGCACGGCGTCAAGAAGGGCGTGAAGGACGTGCTGGCGCCGCAGGGGCTGTTCGAGGACCTGGGCATCAAGTACATGGGTCCGGTGGACGGCCACGACATCGTGGCCATGGAGTTCGCCCTCACCCGGGCCCGGGCGTACGGCGGGCCCGTGATCGTGCACGCCATCACCGAGAAGGGCCGCGGCTACCAGCCCGCCCTGGACGACAGCGCCGACCGGTTCCACGCCGTCGGCGTGATCCATCCCGAGACCGGCCTGCCGGTGGTACCCGCCCGCTTCGGCTGGACCTCCGTGTTCTCCCAGGAGATCCTGAAGCTCGCCCGGCAGCGGGACGACATCGTGGCCATCACGGCCGCCATGCTGCGGCCGGTGGGTCTCGGCCCCCTGAGCGAGGAGTTCCCGGACCGCGTGTTCGACGTCGGCATCGCCGAGCAGCACGCCATCACCTCCGCGGCCGGGCTCTCCTTCGCAGGCATGCATCCCGTGGTGGCGCTCTACGCCACCTTCCTGAACCGCGGGTACGACCAGGTGCTCATGGACGTCGGCCTCCACAACCAGGCCGTGACTCTCGTGCTGGACCGGGCCGGGATCACCGGGGACGACGGCGCCAGCCACAACGGCATGTGGGACATGGCGCTGATGCGCACGGTCCCCAACCTGCGCCTCGCCGCCCCGCGCGACGAGGAGACGCTGCGCGCGGAACTGCGTGAGGCCGTGGCCATCGATGGCCCCACGGTGGTGCGCTACCCCAAGGGCTCGATCCCGGAGCCCATGCCGGCACTGGAGACCATCTCGGGGATCGACGTCATCGGCCGCCATCCGGGCGACCGCACCGTCCTGGTGGTCGGGGTGGGCTCGATGGCCGGCTGCGCCCTCGAGGTCTCGCGGGCGCTGGACGCCCAGGGAATCGGCTCGCTCGTGGTGGACCCACGGTGGGCACTGCCGGTCTCGCCCGCCCTCGTGGACCTGGCGTCACGGTTCGAACTCGTGGTCCACATCGAGGACGGGCTCGTGAGCGGAGGGGTGGGTTCGGCGCTGCGCGACGCGCTGGCCGAGGCCGACATCCGCGTGCCGGTCCAGACCCATGGCATCCCGCAGGCGTTCCACCACCATGCGCGCCGCGACGAACTCGTCGAGGAGTTCCACCTGCGCCCGGCCGACATCGCGCGGCAGGTTGCCGGCGCGCTGCTCGCCCCGGACGTCGACGCGGCGCCTCAGATGCCGTCCGGGTGGAACAGCCCGCCGCTCGCCTCGGACGCCCCCACCTCGTCGAGGTAGGGGGTGATCCCGCCGCGGTGCACCGGCCAGCCGGCGCCCGCGAGCATCGCGACGTTGACGGAGTCCACGTCGGCCACCCCCGCGTCGACCATGAGGTGGATCTCCTCCGCGAGCGCGAGCTGGACGCGCCGCAGCACAACCTCCGCCGTTGACGGCGCCGGATCGGACGGCGTGAAGTAGCGGGCGATCGCGGGGTCGTGTGGTGTTGCGGCGGAGGGCCGGCCGAGCAGGAACGAGGCGCCGTCCGCAACGATCGCGTCGAGCCCGGGGCTCTCCGGGTACCGCTCGCCGAGGGCACGCCGCAGGGTGTGCAGCACGTGGGCGGCAACGGCGGGCCCGACCAGCTGGAGCAGCTGCAGCGGGCCCATCGGCAGGCCCAGCGGGTCCAACGCGCGGGCGGCGACGTCCACGTCCGTCCCGGACTCCAGCTCGCCCAGGACCTCGCCCAACAGCCGCACGAGCAGCCGGTTCACGATGAACCCGGGAGCGTCGGCCACGTCCACCGTCACCTTGCCGGCGGCGTGGACGAGCGTACGGGCGGTGTCGAGCACGTCGTCGTCCGTGCGGGCGGTGTGGACGACCTCGACGAGCGGCATCGCCGCCACCGGGTTGAAGAAGTGGATCCCCACCAGGCGCTCGGGCCGGGCCAGCACCGAACCCATCTCGGTCACGGACAACGCCGAGGTGTTGGTGGCCAGGATCGCGTCCGGCCGCAGGTGGGGCTCCACCTCGGCGAACACCGCCTGCTTCACGCCCATCTCCTCGAAGACGGCCTCGATCACGAGGTCCGCGTCCCCGAAGTCCTCGTAGTCCGTCCCCACGGTGATGGCCGCGGCCACGGCCTCCAGCTGTGCGGGGGCGAGCCGGCCGCCGAGTGACTCCCGCTCACGGGCGAGGAGGCCACGGGTGCGCTCGCAGCGGGCGTCGTCCACCTCCTTCATCACCACACGGACGCCGAGCCGCGCCGCGAGCAGGGTGGCGAGCTGTGAGGCCATGAGACCGCCGCCGATCACACCGAGCCGGCGGATGGGGGAGGTCACCCGCGGTGGGCGTGCGCGGCGCAGGAGTTCGACGGCGTACAGGCCGTCGTGCAGCGCGTCCGACGCGACGAGGTCCGCGAGCGCCTCGTCCTCGCGGCCGAAGGCCACGGTCCGGTCCGCGTCCCGGGCGGCGCGCAGCAGTTCAAGCGCCCTCTCGGGGGCGGGCCGGCCACCCAGCGCGGCGCGGCGCACGCGGTCCTTGTGGGGCGCGAGTGCCGCTGCCCACTCCTCGGCGTCGGGGTCGGACGACTCGGGCGCGTGGGGTCGCGCGGGGTGGTCGAGGAGGTCCGCGATCTCGCCCGCGGGGAAGTCGTCCCCCTCCCAGAGGCGGTCGACGACGCCCAGTTCGAGGGCCTGCGCCGCGGACAGGGTGGTGTTGTTGTGCGCGGGGTTGGTGATGATCACCTCGGCGGCAGGGCCGGGCCCGATGAGGTGGGGGAGCAGGAAGCAACCGCCCCAGCCGGGAATGAGGCCCAGGTACGTCTCCGGCAGGCCGAGCGGCCGGGCCCCCGCGTGGGCGAGTCGCATGTCACAGGCAAGCGCCAGCTCGAGGCCGCCCCCGAGCGCGGTGCCGTTGACCAGCGCGACCGTGGGGACAGGAGCGTCGAGGAGCGCGGACACCACCGCGTGACCGAGGTTCCCGAGTGCCCGGCCGTCCGCCGGATTCCGGGTTCCCCGCACCAACGTGAGGTCCGCCCCGGCGAGGAACGTCCGGTCCACTCCCGTCAGGACGATCCCGCTGACTTCGCCCGCCGCCCCCCACCCACTGGCCGTGGCGACGGCGTCGGCCAGGTTGCGGAGGCCCAGCGGACCCAGGGTGGCGGGGCCCGGCGAGCCGTCCTCGCGGCTGACGGTGATCACCGCGACTTCGTGCGCCCCGCACGTGGTCCTGCTCAACTCGGCGCGCGTGACCTTCTCCATCGGACCCTCCGGGTTACCTGGTACTGGCGGTACCACAGACTATCCGCCTGGCACGGACGCTGCCACCGGTCAGGACTCCGCGTCCTCCGGGAGCAGGGTGAGCACCGGCTCCGTGACCAACTCGATCTGCCACGGTCGCGCGCCGGCATGGCGCAGGATCGCGGCGACCTCGGTGGGGTCCGATGTGGTGATGCTCCAGGCGAGCGTCCGCTGGACGGCGGGCGAGAGGAGGTTCTCCTGCGGCAGCTCGAGGGTTTCGGCGGTGGCACGGACGGCCGTCCGGACGGCCTCCAGCCGGACGGCTGCCGGCGCGTTGATCCGCTGCCACTGGCGGGGGTCCGGCAGGCCACCGCGTCCCGGGCCGCGCTTGGCCGGAAGCGCCGGCTCGTCGAGGTCCAGGGCGCGCTCGTAGGCCTGCGCCCACGCCTCGGGTGCGTGCCGGCGCAGTTCGCGGAAGGCCGGGAGGGGGGACTCGAGGGGGCGGCGGCCGGCGACGGCGATGATCACGCGGTCGTGCAGCACGCGGCCGGGTGCGATGTCCAGCTCCCGGGCGACGACGTCGCGCGCCGTCCACAACTCGCGCACCACCGCCAGCCCCCGGGCCGTGTGGATGTCGGTGATGTGCGATGTGCGCCGCCACGGCTCGGCGTGCGCCACCGGGGGCGGGGCGGCGACCACGGCCGCGAATTCCTGCCGGGCCCACTCGTCCTTGCCCTTTGCACGCAGCTCGGCGGCGAGGTTGCCGCGAAGTTCGATGAGCAGCTCCACGTCCAGCGCGGCGTAGGTGAGCCAGTTCTCGGGCAGCGGCCGCACCGACCAGTCCGCCGCCGAGTGCTCCTTCGCGAGCTCCAGGCCGAACTCCTCGACCACCATCGTGGCGAGCCCCACCCGTGGGCGGCCGAGGAGGCGCCCGGCGAGTTCGGTGTCGAAGATCCGGGCGGGGCGCAGGCCGAGCTCGCCCAGGCAGGGGAGGTCCTGGGTGGCGGCGTGCAGGATCCACTCGTCGCTCCGTAGCACGGCGGCGAGGGGGGCGAAGTCGTCGATCGCAACCGGGTCGATCAGGTGCGTGCCCGCGCCCTCGCGCCGGATCTGGATGAGGTAGGCGCGCTGGGAGTAGCGATAGCCGGACGCGCGCTCCGAGTCGATCGCGAACGGGCCGCTCCCGGCCGCCAGCCGGTCCACCGCCTCCAGGAAGGCGTCGCGCGACCCGACGACGGGCGGCGTACCCTCGCGCGGGACGTCCAGCCGCTCCACCCCGCTGGTGGGCACGGGTTCCACCGCCTCGCTCACGGCAGCGTCCGACCGAGGGCGGAGACCCCGTCCTCGATCGGCACCAGCCCGCAGAGGGCACACAGCATGCCGACCCACGCCTCCAGGTGGGGCCCCAGGTCCAGGGTGTTCGGCGTCCAGGACGCGCGCACCTCCATCTCCGTCCCGTTCGACTGCAGCACCAGGCCGCCGAACGTCTCGGACAGCACGCGCGTCACGGTGCCGGAGAGGTGGTGGTAGCCCGCCCCGACGTCGTCGAGCGAGTCGATCAACCAGGACCAGCCGGCCTCACCGAGCATCGGGTCCACCCCCATCTCGGGGTCGACCTCGGCCTTCGCCATCACGATCACCCGGAACACGCCGTGCCAGGCCTCCTGCCCCTCGGGGTCGTAGAGCACCACGAAACGGCCGTGGCCGAGCAGCTCGTCGGGATCGCGGGTGGGGTTCACCTCGGCATTGAGGGCGACGGCGAACGGGGCGATGCGGGTGGGCGCCGGGATCTCCTCGAGGTGCACCTCGCCGCGGAAGCGGTGCCCACGAAGGCTCGTCAGCGCTTCCACGAAGTCGTCGGGGATGGGTGCTGTCACCCCATCAGGCTAGGACGGAGCGCCGCCGAGGCGGGAGTGGCGCGCCGGTATACTTGCCGGGTGGCCGCGATCGGAGGATTCCCCATGGCTGACGCCCCCCGTCCGGCACCGATCCTGGTCGGCTCCGACCTCGGCATCTACTCCATGGCCCGCTCGTTCCACGAGCGCTACGGCGTCCACTCCCACACCGTCAGCAAGCTCCCGCGTGGCTTCATCAACGACTCCGCGATCCTCACCCCCGTGCTCCTCGGCGCGCATGCGACCGCCGCCGACCAGGAGGCGGCGCTCGACCGCCTGTCCGCCGAGGCACGCGCCCGAGGGGAGGAGCCCGTGCTGCTCGTGAACTCCGACAGCCAGGTCGACCACGTGGACGCCCACCGGGCCTGGCACGAGGAACGGTTCACCGTGCTCGTCCCCCCCGCCGAGTCGGTCCGCGCGGTGGAGGACAAGGCGCGCCTCGCCTCGCTCGCGGCGGCCTCCGGCCTCGAAACCCCCCGCGAGCGCGTCATCGACTTCGCCTCCCTCGACTCGTGGCGCTCCGTGGCCGCGGAGATCGAGGCCCCGTACATCCTGAAGCCCGCCACCAGCGGTGACTACGAGACCCTGAAGTTCCCCGGGAAGCTGAAGGTCTACGTGGTGGCGGACCTGGGTGCGCTCGAGCCGATCCTGGAGGCCATCAGTGGCGCCGGGTACCGCGGCCAGATGCTGCTCCAGGAACTCATCCCGGGGGACGACACCTGCGGCTACGTCACGACCGTGTACTTCGACCACACCGGCACGCCCACCCTGCAGGCCACGGCACGCATGATGCTGGCGATCCACACCCCCAACCTGCTCGGGAACATGGCGATCGGGGTGGTGCGGTGGTACCCGGAGGTCGCGGAGAAGGTGGTGTCGGTGCTCCAGCCGATCGGGTACCGGGGCTTCGCCACCGTCGACGTGAAGGTGGACTCGAGGACCGGGCGCCCCTACCTGCTCGACATCAACCCGCGGGCCGGCCGCTCGAACTACTTCATCAACATCGGGGGGACCAACCCGATGGAGGTGGCGATGGAGGACGGCCGCGGGGTGGCGCGCTCTGCGCAGCACACCACCCGGGAGGGCATCTTCCGCATCGTCCCGATGGGACTCTTCCGGCACTACGTCGCCGACGCTGAGTTGCGCGCCGACGTCGCGGCGGTGAAGAAGGCGCACGGCACCGTCCACCCGCTCGCCTACCCCGCGGACTCCAACCCGCGGCGCACCTTCTTCCGCGCCGCCGCGAGCGTCAACCACGTGCGCGCGTTCCGGAGCATCTACCCCGCGCGCACCGAGACGAGTTTCTAGCCGCGCGGTGCGGTCCTCGACTCCACCCACCCCGCCCACTGCTCGGGTCGACAATGACCGCATGAGCTCCCGAATTGTCAGCGCCGCGGCGATCGCCGCGGTCGCGGGACTCGCGGCATGTTCAGCCAGCGTGCCCGAGCCCGCCCGGTCCGAGGGATCGGCGACCACGTCCGCCGCGACCGGGACGGCATCGGCCACCGCCGCGCCGACCCCCGACGGCAGCCCGACGGCGGTGGGTACGCGCCACGTCGCGCTCGTCGACCGGGTGCGGACCGCCGGCGAGCAGACGTTCCTGACGGTGGACTACGTCCTGTTCCTGTCGGACGGGGAGGCCGAGGACGCCGCCGAGGCCCACGGTGGCGAATGGCCGCCCCCGAACGACTTCTACATCGTCAACCACAGCTCACGCCTCCGCGAGTTCGCCGTGCGGGACGACACGATGGTGCGGATGGTGATGGACGTGACCGGAGCGACCTGCGAGGACCTCACCTGCCCGGACATGCCGCTCGCGGATTGGGTCGCCGCGATCAACGGGCCGGACGCCGCCGTGCTCCTGTCCACCCCGTACTGGCTCACGATCGCGGACGACGACACGATCACCGCGATCGAACAGCAGTACATCCCGTAGGTGGACCGGGGACAGGGTTCAGCCGGCCGCCCTCCGGAGCACGGCCACGCCGTCGGGACCCAGCGTGACGACGCCGTCGGGAGCGACGGTGACCGTCCCGAAGGCGAGAACGAGGTGCGCGCCCGGGGGCTCGAGCACCTCGCGGACCTCCCCGCGCGACACGATCACGCTGAGCGGGCCGCGGATCATGCGGAACCAGCCGTCCCCGTGGTCCACGTGCACGGTCTGGTCACCGGCGCCGTCGCCGAACTCGGCGCGCCGCAGGGCGATCAGCTCCCGATACCACGCGAGCATCGCCCGGTGGTCGGGCTGCTCGAGATCCGACCAGCGCAGGCGGGAGTTCTCGAAGGTGGCGACGTCCTGGGGATTCGGCACCTCGAAGTCTCCGCCGTACAAGACCTCCCAGCCGTGCCCGGCGAACTCTTCCCGCCGGCCCGCGGCCACGAGATCGCCGATGTCGCCGCCGTGGTCGGTGAAGAACTGGAACGGGGTGCGCGCCCCCCATTCCTGCCCCTGGAAGAGCATGACGGTGTACGGGCTGAGAAGGAGGAGCGCCGCGCCCCCGGCCACGATTCCGGGAGGCACCGTTGCGTCCGGCCTGTCCCCGAGGGCGCGGTTGCCGACCTGGTCGTGATTCTGGGAGAAGACCACGAACCGACGGCGATCGACGTCGTTACCGACGGGTTTGCCCCAGACGGTGCCGCGGAAGGTCGAGAACGTGCCGTCGTGGACGAACACTTTCGTCAGTGCCTTCTCGAGCATCTCCGCCGTCCCGAAGTCCGCATTGTAGTAACCGAATGTCTCCCCCGTCAGGTAGGCGTGAAGGGCGTGGTGGACGTCGTCGTCCCACTGGGCGTCCATGCCGAACCCCGCCTCCGCGGTAGGGGTCACCATGGCCGGGTCGTTGAGGTCCGACTCCACCATGAGGAAGAACCGTCGACCGAGTTCGGCACTCAGCACGGCGACCCGGTTCGACATGTCCGCGAGGATTTGGACCGGTGCGTCATCGCTGATCTCGTGGACCGCGTCAAGGCGAAGCCCATCCATGTGGAAGTCCCGCAACCACCTCTCGGCGTTCTCCAACACGAAGGCACGCACCGGTCCGCAGTCGGGACCGTCCAGGTTCAGTCCCGCGCCACCCCAGTGCGTGGCGTGGGTCTCGGAGAAATAGGGCCCGAAGTTGGCGAGGTAGTTGCCCGAGGGACCAAGGTGGTTGTATACGACATCGAGGCACACTCCGATCCCGTGGGCATGGGCGGCGTCGACGAACCTCTGGAGGGCGGCGGGCCCGCCGTATGCATCGTGAACGGCATACAGGCCGACGCCGTCGTATCCCCAACCGCGATTCCCGGGAAAGGACGCCACTGGCATGAGCTCTATGATGTTGACGCCGAGCTCTACTAGGTACGTGAGCCTCTCTGCGGCGGCGTCCAGGGTCCCCTCGGGTGTGAATGTCCCGACATGCATCTCGTACATGATCGAGCCCAACAGGTCGATGCCGTCCCAGCCCTCGTCGCGCCACCGGTATGCCTTGGCATCGAACGTCCGGGAGACGTCGTGCACGCCCTGGGGCTGCCAAGCGCTGCGCGGGTCGGGGAGAGGCGGCCCGCCGTCGACGCTGAGAAGGTAGTTGGTGCCGTCGGCGACGGTCGCGGTGAAGTGCCCGTGTCCCGTCGGCTCCATGGGCAGGCGTTTCCCCTCCCTGACGAGCTCGACGGTCGTGGAGTGCGGCGCCCAGAGCTCGATCGCGACGAGACCGGCGGCGGTCTCCTCCACCCTCTCCAGCACGGCGGCCGGACACGTGGCGAGGAGGTCCGCGAGTCTCACTTCCCCCGCACCCCAGGTCCTGCCGGACCTGACGTCGCGCCACTGCCCCTCCGGCAGGATCACGGTGTGGTTGCGGAACCCGCCGGCCTGCTGCACGGTGCGCGCGAGGCGGGTCGCCACGGTGACCACGCCGGGGACGTCGCCCCGCGCGAACGCCACGACATGGCCGGTGGACGCCGCCAGCGGCCGGTACCGCGCCGTGGCGCCCACGAAGCACTCGGGCCGGCGGGCGCGCAGCCGCAGGATGGCCGCGGTGAGGTCGATCTTCTCCGCGGCCAGCGACTTTTGGGAGCGCCGGGAGGTGAGGAGCTCGCTGAGCCCCGTGACGTCCATGGGCGCCCGGTTGTCCGGGTCCACGAGGAAGTCCTGGGTGGTTTCGCACCCTTGGTAGGTGTCCGCCACCCCCAGGCAGGTCAGCTGGATCGCCTTGGTGGACAGGACCGAGCTGCGGACGGTGTCCGTGGTGAGTGAGACCCAGCCGTCGAACGCCGCGATGACGTCGGGGTCGGTGAGAAGCGCGGCTGTCCGCAGGGTCATGGCCTCCTCGCGGGCGAGGTCCGGGCTGCCCCACGACGTCCAGAGCTTCTGCTCCCGCGCCGCCTTGACGAGATACCTGGTGAAGCGGTCCGCGCTGATGGGCCCGGCGCCGGTCCAGGTGCCGGCGAGCGTCTGCCAGGTCAAGTTGGCCGTGTGGCCCTCCACGTCCGCGAGCTTCTCTGCCAGGCCGCCCACCAGCACGCGCCACTGCGGCGCGAATTCGCTGATCACGCCGATGCGGCTGCGCACGTCCTCGGACCGCTTCGAGTCATGGGTGGAGCCCAGCGTCATGGTTGCGGGCCAGGACTTGGCCATCACCTCGCACCACGCGTGGAACTCGTCAGGCGTGATCCCGAAGGACGCGGGCGACCCGCCCACCTCGCACAGGCTGGTCAGCTGGCTCCAGCGGTAGAACGCGGTGTCCTCGACGCCCTTGGCGGTGACCGCCCCGCAGACCTGCTGGAAACGCACGATCAGCTCCACGCGGGAGTCCTCGAGGATGCGCCCCGCCGAGCCGACCTCGCGCCCGAGCACCAGGTCCACCACGACGTCGAGGGTGTCATGCAGATCCGGTTCGAGGGCGCCTCGCGCCTTCTTGGCCGCCTCACGAACCACCGCCTCCGACTCCGGCGGCGCGCTCTCGCCGGGCACCACGTACGCGCGGTAGCGGTCGACGGCCACCACCAACTCCACGAGGCAGCGCAGCAGCGACCGGAAGGTGTGGTCCCGCAGCCGGATGTCCCGGTCGCAGGTGTCCGCGGCGAGGGTGGCGATCCGGTGTGCCTCCGCATAGAGCGAGGACGTGATCACCTCGCGCTTCGACGCGTCGATGACCTCGGGGAGGAACTCAGGGGTGGTCAGGCTCTGGGCAACCCAGGACAGGTCCGTGGCACCGGACGGGTCCACCTGGAGGGTGGAGATCCGCCAGGAGGCGTCGTACCCGGTGGTGCCGGCCACCGGCCAGTCGGTGGGCAGCCACTCGTCGGCCTCGAGGATCTTCTCGGCGGCGATCCACGCGCCACCCGTCGCTTCGGACAGCCACCGCATGTACCCGCGCGGGTCCGCGAGCCCGTCCGGGTGGTCGATGCGGAACGCGTCGATGTGGCCCGCACGGAACAGGTCGAGGAGGAGGGCGTGCGTGGCATCGAAGACCGCCCTGTCCTCCACCCGGACCGCCGCGAGGGTGTCGACGTCGAAGAAGCGGCGGTAGTTCAACTCCTCGTCGGCCACCTTCCAGTAGGCGAGCCGGTAGTGCTGCCGTTTGATCAGGTCCGCCATCGGCAGGTTCTCCGTGCCGGTCCGCAACGGGAAGACGTGATCGAAGTACCGCAGCACGGGGACCTCGCCCTGGTCCTCGAACCCCGGGACCGCCATACTCTCGACGGCGAACCCGCCACTCGCGAGGACGGTGCCGATGCGCGACCCAAGCACGGGCATGAGGATCCCATCCTCGCTCGTCGTCCCGTCGAACCACGTGGCGTAGGGGGATTCCGGTCCGTCCTTGAGCACCGACCACAGCGCCCGGTTGTGGTACAGGGGCGTGGGGAACGCCATGTGGTTGGGCACGACGTCGACGATCACGCCCATGCCGCGGCCGTGGGCGTCGGCGGCGAGGCGCTCGAAGCCTGCGCGCCCACCCAGGTCCGCGGAGATGCGGGAGTGGTCGACCACGTCGTAGCCGTGCGTGGAGCCCGGCGTCGCCTGCAGGATTGGCGACAGGTAGACGTCCGTGACCCCGAGCGCCTGGAGGTGGTCGAGGGCGGCCCGCGCGTCGTCGAAGGTGAAGTCGGGCTGCAACTGGAGGCGGTAGCTGGAGACCGGGAGCCGCCGACCCTTCCCCGGGAGATGGGATCGATGTGGTTCGGGACGGTTCATTCGGTCATTCCTCGGAGTCGGTGGCCTTCATCACGACGATTGATCGCCCCTCCACCTTGACCGCCCCGCCCGCCGGGCGCAACTTCTCGGGCTGCTGCCTGGGGGAGCTGGGACGAGCCGTGTCGAGCACGGTGTTCCATTGGTCGCCGTAGTCGACCGACGGGAGGGTGAAGTCCAGCGGACCCGCGTGGCCGTTGAAGATGATGAGCATGGAGTCGTCCTCGATCGCCCGGCCCCGGTCGTCGGGCTCGGGGATGGCCTTCCCGTTAAGGAAGATCATCACCGAGCGCACGTAGAAGGTGTTCCAGTCCTCGGGCGCCATGTGCTCGGCGGAGGGCTTGAACCACTCGATCTCGCCGATCTCCGACTCGCCGCCGTGATCGGGAGCGCCGGCGAAGAAGCGCCGCCGCCGGAAGATCGGGTGGTTCTGGCGCAGCGCGATCACCTTGCTGGTGAAGTCCAGCAGGGCCCGGTCGTCGTCGCTCAACTCCCAGTTCACCCAGGTCAGCTCGTTGTCCTGGCAGTAGCCGTTGTTGTTCCCGCCCTGGGTGCGGCCCATCTCGTCGCCGTGGCAGACCATCGGCACGCCCTGGGAGAGCATGAGGGTGGTGAGGAAGTTGCGCTGCTGGCGCGCCCGGAGCGCGTTGACCGCCGGGTCGTCGGACTCGCCCTCGGCGCCGCAGTTCCAGGAGCGGTTGTGGCTGTCGCCGTCGTTGTTGTTGTCCCCGTTGGCCTCGTTGTGCTTCTCGTTGAAGGAGACGAGGTCCCGGAGCGTGAAGCCGTCATGGGCGGTGACGAAGTTGATCGAGGCCACCGGGCGGCGCCCGGAGTGCTCGTACAGGTCGGAGGAGCCGGTGAAGCGGGAGGCGAACTGGTCGAGCGTGCCCGGCTCGCCGCGCCAGAAGTCCCGCGCGATGTCGCGGTACTTGCCGTTCCACTCCGTCCACAGGGGCGGGAACCCGCCCACCTGGTACCCGCCGTCGCCGAGGTCCCACGGCTCCGCGATCAGCTTCACCTGGGAGATGACCGGATCCTGGTGGACGATGTCGAAGAAGGCCGAGAGCCGGTCCACCTCGTGGAACTGCCGGGCCAGTGTGGAGGCGAGGTCGAAGCGGAACCCGTCCACGTGCATCTCGGTCACCCAGTACCGCAGGGAGTCCATGATCAGCTGCAGCACCGACGGCGACCGCATCAGGAGGGAGTTGCCGGTTCCGGTGGTGTCGAAGTAGTGCGCCATGTCGTCGTCGACCAGACGGTAGTAGGCGACGTTGTCGATCCCGCGGAAGGAGAGGGTCGGCCCCATGTGGTTGCCCTCGGCGGTGTGGTTGTACACCACGTCCAGGATGACCTCGATGTTGGCGGCGTGGAGGGCCTTCACCATCGCCTTGAACTCCTGCACCTGCTCGCCGCGGGTGCCGTTGGCGGCATACGCGTTGTGCGGCGCGAAGAACCCGATGGTGTTGTAGCCCCAGTAGTTCGCGAGGCTCTTGTCCTGCAGGTGCGCATCATTCACGAACTGGTGCACCGGCATGAGTTCGACGGCGGTGATGCCCAGGTCCACGAGGTGCTGCACCACGCCGGGGTGCGTCATGCCGGCGTAGGTACCCCGCAGCACCTCGGGCACGTCCGCGTTGAGCTTGCTGATGCCCTTGACATGGGTTTCGTAGATGATCGAGTCGTGGTACTCGTGGCGGGGCGGCCGGTCGTGCCCCCAGTCGAAGAACGGGTTGATCACCACCGAGAGCATCGTGTGCGGTGCCGAGTCCTGCGTGTTCCGCGCCTGCGGGTCACCGAACTGGTAGGAGTACAGCGCGTTGTTCGTGTCCACCTTGCCGTCGATGGCCTTTGCGTAGGGGTCGAGCAGCAGCTTCGACGGGTCGCAGCGATGCCCGTTCGCCGGGTCGTAAGGGCCGTGCACGCGGTACCCGTACCGCTGGCGCGGCTGGATCCCGGGGACGTAGGCGTGCCACACGTGGGCGTCCACCTCGGTGAGCGTGACACGCTTCTCCACCAGATCTTCGTCGAAGAGGCAGAGTTCGACCTTCTCGGCCACCTCGGAGAAGATCGCGAAGTTCGTACCGGTCCCGTCGAAGGTCGCGCCGAGGGGGTAGGGGCGTCCAGGCCAGTTCAGCATGCTTCAAAGCTTTCCACAGATCGGGTCGCCGCCGCGCCTGAGCCGCCACAGGGCCACGGTGTGAAGTCGTTGGTTGGAATGATCGGTGCACACACTTATGATCAGGGTCACACGTGCAGGAGGTTGCGATGGGTGATGTGTTGTGGGAGGCAATCGGGTGGCTGGGTACCGCCATCATCGTGGTCTCAATGCTGCAGCAGCGGATCACGCGCCTTCGGCTGATCAACCTGGTGGGATGCATCGTGTCCCTGGCGTACAACCTCGTCATCGGCGTCATGCCGATGGTCGCGCTCAACATCGTGCTCGCGGTGATTCAGGTCTACCATCTCGTGCTCCTGTGGCGTTCGCGGCATGACGAGGGCACCTACGCCGTCGTCACCGCTGACGCGCGCGACGACGTCGTCACCCACATCCTCCACCAGCACCGGGACGAGATCCGCCAGTTCAACCCCGGCTTCCGGTCCACCGCGGAGAGCTCGATCGCCTTCCTGGTCATGAAGGGCGACGCCGTGGTGGGGCTGGTCCTCGCCCACCTCGAGTCCGACGGGACCGCCGTCCTCGACGTCGATTACGTGACCCCGAAATACCGCGACCTCACCCCCGGCGAGTTCGTCTTCCGCCGCTCCGGGGTGTGGCAGGAGCTCGGCGTCCGCACCATCCGCACCGCGGCCGGCGGCCCGGACTACTACCCCAACCTGGGATTCACCGCCCGGGACGGGGCGTGGGAACTCGCCGTCTCGGCGGACTGACAGGCGATCCGCGCCGCAATGGACGGCACAACCGGGGTCCCACGATGGGCGCGATACCTCCCGGGCCTCCACGTGCTCATCCACTACCGGATCTCCTGGCTGCGTTGGGACTTTCTCGCCGGGGTGACTGTCCTGGCCTACCTGGTGCCCCAGGTCATGGCCTACGCGGCGATCGCCGGGCTCCCGGCGATCACGGGGCTGTGGGCGATCGTGCTCCCGCTGGCGCTGTACGCCGTCGTCGGGCCCTCCCGGCAGCTGTCCGTGGGCCCCGAGTCGACGACGGCGCTGATGACAGCGGCCGGCGTCGGGGCGCTCGTCGGGGCCACGGGCGGCGCCCGTTACGCCGACGTCGCCGCGGTCCTGGCCCTTGCAGTCGGGCTGCTGGCAATCCTGGGTTGGGTCGCCCGCATGAGTTTCCTCGCGAACCTCCTCTCGCAACCCGTGCTGAGCGGTTACCTGACGGGCATCGCGGTGCTCATGATCCTCAGCCAGCTGGGCAAGGTCACCCGCCTCGAGATTGACGGCGAGAACCCGGCCGCCGTGATCCGGTCAACAGTCGGCCAGCTCCCGGACGCTCACCTGCCAACCGTTGCGCTGGCCGTCGCGGTGCTCGTGACCCTGTTCGCCTTCAGGCGCTGGGCGCCGAAGTGGCCCGGCCCGCTCCTGGCGATGCTGGCCGCGGCCGCCGTCACCGCGCTGCTCGACCTGGACGAGGACGGGATCGCAACGATCGGCCGCGTCCCGGAGGGACTCCCGGCGCTCAGCCTGCCCACGTTCACCGACATGCACCTCGTCACGCTCTTTCCCTACGCCCTTGGGATCGCGGTGGTGGGCTTCTCGGACAACGTGGTGACGTCGCGGGCATTCGCAGCGCGGCGCCGTGACCCGGTGGACAGCGGGCAGGAACTTCTGGCGCTGGGACTGATCAACGTGGGCTCCGCGGTGATGCACGGCTTCCCGGTGAGCAGCAGCGCGAGCCGCACCGTGATCGGCGATGCGATGGGCAGCCGCACCCAGCTCCACTCGCTGGTCGCGCTCGCGGGTGTGATCGCCACACTGCTCTTCCTCGGCCCCGTGCTCTCGTCGTTCCCGATGGCTGCTTTGGGATCCGTCGTGATCTACGCCGCCGTCCGGCTCATCGACGTGCCTGAGTGGAGGCGCATCGGGCGATTCCGGCGCAGCGAACTCGTGCTGGCGGGCGCGACCGCGACGTCCGTCCTCGTCTTCGGTGTGCTGGCGGGCATCGGGATCGCCGTGGCGCTCTCGCTCCTCGACCTGATCCGACGGATGGCGCACCCGCACGATGGCGTCCTCGGCTACGTGCCGGGATACGCCGGGATGCACGACGTCGACGACTACCCTCAGGCCGTCCGGGTCGAGGGCCTGCTGGTGTACCGCTACGACTCCCCGTTGTTCTTCGCGAACGCGGAGGACTTCATCACCAGGGCGATGTCCGCCGTCGACACCGCGGAGCGGCCGGTGACCTGGTTCGTGCTGAACGCGGAGGCGAACGTCGAGGTGGACCTCACCGCGGTGGACACGCTCGACCTGCTGCGGGAGGCGCTGGCGGCCCGCGGGATCGTGTTCGCGATGACGCGGGTGAAGCAGGACCTGCGCGACCAACTCCGGGCCGCCGGGTTCGTGGGGAAGGTGGGGGAGGAGCGCATCTTCCTCACACTCCCCACGGCCGTGGCGGCCTACGCCGCGTGGTACGCCGACCGGAACGGCGGGCCACCCCCGGGCCTGCCGGACAACCTCCCGCCGGTGGGCGGAACCCTCCCCAACGGCACATGAGGAAGGCCCTCGACCCAGTGTTTCCGCAGTTTCCGACCACTGTGTCTGACCAGCGAATTGGTACGCTGACCTGCGCATATGGGCCACAGTATCGCGAGAAGCGACTGAACACGGGTGCTCGAAACGGTACACTTGGATCGCACGCGGATGGCACGACGAACGGCGGTCTGACAGGGCGGGGAAACGCGGACACCGAGGCTGGGGCCACCTGCGGACCCTCCCTTCCAAGCGCGTGCTGTCGGCGAGCACGCCGACACCCTGACCTTCGCGGAGTACGCGGCCGCGTGGATCGAGGGGCGGCGCACCCGCAAGGGCGAACCACTGCGACCACGCACCCGCGACCACTACCGGGACCTGCTCGAGAAGTTCCTGTACCCGGAGTTCGGTCACCTGCCCCTCGGCAGCATCACTCCGGCCGTGGTGCGGCGGTGGTATGCCAAGCAGACATCCCGGCCCACGTACCGGGCCCACGCCTACGGCCTGCTGAAGGCCATCATGCAGACCGCCACCGACGACGAGACGATCGAGATGGTCACCGCGAACCCATGCACCATCCGGGGTGGGGGCGTGGCGGACCGCAGGACGAGGATCGAACCCGCAACCCTCGAGGAGTTGGCCGCCCTCGTCGAGGCGATGCCGGAGCGCCTGCGCGCGATGGTCCTCCTTGCCGCGTGGGCGCAACTCCGGTTTGGTGAGCTGGTCGAGCTGCGCCGCAAGGACGTCGTTATCCGTGGCGACGGTGTCCAACGGTACGGCGTGGTCAAGGTTCGCCGCGGCGCGGTGCGTGTCGATGGCAAGGTGATCGTCGGACCCGCCCAAGACCTCGGCAGGAGCGCGCGACGTGCACCTCCCGCCCCACCTGTTGCCCGCAATCGAGGAGCACCTGGACGACCACACCGGGCCAGGCGCGAACGCACTGCTGTTCCCGGCCGCGAACGGTGGGACCCTCGCCCCGGCGACGCTCTACAGGCACTACTACAAGGCGCGGGAGGCAGCCGGGCGGCCGGACCTCGCGTTCCACCACCTTGCGCCACACGGGCGCGGTGTTCGCCGCGCAGGCGGGCGGCACGCTGGCCGAACTCATGGCCCGGCTCGGGCACACCACGCCGGGCGCGGCCATGCGCTACCAGCACGCTGCGCGCGGCCGGGATGCGGAAATCGCGGCGCGGTTGAGCGAGATCGCGGGGACTGCCAGGTCCTCC
>Ga0209747_1000300_pt1 | contig 26953 bp, 25 predicted proteins | sample BarGraNGADG00311_FD_184498 | JGI IMG/M metagenome (GOLD analysis project Ga0209747, IMG submission 184498) | Arctic peat soil microbial communities from Barrow, Alaska - Barrow Graham LP Ref core NGADG0011-311 (SPAdes) (version 2) | ecosystem: Environmental > Terrestrial > Soil > Wetlands > Peat...
CCTCCCGGAAAGTTCCCCGCGGGGAACTCGTGGGGAACTTTCGACGGCCCAGACGGCTTCTTCTGCCCGCTTCGTCACCGGGCGAGGGTAGCACCAAACTCCTACATAACACCTAGTCAGCGCCCGATCAGCCCGCCCTGTCAGTCCCCGCGTCTGGTGGTCCAGCCGAGTCTGTTCGCTGATTCAAGTCCAGTTAGGCCCACCCCCACGAACCGCCTCCCCACTAGGGGAAATGCGGTCCCGCGGAAACACTTGGCCCCGATCCGTGCCCAATACGTTCCCAACGCCTGTTCCCGGGCCGCAGCCCTGGCACTATCGATCGCCTTCAACACTGCCGGCGCATCCGATGCCAGGGCCGCGATCGCTCGCGACACGGTCGGGTCCGAGGCGACCCGACCATAGACGCCCGGCTCGGCCCGCAGCAGGGCCAGATCGGCCAGACAGTCACCGCCCAGCGCAAGACTGAGCGCCAGATCGGTGATGATCTTGCCCGGATCGTGGATCGCCAGCCGTTTGCGCCACCCGGCCAAAGCGGCTGACAGGTGGCGGTCCAGACCCGTGCCCGTCACGGTCCGGGTCAGCAGCACCCCGCCAGCCTGCCCGATCGCCGCCGTGGCGGACGTGTCGACCCGGACACGGGGACACAAGCCTGTAATCTTCACCCTGAGAGTGCTCCTCGACTCGGAATCTGTGGGCATCAGCAATCCACATTCTCCCAAGTCAGGAGCATTTTCCACGTCACCCACGCCAGCCAGTCACCCACCAGCATGAAAGCCCGAGGCTAGGTCGGGCTAGACCACGTGCGGTGGCTCGTAGGTCTGTTCGATGAGCGCGATCTGCCCAGCGAAGTCAAAGCCGGAACCTAGACCGGCGACCTGGGAGCTCAGCAGATCTCGACGGGGATCGAGGACGTCGTTCCCGAGACTTGCCGCCAGGTGTTCCCAGAGCCTCCGGTCGTCCCAGGCCTCGGCGCGCTGCAGGTGGACCGCGCCCACGGCAACGGCCACCGAGACGTGGTGGCCGGGCAGCCCCTCGGCGGCGACGAGGTCGAGCGCACCGAGCAGCCGATCCCCTTTGGCGAACTTACGCAGTGGCTCGCGTCCCACCCGTTCGACGGTGTCACCGGTCGCGCGGTTCCCGAATCGGTGCAGCAGGTCGTCTACATGGGCCAGCAGGCCTGGCAGCGCCACGCCGTAGCGACTTGACAACGCCGCCGCAGATTCGACCATCGCGGCCCGCACCAGATAGCGGATGCCGGGGACGGCGATCGTGTCGGCGATCATCGTCGCGCCGACCAACTCGCCGAGGTAGGCGGTCGCACAGTGTCCCATATTGTGCACGTACAGTTTGCGATCCCCGTAGAACGCGAACGGGACGGACAGGTCCGCGACGAGCCCAGGGACGTCCAACGGCGCGCCGCGGCGTGCCGCGGCGTCATACGGCAGCATCTTGTACGGCTCGACGAATACCGCCGTCGGCTCGTCGGCCAGCCGGGCGGGGTCAGGGACGGGGATCATCCGTCCGATGGACGTCTCCATGAGACCCACCTGAGCGTCCAGCACGCCCGGCGACAGCGCGGGAAGGCGTTCGGCGAGCAGGGCATGCACGATCCCCGACGCGTCATGCAGGTTCTCGGCGAGCAGTACATCCAGCGGGGGACGTCCGGCCGCGATGCGTGCACCGACCGCCTTCGCGAGGGTATCGGCAACCGCCGGAAGGACGCGAGTCCCGACGCAACTGACGGCTAGATCAGCCTCCACCAAGGCATGCACGGCGGCATCGGTGTCGCGGGCGTCGAGCGCCGTCACCGGACCGATCGTCCGCCGATCGGTGCCGGCGTTGCTGACCGTCAGATGGGGATAGCTGCCGTCCGCGGCCAGCCGCGCGATCAGCTGGGGTGCCACGTCCAGGAAGGTCACGAACCACCCGGCCTCACACAGCAACTGACCGATGAATCCACGACCCACGGCACCTGCACCGAAGACCACCGCCTGACGCATGTCACTCCTCCGGGACGCGGTTCGCGAACCGTCCGCCGTCCCAGGCTTCATTGTCGCGGCCAGGCGTCGCCTTCGCGCGCAGTTTCCAGCGTGTCGCTGGCCACGCCACTCTGCACGGGCTCGTCAGCCCTGCACAGCTGCGCGCGATCCCGAGGGAGGATTATCTCTACCCCACTGGCTTCCAGCGCGCTCTGCAGCGGGCCGTCGGGCTGCTGGTCGGTGATCAGGTAGTCGATCTCACCAACGCCACCGATCGTCGAGAAGGCGCGTGCGCCGAACTTGGACGAATCCAGAAGCAGCACTTTGGTGGCCGCGCGTGCCAGCATCGCCTGCTTGAGGTGGGCGTCCGCGTCCGAAAAGTCCATGATTCCCTCGGTCGCTGAGATCGCGCGAGCGGAGATGAACAGCTTGTCGGCGTAGTAGTTGCGGACGAATTCCTCGGCCTGGTAGCCCGTCACGCTGAGGGTGGACGGGTGCAGCTCCCCGCCGCACAGGTACACGCCCTGCCCCACCACGTCGCCGAGCGTCTGGGCGGTGCGAAGCCCGAAGGTGATGACACGCAGGTTGTCGAAGCCACGTAGGTGCTCGACCATGGCCAGGGTGGTCGTCGAGGCGTCCAGCATGATCGTGTCACCCGGGCCGACCAGGCCGGCTGCCAGCCGTCCGATGACGGCTTTGGCATCGGCGTGTTCGCGAGCCCGGATATCGATCGGAATCTCCCGCGAGAGGCCCTCCCTGGTGACCGCGCCGCCATAAGCGCGCCTGACCTTGCCGGAACGTTCGAGGAACTCGAGATCCCGGCGGACGGTGGCCTCGCTGACGCCGAACCGCACCGCGATCTCTGGTACGGAGGCGCGCCGCTGGCTCGCGACCAGCGCAGCGATCCCGGCCTGGCGTTCCAGGGCGAACATTCCGTCGGGCACCTCCGTTACCTCTCTGCGGTCTCCGTAGCGGCATCTATGCGGGGATCTCGGGCCGCCAGTAGTCGACCGATTCCTTCAAGTCCGCGATGATGCGGAAGTCGGTGTCCCAGTGCTCACGATGCGCGATCTCGAACGCAAACAGTACGTCGGTCGCGCCGGAAGCGGCCACCGCCTCCATCACCTTCTCGCGGCCGATCAGGCCGGTTTCGTTATTCTCAGCGGTGAACGGGGCATGCCGCGAGGCGTTCAGGACGGTCTGCTGCAGGTGGATGACTGGCGAGACCGCCGCCAGCGTCACGATCCACGGGTAGGGATCACGCTGACTCGGGTGCGGGGCGTGGCCGACATCCAGACAGACCCGCATCGGTACTCCGGCATCGGCGTTGACGAGGTCGAGGATCTCCTGGGTCTCCTCCACGGTGTTGGCCAGCTCACGCGGAACGCTCATCGGCTCGAAGATCAGTTCGGACAGCCCGAGACCGGCGGCGACGCGGGTGAGTTCCTGCCAATCCTTCACGCAGGCCGCGAGAACCGTCTTGCGGGCTTCCGGATCCTGGTAGGTGTCGAACGTCATGATGCCGAAGTGCGACCCGGCATTGCGGACGCCGAGCCGCGCACCCAATTCCAGCAGGACCTTGAACCAGTCAAGCCAGAACTCACGGGCCCGGGCGTCTGGATTCATCAGGTGGTTCACGCGTGTGAACGTGCTGGTCATGATCGATTCGACGACGATGCCGTGACGCTCGCAAGCGGCCGCGATGCGCCGCACCTGATCGTCCAGGTAGTCCTGCGGCCAGAACGGGTTGAGCAGGTCGGCGACGAGTTGGACGTACCCCAGCCCCAACTCTTCGCGAACGATGCGCGCCCACACCTCAGGCTCGGGGTACTTGTTGACCGCCCACCCCATGTTGATGCCCAGTCTGAAGCCCATCACCACTCCCACGCCGACGCGTACCTGCAACTCCACTGCTGCACCAGGGCTGTGGCCCCTAGGCCCTACGATGCCATTCTTGCAGAAGAATGCCCACTTCTGCGCGAGACTCGGATCATGGTGCGCACGTCTTTGTCGAACTGTGCGCGTCTGTGATCTACTTGTGGGGTGCACGCAAGAGCTGACGGCAGGCAAGGAGGGGCGGCTGTGACCACGTTCGTTCCGTCCTTGATGGGGGCCGCGAACCTGCATGCTGTCGCTGACTTGAGGTACGAGACGGTCCCCGTCCCCGAGCCGAAGGCGGACGAGGCGCTGGTGCGCATCGAGGCGTCCGGCATCTGCGGCTCCGACCTGCCCCGCGTCCGGGCCAAGGGCACCTACCACTTCCCCACCATCCCCGGGCACGAGTTCGCCGGCACCGTGGTCGACTGCCCGTCCGACCCCGCCCGGATCGGCCAGCGGATCACCGTCTTCCCTCTCATCCCGTGCGGCAGGTGCGCGATGTGCGAGATCGGCGAGTACGCCAGTTGCGCCGACTACGACTATTACGGATCGCGTCGGGATGGCGGCTTCGCCCAGTACCAGGCGATCAACGTCGCCAACCTCATCCCCGTGCCCGAGGAGGTCAGTAGCGAGGACGCCGCGATGATCGAGCCCTGCGCGGTCGCCGTCCACGCCCTGTCCGCGGCGCCGTTCCAGTTGGGCGACTGGCTGGCGATCTGGGGCGCCGGGCCGATCGGGCTGATGGCCGCCCAGCTGGCCGCGGCCCGCGGCACGCGCGTCGTCCTGGTCGACATCGACCAGCGCAAACTCGACGTCGGCCGCGCGCTCGGTTTCACGGACGCCGTGAACCCCGGCCAGGTTGACGCACCGGCTGTGATCCGCGAGCTGACCGGCGGTGGTGCGGACATCTGTTTGGAGGCTGCCGGGGTGTCGGCGACGCTGGCCGGCTGCCTCGAATCAACAAGGCCCTTCGGGCACGTCATCCTGATGGGCAACCTGGCGGGCGACATGAGGCTCGTCCAGAGCTCCTACTGGCAGGTCCTGCGCAAGCAGCTCCGCCTCGCCGGCGTGTGGAACTCGTCCCACAACCAGTCGGTCGACGACTGGGCCACCGCCATCACCGCCGTCGAACGCGGCCAGGTCACCCCGTCCATCCTGATCACTCATCGTTTTCCACTGGCCGAGTGCAACGAAGCGTTCCGCGTCGCGGCATCGCCCGAGAAGCCATCCCTGAAGGTCATGTTCACACCACACGAGGCCACCGCATGAAAGCAGCCGTCCTGACCGCGCTCGACCACCTCGACATCACAACTGTCGACACTCCGCGGGTGAGCGCCAACGAGGCCTTGGTCAAGGTTCGCGCCTGCGCAATCTGCGGGTCGGACGTCCGCATCCTTCACTACGGCAACAACCGAGTCACCCCGCCGCAGATCCTCGGCCATGAAGCTGCCGGCGAGGTCGTCGCCGTGGGTCCGGGCGTGACGCGCGTCAAGGTCGGTGACCGGGTCGCGCTCGGCGCGGACGTGCCCTGTGGCGAGTGCGCGTTCTGCGAGGACGGAATGGGCACCAACTGCCAGATCAACTACGCCATGGGTTACCAGTTCGCCGGCTCGTTCGCCGAATATGTCCTCCTCAACAAGATCGTGCTCGATCACGGCCCCGTCCACCTCATCCCCGAGGGCGTGAGCTATGCCGAGGCCGCCCTTGCCGAACCGCTCGCCTGCGTGCTCAACGCTCTGGAGCGCACCCCCGTCCAGCTCGGCGACGACGTGGTGATCATCGGCGCCGGCCCGATCGGCTGCATGATGATCTCGGTCGCGCGCATAATGGGCGCCCGCAGGATCATCGTCGTGAACCGCTCGTGCAGCAGGCTCGAGGTGGCGCGCCGATTCGGTGCGGACGTCGTGATCTGCTCCTCCGAAGAGGACGCCATCGCTCGCGTCAGGGAGGAGACGGACGGTCTGGGCGCTCACCTGGTCATCACCGCCAATCCCTCCCCCACCTCACATGCCGACGCCCTGCAGATGGCCCGCAACCGTGGTCGCATCAACCTGTTCGGCGGTCTGCCGGCCGGAAGCCGCGTCGAACTGGACACCAACCTGATCCACTACAAGGAGCTCCTTGTCTCGGGAGCCCACGGGTCGCTCCCCACCCACCACCGGCGAGCGCTCGAACTCATCGCCGCAGGTGCCGTGCCGACTGCGGACTTCATCTCCCACCGCTTCGCACTGGACGACGTCCACGAGGCGTTCGCAACGGCCGAGAGTCACAGCGGTCTGCGCGTCCTCATCGAACCCTGGGGGCCTTCCGATGACTGACCGCAGGCTCGCGCCGTCCATGATGTGCGTGCCCACCGCCGGGGTTGTCGAGGACGTCCAGGTGTTCGAGGCCGAAGGCGTGGAACTACTGCACATCGACGTGATGGACGGGGTGTTCGTTCCCAACCTGATGCTCGGCACGAACTACGTGCAGGAGCTGCGGGAGTTGAGCGACATTCCGCTCGACCTGCATCTGATGATCGATGAACCCGGTCCGAAACTCGACTGGTTCGACATCCAGCCGGACGAATGGGTCTCCGTCCACGCCGAAGCCACCGTCCACCTGCAACGCACGGTGCTGCGTATCCGCAGCCTGGGTGCCCACCCGCGGGTCGCGCTCAACCCGGCCACCCCGCTGAGCGCCCTCGACTGGGTACTGGACGACCTGGACGGGGTGCTAGTCATGACGGTTAATCCCGGTTACGCCGGCCAGAAGCTCATCCCGCAGATGATCGGGAAGATCGAAGCCCTGGCCGCGCGCCTCGCCAGCGAGGGACGCAACCTCGACATCGAGGTGGACGGCAACGTCTCCGTCCCCAATGCGATAGCAATGGCAGCCGCCGGAGCCACCACGTTCGTCCTGGGCACCTCGGCACTGTTCCGACCCAGCGACGGACTTGTCACGGACCTGCGGGAGTTTCGTCGCAGCATTGCCCAACCCGGCCGTGGGGTGGCCTGATTCGCCCCACCGGCGCTTTCAGAGTGCTGTCGGTGACGAGGGCAGGGCATCGCTCTCGATGCGGGCGATCCGCGCCCGGTAGTCCTCTGGGAGCACCAGGCCGTCGGAATTGGCCTTGTCCGTGAGGCCAGGCCCGCCGTTCGGTGCTCGCGACCATCGCGCTGCTGCCCATGGGGCGAAGTCCTCGCGACGGATGACCAGTTTGCCGCGGGGCGAATTCCTCGACGAGCCGGGGAGTACGGGACGACGTCCAGCACAGCGCCACTGACGCGGACGCGTCCGTTCGAACTCCACGTAGCTGGGCAATCGGAAGATGCCGGGCGGGCCGCCCAGGTGCAGCCGTCCAAGAAGATGAGCGGGGATGCGGGCGTCACCAGCGCCTGTGCCGACCGGAATTGCTCTCCAAACCGAACACGATTGATCACGATGTGGTAACGAGGGTCCCCGGGCCCGGATCGAATCCCCGGGAAGGGGCCCCCGGAACGGGCCGCAGCTCAGCCCCAGGGCTCGGTTTCGAGCCTGCTAGCCCACTTCCTGTAGAGCGCCCAGCGTGCCTCGACCAGGTCGGCACGAGACTCGTCCGGTTCGAATGTCCGCCACTCCTTGCCCAGCGCCGACACGGCCGCCTGGACGGAGCTGAACCGACCGACGGCCGTTGCGGCCATGGCCGCCACAGCCAGCGAACCGAGTTCGGCGACCGGGGAGACCTCCACCGGGCGTCGCAGTACGTCCGCGAACAGTTGGCACCACTGCGGTGACTTCGTCGCCCCACCGGAAAGCCGCACCGGCAGCCGCTTGCCGATGACCACTTCCAGGCGCTCGACATGACGGCGGTGCTCCATGCAGATGCCTTCCAGGACGCCGCCGAGCAGTTCGTCCTCGCCCGTCGATGTCGCAAGCCCCAGCCAGACCCCCCGCGCCCGCGCCTCCTCACGGCTGCCGCTGAGGTAGGGCAGGAAGAGCGGGTCGTCTGGGCGGCGCGGGCGCACACCGTCCCGTTCCAGGCGCATGGCGTACGGGTCATGGCCGGCTGCCCGGTCGGCTTCCGACCTCCCGATCACGGCACGCTCGAGGGCCCACGAGAAGGTGGAGGCGGAGGTTGCCGACGCCTCGCACAGCAATCCTTGCGAGTTCAGGGCCAAGGTCGCTGAGTACGGCTTGACACTGCCCAGCATGCCCTCGGCCGTCATCTCCGCGACCGGGACCAGGAACTGGTTGATGCTCCACGTGCCCGCGCCGACACAGATCGCACTGGAGTCGAACACCCCCGACCCATGCTGGGCGGCCGGGTTGTCCACCAGGCCCGCAACGATCGGGAGCCCGGCGGGCAGGCCTGTCGCTGCGACAGCGCCCGCGCTGACCTCGAAGAGCTCCATCGAGCCGACGGATGCGGGCAGTAGCCGACGCCAGCGCTCGAGGTCGAATACCTGCATGGCCAACTCGCCAGGTTCCAGCCTGGTGAGCTCCGGGGCCCCGGTGAGCACCTCATTGTCATAGAGCCCGCAGGCGCTGGCCTGCGTGATTTCGGCGGTGACCACCCCGGTGAGGCGGGCCCGCAGGTAGTCCTTCGCGCCCAGCACGCTGGTGGCCCGGTCGAGGGCGTCGGGGTCGTGTGTCGCCAGCCAGGACATGACCGGTCCTGTCATGCCCGACCACAAGCCGTTCCAGGCGTGCGGGCGCAACGCATCCTGGGTGCCGTCCAGAACCCAGTTGTGGACGAGTTCGCCAGCCCGGGTGTCAGTGGCCAGAATGGCGTTGCGGGTCGGGCGCCCCTCGGCGTCCACAAAGTAGGCGCCGTTGCCGTGGCCGGTCAACCCGGCCGCAAGCACGTCCCGCCCGGTCACGCCGAGCTGCTGCAGCGCTCCGGTGATGCAGGCGGCGGCGGCCTGCCAGAGCTGCTCAGCATCGCGTTCGTGCCAGCCGGGTTGCGGGCTGAGCAGGGGGACGGAACCGCTCTGCGTGGCGAATCGCCCGGTGGCTAGGTCGAACGCGGTGGCCTTCACGTACGACCCGCCCGCGTCCAGTGCGACAACGATGTCGGCTGCCATTCACGCTCCTCGATATCCGGTACATCCCCGCGGCCAGCCCGCGCAGCCAAAATACGCCACACCAACCGGTCCTCACAGGGCGTGCGGCCGCTCCGGGCGAATGCCCGTCCGTTGCCCCGGCGCCGGCCGCAGGACGTCCACTTCTGCGATTCCGGCCGCCAAGCCCGCTTCCCCGCGCTAGAAAGGGACGTGGCGAACCTGCCTTGACCGAACCGGAAGGACGACGATGCCCATCATTCGCGGACGCGAAGCCGTGGTGGATCTCTACGATCGCGCCAGGGAGCGGCGGTGGGTCGTCCCCACCTTCTGCACGGAGAACCAGACCACTACCGAGGCGATCCTCGCCGCCTGCCAGGCGAAGGCCGAGGAGTTGAAGGTGCCCGTCCCCATCACGATCGCGATCACCGGCCAGTACCTGCACCGCTCGCAGTCGACCCGCTACGTGCGCAGCCGCAATGCCGCGACCGGCCGCCAGATGTTCTTCGCCGACTGCGAGATCCTGTCCCGTCCGGGGGGCGACTACTCCGATGTCGAGGTGCTCACACACTTCGACCACGGGCAGATCCAGTACGACGCCGATGTCCTCGACGGCCATCTCGACGGCTTCTCGTCGGTGATGTTCGACCAGTCCGAGGTGCCGTGGGAACAGAATATCGCCTCCACTGCTGAGTTCGTCCGCAAGTACCGCGACCAGGTCTTCGTCGAGGGTGCCTCCGACGAGGTCGCGGACGCGGAGGCCGTCGGCCACAACAGCCTGACCACACCCGAGCGGGCTGCCGAGTTCGTGGAGAAGACGGGGGTCGACATGGTCGTCGCCAACCTCGGTACCGAGCACCGCGCCTCCGTCCAGGACCTGCGTTACCACCCCGAAGCGGCCCGGGCTATCTCGGCTCTCATCGGTCCGAAGCTCGTGCTGCATGGGGCGTCCAGCGTTCCGCCCGACCAACTCGACAACCTGTTCGATGACGGAGTCTGCAAGGTGAACATCTGGACGACCCTGGAGCGTGACACAGCGCCGGTGCTCTTCCGCGACAACCTCGAACACGCCGCCCAAATCATCGGCGAGGATCTCGCCCACGACCTCGTCGCGGAGGGCCTGCTCGGCTCGAAGGCGCCAACCTCCGGCCGTCCGGACATGGAGTACTTCGCCACAACCCATCGCCAGGAGATCATCTTCAAGGCCCAGAAGGCCATCCTCAAGGGCTACCTTGACCGCTGGTACGAGCTGTGAACGGCGATCTGTCAACTCGCGTTCGCGAGCCGCCGGACGGAGTCGAGCGCGACCGCGAGGATGATGACGACGCCCTTCACGATCAACTGCGTGAAATACTGGACGTTCATCAGAACCAAGCCATTGGAGAGCACCCCGATGATCAGCGCACCAATCAGCGTGCCGACGATCTTGCCGCGCCCGCCGGCCAACGCCGTGCCACCAAGGATAACAGCCGCGATCGCATCCAGTTCGTAGCCCTGGCCGCCGTTGGGCTGAGCGCTCATCACGCGGGCAGAGAAGATGATGCCGCCGAGCCCGGCGGTGGCGCCAGAGATCGTGTACACCCAGACCAGCACCCTCTTGACGTTGATGCCGGCCAACCGGGCCGCTTCCGGGTTGCCACCGACGGCGTAGACGTGCCGCCCGAACGTTGTGCGTTCGAGCAGGAACCAGATGGCGGCGTACACGATCAGCATCACCACGACCGGAGTTGGGACCACCGAGATGTAAGCGTTGCCCAGCCCGCCATAGGATAGGTCGTCGGCAATCACAGGCAGGCCACCGGTCGAGGTGTACGCGACCCCGCGCAAGTAGGTCATGGCGCCGAGAGTCACGATGAACGGCGGCATGGCCAGCCACGCCGAGAACCCACCGTTGATCGCACCGGCGAGCGCACCGGCGAGGACGCCGCCGATGACCGCAACGTAAACCGGCATCCCGGCGACGTGCAGGAGCACGCCGGTGCATCCCGCAACCGCCAGGATGGAGCCGACCGAGAGGTCGATACCCGCGGTCAGGATGACAAGCGTCATGCCGGCGGCCAGGATGGCATTGATGGAGATCGCCCGCAGCACGTTCATCGCGTTGCCGAAGGAGGCGAAGCTCGGTGCGGCTACCGTCATCAGCAGGACCAGCAGGACCAGGACCAGCAGTATGCCGACCCGGTCCCACCAGTAGAAGATCCGCTGGATGGTTTGCTGCCGGATGGTTTGCTGCCGGGGTACCGCCACGGCAACCACCGCAGCGTCCGCTGTCTTCTCACTCATCGCTCTCCTACGCTGCCGTCGCCGTGGTCTGGACGCCCGTAGCGTATGCCATGACTTGTTCTTCTGTGGCGCCGGGAGCATTGATATCCGCCACGATCCGGCCTCCCCGTATAACGAGCAGCCGATCGCTGATACCGAGCGCCTCGGGCAGGTCAGAACTCACGATGAGGATCGCCGTCCCGGTCGCGGCGACGTCGTTGATGATCCGGTAAATCTCGCTCTTGGCGCCGATGTCGACCCCTCGAGTCGGTTCGTCGAGGATCAGCAGCTTCGGCTGCTGCGCGAGCATCCGGGCCAGCACGACCTTCTGCTGGTTGCCGCCGGACAGCGACCTCACTTCCACCTCGTTGGACGCCGCCTTCAGTTGGAGCGACGCCGTGATGCGGTCCACAAGACTGGTTATCGAACGCCGCATCAGCACACCGGCCTTCGACCAACGCGGCAGTGTCGAGATCGAGACGTTGTCCTTGACCGACATCTCTGGGAAGAGGGCCTGGTCCTTGCGGCTCTCCGGCAGCAGCCCGACGCCGTCGGAGATGCTGCGCTTCGGTTTGCGAGGACCGAGTTCCGTGCCATCCAGCGTGATCGTGCCCATGGTGCGAACGTCCGCACCGTACAGGAGCCGGGCGATCTCCGTCCTTCCCGCACCGATCAAACCGACAAGGGTGAGCACTTCGCCACCGCGGACGTCGAAGGAGACCGGCCCGATGCCGGGTACTCCAGCAAGGTCGCGCACCGCCAAGCGGACCTCACCCGGTTCGCGCTCCTCACGCAGGTAGAGGTCGCTGACCTCGCGACCAACCATCATCCGCACGATCTCGGCCGGGTCGACAGCCGCCTTGTCGCGGGTACCAACGAAGTGACCGTCCCGGAAGACGGTGACCCGGTCGGCCAACTGCCAGATCTCCTCCATGCGGTGCGAGATATAGACCAAGCCGATGCCCTTGTCCCGCATCTGGTTGAGCAGTTCGAAAAGCCGCTTCGACTCGGTCTGCGAGAGGGCGGCGGTCGGCTCGTCCAGCACCAGCACCTGCGCGTTCTCGGAGATCGCACGGGCGATCTCGATCATCTGCTGCATGCCAACACTGAGCCGGCCGATCGGCATCGTCGGGTCGATGTCGGCACCGACCAGGGCCAGCTTCTCGCGTGCCGCGACCACCATGGACTTACGGTCCAGGATGCCGCCCCTGGTGGGCTCACGACCGAGGGCCAGGTTCTCCGCCACGGTCATCGCCGGGATCGTGTTGAGCTCCTGGTGGATGATCGCAATCCCGGCGGCCAACGCCTGGCTGGGGTTGGCGAACGCGACCGCCTGGCCGCGTACCTTGACCTCCCCCGAATCCGGCTGATAGTTGCCTGAGATGATCTTCATCAAGGTGGACTTGCCCGCACCGTTCTCACCGGTGAGGGCGTGGATCTCGCCCGCCCGGACGGAGAAGTGGACGTCGGTCAGTGCCTTGGTCGCTCCAAACCTCTTCGAGATGTGGTTGACCTCGAGCAACACAACGGATTCGTTGTCGGTCATAGGTACGCGCTCCTGCGAATCAATCGATCATCTGTCTATTCTGCAGATCACCAGCCTGGGTAGCTGGAAAGGGTGTCCTGGGTGACCAGGGTCGGCGGCATCAGGGTGACCCGCTTCGCGGCATCCGGCGCGCCATTGGCGGCGATGTCCTGGCCGATCTTGTAGGCCTGGACAACCATGTCAGCCGGGTGCTGCGCGGGGGTCGCCCACAGCGGCGAGCCGGGGTTTTTCATCTCGGTCACGGCATCCGGAGATCCGTCGACGCCGGTGACCCAGATCCCGGTCCGGTTGGCCTGCTTAATGGCCAGCACGGCGCCGCGGGCGGTCGGGTCGTTGATGGCGAAGATACCCTGAAGATCATGGTTAGCCGTCAGCATGTCGGTAGTGATGGACTGGCCGGTCGCCACGTCGTTCTTGCCCGACTGCTTCCCGACGACCTTGATGTCCGGGTACTTCGCAGAGAGCACCTGCTCGCAGCCCTTGACACGGTCCTGGACCGAGGTGATCGGCGTTCCGTCAACGATGATGACGTTGCCCTTGCCACCGATCTTGTCGGCCAGCGCGGTGCAGGACTGAGTGCCCGCCTGGACGTTATCGGTCATGACCACGGCCTGCGCACCCGCGGCGTCCACGTCCACGGCAACCACAACGATCCCGGCGGCCAACGCGCGCTGCACGGCCGAACCGATGCCCTTGGAATCAACCGCGTTGATGATGATCAGGTTGGTCTTCTGCTGGATGAACGCGTCGATCTGGTTGTTCTGCTGTCCGAGATCCTGCTGCCCGTCCTGGACGTTCAGCGTGAAGCCGTCTTTTTTCGCCTGAGCCTGCATCGCGTTCTTCATGGTTGCAAAGAACGGGTTGGAGATGTCCTGCACCATCAGGCCGACGGACTTGATTTCCTTGCTGCTGACGGTTGCGGGAGCGGATGAGGGGCTGATCGCCGAGGTGCTCGAGCAGCCCACGAACGCGAGCGCGAGGCTGGCTCCTGCAAGAGCGGCGCCCAGTTTGTTCAACTTCATGATTGGAACCCTTTCTGAGGGAGCCTGGCTAACGTTGCCTGAGACTGGGAGGACTCCACAAATGACCACAGTAGGGCGTCGGGATAACGTTGTCTAGGTTCGGTGCAGAACGAGACCTGACTGTTATCAAGGCAGTTCGGACCCGCGCAGAATGAGTTCGGTAGGGACGACGGTCACGTTCTCGTGCGGGAGTTCCTTGCCCTCCAGCCGATCCACCACCCTGTCCACGGCGATGGACGCCATCTGGCTCTCGTCCTGGGTCACCACCGAGACTGCGGGCATGAGAAGCGGGGCCGCTTCGAAGTCGTCGAAACCGATCAGCGGTACGCGGCGCCCGAGCTTCCGGAAGGCCACGATCGCTCCCATCGCGGCCCGGTTGTTGGCTGCGAAGATCGCATTCACCTTGTGTCGTTCGAGCAGCTCGGTCGCCCATTCGGCGGAGTCCTCCAGCGCGTGACCGCCGACTGCGATCTCCATCTGCGGGACGGGCGCACCCGTCTCGCTGGCGGCGGCGACCGCGTCCACGAAACCTCGATGGCGCTCGCGCATGGTGAACATCGTGAGATGGTCGCCGAGAAAGCCGATCCGTCCCGGGCGGTTTCGCAAGAGGACGTTGGTCGCCTCGAAGGCACCGCCGTAGTTGTCCGCGAGGATGGTGTCGACCTCGTCGGAGTCGATCGGGCGGTCGAGGACCGCCGTGGGCGGGACGGGCGGGCGGAGTTCGCTGAGCACCAGCCTGCCCACCTGCGCAGGGACGATCACCAGCCCGTCCACCCGCTGTCCCAACAGCCGGTCGATGATCTGGTCCTGGAGGTCGCCCGAATCCTCCGAGCTGGCGATGATCACCAGATAGCCACGCTTCCGGGCGGCTGTCTCGATCATCCGGGCAAAGGTGAAGAAGAACGGATTGCCGAGGTCGGAAACCACGACCCCGAGCACCTTGCTCGTCCACCCCGGGCGGATGCTCGCCGCCGCAAGATTCCTGCGATAGCCGAGGTCTGAGATCGCCTTCGCGATCCGGGTGGCCAGTTCCGGGTTGATGTTCTGCTCCCCGTTGACGTAACGCGAGACTGTCTTGAGGCCGACGCCAGCGAGACGCGCGACATCGACCATCGTCGGGATCCTGTCAGTCCCCATCTCGCCTCCCCGCTTGCGGGGTCCTCCAGAGGCTAGCCAAGCGCCGGCGGCTTCGCCAGTAACACTGTCCCCTCCGCAACGCTGAAATCGCCATAGCCGAACGGGATCAACGTGGTCGAACCCGCAGCCAACCTCACCGGATCGCCCCCGCCCTGCAGGGTCGCCGGGCCACGGTGGGCGATCGCGATGGCGAACCCCACCGCGTGACGGGAACCGGCCTCGGCGAGCTGCAGCCGGAAGTACCGACGGCTCCTTGCCGATAGAGTCTCGCCGGCCGGCGCGGAGCGTACGACGAGTTCCTCCAGGTCATCGAGGGCGAGTGGCGACAGGCTGATCGCCCGGGCAGCGATCTCGAATCCGAGCCCGAGATGCCCCTCCGCCGCGCCGTCGATCGCGAAGTCGCGCCACTCGACCAGGATCGAGAGGTCTTCGGGTTGCTGCACCTCCATGAGGAATGTGCCGGCGCCGATCGCGTGCAGCGTGCCCGGTGGCACGAAGACGGTGTCGCCGCTGGCCACCTCGATCGCGTTCATGGTGTCGAGCAGGGTGTCGACCTCCTTCGTGGCGATCAAGCCGAGCAGGTCCTCCCGCACCAGCGACTGCTTCAGGCCGAGGTACACGGTGCCCGGCTGGAGGATGTACCAAGCCTCGGCCTTGCCGTGCGCCGTCCCCAGGTGGGTGGCAGCGAATCCGTCGTCGGGGTGCACATGGATCGGCAATCGCTGACCGGCATCCAGGAGCTTGACCAACAACAGGGTGTCAGCACCGTGTTTCGAGACGTGCTCCGGGCCGAGCCATGGCAGTGGGTCGGACGTGATCGCGTCAGCGAGCAGCCGGCCGTCCGGCAAGATGGACAAGCCGACCGGCGACTGGCCGAAGACCGAGGTCACCGAGCCCACCCAGTCCTCGGGCGTGTACTCCTCCCACGTTGTCAGGCCGCGGAACTCGGCAATCCGGCGACCTCCTTTGTAGAACCGTTTCGCCGGCTGGTTGGCAGGCAGTGGAATCGGTCGCACGGTGTCACTCCTTTGTTCTCGACACGTGGTTCGGGCCGCCGCGTTCGATGACCTTCGCGGCAACGTTCGCGGTGAATGCCAGCAGGTCAGCCGGGTCGCTGCCCCTGCGCAGGGCCACCAGGACGCCGGCCGAGGCGGCGTCGCCGGCCCCGGTCGTAGTGGCCTGCACGGCGAGTGGACGAGCCGGCGCGACCTCGCGGGCGCCTGCCCAGCGGCCCGAATCGATGCCATACTGCGCCAGCGGGGTCAGCCGCTCGGCATCGGCGGCCGCCAGCCGGAGGCCGTGCTGGCCAGCGGTGATCACGGTGACCGCAGCGCCCCACTCCAGGAACTGCTCGGCGAAGCCTGACCAGCGTGCAGCGTCGAAACCTGGCGATACGTGGAACGCCGAAGCGACATCGTCGTAGCTGGGCGTCACGATGTCGACGTACGGCATGCAACGGGCCAGGATCGCCCGCCAGTCAGCCTGGCCGACGGCAGTCAGCGGGTCGACACCGGCCAGGTCGAGCGACGTCACCACGCCCGCGGCCTTCGCTCGCTGCATCAGCGTCGTGAGCTTCTCGCCACCGTCCTGCCAGAAGCCGGGCATCAACGGCGGGTAGCCGAAGTGCAACATGTCGACACCGGAGAGGTCGACCATGTCGGGGTCGAACCAGGCGTTGGAGCCGGGATGATGCCAGAGCGTCCGATCGACGCCCTCCGGCTCGACGATCACTGTGTAGGAGGTACCCACCCCGGGACGCTCGTCGGCGACCAGTTCGAGCCCCTCAACCCCGCTGAACAGATCACGCATGACGTGGCCGAGGGCGTCGTCGCCCAGCGTGATGTAGGCAACGACGTCAGCACCGAGCCAGGCGAGCACCCGTCCGGTATTGGCGACCGAACCACCAGTCAGCATGGCGAGCGGGCCGACCTCGACCAGCCGCCCGGGCTGCGTCACGACGCCGGCTCCGAGGTGCGGTTTGATGTCCACGCAGATGTGCCCGGCAACCGCGATCCTTCCCATCGTCGAATCATCCTCCACCCATTGGGGATAACGTTGTCTGCTTCACTATGACACAAGGAGACAGTTCTTGTCCTCTCTCGGACACGTACGGATTGTGGCCCCAAGGGGCCATTCATTTCCCCACGTATCCCCCCACGACAGGCCGTGTGTGGGGAACGCGCCCCCAGCCGTGCCTGCCCTGCGACGTCCCCCGGTCAGCCACGTCGGCCCTCACGGAGCGTGAGCGGCTGAGCAGCCGCGGCGAATGGCGGCCACCGGCCCGCCAGGTTCGCGAGACACCACTTCTAATGGCTTCTAATGGGCGAGTACGCAGCATTGGTGGTTGCGCGCCAGCGGCTTCGGCCAACGACGGCCGCGCTCTATGCGAAGCTGCTCCGCCTCACGATCCTGCTGACCTGGGCCAACCGGCCGCTCAGCGAGATCACCGCTGCGGAGAATTCTACGAGGTACGCGGGGATGCGGAACACCCCGACCCAACAGGCGAACGCCACGGACTGCTCAAGTCCGTCTTCGACCAGCTGAACCGTTGCCCGGCCGCCGTCCCAGAGGCTCGGCGGGTACGTGGCTCGTCCAACGCCCCCAGTCCTGGCGCGACGCGGTCGAGGTGGTCGCGATGGACGGCTTCACCGGGTTCAAGACCGCCACCACCGAGGAACTTCCCGACGCGGTCGCGGTGATGGACCGAATGGCGGCGATCGGGCGGTACTCGACCGACTGCTCCGATTCGCTGTACACTGCAAAATCGAGCAAGATAGGCGCTCTTAAGAGCGACAGTCAAAGGGTGGCAGCATGGGGCCAAAGGGTGGCAGCATGGGGCCAGGCGCTCTGGTACAGATGGGATACATCGCCCGACGCTTCTATTGCGATGGCCGAACGCGCATCCAGATCTCCGATGAGCTGGGCCTGTCGCGCTTCAAGGTCGCGCGAATCCTCGAGGAAGCGCTCGAGCGCGGGATAGTGAAGATAGAGATCTCGACCCCGGATTCCATCGACCTTGAGCTGTCTCTGGCGCTGAAGGATCGCTTCGGACTATCGCGGGCGATCGCGGTCGTTGTTCCGGGGGATTTGCCGGCGATCACGCAGGACCATCTCGGGCGTGCGGCCGCCTCGCTGCTCAGCGAGATCGTGGTGGAAGGCGATGTGCTTGGTCTGACGGCCGGCCGCACGATCACAGCGATGGCGGGCCACTTGGACAAGCTCGCGTATTGCGAGGTTGTCCAGCTGGCCGGCGTCGCGGGCCCGGCAGTCGACAACGGCGTGGAGGTGATCCGCAAAGTCAGCCGCGTCTCACACGGCCGGTCGCAGGCGATCTACGCTCCCCTGGTCGTCGAAAATGCCGAAACAGCTGCCGCGCTCCGGCGTGAACCGTCGATCTCCAGCACGCTCCGTCGATTCGACTCGGTCACCAAGGCGGTCCTCGCGGTGGGCAGCTGGAGTCCCCCCGACTCACAACTGTACGACACCGCGGCCCAACTCGGGATACTTGACGAGCTGCTTGCGCTGGGCGTGCAGGCGGAGGTCTGTTCGACCTTGTTGGACAGGGACGGTCGGGTGATCGAAGCGATCGCGGCGCGATCCATTGCAATCAGCACGGCTCAGCTCCGGTCTGTTCCCGAGGTCATCGCGGTCGCCGGCGGACCGTTCAAGGGCGCGGCGGTCGCAGCAGCGCTACGCTCCGGGATCGTGAAATCACTGGTAACCGACACGGCCCTGGCCCAGAGGCTGCTTACCGCGTGAACGGATCCGTGGTCACACGACCGTGTAGCCGCCGTCGGCGATGATCGTCTGGCCGACGATGTAGTTGGCCGAGTCACCCGAAAGGAAGACCGCAAGCCCGCTCAGCTCCGACGGCTCAGCCATTCTTCCGAAGGGAATCCTGCTGATCCAGTCGGCAGCCAGCTCGGGATTGGCGGCGACGAAATCCCGCGTCATGTCGCTGGCGACGTATCCGGGCGCAATCGCGTTGACGCGGATCCCCAAGGGCAACCACTCGATGGCGAGGCTGCTGGTCAGCATCGAGACGGCGGCTTTTGAGGCGTTGTATGCAGTCTGGGTTTGCGGAATGTTCACGGCGAACGACGACATCGATGACATATTGACGATGCTCGCCATGCCCTTGTCCGGGCGGCCCGTCGAAGCCGAGTAGCGCTGGGCGAAGGCCTGGCACACGAAGAAGGTCCCCGACACATTGACATTCATCACCTGTGACCACTCTGCAGCGGAGAGCACCAGCGCGGGTTGGCCAGATGTGATGCCCGCGCTGTTGAGCAGGATGTCCGCAACGCCCAACCGCGCTTCGAGGTCGTCGAACGCCGCGCCGATGGAGTCGCTCTGCGTCACGTCCAGATGGTGGGCGATCACCGTTGCGCCTGTCTCAGCCGCGAGGCTCTCGGCCGCGGCTTCGACAGTGTCGAGCCGGTCCCAGAGCGCGACTGACGCGCCATGCTGGGCGAAAGCACGCCCGAGTTCGAATCCGATGCCGCGTGCGCCGCCGGTGATGGCGGCAACTCGGCCTGTCAGGGGTGCATACGTCGATGGGTGCATGTTGCCAGCGTACTGATCCGCTCTGTATGGCCCACTAGGTGCTCATATGAGCACTCCGTGGGCGCTGCGAAGGTTTGTGTATAGGTTGAGCTTCGTTGGGCACCGCCTTCCATCGGTCGTCTCCCTGCAGTACCGCTATCCCGCAGTTCACATGGATGGTCCTCCTACCGCGCCGTGGCGCTCGCGGACCCTTTTCAAAGGAGAAGAATGTCCAGTTCACTAGCTCTTGGTCGTCGACCAGCGCTTCATCGGAGAGTCCTGGGACTCGTCAGTTGCGGTGTCGTCGCGATCGTTCTTGCGGGATGCTCCGCGAGCGGCACTTCGCCGACCGGGACTGCCTCCGTTGTTACCCCGATCGCGGGTCGCCCCATCCCCACGTCACAGGTGCCCAGCGGGCACATCAGAATCGCGATCATCGGGTACTCCAACAACCCGTTCTTCGTCAACGTCAAAGCCGGCGCGGACGCCGCCAATGCGGTGCTCGCCTCGCACAACGCGAGCGTCGACTGGATCGATGCGGGAACGAACATCGACGTGCCGACGGTCAACACGGCCGTCCAGTCCGCTGGTGCGCAGGGCTACAGCGGTATCGGATTCTTCATCGCCGGTGAGGGCAACTGCCCGTTGATCAAGTCGCTGTCCGCCCAGAAGATCCAGATGGGCGTGTACAACTCGTCCCTTCCCTGCGTCGCCGAGTCCGGCGGCGTCATCGACTACGCGCAGGCTTCATACGAGGCCGGCATGAACTCGGCGAAGGAACTGCTCAAGGCGCTCAATGGAAAGGCCGGCAAGGTCGGCATCATCACGAACCTGTTCAGCTCGCCCAGCAATGAGCAGCGTCGTCAGGGGTTCATCGACGGACTGAAGGGCAGCAATGTCACTCCGGTGAGCGATGGCGTCGAAGCTCACGACTCCGCGAGCCAGACCTCCACCGCCGCCGAGAGCTACATGCAGTCGACGCCCGACCTCGTCGCGATCTACTGCACCGCGGGTGGCCCTTTCGGCGCCGCGCAGGCCGTGAAAACCGCTGGCAAGTCGAAGGACATCAAGGTCATCGGATACGACATCACCGCCGAGAACATCGCCGCGTTGAAGGACGGAAGCCTGTACGGAGTCACCGGACAGGATGCTTTCGGCCAAGCCTATAACGTTGCGATCACCCTCTTCAACGCAGCGGTGACCGGTGAGAAGCCGGCCACGGTCAACGTTGCGGCAGACGCTCCCTTCGTCACCCTGGCGAACCTGCCGGATCACGACCCGTCCACCAAACCGCTCGGCGCGGCCGGAACGTCCTGAAACAGCGTCATGAGATAGAGAGCGGAGTACAGCGACATGGGCGAGGAACTTCTGTCAGGCGATCATGTCGCTGTACTCAGCGTCCGGGGAGTGAGCAAGAGCTTCGCAGCGAATCGCGCGCTCTCGGATGTGTCCATCGAACTGAAGGCGGGCAAGATCACCGCGATCCTCGGTGAGAACGGTGCGGGGAAGTCGACCATCATCCGGATCGCCTCTGGTGAGATTCAACCGGACACCGGCACGATCTTCCTCGACGGCGAAGAAGCCCACCTGAGGAGTCCGGTCGACGCGATGCGCCGCGGAATCTTCGTAGTCCACCAGGAACCGCAGCTCGTCAATGAGATGACGATCGCCGAGAACATCTTCATCGACGAATTGGGCGAGCGACCGTTCTTCAGTTCATGGAGAAAGCAAGCCCTCGTCCGTCGGGCGGTCGAACTCCTGGAGGGACTCCACATGAGCGAGTTGCTCCCCGACCCGCGCCGGCACTGCAGGGACATCTCGGCCGCCGAGCGTCAGCTCGTCGACATCGTTCGCGCCCTCGGGCGCGATCCGAAAGTCCTATTCCTCGACGAGCCGAACAGCAGCCTGAGCCGGCAGGAGACGGACCGCCTGTTCGCCGTTGTCCGCGGCATGGCAGAGCGAGGAGCCGCGATTGCCCTGGTCAGCCATCGATTTGCCGAAGTGTACGAACTCGCGGACAACATCGTGATCCTGCGAGACGGGATGCGCGTCGCCAGTGGAACGGTGGCGGGGCTTCCGGCGGAGGTCGCCATCAAGCAGATGGCCGGCGAGAAACGGCGATCGTCGCCGAGTGCCGGGCAGGAAGCGAGCGTCCTCGGTCGCGGGAGTGATGCACCTCCGGCAGACCGGACCGCGGGTCGCATCGCGATCCGACTGGAGAATTGCAGCGGGCCCGGCTTCTCGGACGTGAGCCTCGAGGTGCGGGCGGGCGAGATCCTCGGGATGGCCGGCTTGGTGGGGTCCGGGCGCACGGAGATCGCACTGGCCATGATCGGGGCTACCCGCATCGAGACGGGCGTGATCGAGGTGGCCGGTGTCCGAGGTGCCATGCACTCTCCGGAAGCAGCTCTCCGTGCCGGGATCGCGTTCATCTCGGAGGAGCGTCGCACCGGACTCTTCTACAGCCAGGACATCAAATTCAACATGTCGGTCAACGTGCTGGGGAAGTTCGCCCGGGTGGGCGTCATCCGTCGGAGACTGCAAGAAGCCGCGATGCAGAAGCTGGCCGATCAACTCGGGGTGCGCGCGGAGTCCATCGATGCGCCCATCAAGTCCCTTTCCGGCGGCAACCAGCAGAAGGTGCTTCTGGCTCGGGCGCTGGCGAGCAATCCCGACGTCCTGATCCTGGACGAGCCGACACGCGGTGTCGACGTAACGACCAAACGGGAGATGTACGCGACGCTCCGGGAGCTGGCGGCCACACGCCAGCTCGCCGTCTGGTTCATTTCCAGTGACCTCGAAGAGGTCCTCGAGCTGGCCGATCGAATAGTCATCGTCCGCGATGGGCGGATAGCCAACAACTTCGAGGGTGGCCCAGACGCTGGTGAGGTGGTTGCCGCCGCATTGGGCGAGCGCTTCACCGCGCCGGCCGCCATCGCACATTCGAACAACCCGGAGGAATCATGAAGAAGCTGTCGGCGACCCTGAGACGCCAGGAGATCGGACTGTTCGGCGTCATCATCGTCTTGACGCTGATCTTCAGTCTGTTCAACAGCCACTTCCTTACCTCGCAGAATGGCGCGTTCATCCTGCAATCCGTTGCAGTGATCGGGATCATGGCGATCGGCGAGGTGTTCGTCCTGATCGCTGGCGAGATCGACCTCTCCGTCGGTTCCGTACTCGGGCTCACGAGCGCGATGGGGGCCTGGCTCATGAGCCAGGGCGTCGATCCGTGGCTGGCCGTCGTCCTGACTCTCGTCTTCGGATGCGTGATCGGACTCATTCAGGGGTCGATCATCGTGTACGGCAAAGTCAGCTCATTCATCGTGACTCTCGGAACGCTGTCGGTCGGTCGCGGACTGACCGAGATCGTCACCGGGGGCGGGCTCCCGATTTCCCTTTCGCCATCCGTTCTTGTCATCGGCCAGGGCGTGGTCTGGGGGTACCTGCGGTGGAGCGCAGTGATCTTCGTGCTCGTCTGCATCCTCGGGCAGTTCGTGCTCTCGCGCAGTGTCTTCGGGAGCCGAGTCACCGCGGTCGGCGACAATGTGGAGGCCGCTCGCCTCGGTGGTATTCCGGCCGGCCGGACGCGCGTACTGGTGTTTGTCATCAGCGGCTGCCTGGCGGCGGTCGCAGGTCTCGTATACGCCACGCAATCGGGCTACGCAGAGGGCAACGCGGGTAACGGCAATGAGCTATTCGTGATCGCTGCAGTCGTCATCGGCGGCGCCAGCCTCGCCGGAGGTCGCGGCTCGGCGGTGGGGGCGTTGCTTGGAGCGATCCTGCTCGGGGCTCTCCAGAACGCATTCGTGCTCCTGCATCTCTCACCCTTCCTCCAGCAGTTGAGCATCGGGGTGGTCATCATCGCGGCGGCGCTCTTCGACCAGGTTCGCCAGGGTTCCTTCGCCCTCCCTCGATGGCTCCGCGGGCGAAACAGTCGCGCGAGCGTCGTCACGCCCGATCCACCAGACGCACCGGTGCCCGCAAGTGGCTCTTCGGCCTCGACGAGCTGACCCGACGATCGCAAGGAATGGACAAGAAATGCTGAAGGATCGTGTCGCCGTCGTCACGGGAGCCAGTTCCGGAATCGGACGGGCCCTGGCTGAGATGCTCACCGCAGAAGGTGCGAAAGTGTTCGCGGTCGGTCGAAGCGAGGAGCGGCTCGCGGCCGTGAAGGCCTCGGGCAACGCAGTGGCGACACTGGCCGTGGATCTCCAAGACCCGGACGCCGCCAGTCGCATCATCGACGAGGCCGTCGCCGAATTGGGAGCCGTCGACATCGTGTGTGCGAACGCCGGCACCTACGTGGCAGGAGACATCTGGACGACTACGAGCGCTGAGATCCGCTCGCTGATCACGACCAACGTGATCGCCACGATGGACCTCGTTCGCGCGGCAACGATTCACATGCGGGAGCGCGGCAGCGGAGACATCCTTGTCACGAGCTCGGTCTCGGGACACCAGGCCATCGAGTGGGAACCGGTCTACTCGGGTTCCAAGCATGCGATGCAGTCGTTCGTGCACGGCGTTCGCCGCCAGCTCGTGGGGAGCGGTGTGCGAATCTCGTCACTGGCCCCCGGCATCGTGCTCGATGAGTTGTGGCAACGGGCCGCGCCCGATCGGGCCGATGCCGGCAAGATGGATGCCCTCGCCGAGGCAGGCAAGGGACTCCGCGTCTCCGATGTCGCCGATGCCGCCCTGTTCATCCTCACGAGGCGGGCCAACGCGACGGTGCGCGATCTGGTCATTCTGCCCACCAACCAGGACATATAAGGTAACAAATGACAATCAACCGTGACGAACTGCGCAGGGGATGTTTTGTACTTCACGTCCGCAAGGACATGGTCGAACAGTTTCGCGAAGCGCACCGGAATGTCTGGCCCGAGTATCTCGAGGCGCTGACGGCGGCGGGCTTCGAGCACTATTCGTCGTTCATCTCAGACGATGGTCTATTCGTCGGCTATCTGGAATCCAGGGATCCTCGGGCAGCACTGGCCCAGCTGGGCAGCACCGACGTGGATCGCAGGTGGCAGTTGGAGATGGAGCCTTATTGGGAGGCGCCGGCCGCGCCAGGAGCCCAGTCCGCAAAGACCCTTCTCCACGAAGCGTTCGACTTGGACGAAGCACTCCGAGCGAGCCCGCTGCACTGACAGCCACTCACCGCAGGCCTCGCCGGCCGCAAAAATTGGGCTATGGCAGCATCCGGTAGTGAGTGGGGTAGGTTCGCCGCCGTTGACATCGGGGGATCGAGTGGCCGTGTCGTCGTCGCCTCTGTGCGTGCGGACGCCGTGGTCATCGAAAGGCTCGAACGTTTCGAGAATGTCCCGGAATAGCGAGCGGACGGCATACACTCGAATCTGACCGCGATCACCCGCAAGACGTTCGCCGCGCTGCAACAGCATCCATCCAGTCCGATCTCCAGTATCGGCTTCGACACCTGGTCAGGTGATTATGGGGCTCATCGCAGTTGAGGGTGTAGTCGGGGGTTGCGTGTCGGTCGCGGGGTAGGGGTCGAGGTCTTCCGATGATGGGAGTTCTCACACTGCCGATCGGGAAGACCTCGACGTGCTTGACGCTACCTTCACTTGCCCTGACCTGACCACGTTCGTTCGCGTTGATGAGCTCGGCCTCGAAGTCGTCGGGCAGCGCCTTGAGCCTGACCGCGCGGTGCTGGCCTGCCGGGTCACCGAAACGGATCAGTTGTGCCGGCGCTGCGGGCGCGAAGGGACACCGAGGGATAGCCTGACGCGTCGGCTGGCGCACGAGCCACTCGGGTGGCGCCCCACGACACTGTTGGTCACGGCGGAACCTGTCAACCTCGTTGGGTCAAGCGCTGGCGGGGTTCGTTGAGTTGGTGGGCTGGTTGATCCACGCCGTGCTGGGTGGGGCCGGTGGTACGGGGTGGTGCTGGACGAACCTGTCGGGGTGGGCGGTGTAGGCGGCGGTCAGGACCTCGGCCCGGGCCGCGCTGATGCCGCCGACGAGGTCGTAGTGGACGTCGGCGGGAGTGTGCATCCCGATCCCGGCGTGGCGGTGCTGGTGGTTGTACCAGCGGTAGAAGGTCTCGCAGAAGGTGCGGGCGTCCTGGATCGAGCCGAACCGGCCCGGGAAGTTGGGTCGGTACTTCAGGGTCTTGAACTGGGCCTCGGAGTGGGGGTTGTCGTTGGAGACGTGCGGGCGGGAGTGGGACTTGGTGATCCCGAGGTCGGCCAGCAGGAACGCGACCGGTTTGGAGGCCATCGAGGAGCCGTTGTCGGCGTGGATGGTCAGCTGGCCGATCTGGACCCCCTGCTTGGTGATGGTCTCGGCTAGGAGCCGCTCGGCCAAGGACGCCGACTCATGGGTGGCTATCATCCAGCCGACCGTGTACCGGGAGTAGATGTCGATGACGGAGTACAGGTAGAAGTACGTCCACTTCGCCGGGCCGTGCAGCTTGGTGATGTCCCACGACCAGACCTGGTTCGGGCGCTCGGCGAGCAGCTCGGGCTTGACCCGGGCGGGGTGGGTGGCTTGGGCGCGACGCTCGCGGACCTCACCGCGTGCGCGCAGCAGGCGATACATCGTGGAGACCGAGCACAGGTACGTGCCCTCGTCGAGCAGGACCGCGTAGACCTCGGCCGGGGCCATGTCGGCGAACCGCCCGCTGTGCAGGACGTCCAGGGCGGCCTGCTGTTCGACCTCGGACAAGGCCCGCGGCTGGCGTGCCGGCTGCCGCACCGAGCGCACAGGGGCCGGGGTGGCGCGGTGGCGGCGGTAGTGGCTCGCCCGCGGCCGGCTGCTGCGCAGGCGGCCTTGACCCCGACCAGTACGGCCAGCTCGGTGATCGTCGCGTCGATCATCACTGCTCCGGCTTCGTGCCGCTGTCGGTCGCGAGCTGGTCCAACAGAGCCGAGAGTTTTCCCTGGATCTCGATGACCTTCCGTGCGGTGGCCAACTCCGACCTCAGCCGCTCGATCTCCTTACGCAGCCGGGCCGCCTCCTTCTGCCCGGCACTGGCCGGCGGCGCACCGGCGGGCCGGCCGAGTGCCTGCAAGGCGCCGGCGTCCCGCTGGTCCCGCCAGGCGCTGATCAGCGACGTGTACAAGCCCTCCCGGCGCAGCAACGCGCCCTTGGCGACCCGGTCGCACGCCTCGTACTGCGCGAGGATGTCGCTCTTGTACTTCGCCGTGTACGTCCGGCGCCTCGCCCGCTCGGGCACCTGTGGATCCGGCACGTCGCCCGTCACCACAGACTCCACCGCCGACGGCTGCGCCGTCATCGTCGTACTCATCAAGGGAAACTCCTTCCCCGCCCTCTAAGACACTGATCAGGACACTCCTGGTGCCTCACTCAAGGTTGACACAGAGGGCTGCGGGCGAAATCGCGCTCGACGCAGTCGGTAGCGATGTTGTCGGGCCTGATCTGCTTCCACTGACGCCGTCCTGTGATGCCCTGCACGCCGGCACGGCCGCATCAGCAGCTCGACTTGGTTGTGTCCGACCTGGACGCCGCGCCCGAGAGTGAGTTCGGCATGGACCCTGCGGGCACCGTAGATCCCGTGGCACTCGGTGTGGATCTGGGTGA
>Ga0209747_1000303_pt1 | contig 26707 bp, 17 predicted proteins | sample BarGraNGADG00311_FD_184498 | JGI IMG/M metagenome (GOLD analysis project Ga0209747, IMG submission 184498) | Arctic peat soil microbial communities from Barrow, Alaska - Barrow Graham LP Ref core NGADG0011-311 (SPAdes) (version 2) | ecosystem: Environmental > Terrestrial > Soil > Wetlands > Peat...
GAAGGGTTGTGGTGAAAAAGGTACGTTCCGTCCCGAGACCTCGATGGTGTAGACGCCCGGCTTACCGGAAATATCCATGGCAACCCTTTCCACATTGTTCAGTGGGTCCCGCGAATTCCTCCCATTGGGATAGATCGTGTTTCCCTCCGTATCCGTGATTATCAAATCGAGATCGTTGACCAGCTGAAGCCGCGCTTCCGGCAAAGACGGGTAATCGGACCAGGCAAGTGTTACCCGCAGCGCTTTAGCCGCAGCCACCTCGATCTTGAAAACCCTTGACTCGCCGAGCCTGAGCCCTGCGCTGTCATCGAGCACTTTTATCCAGGATGCCTCATTGGAAGATGTTTCCAGATCCAGGCGCCCCCATCCCTCTACGGTATTGGGAGCGGGTGGGATTTCCTGGGGCTGGCCACCATATTGGCCCGGCGTCAAATCCGCCGCTGCATTAAGGAGGAAAGCCTTTATTAGAGCGGCCGAAGGCTCACTTCCCTGTTTAAGGGTCAGCAGGTGCCGCAAGGTCGCGGTGTCCCTCGCCACCTGGGCCGCGGCCATGCTCGTCCCATAGACACGTACATATCCCGACTCCCAGCCGGAAATGGCGCCGCCGGATTGATTTCCCCCCGATGCTGCGGAGAGTATATAGGTGGCGGGTGCGACCAGATCGGGTTTGATTCTCCCGTCACAAGCCGGCCCCCTCGAGCTGAACGCCGCCATCCCGCTCGGTTCACCGACGCTGGAATCGTCTTTTATAGGCGCGGCCGGAAAGCGGCCCGCGAAGACATCCTGCAAAGTCTTGTAGCTGAGCATGTCCTGCCCATCCGATTTTCTCCTGGGGCTCTCACTCCCCCCGACGCTGATTGCGTTTTTTGCCGCAGCTCCACTCAGCAGGCTCCCTTTGTCCACCACGCCGTCTCCATCCGCATCCGTTCCCTCATTTCCGGCAGGCTCAACCAGAGCCATCGCCTGGTTTTCCCATACAAAAGCGTCCCTCTGGGCCGCATATATCCCATAGGCACCAAGCGAATCCCTGCCCTCGGGTACGCTCCCGGAGAGGTGGATCCTCGCCCCATCCTTGTAGCAATTCTCTAGTATCGAATAAAGCGACAGGGGCAGGGCGGGCGAATTCAATCCATAATCGCTGGCGTAAGCCATGATCGAGTTCCGGGGTCTCGCCGTCGCCGCTTCATAGAGTCCCTGGACATCCGACAGGACGCCGGCAACGGCCGTGCCATGGCCATCGGGATCGGCTCCGTTGTCTCCCCTCGTGGAGTTGAGACTGAGGATGTTGTCGCGCAGAATCAGTGGGATGCCGGCCATACCTCCCGTGCCAACCCCGGTGTCCGTAACCGCTATCTTCTCTCTGCCGCCCTGGACCTCGGCGAGGGGAGGACTAAGTGCGGGCGCGCCATCGCTTGCGATCAACGATCCGCACAAGGTTCCCTTAGTAGATAATTCCATCCACTCAACCGCTGGCAGTGCCGCCACTTCTCTTACCATGTCCACCGGCAATCGTAATGCGATCACCGCCGACCATTTGCCCGCTTCCGAGCCCAATACTTCGATTCCCGGACGAATCAGGGCCTGAAGAGTCTCCTGCAGCAAGCGCTCGGAGAAGACCTCGACAAGGACCTCTGTGTTGCCCCCTTGTACCAGACGAAGTTGCAGAGCCGGTGCGATTTTGAAATATGGTTGATAGAGGGTGGACCATTCCACGAATCCTAATTCACCCAATTTGGAATGGGCGGAACCATCGAGGGCGACCAACAGCGCATTGTAAGGTAGATAGCCACGCATGAGGCCACCTATCCGGCTGATGTCGTTGGTCCAGGTCTCCCTTACCGGTCCCTTGCACTGCAGGATGTAAAGGGCGCTTACATTGGCGGCATAACCGTCAACGCGAAAGGCTGAAGGCAGGGTCGCCGGGTCGAAACGCTGGGGATAAACGGCGCCGTTCAATAAAAGGACGGGAAGTTGTGGGGAGGGATTTTCTTCCGCCAAGACCGTGTTCGTGTTTATTGCAAAGGTTATCGCGAGAAGGCACAGCAAGATAATAAATGCCTTTCCCGCCCTTCTCCATCGCAGCTCGCAACGCAGACTCAATGCTTCTCCTCATCGTAGTCGAGCAGATGTCATGCGATCGTTTGGATCAAAGCGACCTGGAGCGGGATTTCCAGTTATGGGTTTCCTCGATCATCGTCTCGAGGTTTCTTATCGGGACATCAACCGGGACGTCGCATGCCGTAGAGACAACGAAATTTTTCACCTTACCCATATGACGAAGCAAGCGACGCGTTTCCCAGCGTACGTCATCGATGCTGCCCCTCTGGATTATTCTCCTCGCGTCTATATTCCCAATTAACACCAGGTTCTTGGGCAGTCGCTCCGCCTCTTTTACCAGATCGATCGCCGAATCCAGGGAAAGGCCGTCATAACCACAAACCGCCATCTCCCTTGTTATATGCGACACCTCCGCGCAAATATGCAGAATGCAGGCGGCGCCCGCGCTCCTGATTATTCCGGCGAGACCGCTTACATATGGTTGATAGAGAGAGCGGAATTCAGCCACACTCAAGGCGCCGGCGGCAGGGTCCATCACCCACACCATGTCCACCCGGGATGCAAGTGCCGCGGCGTATTCTCCGGCCACCGAGGTCGTAAAACCCATGGCTTGATCCAGAGAATTACCGTTCAAGACCTCTTCAATCAGAGTCTCGGAGCCGATCAGCTGGGCGAGAAGCGTAAAAGGGCCGGTTGCAAAGGCCGCGGACATCCTCCCATTATCCTGCCGCAACCCCTCAGCCACCTTAAGAAAGACCGGCATCCTAGCGCTTTTTTCAGGATCCGGAATTTTCAATTCATAGAGCCTATCCATCGTGGGCAGCTTCTGCTCGGGCAGGACCGGCCGCTTCCTTTCAGGAAAATCGATCAACAAGCCGAGGGCCTCAGCCTCTACCGTCAGGTCGAGAAGGGGAAATATTATGTCGGGCTGTAAGCGCTTCTCCAATGCCTTCAGGCATTCCAATTGCACCTCCGCATCGCTGAGCGCTTGCCGCGCGGACCTTCCAATCAAACGTAGACCCGGATATCCGGCAAGGGGCGCTACCATCCTGCGCTCGCGGCTGATCACAAAGTCGTAGAAATTCATGCCCGATAACCACCATCCCGGCTTTCGCGGTTTCTTATCATCATCTCGCATCCCGCCGCATCTCTTCGATCGCTTTGTCCGGCTTGCCCTATTTCTCCAGCCTTATCTGCTGATAATAAAACCATTACTAGGATATAGCATCGGGGAAAGCAGAAGTAGTAGTCAAAGTCAGCGCCGCGCGAAAGGCTATCTCCGGCGCGCCGGTGATGATATAGAAATCAAAGGAGCACTAATCAATGGGCCTGCCTATGCCTCGGGGCAGAAAAATGCTCTTCGATTCCGCCCTGGTGCCGTTGGCATCGACATGGAAATGTCTGGTACGCTTGCAGCGGCCGCAGAAAAAGGACCCCCTCGCCATCCTTCCCCCACAGAGCGGGCAGCGCAATCCACCTTCAGAGAAAAGATAGCCATGATGTTCCTTGTTCATTGCCTCTCTCCTATGCGCGTGCAACTTGCTCTCCAGTCTCCGACGCTTTAGTTGCTGCAATCAACACATCCTTTGCGATTTATATATCGTCCGCTTGGTCTTCTCGCTCAAGCATTTTTTCGATACAAATGTTCCCTTTTCTTAAAAGAGTGATTGCTCCTTCATGCAATGTAGAAATCAGGGACGTCGAATGAATTTCCTCATGTATAATGGGGTCATGAAAATCGTCCATTACAGCGAGGTTCCGGCTGAAAATCCGGGTGGGGAAACCCGCGGTGTTACCGTCAGACGGGCGATTTCGCAATCTGACGGAGCCCCCAACTTCTATATGCGGATTTTTGAAATAGCACCGGGCGGTTATTCCCCCCTTCACCGTCACGCCTGGGAACATGAGATCTATTTCCTTTCGGGGGAGGGAGAGGTCGTGCGCGAGGATGGGAGCGAAGCGGTGCGGCCGGGAACCGCGGTCTTCGTTCCCGGCGAAGAGTTGCATCAGTTTAAAAATCGAGGGGAACAGTTACTGCGCTTTATTTGTGTCATCCCTTCGAGCGGCGTCTAGCGACATCTTCTCTCGCTTGCAGTATTATTCGTTCTACCGTTCTCAGCACCCCTCTTCCCCCTTATCAAGTTCAGAGCTGGACAGGTTCGAGGATCCTGGATTCATAGGGGGTGAAATTCCTTGCAAGGCAAGAACAGCCAATCGATCAATATGCGACAACTCACCATCGGCGAAATCGTATCCCGCAATTCCCGAAAGATGCCGCAGCGCGAGGCAATCGTATTCGAAGGGCGCAGGTACAACTACGAGGAATTCGACGAGCGGACCAACCGGGTGGCAAATGCGCTGCTTTCCCGGTATGGCAAGGGCGGGAAGGCGGCACAACTCCTCTTTAATTGCAGCGAGCTCGTGGAGAGCTACATCGCCACTGGGAAGATGGGAGGAGTGAGCGTTCCCCTCAACTTCCGACTGATCGCCAGTGAAGTACTGTACCAACTCGAAAATAGTGAAGCACGTGCACTTATTTTCGGGGAGGAATTCAATCAGGTTGTGGAAGAAGTCCAGCGTGAGGCGCCAGGATTGGATTACTTCTGTGTAGGAGCAAACGCCCCCCACTTTGCGATGCCCTATGAAACATTGCTGGCGGAGGGAGGACCGGAGCATCCCGATATCGAGGTCCTCGATGATGACGATGCTTTCATCATGTACACTTCAGGTACAACCGGAAAGCCCAAGGGGGCTGTTCTCACCCACAAAAACCAGATAATGAACGCGGTCAATTGCCTTTTTGAGATGTCGACCGAGCTTCACTGGCTTGATCACGAAAGGGGCCAATTCGTTGCTCCCCTCTTTCACGAGGCGGCTCTTGCGCTGGCGCTGGTAGCATTTTATATGAGTGGTACCCTTCATATCCTGCGTTTTTTCGAGCCTGACAAGATCATGCGACAGATCGAAGAGGACAAGATCACGATTACCTTCATGCCCCCCGTCATGTCCACCTTCCTCTTGAACAGCGTCGATCTAACCGCTTACGATACCTCGAGCCTGCGGGTGATGATATCGGGCGCCGCCATTCTTCCCACTGAGACCAGGCGTCAATTGAACCAGGCTTTCCCGAACGTCAGACTGTTCGACGTCTTCGGGCAAACCGAAATGAGTCCGGTAACGGCCATGCTGAAACCCTCACAGGCGGAGGGCAGGACAGCTTCCGTCGGTAAGTCAGTCATTAACGTGGAGATCAGAGTCGTCGACGAAGAAGACAACGACGTGCCTGCCGGCGAGGTCGGCGAGATTGTCTATCGCGGACCGACCGCTATGAAAAAGTATTACAAAAACCCGCAGGCGACCGCGGAGACCCTTCGCGGAGGCTGGTTCCATTCCGGGGATATGGTCCGAATTGACGAGGAGGGCTTCGTTTATGTGGTAGACCGCAAGAAAGATGTGATCATATCCGGCGGGGAGAACGTCTACCCGGCCGAGGTGGAGGATGTCCTCTACCGTCACCCGAAGCTGTTGGAGTGTGCCGTGATCGGAGTCTTCGACGAGGTCTGGGGGGAGGCCGTGATGGCGGTGGTGGTTCCCAAGCCGGGAGAGGAGATAACCGCTGAAGAGGTCAAGAGCTGGTGCGCGCAAAACCTGGCCGGCTATAAGAAACCCAAATACGTCGAGTTTGCCGAGATCCTACCGCGCAACGCAGCCATGAAGGTAGTTAAGGGGGAGCTGAGGAAGCTTTACGGCAAATCAATTCGCTATTAAGAAACATTAGCGGATGCGGCGGCCTGACCCCAGTAACGTGGATGTTTATTTTTGACGACCAGTACTTAGAGCGGGAGATAATTCTAAGGCAATGATCGGGAAGCGAAGGAGGTATGTCTTGAGGAAGTTAGTGATTTTGCCTGCAGTGTTTGCACTTATCATCGCGCTATTGCTGGCCGCCGGGTGCGGCAACAAGACGACGGTAAAGACGCCGCAAGGGTCGGCTGACATCGAGGAGGGCGGCGGCGGAAAGATCACCCTCAATGAAGGAGGGGAATCGGCTACGCTCGAACAATCCCAGACAGCGCCTACGGAAGCCGTACTGGGTGCTCCGATTTATCCCGGGGCGGAATACGATGCGGAGAACAGCGGCTTTGTTGACTATAGCAACCAGGGCGCTTCCTCCGCCAGCGGGACGGCTCGGTTTCTCACTTCGGACAGCTACAACAGTGTCGTGGAGTGGTACCGGGGAAAGTTGGGCGATGAAGGCTCGAATGTTTCTGACATTGCACAATGGACAATCGGCGACGTCATGACCGGTATTTATACGATCGTTCAAGTCGAGCAGAGCGAGCCGAAGACGATAATCAGCATTACTCACATGGCCGTTTCCATACAGTAGAAAGGCCTTTTTATCGTCTGTACTTTATAACAATCGGCCATTATACCTTGGCTTTTGGGAGAAAATCGTCGCGATCTATGAGGTGAATAACTTCCAGGCAGTTCTTTACTACGTCCTGGTATTTGCCATGCTCCCTGGTTATATATCCGACTGAACAGCGCAGAGCCCGGATGCCCCTTACTAAAACGTCCCTCCTGTCATGAATATGGCCCGAGATGGAGATGCTGACCTTCGGGTGGGAAAAGAGAATGGCCTCGGTATCGCGAGACCCGGGAAAGGGAAGGCCGACTATGGAAAGCTCACTGAAAGGCGGGTAGTGGGTGATGACTACCACTTCGTTTATGGATTCATCGCGGGCGAAATTTTCGAGGTCCTGGTCCAAGCGCAGATTAAACTCGCGTGCCACTTCGTAATCAGGCCTCCTCTTGGGCAGCGAATTGCCTTCCGCCATCATCGAGATGTCGCTCCAGCAAGCCCATCTCATGTCGTTCCAGACGCTGTCCAAAAGATAGCGGTATGATTTCGCAACCTCACCCTTACCGCTTCCTGTTCCCGCATGATCGTGCCAGCATATATTTCCTATGAAACCTACGCCACCGTAGATAAACGGCTCCATCCACAAGGGGACAAAGCCGTTTCGCCGGCACAGCTCGGGAAGATAAAAATAGTATTTTTCATAGGAATCATGCCCCTGACGTTGCATCTCATCCGAAAGAACCCAGATATCCTGATTTCCAGGCACGAAGAGCTTATGGCATCGCAGGTTTGCAAAGCAATCCAAGCAGTATTCGAGGTCGCCCAATTCGGGGCTTATATCTCCGGCAATAACAAATATATCCGGGTCTATTATCTTCAGGACCTCGCTCATGTATGGCACGAGTTCCCAGTTGCGTTGGGATATATCCACATGTAAATCGCTGGTAAAAGCAATTCTCAAACGCGATTCCCCTTGCTTCAAAAAACAACAAATCTATTTTAATGCAAGCAGGCCAGCTTCTCGAATAGAATTTGCTCTTGCCGGCTTTTCAGAGGAGGAAGTGCCTCGGCGTAATTGGTTCCGAGCAGGCAAAAGGACGACCTAAGCCCGCAGCAGCCCGGGATTGCTGAAACTTTCCGCCACCGGTTCCGTTTGGGGTATGCGCGCGATGAAGGTCGACCCCCTGCCGTGTTCGCTTCTTACCTCAATGCGCCCACCGTGCGCTTCGACCAGACGATTGACTATATACAAACCCAGGCCCATTCCCTTGATGGGTCCCTGCTCCTTGCTCTCTCCCCTCCGGAAGGGTTGGAAAATAAAGTTCAGGTATTCCTCGCTGATACCCTGGCCCTGGTCCCTTACTTCAATCAATATCTCGCTCGCGGACCGCCTGGCAAATACGTTGACTATCGATCCCGGTGGGGAATATTTCACCGCGTTATCCATGAGATTGAAGAGTATGATCTCTAATTTATCCCGATCTGCGATAATTGTCGCGGCTTCATCTTCCACCTCTACCTCGACTTCATGCTGCAGCGAACGCGCCTTCAATTCTTCGGTCAGGCTGATCAATAACGGCTTCAGATCGATTTCCTGCGCCTGCACCGTGAGTTTGCCCGACTCTATTTGTGAGATCTCCATCATGTTTACCACGCTGCGTCTCAACCTGTCGGCCGCCTTATGAAGCTTGTCCGCCACCTCCTCGCTCTCGCCCTCATCCAGGGTATCACCGTAATCTCGAAGCACCTCGGAGAAACCCATGATTAAGGTGAGCGGATGCCGTATCTCGTGTGAAGCCATATTGATCAAATCGGTCTTGCTCTGGAGCTTTTCCTCCTGGCTGCGGTACATTTCCTCCAATAGGCGGATACGCCCCTGAAGAGCTTCGTTGCGAAGCGGCACTGATATGGAAGAATTTATAAGGGCAGTCGTCTTCTCGATAAGGTTCGCTTCCCGTTCGCCAAAGACCGCCCCCCGGGTGCACCCCAGCAGGAATACTCCCTTGATGTCCTCTCCCCTGAGTGCTATTGCCATGTAGGAACGAATTCCCTTGGCTGCAAGTTCATCCTCGCCCGGATCGCGCAGAAAGGTGTTGAGATTGTTTCTCATCACCCTTCCGGCCCTGGCCAAAGCCGCCATCAAGGCTCCCTGCGGTTCCAACAATTCGTTAAATGCCTCCGCCTTCTCTCGCTCGCCCTTGAATAAAACCAGCCTGCGATCGCCGGCTTTACCCTGAATGGATAGCAGGAGTAATTCGGTTCCCAGGAGTTGCTCGAACTCCTTGTAAAGCCCTCCGCACATCTCTTTCAGTGTCAAAGACGAGGATAAACGGCGTGAGATCCTCAAGAGTTGCTTGTTCTCCTCAGCCGCCGCCTCCAGCCTTCGCCCCTCTCGGTAGGACTCGAGGACCGATACAGCCTGACCTGCCAGGAAATTGGCGAGGCTGCGCTGGAATCCGCCGAAAAAATCCTTGCGTCCTATTCTTTCGAAGACCAGCGCTCCGAGCTTCCCCGTGCGCCCCATCAAGGGCACGGCGATCAGGGATCTCTCTTCATCCGTGCCTGAGGCTTTTCCATATATTTCCTCTTCAGGCGAATAGAGGGCGTGTCCCCTTTCCAGAGCCTGTGCTATCTCATGACCTGCAAATGAGCTCAGTTTTACGGCCTCCGCCCTGTCTGCGACTTCGGTAATCCCCTCGAAAGTCCCCTCCACCTCGTCAAGGATAATAATTGCCGCCCTATCGCAGTCCAGGAGCTCCCTTCCACCCCTGGCCAGGATGCGAAGGACCTGTTTCGGATTTTCCGAAGCCGTGAGATCTCCCTCTATCTCTGTCAAGATCTCCAAAGAGCGGCGATAGCCTTGCGATTGCCCTTTCTCTTTCAGCCCGATGGCAAGACCGAGGAATGCGGCCGCCAATGGGTTCAAGGAGGACATCTCGGCCTTAGTCAAACGCTTTTCGGCAGGCAGGTAGAAACCGAGGAGGAGGAATGAGCCACGGGCGCGCGCCGGCATGAGCAAGAGCACCAGCCGGTCGGCCTTGGCCTCCTCGAAGGCCGGCAGCTCCTTCATTATGGGGTTTTCGGGCTTCACCACCGCTATGCGCTGAAGATTCATCGCCATCCTGTCCAATCCCGGCGTTTCTGAGAAAACGGTCTCCCCCCCATATACGTCGGCCGCATACCACAAGAATTTTCTGTCAGGCCCCGATTCATCGCCGAAGTATGCTAAAGCCATCGATGCCGAAAGATCGATTGCCACCAGGCGCAAGGCTGATGACAGGAAATCATCAAGGGTGAGAGCACTTTCTTGAAGCTGAAAGAGGTTTTCAACCAGAACCGGGAAATCCCATGTTTCGGCCATAGGCATTACGCGATATCCCTCTTCTTCTTGGGCGAAAAGAGCGCCCAGCCGATCGGCCAACCGGACCAGCAATTCCATATCTTTTGGTTCCATTGCAGTGTAAGCCTTGCCGAACAGGGTCAAAAGACCAACTAACTTATCGTCATGAAATATTGGCGTTAAAAGGAAAGACTTCACCTGATTGGCATGAAAATATGGCTTGACGCCGGGGAAATATTCCGCGATGCGCCCGGCGTCGAGGCTCACCTCCTTTTCTTCGGAATGCCGCATTGCCTGCAAAAGATCGATCAGCTGATTCTCGAAAAGGTGATCGATTATCTCGGGCATGCCGCCCCAACCTCTCGATGCAATCAAGGTTGCCTGCTGCTGACCCAGTGCTCCCCTCACCCGGTGCACGGTTCCACCATCCATATTGAGCAGCTTTATCAACAAGTCGAGGCTCAGTGAGGCTGCGCGGGCGTAATCGGTTTTTCCCAGGAGGTAATTCGAGAGGATGCCCAACTCCACTCGGGAAGGTTCACCGTCGCCTTCGGGCTGTGCCGACCTTTCCTCGAAAGAAAACAGCTCGACCATCCTTTCGAGAATCGAACCTATTGCCGCGACCTTATATCCCTGCTGGTCGGGAAGCTGGGATTCCCTGCCCACGACAATAAGGAGGGCGGCCCGGAGGTGGGCATGGCTTCGTATCGGAAACAATATGATTATGTCCGAGCTTTTCTCTCCCAGCTGCTCGATGCCTAGCTCGGAAAGTCTCTCTTTATCGAGGACCACGTAACGCCTTGCCGGCTGGCGCGTCACCCAATCGAGGGGCAACATACTATCCTTAATTGGCTCCTTGTCTTCCTCCGCCATATTCCAGGCAAGTTTGGGTTCCAGGAAGGATGACATGTCGCGACGAACAAAAAGGATGGCTCTCTTCCCGCCTATTGCCTCCGCTATGCTTCCCAGTACTTCATCAAGGGAAAATCCTTCCGAATAACGCCGTAGGACATCCCGATATAGATCGACTGCATCCTTCAGGTCCATCTTCAACCGTCCCCTTCTCTCATCAACGTTTTGTCAGCCTGAAGACAAATAGGGTCGCCCCAAAGGCAGAAGCAGTTTTCCCTCAAGAATAGGATTCTCTAATAAATATTTCGCTTGAGCACAGTGATTCCTTCTTAGCAGATACGAAGCCTGACCCCGATCGCAAGACGGCCTTTTTGAGTTCTTTACTTTCCACCTCCGCCAAAGCCCCTAAGCCTTTGAACCATTCTATTATTTGTAGCCGACTTCTTCAACCAGCGGTTTGCCCCATGTATCTGGAATTTGAATGCGGGTACCAAGAGAGTAATCCTATAAGTTTCAATTTGAACATGCCGCATCTAAACCAACGCATGATTTCTAGCCACAAATTGGAATTTCTTATCTTGGCCCATATTGATTCATAGTCAAAGGCGCGGCTTCTGATTCACGCGGGGAATCTTTCAGCCGGTACTGGGACGATGCGAAAGGATTTGGGATATGATATATTTTTGCGGCGATCCTCGATCACACCGGGGGAAAAATGCAGCGGTGGGCATGATACCGGGGAGGTTGAATATGGCCTGGATGACTTCGAAAGAACGCATCGAAACGGCGATCAGCATGGGAAAGCCGGACAGGGTTCCGGTCATTCCCAGCATCGATTTTTTCTCCAGCCGATATGGCGGGATAACGCAGCGCGAAATGTTCTTCGATATCCACAAGGCGGACATGGCACTGGAGAAGACCATGGAGGATCTCGGACCTTTTGACGGGCAGAATCTGTCCTATGCGGGGTCGGGCAGGATACTTCAAGTGATATATCCGACCCCTCCAAAAATACCGGGAGTCGGTGGGGTGCCCGACGACGCCCAATACCAATTTGTCGAAAAAAATATCATGGGTCCGGAGGAATACCGCCGCATCAAGGAGCGAGGGCCGTTACGCTGGATCCTCAATATGATGAAGACCGGCACGCCTGAACTAGGGAAGCCGATGGGGTTGCTGAAGGCACTGGCCAAAATGGACGTGGACATGTTGAAGATACGGCTTTCGATAAACGCCTGGAAGAAAAAGGATTTTGAATCGTTGGTTGGCGTTAATATCGTATTCACGCCCATGGAATATATTTCACTTTTCTTGCGCTCATTCAATGACTTTATCCTCGATCTCTTTCGCCACGGTGATGACGTCAAAGCCGCGAGCCGTGCCCTCATGAAGCCGCTGATAAGCCAGGGAGTTATCACGGTTGCCGCGACCGGCGTGAAGAGGGTCTTCATGGGCGGGACTCGCACCAGCGCCTCCTCCATTAGCCCCAAACAATTCGAAGAGTTCGCGCTGCCGGAGTGGCAGGAGATGTCTGAATTTTTCGTCCGTAAGGGTATTACTCCCATTCTCCATTTCGACAGCGATTGGACGGCGTTCTTCCCCTACCTGAAGAGTCTGCCTCGGGGCAAATGCGTCCTCAACCTTGATGGTGCTTCCGATATATTCAAGGCGAAAGAAATACTGGGCGATCACATGTGCATAATGGGCGATGTGCCTCCAACCCTTCTGAAGCTGGGAGAACCCGAGGAAGTCGAGGAATACTGCCGCCGTCTCATGCGGGAAATCGGGAGTGATGGCGGTTTTATCTTAAGTTCCGGCTGCACCATTCCCATAGATGCAAAGCCCGAGAATGTGGAAGCAATGTTACGATCGGCTCAAAGATTCGGGGCATATCCTATCAAAGCTTAACGCAGATCTCTTCCTGAAGGCGCAGCTAAGGGCTCTCGCAATCCTGCCGGCATTAAGCGTATTTATTTCGCCTTTGCCTCGCCTTGCTTTATTACGGCGACGAGCTTTCCTCTTTCAGGCCCTTCATCAAGGCATCGAGTTCCATCGCGCTCTTCAACTCGTTTACGATCCATTGCGCCTCTTCCCTGACCCCGGGGTCCGAGTCATCCAGCCTCTTGCTCAGCGGTTCGAGGCTCGGCTCGCCCAGCTCGAGCACCTTCGTCCATTGCTTCTGGGCTATGAAGTACAGTGCCTTCTGGCGATCATCCACCGCTTTCCAGGCCAGCTTGTTCAATATGCCGGCCGCTTTGACCCGCACGTCGGCATCGATGTCCTCAAGCGCCTGCTCGAGCGGGAGAACGGCCTTGGCGCCGCCTGTCTTCCCCAACGCCCAGATGGCCTTTCTCCTGACCTCCGCATCCGTATCCGAAAGAGCCAGGGTCAAGGGTTCCAGGGCCCGGTCATCACCGAGGAGGCCTAGGACCGCGGCCGATTGCCGCCGTGTCTCCGGATCCCCTTCCCTCAAGGCGAAAACCAGAGGTTTGATGGCCGGACTTCCAATTTTTACCACGCGATCCCATTGCTTCTCGGAGATCAGGCGCCGTGCCTTCTCGGCTTCGTCTCCGACCTCCCAGCCAAGCTTGTTCAGAACATCCGAGGCCAGCTGGCGCACGTCCTCGTCGAGATCGTCGAGAGCGAGCAACAGCGGTTCCACGGCGGACTCCCCTATTTCTCCCAGGATCCATGCCGCCCTCCTGCGCACGCTCGAATCGGCATCGTGCAGGGCCTCGATAAGCGGCTCTACCGCGGCCTCACCCAGCTCGATAAGCTCGTTCCATTGCCGAGCGGCTATCAGGCGGCCTGCTTTCTCGGCCTCATCTATTGCCGCTTCGGCAGCCGGCTCGGCCGGTTGCGGTTCGACCTCTTCTACGAATTCCTCTGCCGCCTCCCCAGCAGCCTCAGCCGGCTCTTCAACCGCTCCGGATGGGAACACTTCGATCGGAACCTTCAGCGGTTCGATCTCAGGTTCCACTTCAGCCTCCATCCCAGTTGCGGCCGCTTCGAATTCCGGCGCCTCGGCTCCCGCCTCTTCGAGGGCTTCCTCCTCGGCCGCCTCCAGCAGCTCCTCAACAATCTCCGGTGAGACAACCTCTATGAGTTCTTCTTCGATATCAACGGCCTCCACGCCCTCCGGGGCTTCGTATTCAGGAGTCCCCGCCGCCTGCGCCTGCCCTGTAAAGACCTCCTCCTGCACGGCCTCGGCCCTTTCCTCCGCGGCCGCGGGAATCTCCGCTTTGCCTTCCCGGTAGGTTATCTCGATGAATTCCTCCTCGACCACTAGTTCCGGTTCTCCTTCAAAAATCTCTTCCTCGACCGGCTGGGTAAATTCATCGGTTGACGCCGCCTGAACAGGGGTCCAACCTAGATTATCCAGGACTTCGGAGGCCGCCCAACCGACGCCTTCGTCGGAGTCTTCGACAGCCGCCATCAGCGCCTCGACCGCCCTTTCATCGCCTATCTTTCCCAGCGACCAGATCGCTCTTTCCCTGACACTGGGGCTTCTATCCTCCAGCGCCACGATCAGGGGATCGACCCCACGAAGGTCGCCAATCTCTCCCAGCGCCCATGCGGCTTTCACCCGCATCTCCTCATCCCCACCCTCGAGGGCTTCGATGAGCGATTCGACGGCAACGTCTCCCATTCCGGCAACGCGGTCCCATTCCCTATCCGCCACCAGTTTCTGTATTTCCTCCGCCTCTTCGGACGGTTTCCAACCCAGCTTTTCCAAAACAAGTAATGCAACCCGCCGGACGTCCTCATCGCGATCGTCGAGGGCTGTTACCAGCGACTCGATAGCCGCCTCATCCGTTATCTCTCCCAGTGCCCAAGCCGCCTTGCGCCGCATTTCGGCATCTGGATCGCTAAGGGATTGGGTGAGAGCTTGAGTGGACCGGCGATCACCTATCACCCCTAATGCCCAGGCCGCACCGCGGCGCACCGAGGTATCGCGGTCTTTCAGGGCCTCGATCAGTGCCTCGATCGCCTTGGGGTTCCTGATTACTCCGAGTGCCCACGCCGCCCCACGCCGCATATCAGGGTTCTCATCATTCAGCGTTGTCAGGAGTCTGTCCATGGCCAGTTCTCCCATGGCAGCCACCTGTTCCCATTTGGCTTCGGAGATCAATACCTTGAGCTCGTCCGCTTCCTCGGGAGCCTCCCATCCTAGCTTTGCAAGAACATCCGCGGCTCGCATTCGTACAGCCTGGTTTTCGTCACGCAAGGTCTCCTGCAGTGATTCTACGGCCGGTGTACCAATTTTTTCCAGCGATTCGGCGACCCTGGTCCGCACGCTCTCGTCCTCGTCATCCAGCGACTTTATCAAAGGGCTTATCGCCCTAATATCCTTAATCTCTCCCAGTACCCGCGCCGACTCCATGCGCAATTCAGGATCCGCCGCTTGAAGGGTCTCGATTAAGGGATCGACCGAGGCATAGCCGATTTTTTTCAATGCTCCTGCAGACTTCATGCGCACGTCCCGGTTGACGTCCTTTAAAGCCTCGATCAGTGGATATATAGAGCGGCCGCTGCCGATAACGCCCAGAGCCCAGGCTGCCTGACTGCAAACCTCGGCATCCTCGTCTCGTAGGGCTCTTATCAGGGGGTCGACCGCCTCATCACCCAGCTCGGTAACCTGGTCCCATTGCTTCTCACGGATCAGATATACCGCCTTGTCCTCCCGTTCATCCGCCTTCCAGCCCAGTTTATCCAGCACTTCTGAAGCGGCCTGGGCCGGCTCCTCAACCGCTCCCTCAAAGGAAGGTTCGAGGGGTTCGAGGACGGCTTCGATTATCTCTTCGGCCGCCAGGGCGGGCTCCTCCTCGAAGAAATCCTGCCCGCCCATTACCCGCTCTTCCTCGACACCGATTTTCTCAAGAATCTCCGCCACCATCGGCCGCAATTCATCTTGTCCCAGGGCTTCGTTCAACTTGGGAACCGCCGCGCTTCCAATTTCTCCCAGAGCCCAGGCCGCTCCCCTTCGGACCTCCTCATCCTGGTCCTTCAAGCTCTCGATGAGGAGTTGCACGGCCTCCGGGTCCCCGATTACCCCCAATGCCCACGCCGCTCCCTTGCGGACATCGGTATCGCCCCGACCGAGCGCCACGAGCAGGGGTTCTACCGCCATTTCGCCCAGCCGCCCCAATGCCCAGGCCGCCACCCGGCGCACATCCTCGTCCGTATCTTTCAAAGATTTGATGAGCGGCTGGATAGCCTTCTGGCTGCCCAGCTCACCCAGCGTGAGTGCGGAATTCCTCCTTACGAACCAATCGCTGTTCTCCAGCGCTTGAACTAGTGGCTCGATAGTCGTTTCGTCGCCGACTTCTTTGAATATCAGGGCCGCTTCCCTGCGTATATCCTCATCCTGGTCTTCCAGCGCGGCAACGAGCAGATCGATGGCCTCCGGTCCCTTCTGCTTGAGGGCCAGGGCGACTTGTCTCCTTACTTCCCAGCTCTCTTCCTTCAAGGCCTTTAATAGAGGTCCCAATGAATCGCCCGCCAACTTGACCGCTTCCGCCCACTGCCTGTTGGCTATATAGAATTGAAGCTTATCGGTCTCCTTATCGGGCTGCCATCCCAGCTGCCCCAGGACTTCAGCGGCCAGCCTGCGCAATTCTTCGTCGTCCTCTCGCAAATAAAGCTGCAACGTTGAAACGGCTTTGCGCCCACCGGTTTTGGAAAGCGCCGTCGCCGCTTCCCGGCGAACGGCAGAGTCCTCGTCCCTCATCGCTGCCAGTAATGGATCGATCGCTGTTTCGTCCTTAATAATGCCGAGGGCCGCCGCCGCATCCCTCCGGGTATCCCGATCCTCACTTGCCAATGCCCTGGTGAGCGAATTTGTCGCGGCGCCATCGATCTTTTCCAGCGCCCAGGTTGCTCCCCATCGTACGTTTTCATCCTCGTCACCCAGCGCCTGCACCAAAGGCCTTATCGCCCTTATATCGCCTATAGATCCAAGCACAACCGCTACCTTGGCCTTGGCTTCCCCTTTTTCCATTTTCAAGGCCTGGATCAGGGATTCCACCACAGGTTTGCCGATTTTTTCCAATGACCAGGCTGCCTTCCACCTGACGTCACTGTCCTCGTCGTTTAACACCTGAATAAGGGGCCTGGCGGCCGGCTTGCCGATCTCACCAAGCGACCAGGCAGCAGCCCAGCGCACATCCTCATCCTCGTCATGCAGCGCCTCTATCAGGGGGGCTACCGCCCTGGCCCGCTTTATCTTCCCCAAGGCAAGAGCACCATTGATGCGGAAATTAACGTTCTCATTCTTGAGAGATTTTATGAGCCCGTTAACGTCCCTCTTCGCCTCCATCTTTTCTATATTTGGTTTAAGCAAATTGGACTTGGGAAGTTTCAAGACCTATCACCTCAACTCTCTGCGCTTTCCCATAGACCTCGTCAGAAAAGTTAATCCCTCTCGTTGCCCGCCGCCTCTTGATAATTCCGTGGCGGCCTGTTGTCGTAGTCTATATATTACAGGCATAGCCTGCGATTGCCCTCTTCTTTGATTAGTCTTTATCTACATAATTGACTATGAAGGCGAAATCCAAGAGAGCTGCCCCAAACGCGTTCGACACTTGACCTGCAAATTGTCCAGCATGCCTACATTAACATCTATTATACATATAGGGTTGTCAATCCTTCATGAACACCTGTTCCTTTTTTTGATTCGACCTTGCCGCCTTTATTACCATGCTCTGATTCCACAGCCGATCGATTGCCCGCCATTGCATCCAGAGCTTCTCGATATATAAAGATATCGCGGCGCTATCGGGGCATGAGCTGCCAATAAATATTCCGGGCCCAGCTTGAAGGATGAGCGACCTGGAAAGGAGAATAATAAAAAGGGATTTGTCTGCCTGTAGGGGCGCAAAATTACTAAACCTGCTATAGTAGCGGGAAAACCAGGGAGACTTTATACTTGGGGCAAAGTGTTAACGTGCCTGTCTAGGCTCAAGAATCTTCTTGAAGGAGGAGATGGTAATGGTGATTAGCCCAATGGACATCCATCTTAAGGAGTTCGGTACCGTAAGTACGGACGGCTATAACAAGGAGGAAGTCGACTCCTTCCTGGGCTCGGTTGCCGATGATCTGGAAAGGCTTGCCAATCGTAATAAAGAACTAGAGGACATGGTTACCGGTATGGAGCAGAAGGTAACCCAGTTCGACGAGATGCAACAGACGCTGCAGAATGCTTTGATGAACGCCCAGAGGAGTGCGGGAAACATCCTTCAGGAAGCCCGGAGCCAGGCGGCTGCAATTATAAAAAAGGCACAGGATCGCAGCGATCGCGTTCTTGACGAGTTGAAGAAGGAGCAGGCGAAGCTGGTCGAATCGTTCTCATCTTCACGCGAGCAGATCGAGGAACAGATACCTCTTATGCGCGATCTTCTCAACAAGAGCCAGAGTCTCCTCGGGGAGTTTGAGGAAAAAGCCAAAAAGGCTGCCCTGACTCCTTCCGCATCCCCGACCTCCAACCCGGCCCCGCCAAGAATCGAAACGGCACCGCCCGCGCCGCCTTCAAGTGCGGCCCCGGATGTCAGTGAGGAAACCGAAGTCGTGAAGGCGGAGTCGCATTTCGAATCGGAAGACGAGAAGTACGTCTGGGAGTAATACTTAGGATCTTATCCCGGGCTGAGCTTCGAATCGAGCATATAGCTAACGCTTGTGAAGTCGCTGTACCCACTTTTGCATTGTCACCGGTGACTCAGCCGGATGTCTTGTTTTCAGGATTTCTTCAACTGGGCATTCTGGCCCGCCCTGGTGAAGCGAATAACCGCCTTGTCGAAAAGGCCGCGGCTGGCCCGGTGCATAAAATCGGCTATATGCGCTTCCGGACAGACGGGGACTACCATCCGGTTTTTCTCGATCGCCTTGACCACCGCTTTGGCAACCGTTGCCGCCGTACTCCTCCTGCGATTCAGGACCTTCTCCACCTTCTCGACCAACGACTCTGTCGTCTCCCCCTCCGGCAAAGACTTGTGCCGGCCGCCGGCGTATATTCCCGTCATAACGAAACCGGGGCAGATGACGCTGACCCCGATGTCGTATAAATCGGCTTCGGCCCTCAAGGTCTCACTGAAGCCGACCACTCCGAATTTTGTGGTCGAATAAGCGACTGACCCTCCGGCCGGAATGAGGCCGGCCGCGGAAGCGATATTGACTATATGCCCTCCTCCGCCCTGTTCGACCATTCGGGGATAGAAGAAATGGCAGCCGTAAATCACTCCCATCAGGTTTATCCCGATGATCCAATTCCAATCATCCAGGCTGATGTCCTTGAGATAGCCGGCCATTCCAACCCCCGCATTGTTGCAGAGGATATCCACTCGGCCCATTTCGAAATAAACGTTTTCACAGAAATCGCCCACCTGCCCGGGCATGGAAACATCTACCAACTGCGTGTATACCCGGCAGCCGAGGCCTTCGAGCTCGGAAGCCAGCCGGTGCAGCCCCTCCTCGTTTATATCCGCCGCGGCTATCTGCGAACCGCGCCGGCCGAAGGCCAGGGCGATTTCCCTGCCGATGCCGCTGGCAGCCCCCGTCACCACGACTGTCTTATCCTTGAAATCCATAATGCTCCTGCCCTTTTTTGCGCTCATTTCCCTCATGCCTCCCTGTCCCTGTTCAAGCGCTCGTCGATAGGATCTTGTGCATGCCTTATCTGGCTTTCACCCCTTCGGATAAAGAAAATAGTCGCCATGCCGATTGCCACCAGGTTGCCGTCCTCATCACGCACCTCGGCCTGCCCGACGCCGGTGTACCTTCCCTTATGAACCGCTTTGCCCTCGCCGTACAACATACCTTCCGAAACATTCGAGATGTAATTGATGCACTGATCGACGGTAACCGCGGCTTCATCCCTTCCCATCAGAGAACCTACCGCAATGGTACATGACGAATCGAGCAGTGCTGCCACTACGCCCCCATGTAAAATTCCGTACAGGTTCCTGAGATCGTCTTTAACCGGCAATCGCAATCTGGATCGGCCGCCACCCGCCTCGAGGACCTCCATACCCAGGTAACGGTAAAAAGGAGAGTTGTTTAAGAGGGCGATAATCTGCTCCGCGATTTCTTCCCGATCGGCTTCATCGGCCATCGTATCCTCCTTAAAAATATCCGGCTGAAAGAAGTGGGGAAATTGTACCATATCCTTGCGGTAAGCTTGGCTCGATGCAGTTTCTCAAAAATCTCGGGGGTCCCCCGAAGCTATACGATCCATTTCCTAGGCCTGATATTTCAAAGGACGGGGTTTCGCGTCTATAGCATGTCCTTGAGTGATCCCACCTCGATCATATCCAGATTCTCGAAGTCGGGCGAATATTTGCCCGATTCGATGCCCCTTATTACCTCGGTAATCTGGTCGTTTACCGGAGTCGGCACACCCGCTTCGGCCGATTTGCGCGACAGGTAACCGTTTAGCGTCTCCACCTCGCAGGGCATTCCCTTCCTGATGTCCTGAAGCATGCTGGCTATGAGATCCCGGTGCTTTCCATAGATAAGTCGCATCGCATTAACCGCATTTTCCTCGCTCTCCTTTACGATGTCCATGAGCATATTCGGGTCCAGGCCCTGCACAGGCTCCATCTTGATTCCCAGTGCTCTGGCCGTCTTCAGCGTCTCGACGACGATAGCGGTCGCGATCACAACGGCCTTGGGATCATCGAGGATCATGCCGTAGGTGCAGCCCAGGGCCGCCCCCGGACCGCTCATGGAAACATTTATCATAAGCTTCGTCCAGCGCACACCGATGAGATTTGTGGTGATATGAGCTTCTCCAGCTTTATCCAATACCGTTTTGATCGATTGCAGCCTTGACGTCAGCGAGCCGTCCAACTCGCCTATATCATAAGTCATGGCCTCGCTTTCGCTGGTTAATTCGGAAACGCCCGGCCCGAGGAAGGTTGCGCCCCATGCGATCGCCCCGCCGAGGGTCCTTTCCTTACCGATCGCGGCGGATACTTTCTCCTCGGGCACTCCGTTCTGCAGTGTGATCAACACGCTCCCATCATTCAAGTGGGGGAGGATCTCAGCGAGGGCTTTTTCGTCGTTGGTCGTTTTCACAAGGTAAATAACAAGGTCGTACGGGCCTTGCATGTCATCGGGCAGAATGGCCCTTACCGGCACGGTCAAGTCCATGTGCCCGGTAATGCGTGCCCCTGATTCATTCAGTGCCTTCACATGCTGCTGATTGACATCGACGAGGACAATATCCTCTCCGCCTTTTGCCAACAAAGCCCCCAGGATCGTCCCCATGGATCCCGCACCAACCAATGCGATTCTCATTGCTGATCCTCCTCATGCCGTTTATCGAGCATTAGTCGCAAGCTCCCTTGCTTCCTTACGCCTGCACCTTTTCCTATGACGATGCTTGCGCCTGCCGATATTCATCTTGCCATAATTATTATCTCGAGCCATTCACTTTATTATCGCCGGCGGGCGACCTGCCTCACCAGCCACGCGGCTTTTTGGGCGGAAGCGACTATAAAAAAGGGGCTTTTACGCATTGTTCAAGCCCCTTCTGGTATCGCTCGATAGATATAGGGAAATTAGAGGTCGGCTGGAAGAGGCTAGGTTGATAGAACTTAATCCTTGCATTGAGTGCGGAATTCCTGAATATATCGCCAAGGAGCATTTCTGGCTCGACAACGGGGATATCGTGCAGAGCCGCGAAGGCTGGGCTCGCATGGTTTTCATTGAAAGCGAGAATATCGATCCGCTGCTTCATGGCATAGAGGAGATAATCGGGACGCCCATCGAACACCTGGTTATCACCGCCCAGAGACGAGCAGTCCACATGTACCTCTCAAAATTCATTCCGGACGCCGTAAAAGAGCTGGTGCGGATGAAGAGGATCGAACAGAGACCGCTTGCCGAAGCAACAGGCGATATGGCAAGGATGATGGGCTTCGGAAATTACCAATACGTCGATAGCCGCTACGAGATGGATGAGGGAGATTACTACACCGTCAGCATCCAGGAGCCTTTTTCCCTGCCTCTGGCCGTCGCCTCCCTTGCCGCTGACCTTGAAGCGCTTACGGGCCGCGACCAGGGGGTCAAATATCAAAAAGTCGCTCCCGACACTTATTACGCCACCTCCTTCCCCTCCGAGCACCCCGAGGAATTGAAGGAGAGGATGTGGCTGCAGAGGTACTACCATCACGCCGGCGACTTTGAATTCGAGAAATGCCAGACATGTGGAGCCCCAAAGAGCCTTGCGCAATACGTGTGGCATCTGAAGAGAGGGGTGATCCAGAACAGGGACAATAAAAGGCGCATGGTCTTGATAGGCTGGCAGAATCTGGATCCAATTCTGACCGAACTGGAACGCGAATTGGGCGAAGGCATTCCGGACGCCATCGTCGAGGCGCAGAGGAGATTCGTGCGGCGGGGATTCTACTCTTCCATACCGGAATCGGAGTTCCGCCAGGATCTGGCATTGAGAGGCTTGGGAAACCTGAAGGAATTCAAGCTGCGTAAGCAAGGGCTTGAAATGACAATCAACAACACCGTCCTTCCGGCAATTATCGTCGGCCTGGTCCAGGGCTCATATGAAAAGTCCCTAGACATTGCAAGTCATGTCGAATGGCAGTGCTCGGATGAAGGCCGTCTCGAACTCGAAGTTACCGCATTGCCTTAGACCTCTCCGCTTGTCATCCCTTCGTGTAAATATATATTTGGCCGCAAATCACACTATGCAACGTCCAAACAGCCGGTGGATTGCTCCGCCAGGAAAGGCCAGGCGTGGGAAATCGCCAGGCGTTCGAGGTAAATAATGAAGAGGGCAAAGAATTGGAGAGTAAGGAAGACAGACTGACACCGATATCCCGGCTCGACTTCTGCGCCTTCGACGTCGAGACCACCGGTCTTTCCTTTTTCTCAAGAATCCTGGAAATAGGAGCGGTACGATTTCGTCATGACGGGCCGCCAGATTTCTTCGATACATTAATAAAGACGGAAACACCGATACACCCGGGTGCCGCGGCGATCCACGGCATAAACGAAAGCATGCTGGCCTCTGCTCCTGCCCCCGAAGAGGCCTTTCCTTCATTCCTGGAGTTCTCACGCGGTTGCATCCTAATCGCCCACAATGCCCACTTCGATGTGTCCGCGCTATCACGAGAGCTCGCCATCCTCGGCCTGCGAGCTCCCGACCATGTTGTGATAGACAGCCTCGCCCTGGCGCGTAAGTCATTCGAAATAGAGAATTACAGGTTGGCCACGCTGGTCGAGCACTTGGCGATACCGCTCGAGCGCCTGCACCGAGCCCTTCCGGATGCTTTTGCGGTTTATAGGATATTGGAGGAAATTATTGCCCGTAATGAAGAGCTCTCCTCGGGAAACCTTGCCGAGCTCATCAGGGTTTGCGGGGGGACCTTGAATATTAAGAGCCCCGCCGAGGGACAAGCGAAGGCCTCTTTGAATTCGGTGCAAGCGGCTTTGCTTCCCGCACTCGATTGTGATTCGGTCCTCAGCATAAGTTATAACGGGGGTAGTAAGGGCGCCGCTTTGCGGCCGGTGCGGCCTCTTCGGATAATTCGAAGACATGGGGTAAAATATTTGGATGCTTATTGTCTGATTGATGAACGGCGGAAATATTTTCGGCTGGATCTGATAGCCGATATATCTTGAGACTCAATAACCGCCTTCTGCGAATATCGTATAACTCGAGACCACAGTCGAATTTTATTGGAGGAAAGATGCCTTTGCCGCACGCCTTCTCTTTCAGGTTCTTGGCGGCTTTGATCATAATCGTGACAATGCCGTTTGCCGCAGGATGTTCGGCCACGGTCAATAATTCCGGCGATACAGAGGTGGCCCAGGAAAGGGCATCAACGGGCACCCCGGCGGAGCTGGAGCAGCACGTGCAGCAAGTACGAGAAGATTCAGAAAGGCTGGCCTCGATGGTCCACGAGGGAATCAACCGGCAAAGGAGAGCCAATAGCCTGAGTTCATTACAGTGGGACTCTGATCTTGCGGTTATCGCTCTTTCTCACAGCAAGGATATGGCAGAAAGAAATTACTTCGACCATACAAGCCCTGATGGGAAAGACTTCCAGGCGCGCTATAAACAGTACGGCTACCACAAGCAGACAAGGATCGGAGATATGGTTTACGTGGGCGGTGAAAACCTCTTTCTAAACAATGTCGTGGAATCGACTACCTTCGACAAGAACACCGGGGTCGTTTACGAATACAAGTTCAACAATCTGGATGGCCTGGCGCAATCTACCGTAGATGGCTGGATGCAGAGCGAGGGCCATAGGGAGAACATACTGACTCCTTTTACCCGAGAAGGGATAGGCGTTTTCGTTACGGACGATGGCAAGGTCTACATAACGGAGAACTTCTCCTGAATGCACGGCCTTGAGAAGCTCATGATGTAGTGATGAAAAGGAGTTGAGCTTGGGGCGAAAGGGGGCGGACGAAGCACTTCTGGGGCGGGATTTTATCCTCATCTGCTCGAGCAATTTCCTGGCCTTTTTTTCCATCTACATGATTATCCCCGTGCTTCCCGTATTTCTGGAAAATAAGGGTTACAGCAACTTTCTCATCGGCGCCCTGATGTCCATGATGACTGTGGCTGCACTGTTCCGGCCATTTTTCGGCAGGATCAGTGACAAGAGCGGGAGGCGGCGGCTTATTATCTCGGGAATTTTCCTCCTGGGCATCTCCAATTTCATGTACGCGGCTTTTGGAGGCACACTGCCACTCTTTATAGTCCGTTTGGTCAACGGCTTCGGCCTGGCCGCATTTCACACGGCTGCCTATGCCATGATAAGCGACCTGGCGCCTCCTTCCCGCCGCCTGCAAGGCATAGCGCTTTTTTATATTTCGGTCGACGCCACCATCGCGACCGCTCCCATCGCGGCCGAATTCATGCGAGTTTCGTGGGGTTATACCTCGGTCTACGTCCTGGCAGGCGCCTTGGCCTTAGCCGCCTTCCTGGCCTCCCTTTTTGTCAGGGAGAATCCCATAAGCGAACCGGCCCTCAAGACGGCGGCGGCTCGGCGAGTGAAAATAACGCCGCTGCAATTAGCCATTTATGTCATGACTATCTGTTACACACTTACCCTGGGTTCTCTGACCACTTTTATCATTCTGTCCGCCTCGAGCAACGGCATACAACAGGGAGAACTCTTCTTTACTGTTTTTGCCGGTACACTGATCATCTTTCGCCTTGGCGTGGGCAAGCGGGCCGACGCGCTTCCCAGAAGGCCGCTCATCTTGACCTCCGGCGTCATCGCAATTGCAGGCCTGGCCATGATCGCCTACGCCGGCCATCTCTCCTTCCTTATTCTGGGAAGTTTTATTTACGCCCTCGGTCTTGCCTACTTGCCGACATCGCTTTCCGCCCTCCTCCTCGACCACACAGCACTCCCGGATTGGGGTGGGGTTCTGGGCATCTTTCTGGCCGTTTTCGACCTGGGAATGGGACTGGGGGGAGTTGCCATGGGGCCGCTGGCCGATGCCTGGGGGTATGCGAGCATGTATATGATCGGGGCAATGATCGCCTTGCTCGGGATGCTCTTCTTTGCTTTGAATACGGGAAATTCAAGAACAACCCACTTTTCCGCCGACGGGGAATTGGATGGGCGTTGAATGGAGACTGGAACAGACGCTAAACTGATATAGGCAAAGAGGTATTTGCGGCGGCGGGATTGCCGCCAACCGAAGAAGGAGCAAGCATGAAGGCTGTCGAGGGCGAAGTCGAAATAAACGGCATCACTATTTACTACCGCTCTTACGGTGATGGCGATCCTCTGCTTCTGATCCAGGGTTTGGGGGCGAATAGCGATTGGTGGGGGGATAGATTCCTGGAACCGCTGGCCGAGCATTTCCGGGTAGTAACGTTTGATAATCGCGGCGCCGGCAGATCCGGGAAGCCGCCAGGTCCTTACAGCATAGTCGAGATGGCATCTGATACAGCTGAGCTGATAAACCATCTGGGATGGGATTCGACAAATGTCGCTGCTTTATCAATGGGAGGCATGATAGCTCAAGAGCTGGCGCTGGATTACCCTGAAAAGGTGAGGAAACTGGTGTTGATGTGTACCACCTCCGGCGGAAGGGAACAGACGCTGGCCGACCCGGAAATCTACTCGATTCTCAATGCCCCACGGCAAGGCATAAGCGACGAACGGATAGCAAGGATAGGCCTGAATCTCCTCTTCCCTAGCGAATTCATCAATGAAAATCCCGACTTGATGGATCAATTGGTACACGACATGTGCATCGCGCCTACCCCGCCGGAGCCCTTCCAGGCGCAAGTGCAGGCCGTGTCCCGTTGGTCGGTGTATGACCGTATCAGCGAGCTGAAGAATCCCACGCTTATCTTCAGCGGCGAGAAAGATATTTTGATCCCGCCCGGGAATTCGCGCATATTGCATGACTTGATACCGGGGAGCCGGCTTATAGAAGTATCGGGAGCCGGGCATGGGCTTCCCTCCATGTGCCCCGAAAAGATCTCCTCGGAGATAATAGATTTTCTGTTATAGGGGACCGGCATTCTTGATGTGCCGTTTTTTTATGCCCCCACTGCCGACCTCGGCTTTTCAATGACGCAAGATGCGTAATGATATGCTGTCTCCCCAATCTATTAAGGGCTGTACGCCCTTATAGAGGCTCCCATTCGTTTTCTCACTGTCCAGCATAACTCGAAGCCTGCGGGCGTTGAGCACGCTGACCTGGTCCCATGACCCCCGTTCATGAAGCAGCCGCTCAAGATCCTCCCTGGCTATGCTCCCTTTGCTCGGAATCTTCGGCAGCTTCTCCCGGCTGATCCTTAACGTGCATGAACTGCCCCGCAAATTGTCCGCGCCATAGCAGACTGAGAAATCCATTATCTCCTGGCGTAATTCTTTCAGACGCTCCTCCGCTTCGCGCTTCTTAGCCGTCCATTCCTCGTACCTATCCGCCAATTCAATGCCATGCTCCGTACCTAATTCCCTTTCCGGATGCTGCACCGCCAGATAGATGTGTTTCCTTTTGGAGCAGTGCTCCTGCAACTCGCACCATTCGCATAATTGGCTTTCTCTCTCCGGAAAATCTTGCGCCGATTCGATCTCGCGAGCGAGCGCGAC
>Ga0209747_1000304_pt1 | contig 26625 bp, 26 predicted proteins | sample BarGraNGADG00311_FD_184498 | JGI IMG/M metagenome (GOLD analysis project Ga0209747, IMG submission 184498) | Arctic peat soil microbial communities from Barrow, Alaska - Barrow Graham LP Ref core NGADG0011-311 (SPAdes) (version 2) | ecosystem: Environmental > Terrestrial > Soil > Wetlands > Peat...
GCTAGTAGTCGAGCGCTAGTGCTTGGCGCGCGGGAAGGAAGCCCAACCCGGGTAGACGGCCTCGTCGCCCAGCTCCTCCTCGATACGGAGTAGCTGGTTGTACTTGGCCACGCGATCGGTGCGGCAGGGCGCGCCGGTCTTGATCTGGCCTGCGCCGGTGGCGACGGCGAGGTCGGCGATGGTGGCGTCCTCTGTCTCGCCCGAGCGGTGCGAGATCACCGCGGAGTAGCCGTTCTTCCGCGCCAGCTCGATGCAGTCGAGCGTCTCGGTCAGCGTTCCGATCTGGTTCAGCTTGATCAGAATCGAGTTGGCGACCTTACGCTCGATACCCAGCTTCAAGCGCTCAACGTTGGTGACGAAGAGATCGTCGCCGACCAGCTGGATCTTGTCGCCGAGCTTCTGGGTGATATCGCTCCAGCCCTCCCAGTCGTCTTCGGCGTGACCGTCCTCGATCGAGACGATCGGGAAGCGCTCGCATAGCGCGGCGTAGTAGTCGGTCATCTCGCTCGGGCTCAGGTTCTTACCCTCGCCGGCGAGCACGTAGCGACCGTCCTTGAAGACCTCGCTCGCCGCCGGGTCGAGGGCGATCGCAACCTTGTCAGCGTGACCGGCCTTCTCGGCCGCCTCGAGGATGGCCTCTATCGCCGCCTCGGTCGAAGGTAGATCGGGCGCGAAACCGCCCTCGTCGCCGACTCCGGTGGCCAGTCCGCGAGCAGAAATGACGCCCTTCAGCGTGTGGTAGACCTCGGCCGCGATGCGCAGCGCCTCGGCGAAGGTACTTGCGCCCACCGGCACAACCATGAATTCCTGCAGGTCGATCGAGTTCTGGGCGTGCGCGCCGCCGTTGATCACGTTCAACATCGGCACCGGCAGCGTGCTCGCGCTCGGCCCGCCGAGCCAGCGGAAGAGCGAGACGCCGGCCTCGTCCGCCGCGGCCTTGGCAATCGCCAGCGAGGCGCCGAGCACCGCGTTGGCGCCCAGGCGGCCCTTGTTCGGAGTCCCATCGAGCTCGATCAGCGTCTGATCGACTCCGCGCTGATCCTCCGGATCGGCGCCCTTGAGCGCCGCGGCGATTTCAGTGTTGACATTGGCGACCGCCTTGGTGACGGCCTTGCCCAGGTAGGCGTTCTTGTCGCCGTCGCGAAGCTCAACCGCCTCGTGCACGCCGGTGGAGGCACCGGAAGGAACGATGGCCCGGCCTTTGCCTCCGGACTCGAGCACGACGTCAACCTCGACCGTCGGGTTTCCGCGCGAGTCGAGGACCTGGCGGCCGTGCACTGAAGCGATCTTGCTGCTCATCTCGTTTTCTCCTTTGCTCGATCGAAGTAAGAGTCTTGTTCTGCGAGCGTTAGCTCGGAAAACGCCTTTCCATCGGCCTCGGCCAGCGAGGCGGCAAGCTCGACCCGCTCGCGGAAGCGACCGGCCGCCTGCCTGAGGGCCAGCTCGGCGTCAACGCGCGCGAGCCGGCTGACGTTCACACAGGCGAAGAGTACGTCACCGATCTCCTCGGCGACGCGGTTGTCGGGCTCGGCGCCGGGCGCGGGCTGGCCGGCGACCTCAACCGCCTCGACGACCTCGTCGAGCTCGGAGGCCAGGTCGGACAGGGCTTGGGAGAGCTTCGGGTAGTCGAAGCCAACCGCTGCGGCCCGCTCCTGCACCTTGCGGGCGCGCAGAAACGCCGGCAGCTCCGCACCGACGTCGTGGAATATCCCCTCGCGACCCTCCTCGCCGGCCTTGATCTTTTCCCAGTTCTCGAGCACGCGCCCGGGTGTCTCGGCCTCGACCTCAGCGAAGATATGGGGGTGCCGGCGCACGAGCTTCTCGTGGCAGCGCCGCGCCACCTGCTCGAGGCTGCCCCGACCCTCCTCCTCGAGCAGGAGCGAGAGGAAATAGACCTGGAAGAGCAGGTCGCCAAGCTCGTCCAGCTGCTTGTCCGCATCGCCCTGAAGAACCGCGTCGGCCACTTCGTAGGCCTCCTCGAGCGTGTGAGGAACGATCGTGGCTGCTGTTTGCTCGCGGTCCCAGGGACACTCGCGGCGCAGGCGCTCGGTTAGCCGCTGTAGATCGAGAAGCGCTTGTGAGAGATCGCTCAGGGTCGCCTCCGCGGCCGCCGAGACCCCTACGTGGTGGTCGTGCCGACGGTGGAGGAGCTGGTCGTCGTTGTCGGTTTGTAGTTCGCGGCGTAGCTCGTGTTATCCGCGGCGAACTTCTCCGCCTTTTTGACCCAGTTCGTGACTACCTCGTTCTGTTTGGGAGCGAGCAGGGTCTCGCGAATCTTGGCCGAGACGTCCTTGAGCGACTGAAGGTGCGCCTTAACGATCGGCCCGGTGGGGAGAATGATGTGCCAACCGAAGCTCGTCTTGACCGGCTTCGAGAAGGTACCGGTCTTGAGGTTGCCGAACAGCACGTCGGCGAAAGGCTTCACCAGGCTCTTTTGCTCCATGACTCCGAGCTTGCCACCGACTGCCTTCGTACCATCGATCGAGTACTTCTTGGCCAGCTTGGCGAAGTCCGCGCCGGCTTTCAGCTGCTGATAGATGCTGTCGGCCCGGGCCTTCGTCTTGACCAGGATGTGCGAGACAGAACGGCTCGTGCCGAGCTCGTAGGAGCTCTTGTGTGCGTTGTAATAGGTCTTGATCTCGCCCTCGGAGACCGTGACGCCCTTGATCAGAGAGGCGTAGGCGGCCTGGTCGATCAGGTTGTTTCGAATCCGTTCCCTGACCTGCGCCTCGGTCGCGTGCACTTTCTTGAGCTCGGCCTGGTACTTCTGCTGACTGCCGCCGAACTGCTTCGCGATCGCCTGGTTGAGGCTGCTGTTGACTTCGGCGGCGGTGACCTTGACGCCCATCTTCGTGGCCTGCTGGATTCTCGCGCTGGTCGTGACGAGATAGGCGACCGCCCTCTCCTTGAGAGCTTCATAGTCCTTGCTTCCGACCGCAGGAAATGCCGTCCCCTTGGCCTGGTACTCCGTCTTGGCCTGAGCCATCAAAGAGTCGAATGCAGCAACGGCTATGGGCTGGTCGCCGACGATCGCTATGGAGCCGGCGGGCACCGCTTTCTGCTTCGCGCTTCCGCAGGCAGCGAGCGAAGTCGCCACAACGAGCGCGAGAAAGAGAGAAGGGATGAGGCGCCGAGTTCTCATACAGATAAGCGCCTGCAAGACGTCACGCTCGGCGCGCGGCGAGTATAGCAACGAGCAACTCTCTGGCCGCGGAGAAAGTGGAGCCGCGCAGGGTCAGCTCGCGCTTCGAGGAGCTGTAGACGGCCGTCCCGACGCGGGCTTTCAACTCGCGCAGCTCACCCGAGCCCAGCACGAGCGGGCCGACACTCACGCGGCCGTCACGGTAGACGAGATAGTCGGCCTCGACCTGTGCCAGATCGAGCTTCACCTGTTGAATGGCGAAGAGGTTGCTAACGGGCTCCGGCAGCGGTCCGAAGCGATCCTCGCAAGATGCCTCCAGCTCGCGCAGCTCGTCGGAGTCCTCGACCAGCGCCAGGCGCCGGTGCAGATCGATCTTGAGCGCCTCGGAGGACACGTAACCGGCGGGAATGTAGGCGTCGATACGCGCGTCGACGCGAAGCGGACGCGGCGTAGCGTGGCGCCTGCCGGAGAGCTCGGCCACCGCCTGCTCGAGCATCTCCACATAGAGCTCGAAACCGACGGCGGCGACGTGGCCGGATTGCTCGTCGCCGAGCAGCTCGCCGGCGCCGCGCAACTCCAGGTCGCGCATGGCGATGGCGAGCCCGGCTCCCAGCTCGGTGTGGTCGGCCAGCGTGGCCAGACGCATGCGCGCCTCGTGCGAGAGCTCCTCGGCGCTCGGATAGAGAAGGTAAGCATGGGCGATGCGATCGGAGCGGCCGACGCGACCGCGGATCTGGTGGAGCTGGGCCAATCCGAGCGCGTCCGCCCGCTCGATCACGAGCGTGTTCGCCCGCGGAATGTCGAGCCCCGACTCGATGATGGTCGTGGCGACGAGCACATCGGCCTCGCCGTGCAGAAAGCTGAGCACCCGCTCCTCGAGCTGGCGCTCGCGCATCTTGCCGTGGGCAACCACCATGCTCAGGCCGGGACAGAGCTGACGCAGGTGCTCCGCCGTCTCTTCGATCGTCTCGACGCGGTTGTGCAGGTAGAAGGACTGGCCGCCGCGCGCGTGCTCGCGCTCGAGAGCGCTCTTGATGAGCTCTTCGTCATAGACCCCTACGTAAGTGCGGATCGGTTGACGCCCCTCCGGCGGCGTCTCGATCGTCGATATATCGCGCAAGCCGGCGAGCGACATGTGCAGGGTGCGCGGAATCGGGGTGGCGCTGAGCGTCAGCACGTCCACCTCCAGCCTGAGTGAGCGTAGAAGCTCCTTCTGAGCGACTCCGAAGCGCTGCTCCTCGTCGAGCACTACGAGGCCGAGGTCCTTGGCGACCACGTCGCGTGAGAGAACGCGGTGCGTTCCGACGAGAACGTCTACCTTGCCCTCTCGAAAATCGGCCAGGATGCGCTTCGTCTCGGCCGGCTTGCGGAAGCGCGAGACCATCTCCACCCGCACGGGAAAATCGCGATAACGCTCGCGGAAGGTATTCCAGTGCTGCTCGGCCAGCACCGTGGTCGGCGCCAGCACGAGTGCCTGGCGGCCGTTCAGCGTGACCGCGAAGGCGGCGCGAACGGCGATCTCGGTCTTGCCGAAGCCCACGTCGCCGCAGACCAGCCGATCCATCGGGCGTGGCGCCTCCAGGTCCTCCTTGACCGCCTCGATCGCCCGTTCCTGGTCGTCGGTCTCGCGGAAGGGGAAGCTCGCTTCCAGCTGCTCCAGCCAGGCCTGATCGAGGTCGTAGGCGACCCCCTCGACCTGCTGGCGCTGGGCATAGAGCGAGAGCAGCTCGCCCGCGAGCTCGTGTACGTTGACCCGCGCACGCGACTTGAGCAGCTGCCAGGCCTTGCCGCCGAGCTTGGAAAGGGCGGGCGCCTTACCGTCGGCGCCGATGTAACGCGAGACCTTGGCGATCTGCTCGTGCGGGACGTAGAGGCGATCGTCGCCCTTGAAGGCGAGCAGCAAGTAGTCACGCGTGACGCCGGCGACCTTCTTGGTCTCGAAGGCGATCAGCCGGCCGACGCCCTGGTCCTCGTGCACCACGTAGTCGCCCGGGCGCAGATCGGAGAAGGACTGCAGCGCACGCCCGATCCGCGGCGCGGCGCGCGACGGCCGTTTACGGAAAACCTGGCTCGCCGGAAGGAGAACGAGACCGAGCTCCCGCCAGACCAGCCCGCGCCGGGCGGGCGAGACCGCGAAACGCAAATCTCCTTCTCGTGCGAGCTCCTCTCCCTGCTCGAGAAGCGGCGCCGCGAGCGAGCGCAGGCGGCTGCCGGTGCGAAGCGCTTCGCCCCGATGCGGGAAGGCGACGACGACGCGCTGGCCGGAGCGCAGGAACGAGCCGAGATCTCGCTCGGCCTCGCTCAGACCGCGTGCGGCGATGGCCGGCCGCTGCGCCTCGAACGAGAAGGGCTGCCCGCTCGGAAACGGATCTAGCTCGCTCACACCCTCCAGCGGTAGAGGATCGATCTCGAGCTCCTCGCGCCAGACCCGCTCGACCTCCTCGCGCTGCCAGACGAGATCGGGCGTCGAGGCGAGCGGCGAAACCAGTGGCGCGGGAGGCGCGGACGCCTCTCCCTCCTCCAGCAACGCGGCGAGATCGATTCGCCACTCGGCGGCGGGCTGGACGAGCACCTCGGCGACCTCGTGCAGCGTGCGCTGCGTGAAGGGAGAAAAGGCGCGCATCTGCTCGATCTCGTCACCGAAGAGCTCGATGCGCAGGGGGTCACGCCCGCTGGCCGGGAAGACGTCGACGAGGCCTCCGCGAACGGCGAACTGACCGCGCTCCTCCGCCCGCTCGACCCGCTCGTATCCCGCGCCGGCCAGATCGAGCGAGATCTTCTCCAGGCTTCCGCGATCGCCGAGGCAAAGCCGGATCGCTTCGGGCCTGAGCTCGGGCGGCGGCATACCCTCGGCGAGAGCCGTCGCCGAGACGAAGACGAGCCCTCCCGCCGCCAGCACCTCGAGCGCCCGCGCCCGCTCGCCGATCAGGTGGGCGGCGGGCACCAGTCCCGAGTCCCAGCGGACACCGCGACTGGGTAGAAAGGCGACCGTCTCTTCGCCCATGAACCAGCCCGCAGCCTCGGCGAGATTGCGCGCGTCTTCATCGTCGGCAACGAGAACTGTCAGCGCCCGCTCGAGCCGTTCGTGCAGAGCGCTGACCAGCAGCGGCAGCGCCGGCTCGGACACGCGCGCACGGGCCGGAAGCGCGGCGGCCAGGCTCGAGAGGCGCTCGTGGCCTGCGAGCTCGCGTACGAAGACGTGAAGAACTGGGCGGTCCATGGGTTCAGCGGAACTTTCGTCCCGCAGGCGCAGTGTAGCCCGCGCCTATTTATCCCCAGCCCGCCGGGATCCGGCCGCCGGATTCTCGGGCGTAAGCGTCAGGACTCGCGCTCGTTGAAGCGAGCCTGCGCGACATCGAGGCCCTCGCCCGCGAGCAGCTCGACAGTGTCGGCGGCGCGAGAAACGATCGCCTCCACGTCGGTGTCGGAATCAAAATTCGAAAGCACGAAATCGGCCACCGGCCTACGGTCGCCGCGACCGGGGCGACCGACTCCAACGCGCAGGCGCAAGAACTCCTTCGTCGCCAGCGCCGCGGCAACCGAGCGCAGGCCGTTGTGCCCTGCCAGGCCTCCGCCCAAGCGCAACTGCAAACGACCGGTCTCCAGATCGACGTCGTCGTGCACGACGAGCAGATACTCGGGCTGCAGCTTGAAGAAGCGCGCGGCGGCGGCCAGCGAACGGCCGGACTCGTTCATGAAGGTCTCGGGCGCGAGCAGCGCGACCCTACTTCCCTCCAGCCTCAACTCGGCCAGTCGCCCGTGAAACTTGGCCCGGAAACGCGTGTCGTGGCGTCGGGCCAGCTCCTCGACGACCATGAAGCCGACGTTGTGGCGGTTGCGGGCGTACTCGCGCCCAGGGTTGCCCAGGCCGGCGACGAGCAGATCCAGCGTCGAGACCGACTTGCCTCGACGAAACCAGCCCATCTACTCGGAGGGAGCCTCGGCCTCGCCCGCCGGACTCTCGCCCTCGGCGGCTTCGCCCTCGCCCTCCACTTCCTCGCCCTCCTCTTCCTCTTCGACCTCTTCGACCACGAGAGAGGGAAGCGTGACGCTGACGAGCAGAGTGTCGGCGTCGTCGAGGAAGACGACTCCCTCGGGCGCCGTCAGATCGGAGAGATGCAGCAGGTCGCCGATCTCGAGCGAGCTCACGTCTACTTCGATCTGGTCGGGCACCTGAGCCGGTAGCGCCTCGACGAGGAGCTCGCGCGCGGACGGCGTTACAACTCCACCCGCCTTCGCGCCCGGCGCCTCGCCTACCAGCGCCAGAGCGACGTTGGACTGAATCGTTTGATCGAGGCGAATGACTTGGAGATCGACGTGAAGAAGGCCGCCACGAACGGGATTGCGCTGGTAGTCCTTGAGAATCGCCGAGTGCGGCTTCTTCTCGTCGCCGACGACGACATCGAGGATCGCGTGACTTCCGTGCGCGCCCGTCAGGGCGTGGCGTAGATCCGCCTCGAGCACGGCGAATGCGCGCGCCTCGAATGCGCCTCCGTAGAGAACGCCGGGCACGAGCCCCTGCCGGCGCAGGCGCCGATTGGCAGCGCTACCGCGTTGCGATCGTTCCTGAACCTGGAGCTTTACTCTCTCAGCAGCCACGGCGCCGAAGTGTAGCGACCTGAACGCATCGCGCGCCTGGCAAGGCGAAGCAGCCCACTGGAAAGCGGGCTTTTAGTAGCTCAGCCCGGCTCGGTAGGCAAAGAGCGGTTTCGCGCGCTTTCCGTCCTTCAGGCGCACTCCCTTCACCATCGGCACGTCTTTGATCGACGCCGGCCAACTCACCGGCAGCTTGCCGCGCGGCGACACCCGGCCGAAGAGAACGTCCGCGACGCCGTGACCGGCCTCGGTGCCCGGGATGTAGGCCATCAGGAGCGCGTCGGCCTTCTTGACAAGAGCGGTGATCATGAGCGGGCGCCCGGCCACCAGCACCAGCACGACCGGCCTGCCGGTCGCCTCGGCCGCCTTGACCAGTCGCACCTGGCTGGCTGCAAGAGCCCCCCGCGGACTGTCGCCAAACCCCTCGGCGTAGGCTTTCTCGCCGATGACGACGACGATGGCGCGCGCCTTCTGCGAGCTCAGTCTTCGTCGAGGCAGGGAAGCTCGATGCGCAGCAGCGCCCCGCCGTCGCTCGGGCGCTCGACCGATACGCGACCGCCGTTCGACTCGGCCACCTGACGTACGATCGCCAGCCCGAGGCCGGTGCCCGGAAGGGCCCTGGCTGACGAGGCCCGATAAAAACGGTCGAAGACCAGAGGTAGGTCTGCTTCGTCGATGCCCTGCCCGTGATCGCGAACGCTCACCATGCCGCGACTCACCTTCACCTCGATAGGCCCGTCGGGCGGGCTCCACTTGCAGGCATTGTCGAGAAGGTTCGCCACCGCGCGCTCCAGCCTGCTCGGGACGCCGCGAACGAGGCACGGCTCGAGCTCGAGAGTGAACGTGTTCCCGGGTGATAGCCGGCGCGCCCGCGCGACGGTCTGCTCGACGAGCAAGTCGAGACGCACCTCCTCGATCTCCAGATTCGGCTCGACCCCCCGGGCGAGATCGACGATGTCGGTCACGAGCACGGCCAGCTCGTCGATCTGCTGGCTGACGTCGCGCAGGATCAAGTCCCGCTCCTCCTTCGGAAGCTCGGTGCGCCGCAGCACGTCGACGTTCGTCTTCGCGGTCGTCAGTGGAGTCCTGAGCTCGTGCGAAGCGTCGGCAACGAGCTGGCGCTGGGAGCGGAGCGACGCATCAAGCGCCTCGAGCATGGTGTTGAACGACCGGGCAAGGCGCGCGAGCTCGTCACGTCCGTGCATCTCGATACGACGAGAAAGATCGCGCGTGCGGGCGACGTGCTCGCTGGCCTCGGTCATGTGACGCACGGGCCGAAGCGCCGTACCGGCGATGACCCAGCCGAGGACGATAGCCAGCCCGATTCCACCCAAGCTCACCACGAGCAACGCGACGGCGACGCGTCGCAGGGGCTCCGTGACGGCGGTCGCCAGAGGCCGAGCGGCCTGGAGAGCACACGCGGGTGGGAGGAGGGACGTGTAGACGCGAAGGCGCTGCTTCACTACGGTATTGCCGCGGGGGACGTTGATGGTGACGGTGCTGAAAAAGTTGCTGCCCCGACGGAGCGCAAGACTCGTCACCTGGATGGACACGGGGAGCACTGTCCCGCTGGGCAAGCCATATGCCTGTATCACCTCGCCGGTAGTGTTGCTCGTCTGGAAGTAACCGCCCCCGAGCTTGCTGACTAACTTCTTCGTGATGTTCGTGTAGCAGTGGCCAGGAATTGGGTTATCGATACGCGGCACGGCCGTGGCTTGAGCGGTGCGATCCTTCAGGGAGTTGTCAAGCTCTCTCAGGAGCTGCGCGCTCACGAGCACATAAACAGTGACCGATACGAGTGCGATCGCGGCGGCTACAGCGAGCGCCGACACGACTATCAGGCGCAGGCGAAAGCTCATCGCGCGACTCCTAAGCCGCTTCGCGGAGGATGTAGCCGACGCCGCGCACGGTGTGGATGAGACGCGACTCTCCGCCGGATTCCGTCTTGCGCCTCAGGTAGCCGATGTAGACCTCGAGCGAGTTGGAGCTGGGCCCGAAGTCGTAACCCCAGACCCGCTCGAAGATGATCGAGCGCGAAAGCACCTGGCGCGGGTTGAGCAGGAAGAGCTCGAGCAGCAGGAACTCGGTGCGCGTGACCTCGATCAGGCGATCACCGCGGCGCACCTCGTGAGCCACCGGGTCGAGAACGAGATCGCCAAAGCGGAGGACCTGATCACTGGGGCTACCGGCCCGGCGCAGTAGCGCGCGCAGGCGCGCCAGCAACTCCTCGAGGTCAAAGGGCTTGGTGACGTAGTCGTCGGCGCCGGCGTCGAGCCCCGCGACCCTGTCCTCGACCTCGACCCGGGCGGTCAGCATCAGCACCGGAGTCTTGTCGCCCGAGGCACGCAGGTGGCGACAGACCTCGAGCCCGTCGATGCCGGGCATCAGTACATCCAAGACAATGGCGTCGATCTCGTTGCCGGTGGTTTTCATCCGCTCCAGCGCCAAGGCGCCGTTCTCGAGCGTCTCCACGTCGTAGTGCTCGACCTTGAGCGCCCGCTCGAGCGCTTCGCGCAGGGGCTGCTCGTCGTCGACAACCAGGATCTTCATGGCGTTAGTCTGACGCCTTTCCGGAGAAATCGCGAAATGTGTCGCTCGTAACAGTAGTAGACGGTAGGACCACAGTCACGAAGCCCCCCTGTTGAGGTTCTCGGCAGTTCTTACTCGCAGAGCGAGCTTCGGTCACGAGCAGATCGCGCTCGCGGCCCACCGTATCGACGTTGCTACTTGATGTGGAGATCGATACCGAGCAGGATCAACCACCACAAGAGAACGGCAAGTACCGCCGATCCGACCCTCTTGATCGTGCCAAGATTGTTGAAGTAGTGGTGCTGCTGAGCAACGATCAGGCCCACAACGACATAGACGATGCCGACGATCCCCGTAAGCCTTGGTCGCATGGCTCGAGTATATCGTCGTAACCCGTAACTCCAAACAACGAGTTCGTCTCCGCGCCTTCAAGGCGCGCCCGACCTTCCCGCCTCGATTCCGCCGGAAATCTCGATATTTTCGGCGGATTGATTAAAAGAGCTGGTTCTCGCCGGCGAAGATGGCGGAGACCGAGCCGTCGGTGAAGACGCTGAGAATCGTCTCGGCGAGCAGCCCGGAGACCGGCAGCACCGTGAACGTGTCGGGCTGATTGAGCGGGTCGATCGGCACCGTGTCGGTGACGACGATCTCGGCGAGATCCGCATCGGCCAGCTTCTCCATCGCGTCGCCGGCGAAATGCCCATGAGTAGCGAAAACGTGCACGCTGACAGCGCCGGCCTTCTTGAGCGCTTCGGCTGCGGCAACGAGCGTTCCGCCCGTGACGATCATGTCGTCGCCCATAAGTGCGACCTTGCCCGTGACGTCGCCGATCACCTGGCTGATCGCAGCCTCGTCGTGAGCCGGCCGAGTCTTGTTCATCACCGCCATGTCGCACTCCAGCATCTGCCCGAACTTGCGCGCCATCTTGGCTCGCCCGGGATCCGGTGAGACCGAGACCACGCTCTCGCCCGAAAGGCCCTTGTCACGGAAGTACTGGGCAAACAGCGGCAGCGCGGTCATGTGGTCGACCGGGATGTCGAAAAAGCCCTGAATCTGACCGGCGTGCAGATCCATCGTGAGGACGCGGTCGACCCCGGCATCCTGAAGGAAATCCGCCACCAGCTTGGCCGAGATCGGCTCGCGGGGCGCGGACTTCTTCTCCTGGCGCGAGTACGGGAACCAGGGCATGACGGCCGTGATGCGCTTGGCCGAGGCGAGCTTGGCCGCCTGCGCCATCAAGAGCAACTCCATCAGGTTGCGATCGACGGGCGGGCAGCCCGTCTGCACGAGGAAGACGTCGCTGCCGCGGATCGATTCCTTGTAGTGACAGTAGGTCTCGCCGTTGGCGAAAGTCTCGAGCTCGACTGCCCCCAGCTCGATGCCGAGCTTGTCGGCGATGTGCTGCGCCAGCACCGGGTGCGAGCGACCCGAGAAGAGCATCAGTCGCTTCGACGGGCCGCGCTCGATCCAGCGTTGCTCCGGTTGTGGATCGGCCGTCATGGCCCCCTCCAGATCCTCTACCTGAGCGTCGTCAGTCGCCGTCTGGCTCACGAGCGTAGTCCTCCTTGTTCAGCTGGCGCGCACGGCCGATGGCGAGTGCGCCGGGTGGAACGTCGTCTGTGATCACCGAACCTGCCGCGATAACCGCACCGTCCCCAACCTCGACCGGGGGCACGAACGAGTTGTGCACGCCGGTACGAACGTTGCGTCCGATCTTCGTCTTCTGTTTTCCCGGTCCGAGCTCGGGACGGTAGTTGGCCGTGATCGCGCCGGCGGCGATATTCGCTCCGGCGCCGACCTCGCTGTCGCCGATGTAGGAGAGATGCGGCACCTTCGCCCCCTCCCCGATGTGGGAGTTTTTGATCTCGACGAACGTGCCCGCCTTGGCGCCCGCCTCCAGCACCGTTCCCGGGCGCAGGTAACAGAACGGCCCCACCACTACGTTCTCGCCGACCTCGGCGTCTATGGCGACGACCTGGGGCCCGATCTCGGCGCCGCTGCGCACGTGGGTGCGACCTCTGAGCGTGCAGAAGGGATGAATGGTGGAGTCGGGCTCGAGCTCCACACAGGGCTCGATCCAGGTCGAGCTCGGATCGACGATCGTGACGCCGGCGGCCATGTGCGCCCGGTTTATTCGATCGCGCAGGATGGCCGCAGCGACCGCCATCTCGGCTCTAGTGTTGACGCCCTCGGTCTCGACCGGATCCTCCGCGATGCAGGCGCTGACGCGTTCGCCACGGGCGACGAGGGAGCGAATCGCGTCGGTGAGGTAGAACTCGCCCTGGGCATTGGCCGGCTCGAGCTGCTCGAGCGCCGGCCAAAGCTTCTCGGCCTGGAAGACGTAGATGGAGGAGTTGACCTCGCGCACGGCGAGCTCGCCGGGCGAGGCATCGCCGGCTTCGACGATGGCGCTCACGCCGCCTTTCTCGTCGCGGAGCACGCGCCCGTAGCTACGAACATCCTCGGGGCAGAAGGAGAGCACGGTCGCCGCGGCGTTCTCTTGCCGGTGCGTCTCGACGAGCTTCTCGAGCAGCGTGGAGGTGAGTAGCGGAGTATCCCCGGAGAGAACGAGGATCTCGCCGGCCCGTCCCTCCAGCAGCTCGCGCGCCGAGCGCACGGCGTCGCCCGTGCCAAGCGGTCGCTCTTGAACGGCCACATCGAGCCCGGGGAAAAGACCGGCGGTCGTCGATGAGGTAACAACCACGACCCGACCGAGCTCGAGCTCCTGTGCCGCTGCCAGTACCCAGTCCACCATCCGCCGGCCGAGAATCGGATGCAGGTGCTTAGGCAACGCCGATTTCATCCGCGTCCCGAGCCCTGCGGCCATGACGACCGCTCCGAGTTTGTTGTGACCAGTCATCGCGCCCGTCTTCTTCGACCCGCCCGGCTCACAAGCCTATTCTGCCCGGTCCCGCGGAGAGGCGCCCCGGCTCCCGTATTGATTCGGCCTTCAAGGCCGCGTGCGACGTTGGTTGAGCATTGATTATCGTGCTCTCTCCGCCGCCGCGACCGACATGGCGGGCGCGGCTCACAAAAACGCCATCCCCCGGACAATCCGCATCGAACACTGACCCCAATCACGGCGAGCCGAGCACGCTCGTAGGAGCAGACGAGGCACCCGCGCCGCAGGCGTGGTGACTCGTGCACGTAGGTAATACCGCGAAAAGTCTCAGCCGGCGAAGCCGGCCGACTTTTCGCGGAGAAGAACTGGGGCGCCAGGATTCGAACCTGGGGTCACGGGACCAAAACCCGTTGCCTTACCACTTGGCCACGCCCCAACGCTGTTTCGTCCGAAGAGTACCGCGCGTGCTTGGGCGATACCTCGGTGCGAGCCGGCCGGTAGCGCGGTCGACCCTCAGCGCCGGTCCATGAGTAGAGAAGCCAGCACCGCGATCGCGAGCACGACGACAGCGACCACGACCAGCGCCGCTGTCACCAGCACGAGCACGAACACCAACACCCCCAGCGCCTGCGAGGCGGCCACTATCCAGGCCAGCTCCCGCGGTGAACCCGACAGCTCCCGGTGAAACAGTAGGTAGAGCACCAACAGGCAGCCGGCGATCACGATCGCGAGCCAGAAGCTGATCGCGCCGAGGGCGACGAGAAGCGCCTCGACGATGACCAGACTCAGGATCAGCTTGTAGCGATTCGAGTACAGAAAACGCTCGGCTTGCGAGCTTCCGTGATCGATCGTCGGGGGCCCTCCTCGGAACATGCCGCAACGCTACCAGGCAGGCTCGGTGAGCCAAACCTCGCCGTGAGTCGCCATTGCCTCGGCTGCCTGCTCGGCGACCTCGCGTTGCTCGAACAGAGCGTAGACAGCCGGGCCGGCGCCACTCACGTCGGCACGAACGGCACCGAGCTCGAGCAGCCGTGCGCTCAGAGGCGAGCCGGCCAGATCGTTAGCCGGAAGAAGAGCCAGATCGGAGGCGCGACGCGGCGAATCGATGGCGGCGAGCAGAGCCGCACGGCGCTCGGCGAAGCCTCGTTCGCCTTCCCGCTCGTCGAAAGCGCGGTAGACCTCGCCGGTCGAGGACTTGACGACGCCGGCCGGTAGAACGAGGAGGACGCTGTAATCCTGCGGGAGCGCAAGCGAACGAAGCTTGCTGCCGTCGCCCGCGCCGAATTGAGGGCCTTCCAGGAGGAAGAAGGAGATGTCGGCGCCCAGCGGGCAGGCGAGCTCGATCAGCTGGGCGGGAGAAAGCGGGCTACTGAGCGTCGCGTTGGCGAGACGGAGCGCGCTCGCCGCATCACTCGAGCCGCCGCCGAGGCCGGCCGCGACCGGCACCTTCTTGTCGATCGACACCCGCCAGCGGGGCTCCACGCGAGCCCGCCGCGCCAGCGCTTCGAGAGTCGAGCGAACGATGGTGTCGGCCGCGAAGCCCTCGATCTCGAGCGCCGGCGCCGGCTCGAGCTCGATCCGATCGGCGAGCGCGATACGCTGGAAAACGGTCGCCAGCTCGTGCTTACCGTTCTCCTGCAGCGGGCCGACGACCAGCGCGAGATTGAGCTTGGCTGGAGCGAGAGCGACCGTCATGGCAGCACCTCGGCGAGAGCGGCGAACTCGGGCGGCGTTAGCGCCTCTGCACGAATCCGTGGATCGTGCCCGATCCGTGCGAGCATCGTCTCCGCCTCTTCCCTCGAGAGGAGGCCGGAGATGGCAAGCGAGTTGGCGAGCGTCTTGCGGCGATGGGCAAAGGCCGCGACGACGAGCCGCTTGACCTGTGCGAAGCCCTCGGGCAGAGGCTTGCGCGCGAAGGCAACGAGCGCCGACTCGACCCGCGGCCGGGGCCGAAAGGCCTCGCGTGAGACGGGATGGAAGCCTCGCTTTTCGGTCGCCAGCTGCACGAGCACCGAAACGGCTCCGTAGGCCTTGCTGCTCGGCGAGGCGAACAACCTGTCCGCCACCTCGCGTTGCACCATCACACACCACAACTCGATCTGTGGCAGACCGTTCAACGACTCGACAATGAGCGGCGTGGCGATGTTGTAGGGCAGATTGGCGACCAGCTTCGCCGCCGCCGGAGCGAGCTTCGCCAGATCGAGCGCGAGCGCGTCACCGAAGTGCAGCGAGACGTTCTCGCGCCCCGCAAGCCGCTCGCGCAGCCGGAGCTCGAGCTCGCGGTCGAGCTCGACGGCGTCTACGTGACGAACGCGCCTCGCCAAATAGGCGGTGAGAACGCCAAGCCCGGGGCCGATCTCGAGCACGCAGTCGTCGGGGCCCAGTTCGGCCAGGCGCCCGATCACTCCGAGTAGGTTCTCGTCGACCAGAAAGTGCTGACCAAGCCGCTTCTTGGCGGCGAAACGAGGCCCGGTCATGGCAGACAGAAAGCCGCGCGAGTGTTGGCAGCCGTTCGCTCGGCCAGCTCGGCGACCGGCTCGGCGAGCAACTCGGCCAGAAGCGCGAGGGTGTGAACGATGAAGGCCGGCTCGTTTGGGCGGCCGCGCTCGGGCTGGGGCGCTAGGAAGGGACAGTCACTTTCGACGAGCAGCCGCTCGGGCGGAACGAGGCGCGCCGCGTCACGCAACTCGCCCGCGCTCGGGTAGGTGACGTTGCCGGCGAACGAGATGAAGCAGTCGCGCTCGAGCGCCCAGGTAAGAAGCGCCGGCGAGGAGAAGCAGTGCAGGACGATCGTCCCCGGAAAGCCCTCGAGCGCTGCCCTCGTGTCGTCGTCGGCTTCGCGGGTGTGAATCACAACCGGCTTGCCCATGCGCGCGGCGAGCTCGAGCTGGGCGGCGAAGAGCTCCCGCTGGGCCGAACGGGGAGCGCGGTCGCGGAAAAAGTCGAGGCCTATCTCTCCGAGTGCGACCGCCCGCGGCGAGGCGAGAAGCGCCTCGAGCTCGTCGAGGCGCCCGGCTTCAGTGCCGCCAGCCTCATGTGGATGGACGCCGAGGATGGCGAAGACCTCCTCCTGGCGCTCGGCAATAGCGAGTGTCTCGCGGCAGGAATCGATGCTCGTGCCGACACTGAGCACCGTCTCGACTCCCGCGGCGCGCGCGCGCCGGGTCAGCTCCTCCGCAGCAGGCTCGCATGCGTCGAGATGCGCGTGCGCGTCGATCACCAGTGCCCCGTCCGGTAATGCTTCCGAGTTTCTGGGTCGCAAGAATTCATTTCGGAATGAAGACCCATCGATTGGATGCGATCGGGGAGTGCGAGGCTAGGACGCAGTGCCTCGTTCGTAGCCGAAGCTACGGGCGAGGCCGAGGACAACGCATCGCGCTTGCCGAGCGCGGCCAAGCGGTGGAATGCTTCGTTTTGAAAGGAGCTCCTAGCACCAAGCGATGCAAGGACGCAGGGAGTGTTCGTACCGGATAGTACGGGCGCGACCGAGGACGCGGCAGCGCGCCGCGTGATAGAGGGCCAGAAGCCGGAGCGTATTGCTGGATGGAGCACTAAACGGCTCCGTCTCCCGCCACTTCCTCCATCCGCTTCAGCTCGTCGGCCACCACGGCCTCGGGATCAAGCTTGCGGAACAGCGGCGCCGGCTCGAGCAGCTTCTGCCCGACCGGAAGCCGACTTGCCTGCCAGCGCCCGCGCAGAGCTTCGTAGTCGCCGGTCAGAACGAGGTGCGAATCGCCCTCTTCGTGGTGTTCTACGAACTCGAGCTTTCCTGCGATGTCGTCGGGGTAACCGAGCAGCTCGTGCAAAGCCTGCGAGGAGAAGGGCAGAAACGGCGAGAAGAGCAGCTTCAGGTTGTCGACGCAGCGCAATGCCACATAGAGGATCGTCGCCGCCCGCTCGCGGTCCGACTCGATCAGCTTCCAGGGTGCCTGCTCGCTTACGTACTGATTGGCCAGCCCGGCCAAACGCATGGCCTCGATCAGTCCAGCCTTGAAGCGCGCCGCCTCGATCTCGGCGCCGACCGAGTCGAGACCGGCCTCGATCGCCGCGAGAACCTCCTCGTCGGCCTCGCTCAGGGGCCCGTGCGCGGGAACTTCGCCGAAGTGACGATGAACGTTCTTGAGCGTGCGATTGACGAGATTGCCCCAGGTGGCAACGAGCTCATCGTTATTCCTGCGCACGAACTCCGTCCAGGTGAAGTCGGTGTCCTGGCTCTCGGGGCCGGCGATGGTGAGGAAGTAGCGCAGCGCGTCGGCGTCGTAGCGCTCGAGGAAGTCCTTGACGAAGATGACCACGCCCCGGCTGGACGAGAACTTGCGCCCTTCCATGGTCAGAAACTCGCTCGCGACCACGTCGTAGGGAAGCTCCAGCTTCGCCTTGCCCGCGCCGATCTCGCCGCCTGCGCCGTAACCAAGCAGCATGCTCGGCCAGATCACGGTGTGAAAGACGATGTTGTCCTTGCCCATGAAGTAGTAGTGGCGCGAGTCGGGGTTCTGCCACCAATCACGCCAGGCATCGGGAGTTCCGCGCGCCGCCGCCCACTCCACGGTCGAGGAGAGATAGCCGATGACCGCGTCGAACCAGACGTAGATGCGCTTGCCGGAGCCCTCTCCGTCGTAGCCCTCGACCGGAATCGGCACGCCCCAGTCGAGGTCGCGCGTGATCGCGCGCGGGATCAGCTCGTCGAGCAGATTGAGCGAGAAGCGGCGCACATTCGTGCGCCAGTGATGCTGACGATCGATCCATTCGCGCAACGCATCGGCGAAGGCCGGCAGATCGAGGAAGAGATGGCTCGTCTCCTTGAACACCGGCGTGGTGCCGTCGATGCGCGAGCGCGGATCACCTAGGTCGATCGGATCGAGCTGGCGCCCGCAGTTGTCGCACTGATCGCCCCGCGCCTCGCGGTAGCCGCAGTGCGGGCAGGTGCCCTCTATGTAGCGGTCGGGCAGCGTATGCCCGCTGCTGGACGAGAAGGCGCCCATCGCCGTGTGCTCGACGATGTAGCCCTTCTCGTGCAGCGTGCGGAAGACGTCGCGTACGACTCGGTAGTGGTTCTGGGTTGTCGTGCGCGTGAAGATGTCGTAGGAAAGGCCGAGGCGCCTGAGGTCTTCACGGATGACCTCGTTGTAGCGATCGGCCAGCTCACGAGATGAGAGCCCTTCTTTCTCGGCCGCGACCATGACGGGCGTCCCGTGCTCGTCGGTGCCACTCACCATCAGCACGTCGTTGCCCCTGAGCCGGTGATAGCGGGCGAAGATGTCGGACGGGACGCCGAACCCGGCGACGTGCCCAATATGGCGCGGGCCGCTGGCATATGGCCAGGCCACTGCAACCAGGATCTTCTTCGCTTTCTCGCTCTCGCTCATCGCCTGCTGCATCTCCCTCGGGACTCAACATCATACGAGGCGGCCGACGAGAACCGTGGACGCGGGTGGCGACCAGAACCGATCCGCCGGTCACTCCAAGCAGAAGCACGATGAGAGCCGGCAGCAGGATCCAGCGCAAACCGACAGAGCGTGAATGCGTCGTGGCCCGTACGCGAGCGCTGGGCGAGGCCGGCTCAGAGCTTCCCGCGCGTAGGTCGCCGCTGTGCTTGAGCCGCGCGGTGCTGGTAGCGGCGGTCGTGCTCATCTCGCCCGAGCCGCCCCGGGCAGCGCGAGTCTCGTGGGTCGGCACCGCGCCGCTGCCCGAGCTCGATTCGTCGGCGAGCGCAGGGGAAGGCTGATTCGCCGCGCCCCCGGGCTCGACCACCGAGGCGACGTTGGCGGTCGCCTGCTCGGTCGGCGAAGCCGCCCCCATTCCCTCGCCTGCGCCGTCTGTCTGTGCGGCGCTCGTCGAAGCCTGGGGATCGCCAACGTCGGTCGATCCATCAGCGGAGGACCGCGGCGCCGGCGCAACCTCGGCTACCGCGCCTACCGCTACCCCTGCCACGCCCGCGCCGTCGGGATCGGAGTCGTCCGCCGTGGTCTCCTCCGCCGCCGGCTCGCTCGAGCCGGAGGCTCCGTCACTCGTTGCCGGTGTGCTCTCATCCACCGCGGCCGGGGCCGCTTCGTCGCCCGCTGGATCGTTTGCGGCCGGTTGCTCCGCACGCACGGGCAGCAGCGTGAGCGGATCGATGTAGCCGTCTGGATCCGCCGCGATTCTGATCCCAAGGTGAACGTTCGCCGGAGTGCCGTCGTCGGGCGCGGCCGCGACCGTTCCGACCGCTTCTCCTTCACTCACGAGAGCGTTCTTCGCAACTCCGATCGAGCCCAATCCGACGAGCGTGACCGCATAGCCGTCGCCCGTGCGGATGGTGACCGTGCGCCCGTTCCCGGGAACGGTGCCGGCGAAGGAGACAGTGCCGGCCGCAGGCGCGCGCGCGCTCGAGCCGGAGTCGGCGGCAATATCGACGCCGCGGTGCTGACCGCCGGCATAGGGATCGTCGCCGAGGGAGAAAGCGCGAATCACCTGACCGTCAGCAGGCCAGGCCCAGCTCGCCGCGGGAGCGGCCAGGATCATCGCGGCCAATGCAGCCGCAAACGTGAGTACGACCGAGCGTCGCATCTAGAGCCCCCCTTTTGTTGTCAGTTTTGTATACGGGAGCAGCGTAGCGAGACGCCGTCGCGTTGTCAATTCAGGCTACAGCGAGCGACCGTAGAGCCTGTTTCGGGCCACTCCGGTCAGCTTTGCCACGAGCTCGACGGCGTGGCGGCGAGGCAGTCCGGCGCCGATCAGTTCCGCCACGGCGGCGGTCGCGGCCTCCTCCTTCTCGGCCGACTCGGCGGCGGCGGGGCCGATCACGAGCGTGATCTCGCCCTTTGGCGCCTGCTCGAACCTGCCGGCCAGCTCGCGCGCGCTGCCCCGTGCGACCTCCTCGAAGCGCTTACTCAGCTCGCGGCAGACGGCAAGCTCACGCTCGGGATCGAAGCCGGCAAGGCTGGCCAGGGTCGCAGGCAGCCGCTTCGGCGATTCGAACGCGACGGCCGGATGCGACCAGCGCGAGAGCTCCCGCCAGAGTGTCTCCCTGGCCTTCTCGCTTCGCGGCAGGTAGCCCAGGAACTGGTAGCGCTCACCTGCCAGACCGCTCGAGACCAGAGCCGTCTCGACCGCACTCGGGCCCGGCAGCACGGTGACCGGAAGACCGGCGTCCAGCGCGGCGCGAACGAGCCGGGCACCGGGGTCGTTGATCGCCGGCAGGCCCGCATCGGAGACCAGAGCGATCCGCTCGCCGGCCTCGAGCCGCGGCAGGATCTCGGCCACGCGCGCCGCTTCGTTGTGCTCGTGGTAGCTGAGCGTGCGCGCCTCGATTCCGTGGCGTACGAGCAGCTTGCGCGTCTGCCGGGTGTCCTCGCAGAGAACGAGATCGGCCTCACGAAGCTCGCGCAGAACTCGCAGGGTCACGTCTTCGAGGTTTCCGATCGGCGTGGCGCAGAGCGCGAGCGGCATCGTTCACTCTCCTAGAGCGTGGCGGCGGCGTTCTCCAGCGCTTCGAAGGCTACGAAGCCGGCCCCGATCATGCCGGCGTCCGGCCCGAGCTCGGCCAGGACGACGCGGGTCAGCTCGGCCATGTTGGGGAGCGACTCGGCCGCCATCCGCTCGCGTGCGGGAGCGAGGATCAGCTCGCCGGCCGCCGCGAAGCCGCCGCCGACCACGATCAGCTCGGGGTTGAAGATGTTGACCAGGCTGCCGAACGCGGCGCCGAGGCTTTCGCCGATCTTGCGCAGAAGCGCCAGCGCCGGCGCGTCGCCCGCGTTGCCGCGCCTCACCAGCTCGCGCGCATCCACTTCGGGCCCGAGTTGCTCGCGCGCCGCGAGCGTGGCCGCATGACCGGAAGTGAGCGCTTCCAGGTGCCCGTGCCCCGTGCAATTGCCGTAGCAGGGAGGACCGTCCTGGAGGATGACCATGTGGCCGAGCTCGGCGCCCGCTCCCACCGAGCCTCGGTATGGCTTGCCGCCGAGAATCAGCCCGCCGCCAACACCGGTGCCGAGCGTGAGCATGACCAGATCGTTCGTACCGCGACCGGCGCCCACCTTCCACTCGGCGATCGCGGCGACATTGGCGTCGTTGTCGATGCCGACCGGAAGCTCGAAACGCTCGCGCATGCGCTGGCGGAAGCAGAGCCCCTGCAGTGGCAGGTTGACCGTGCCCAGCACCATGCCCGAGCGCTGATCGATGCTCGAGGGAATGCCGAAGCCGATCGCGGCGATCTCGGGACCGAGCAGCTTCGCCACGACCTGATCGAGCCCGGCGAGCAACGCCTCGGTCGAGGCGGTCGGGCTGGCGATCTGCACCCGCTCGAGCACGTTGCCGTCCTCGTCGATGACGCCGGCCAGAATCTTCGTTCCGCCCACGTCGACGCCTATGACCTTCGGTGCGCTCATGACAGACGGCTACCATAACCCGTCGATGGCTCCCGGCGACAAGCCCTACCGTGTCTACCGCGGCGGCCGGTCTAGAGGCAACGTACCGCTGAAACGCAAGAGCAGTGCCTCCGGCGGCCGAGAAGCGGCGACCGGCAAAAAGGCCGGATCTCGCTCGCGTCGCTTCCGCGTTCCACGCCTTGGGCTGGGCCGCGGCGGCTGGAAACGGCGAGTCCTGATCGGCTTCATCCTGCTGCTGGTGCTCTTCTGCGTCTGGGCGATCGCCGGCTACTTGTCGCTGAGCAGCGGGGCCCACAAGGCCAACGAACGATTGGGCAGCAAGGCGAAGCAGGCGCTCACTCCGACGCACGGGTTGATGCTCTCGAACGCGTCGAACATTCTCGTGCTCGGCACCGACCACGCCAACACGGCTGAGCGCCAGGGCATCAGCCACTCCGACTCGATCATGATCGTGCACACCGATCCGTCCCGGCACCGAATCGCCTACCTCTCGATTCCGCGCGACCTACGCATCAACGTTCCCACGCACGGCTACGACCGCATCAACGTCGCCTTCCAGATCGGCGGTCCGGCTCTGGCCGTCAAGACGATCGCGACCTACACCGGGCTGGCGATCAATCACGTAATCGTCGTCGATTTCGGCGAGTTCCGGCAGCTGATCGATGCGCTCGGCGGCGTCGACATCAATCTGCCGAAGCCCATCTTCACCAATGCCTTCGATTGCCCATTCACCGCCGCGCGGTGTGCGAGCTGGCAGGGCTATCGCTTTGCCAAGGGCGTGCAGCACATGAACGGCCACCGTGCGCTCGTCTACTCGCGCATCCGCGAGAACAGGCTCGACCCGGGCGAGACGGACGTCACGCGCGTCGCCCGCCAGCAGCAGGTCGTCCAGGCAGTGCTCTCCAAGATGACGAGCCCGACGACGATGCTCAAGCTTCCCTGGCTGGGCGAAAAGCTACTCCGCCCGATGGCGACCGACCTGAGCGCAGCTCAATTGATGCAGCTCGGCTGGATCAAGCTGCGCGCCTCTAACACGCTTCACTGCCGCCTCGGGGGCGTCTCGCAGAATATCGGCGGCGCCTTGGAGATCCGCCCGAGCGAGGAGAACTACTCGGTCATCCAGATGGTCGAGGGAACCAGGCCGGCGCGCGCGCCGGGGTCGCTCTTCGGGCCCGGTTGCAGCGACAAAGCCCTGCTGCCGTGACGAAGTCGACGTAATGAGCCTTCTGGCCTGGGTCCTGTTCGGTCTTCTCGCCGGCGCCGTGGCCAAGCTCGCCACGCCCGGAACGCACCCGCAGGGCTGCATCGTCACGACCGCCGTGGGCATCGCCGGCGCCGTCGTGGGCGGATTCGCCGGAATCGTCCTGTTCGGAGAGAGGGTCGGCTGGAGCTTCTCGCTGCGGCCGTTCTTGGTCGCGGTACTGGGCGCGATCGTCGTGCTGCTGTTGCTTCAGGCTCTCGAAGGCCGTCGCCGGCATTAAGTCCCGCTAGCGGCCGCTACGAGTCGCTGGAGGTCTTGCCGCTCTCTTTCGAGCTCTCGCTCTTGCCGCTCTCACCGCCCGAGTCCGAGCTCGTTTCCTTGGCCTGGCGACGCGAGCCGCGCCCGTAGTCGGTCGCGTAGAAGCCCGTTCCCTTGAAATGGATCGCGACCGGATGGAGCACGCGCTCGACCGGGCCCGCGCCGCAAACCTCGCAGACCTCGGGCTGAGAGGCGTCCATGCGCTGGAGGACTTCGAAGACGTGACCCTTGGGGCAGCGGTACTCGTAGATCGGCATCGAGATTAAGGCTACACGGCTCGGTGTCTTCGCTCGCGCGCCTCGCGATGGCAAGGTGCGTCGTCAAATGCAGATAGCCCGCCGGGAAGGCTTTTTCGTTGCCGGCGGCGACCGCGGGCGGCCAGTGCGGCCGAGGCGCCGACGAGGCCGCCAAGCACGAAGGAGCCCGCGCTACGGAAGAATCCGCGTACGCCGCTTTTGCCGTTGCTCACAAGGGCCTCTTCCTTTCCGACCGTCCTGCTCGTCGCTCGGTGCTCGAGAAGCGTTCGCCCATCACGCTAGCGACTTGCGCGCGCCGCGTGAAGGAGGGATTCGATCGCTCGCATTCCCGTCTCGCCCAGATCGATGCTCGAATCGTTCACATACAGCTCGATATGAGCCCGGCGCACCTCTTCCGACAGCTCCTGAGCGTTGACGCGGACGTAGTCGCGGCTGGCCTCGGGATGACCGAGGGCGTACTCGACCGAAGCGCGGATTGCCCGCCCGGCGGCGGCGCATGTCTCCGCGTCGAGATCGGAGCGGGCGCAGATGCCGGCCAGCGGCACCGGTAGTCCGGTCTGCTTCTCCCACAGCTCGCCCAGGTCGCAGACGCGCACCAGGCCGTGCTCGGCGTAGGTGAAACGACTCTCGTGGATGATCAAGCCGGCCTTCACCTCTCCCCTCTCGACCGCGCCGAGAATGCGGTCGTAGCGGAGCTCGACGAGCTCGCCCAGCGCCGGCGCGAAGCGGCGCAGAAGTAGCAAGGCGGTCGTCTGCAGGCCGGGCACCGCGATCGGTCCGGCGGCGGCACGGGTCAGATCGATCGGCTCGCGCGCGACCACGAGCGGCCCGCAGCCGAAGCCGAGCGCGGCACCGCTCGCGAGCAGGCGGTAGCGATCGCCCAGGCCCGCGAAGGCGCCGAAACTGAGTTTGGTCAGCTCCAGCTCACCGGTGTGTGCGCGCCGGTTCAGCTCCTCTATATCCAGCAGCACCGGCTCGATCTGGAACGGCGCCTCGACCAGCCCGTGCGCCAGCGCGTGAAAGGCGAAGGTGTCGTTGGGGCAAGGCGAGAAGCCGAAGCGGAGCGTGCGCATCGCATCGACGGTACCGCAAACAACCGACTCTGCTTCAATCGTGCCCATGGCCAAGATCGAGATCGTCCGGGAGCCCTACGGCAGCCCGCTGTCGCGGCCGCTGACCGATGCCCAGGCCGAGGAGCTGCGCGAGCGCTACGGCGGCTGGGAGGGCGCCGGAGCCGAACCGGAGCCCGAGCTCTTCGACGACCCCGACGGTTACTTCCTCGTTGCCCGACTCGACGGCAAGCCTGTCGGCTGCGCCGGAATCTGCCGCTGCGAAGGTGAGCAGACGGCCGAGCTCAGGCGCATGTACGTCGCCCCACAGGCGCGCCGGCACGGAATCGCGCGCGCGCTGATGAACGAGCTGGAAGAGAAGGCGAGCCGGCTCGGATACGGAACGCTGCGCCTGGAGACCGGCCCCGAGCAGCCCGAGGCAATTCGCCTCTACGAGGCGGGCGGATTTGCGGTCATCCCCAACTTCGGGCCCTACTCGGCGCAGCGGCGCAGCATCTGCATGGAGAAGGTCCTTCTACAGCAGAGCCTCTAGCAAGCGCCGCGTCGCGCCCTGGAGTACGTAGAGACCGTCGTCGACGCGCCAGTTGGAGCGGCTCGGCTCCTCGACCTCGTTGGAGATCACGCGCAGCTCGAGCGCCGGGATGGCCGCCAGCTGCGCCGCTCGCAGCACCGAGAAGCCCTCCATCGCCTCGACCTCGACCTCGCTCGAGCCGCCGACGCTGGCGGTCGTCCCGACCGGCAGGAAGCGTGCCTCGGGGAGTGCGCTGCGCGCGGCTTCGAGCAGAGCCGGGTCGGGTGCGAGCCGGGTGGTCGAGAAGCGTGGGAAAAGGTCGCAGTAGATCGCCTCGGTGCCGACGACGACGTCGAGCACGTCGATGCCCGAGCCACGCCTGGCGCCCGCCAGCCCCACGTTGATCACCGCCCGCGGCCTCTCCTTGAGGATCTCCTTGGCGGTGGCGATCGCCGCCTCGACCGGCCCGACCCCGCAGGCAAGCAAGCGCGCCTGGTCGCGCGCGCCCGCGAGCTCCTGACCGATTGCTCCAACAAAGAGGATCACGTTGGAAAGCTACCCGCAGCGACGTCGCTTCGAACACTAGGCCGGATTTGAAGGCTGGTTCCCAGGGCGGCGGTACCAATCTCCACGCCAGAGCGCCTAGGGAATGAAGGTCGGTAGAGCGCCGGCTCAGGGTTCGGGCGCCTTTACCCACCCACCACCCCCCACCCTCCCACGGGGCGTAGCACGGTAGCCAGAACATGCGCTCGAGAATGTGCCGGTTCTGTACCTAGCCAGGCCGAGTCAAAGGATCGGAGTTCTCCTGCAGAGCTGCGACGGACAGGCCGGCCGAACGCTCTAGGCCACGCGCAGGTGCATGCCAAGCTCGCCGGAGACGGCCTCTGGCTGCCTGCGCTCTTCCAGCTCGTCGGCTGGTTGCGACGGCCTGAGGATCTCTTTCAGATCGGGCGCAGGGGTGGTGGGACTCTCCGCGTCCTGCGAAGCTTCTGCCGTCTCTTTCGAAGCCTGCCCGCTCGGCTCGGTTTCCATATCGATCAGGACAAGAGACCGAGCGGAAACGCCGCGCCGAGCCACTGAGCCCAGCCACTTCGGCCGCTCGGCCTCTTCGGGATCAACCCACCCGGAGTCGTCGCCGTGCGTGCCCTCGCGCCGCGCAACTGAACCGAGCCACTTTGGCCGCGCTTCCTCCCCATCAACTTTATCCTCGCTCCATCCCACACCGTGCTCCTGAGCCAGGCCACGCCGTGCGATCGAGCCGAGCCAGCGAGGAGCCTCAGGGTTTTGGTCGTGAGGGAAATCTGTGTTTGGTGCCGCAGCCATGCCTCGATAATCGGCTCGAGCAATGCGGCGTTTCGCGAATTTTTGAAAACGACCACAAAACGGTGATGCCGATTTCCCGGTTTTACGTACCTGCGCCGAGTGGAGAAGATTCGGGCATTGATGGCCTCTACGATCGCCAACCCGTGCTACTAGACTCCAGCCCGTGAGCTACACGATCTTCCGCTACGAAGAACTCGAGTTCCGGCCGCCCTCGCGCGGGAATCAGAACCGCGGCCTCGCTCCGCTATCCGAAGCCCTGCAAAACATGCGCGCCAACGTCTGGCGCCTGCCGCCGGGGGTGCGCGGCGCACGCCATCTCGAGCACGTCCAGGACGAATTGTTCGTCGTCCTCGACGGCACAGCGACGATGCTCCTCGGCGACCCGCCCGAGCGAGTCGAGCTGCCGCAAGGTTCGGTCGCCGCCGTTGAAAGCGAAACCGCCCTCCAGCTCCGCAACGAGAGCGGTGCGGAGA
>Ga0209747_1000306_pt1 | contig 26557 bp, 23 predicted proteins | sample BarGraNGADG00311_FD_184498 | JGI IMG/M metagenome (GOLD analysis project Ga0209747, IMG submission 184498) | Arctic peat soil microbial communities from Barrow, Alaska - Barrow Graham LP Ref core NGADG0011-311 (SPAdes) (version 2) | ecosystem: Environmental > Terrestrial > Soil > Wetlands > Peat...
TCTCCAACTGCCCGAACTTCGCGTATTCGTTGCAGATCCGGATGTCGCACGCGAGCGCCACCTCGCAACCTCCGCCGAACGTGAAGCCGTTGATGGCCGCGATGACCGGCTTCTCCATGGTCTCCATGTCCCGGAGAATCCGCTGCCCCGCCTGGAGCACATACTTGGCCGTCACCGCCGAGTCGATCTGCTCGAAGCTCGAGATGTCCGCGCCCCCGATAAACGCTTTGCCCGTGCCCGTCATGATTATCGCCCCGATCTCGGGGTCCTCTCGCAGGGCGCCCAGGTTCTCGGCCATCTCGAGGATGTCATCGAGATGGATGAGGTTCAGCGGGGGCTTGTCCATCGTCATGATGGCGACGCGCCCCTCTTTCTCGACCGTCCAAACGCCCATGACAGTCTCCTTCAGTCTTCGGACTTAATTTGGTGCATGTCCCCAAATTAAGTTTCCCCAAATTGAGTTTTATACGCCGGCCTGGTCGGCGGATATGCCGAGGCGGCCGGGGTTCATCAGGTTGGCGGGGTCGAGCGTGCCTTTGACCGCCTTCAAGAGGTCGAAGTACGTCCCGAGCAGGGGCGTCTGCACCCAGCCGAAGCCGGACTTCTCGCCGCCGTAAGGCCTGTCAAAGTGGCCGCCCTCCTCGCAGATGAACGGGATAACGTCGCGCGCCATGGCCAGGCCGCGCTTGATCCCCTCCGGCTCCCCCTGGTTCGGGTAAGCGTCCATCTCGAGCATCCCGCTGCGGCCGAACTCCAGCGGCTGCAGGTAGAACGTGGTCTCCTCGTATGGATACGGCCTGTCGGACGTCTCCGGGTTCGTGTCGGCGAAGTTGTTCCTCGCGAACTTCATGAACTGTCGCGCGAAATGCGGGGCCTGGTTCATGTTGATGTTGAACCAGAACAGCTCGAAGCATCCCGAAAGCCTCTCCACCCGCGGCGTCACCTGGATGATCTTGAACACGCGCTTCCACGGCACGAGCTCCTTCAACAGCTCGAGCATCATGTCCGGCGACAGCTCCGTCCCCGTTCTCTCGACGATCACGTCGAGCTGCTCGCGCCGGATCTCAAGCTCCTCTTCCGTCTCGCCGCCGTAATAGACCAGCGCGCTCTGCCGCGGCATCTGGGGGCGCAGCGTCTCGGCACCGTCCTGGTTAGGGGTGAGCCCGAGGGCCAGGTATCCATCCTGGAAGAGGATCGTCTCCAGGCTGCAGTCCTCACGGGCCACCTGGCGCAGGAACTCACTCACCGCGTCGAGGTCGTCTCCGGCAAACTCGGCGGGCATAATCTCCTCGTGCGCCGGCAGCGGGTACAACTGGGCGACCATCTCGGTGCAAATCCCCATCGTCCCCATGGACGCGTGGAAGATCCCGGAGATGTCCGGCCCTGGCCCCTCGACGCATATCGATCCGTAGTTGTCCTGTTGCAGGCACCCGGTCCTGAGTATCTCGCCGTCGGGCAGCACGATCACAAGGCCGAGGATGGAGTCGGTCCCCACCCCGTACTTATTCGAGACCTGGAACACGCCCTTGTCCAGGTGGTTGGCAAGCATCGATACCGAGGCCGGGGCGCTCGGGACCGCGTTGCGCAGCCCGACTTTCTCGGCCTCCACGTAGACCTTGCCGAACGTCGCCGCGGGCTGGATGCGCACGGACATGTTCTCGACGTCGATGTCGAGCACCTTGTCCATCCGCCTCATGTCGACGGTCACACCTCCGCGCTGCGGGATGCAGCCGCCGCCAGTGTTCCCGCCTGTCGACCACGGGATGACCGGCGCATTGTATTCCCGCGCGGTCTTCACGATCTTCACGACCTGCTCGGTGGACTCAGGAAGCACAACGACATTCGGGTTGTGCGCGGTCTCAAGGCTCTGGTCGCGCGAGTAGCCGATGAGGATCACGGGGTCGTCGGTGGCCCACTCATCGCCGACTATCTTCTTGAGCTTGCCGAGCAGCTCTGTGTATACCTCTTTTGTCGTCATGTCGACTTGTTTGACAGCCATTTCTCACCCCTCCTTAAACCATCGACTCGTGCACGAGCTCGAGGATGTCCAGCATTTCCATTCCGGGACCCGTCGCCTCGCCGAGGTTCTGCTCGCAGAACGGACAGGCCGTGACGATCGCACTTGCGCCGGTGCTCTCTGCTTCGCGCACCCTCTCGCCCGCCACCCAGGCGGCAAAATCGGGGTACGCCGTCTTCACGCCGGCCCCCGCGCCGCAGCAGAAAGCGTTGGCCCTGTTGCGCGGCATCTCGACGAGCTCGACTCCCGGTATGGCCTCCAGGATGCGACGCGGCGCGTCATAGACTCCTGTATAGCGCCCGAGGTGGCACGGGTCGTGGTAGGTGACCTTCTTTTTCACCGGTTTCTTCAATTTGATACCGCCGGACTGGATGAGGTCGTCTACCATCTCCAGCGAGTGCATCACCTCCGAGTCGAGGCCGCCGAAGTCTTCGTACTCCTCGCGCAGTACCGAGTTGCAGCCCGAGCAGGAGGTGATGATCCTCTCGGTGCCCACCGAGTTCAGCATGTCCACGTTCTTCCTCGCGCGCGTCTCGTAAGCGTCGTAGTCTCCCATGCGCAGCAGAGTGCTTCCGCAGCAGAGCTCGTCCTTCCCGAGGACGCCGAACGACACGCCGGCCTTCTGCAGGATCTCGGCGGTCGTGCGGGCGATGTTCTGCAGCTTGGGGTCGTAGGCCATCGTGCAGCCGACGTAATAGAGCACGTCGACCTTCTGCTTGCGCGCGTCAGCGAGCCCCATCTTCTTCATCCACGCGTCCCTGCGCGCCCGTGGCTGCTGCCAGGGGTTGTCGTAATTCTCGATGGACTTGATGAGCGCCTCGTGCTCGGGCAGCGGTGCGAGCTCGTCGCGGAAAGCCCGTTCGCGCAGCGCGACGATCGTCTTTAACGGGTTCTTGTTCCCTTGTTCGGAGCAGATGACCTGGCAGCCTCCGCACTCCGTGCACGTGAACAGGACGTGCTTCAGCGAATCGGTGTACTCGAGCGTCCCCTCGAGAAGCCCGCGCGCAATCTCCTGCCTGCCCGATGCGAAGTATGCCTCGTACTTGAAGCGCGCCCCGGACGGGCACAGGGTCATGAAATCCGTGTCGGTTATCTCCTCGTGGTCGATGTACTTGCACAGCATGCACTTGCCGCAGCGGTAGGCGTCCTTCTGGACCTGCAGCAGAGGGTCGTAAGGGTCCTTGGTAAGCTCTGACACGTCACACCTCCACTACTTGTCCGGAGTTCAGCATGTCGTCGGGGTCCATGATCTCTTTGAGCTGCTTGAGCATCTTCATGTAGGAAGCCTGCTTCTTGAAGATGTGCGTTGCGAGCGAGCCGGTCGGGTTCGGGAAGAAAGCGCCCGCGTCGGCCAGGTCGGGCAGCAGCTTCTTTACCGCGCCACTCGCGGTATCCTTCGCGTCCCGGACGTCATACTGGACATAAACGGAGGCGCCGCGTTTCACCGGGATGATCATCTGCGCGATCCTGCCCGTCCCCTTGAGCTCGCCCTCCGCTCTGGACGAGAGCTCCTCGACGCGGTTGAAGTTCGTGTAAAAACCGAAGGACGTCTGCGGCGCGTACCACGGGCGGCCGAGCGCAACGCCCGCCGCCTCGGTCAGCTTCGCCTTGCCCGCTACCGGCTTGAGCTTCAGCTCGCCGGCGAGCTCGTCGACCCGCTTCTTCTGGTAGGCGACCAGCCTCGCCGAGCCTTCGAGCCCGAATATGACGGACCACGCCGAAAGTCCGGGGTCCTCGCCCATCAGGTCCACGGCCTTGGCCTTGCTGAGCACGACGACCTCGGTGCCGACCTCCGAGCGTGCACACTTCTGTGCGAGCGCGCAGGCCTGCTTGCGGCTCGAGAAGCCTCGCACCGTCACTCCGCGGTCCTCGGGCTCCGGGTAGAGGAAGACGAAGCCGCGCAGAGGCAGGCCGAAAGAGTTCCGCGAGCCGGTAAAGATACGGCTGATGTTCGGGCCGCCGTCCTCACGCCAGTGGGCGACCGAGCTTTCCAGCGCTTCCGAGCCGGACCGGTACTCCCGGCCGTCGGCCAGCATGGCATGGAAAGTCGAGAGCTGCCTGTTGGTGAAGCGGCATGCCGGAAGGATTACCTCGCGCTCGAGCGCGCTCTCGAGGATGTAAGGCGAGCGGGCCGCCGCGGGCAGCGCCACCCTCACCCCGAGCGTCGCCAGCTCCGGAAGCGCCTGCTCCCAGGTCACGCCGGGCTCGACATCGAGGAACAGGTTGGTGATGTCGATCGAATTGATCTGCGCCATGCACTTGTAGTCCACGACGACCCCCACTCGCTCGGGAACGAGTCCCCAGGGTATCGGCGTGTAGACCGCGAGGTCATACGCCCTCGCGATGCCCAGTACGTGCTCGATGTCCGCCTGCCCTCGCGGGTACACCACGCAGAGCACTTTGTCAGCACTACGCCCCGGCTCGACGTACGACGAGATGACTTGAGGCTCATCGGTGAACCTCGCGGGGTCCACCATGATCTCGCGCAGCCGCGCTCGGGCTAGCCTGGGATTCGGACCGCTTCTCGCTGCCATGCATCCTCCTTTCAACCGCACAAATCGAAGGAGGGACGGGCAAAGATACCGCTACCGTTGTCACCCGCGTCAAAGGTACCTCCGTGGTCCTATGAGGGACCACACCGCCTCCACTCCCTGCCAGTACCGTCATCGAGGCGCGCCTCCCCAGGCGCGGTCCCCGTTCCCCGCCGGCGCAATCGTCGGCCATTCTGCAAAAACGCAAGAAAGGGGTCTGACCCCTATTTTGCGTTTTCACGCGCGGCCCGGAAGCCGCTCAAAGCAGATCTCCAAGCTGCAGGATCCTCGCGAGGTCGTCGGCCGCGCTGTGCGGGTCGAGGTCGCGCGACAGCATGCTGTCGACCAGCCCGCAGGCGCTTCCTCCCTCTTTGAGCGCGGCGACCGCCTCGTCCGAGACCCTGAGGCTCAGGATGCCCAGCAGTTCGGCCTTCATGCGCTGCACGATCTTCTCCGTGAGCATCCCGCTGTCCAGGAGGTATTGCCTGTGCCGGGCTATGTCGCCGACCAGCTCGGCGATCCCCTCTCCTTCGAGCGCCACCGTCGCTATAACCGGCGGCTTCCACGCGCCCTCTACTCCCCCCGGCTTCGTCTCTATCATCATCTCGAGGTCGGCCACCGTGCGCATGGACCCTTCGCGGTCCGCCTTGTTCACCACGAAGATGTCTCCGATCTCGAGGATCCCCGCTTTTATGGCCTGTATCTCATCGCCCGCCCCGGGCATCGTGACAACGACGCAGGTGTGGGCGTACTTTACGACCTCTATCTCCACCTGGCCGGCGCCTACGGTCTCCACTATGATGAAATCCTTGCCGAACGCGTCCAGGATGTTTATAGCATCGTTCGTCGCGACCGAAAGGCCGCCCAGCGCACCGCGGCTGCCCATGCTCCTGATGAACACCTCGGGGTCGCCTGAAAGCTCCTGCATGCGGACCCGGTCACCGAGGAGCGCCCCTCCCGTGAACGGGCTCGTCGGGTCCACGCAGATGATGCCGACCGTCTTTCCGGCGGCCCGGTAGCTCTGCGCCAGCCTGCACGCGATGGTGCTCTTGCCGCCTCCCGGAGAGCCTGTTAGGCCGACTATGTGCGCCTTGCCCGAGTGGCGGTGCAACCTCTTCAATACCTCGCGCGCCCCTTCGTCGCCGTTTTCGACCATGCTGATGAGCCTGGCCGCCGCGCGCCTGTCGCCCTCGAGCAGCTTGTCGTAGAGGTCGCCGGCGACAGCCTTCAAATGCTTCCCCTCTGCTCGCGGATGTAGGCCACGATGTCTCTCGTGTCAGTGCCCGGCCCGAAGACCCTCGCCACCCCGTGGTCCCGTACCAGCACCTCCGCGTCCTGTGGAGGGATGACACCACCGGCGAGCACCATGATGTCCGATGCGTCTCTCTCGGCGAGCATCGTGGTGATGCGAGGGATCAGCGCCATGTGCGCTCCCGAGAGCATAGAGAGGCCGAGGACGTCCACGTCTTCCTGTATCGCGGCCTCCACAAGGTTCTCAGGCGTCTGCTTCAACCCCGAGTAGATAACCTCCATGCCCGCGTCGCGGAGCGCCTGGCCGACGATCAGCACCCCCCGGTCGTGGCCGTCGAGCCCCGGCTTGCAAAGGAACACCCTAATCTTGTGACCCACCGGTCCCCCTCCCCGCGCCCGTCTTCGCCCCTCTTACGGAGGAGCCGTTGCCTTGGCAGATGCCCTGCGTTATCAGCTCGAAGATAGTGCCGTTCACCTCTTCCAGCGTGAGGCTGGTGTTGAGGAGGAAGTCAGCCGACATCGTGCTCGCGAGCGCGCCGGTCAGCGCGGCTATCGTCACGCTGGTGTCCATGTCCTCCCTGAAGATGCCACTGGACTTGCCCTCGTCGATGACCTGCCGGATCTCGAGCAGTATCTGTTTCTCGACCTTCTGCACGCGCTCCCAGAGGTCCGGAAGGTCGCGCTGGAGGTCGATCAGCGCTATCGGTGTTATGCCCGGGTAGGGCAGCTTCATGAAGAACCGCGAGAGGTTGCGCAGCTTGTCGAGAGGGTCGGAGGAAGACTTGATGATCGCGCGCATCGTTGACGAGAAGACCTTGAGCTCGTTCTCCACAACCTCGCTCGCGATAGCGTTCTTCGATGGGAATTTTTCGTAGAGGGTGCGCTTGCTCATGCCCGCGCGGCGGGCAATGTCGTCCATCGTGCTGGGCCTGTAACCGCGCGCCAGGAACAGTTCACGGGCCGAATTAAGGATTTTATCCTTCAGAGGTTCTCCCACCACCGCTCCCATTCGGAAACCAGTAAAACTCGGAAAGTTTTATTAGTCCAAGACACTAGCAAGGTAATGTTCTACCTGTCAACAGTGGGCCGGCCGTTTGTCGTGCCGGGAGTTTTCCGCGCTTGGTGCGGTGTGTCCGACCCGTCTTGCGCGTTGTGCTAGAATACAAAAGATTTTCACGAGGCTGGAGCTATGGCAAACAAGCGGATCGAACTCGAGCAATATAAGCATTACGTGAGCCTCCTGCACGAGGAGCCGCCGCGTAAGACCGTGCGCAAGGGCGTCAAGATATGCTTCATCGTCATGATGCTCCTGTGCCTCGGCCTGTTCGTCCTCGCGGTCATGTCCAGCAGCCTGGCGCAGAACCCTGGCAACATCCTTGAGAAGCCACCCGCGCCGTCCGCGGCGCCCTCCACCACGCCCGGAACGGAACTCCCGAGCAACACGCAGCAGATCCCGACCCAGCAGCAGATCCCGACCCAGGAGCAGGCTCCGGTCCAGATACCAACGCCCGGAAGCAAGGCGCCGGTGGACAACGCAATAGCGGTCCGCGACACCGGGCTCACCGGGATTCCTGTGGGAACAAGGGACGGCGACCTCGTTGCCCAGGCCAGTTCGACCTCCTCGCCGGTCGTCACCATTCCCGGCACGAGCACGCCGACCGGATCGACGCCATCGACCGCGCCACAGACAAAGAAGCCGACCGCGACTCCTCTGCCTACAACGAACAAAGGGGCGGGTAGCCTGGCCAAGCTCACGAACGGGGCCGGGGGCCGCGGCCTGCAGATATACGTACTGGTCCTCGCCATGGGGCTCATCGTGATCCTCTATCTCGGCATGCGCCGCGCCGGCCTCGAAGGGCGGGCCAAGTGAAAGCCAACGTCATAGTCTTCGAGGCCCTCACGTTCATACTCTTCCTGATCTTCTACCAGGGCGCGTCGCGCGCGATGGGCAAGGCGCGGCACCGCGGGTTCTTCATCGGGGCCTTGCTGTTCTCGCTCGCGATCCAGACGGCGGCCGTCTGGGGCGGCGTCATGAACTTCTACTGGTATCAGCTCAACACTTATTACAAGCATTACCCACTGGGTGGCTACATTATCTGGCTGGGGCTCGTTCCCCTGGCGGCGTGCCTGATCTGGTACATGGTCGCCGCGACCTGCCAGATGCTCGGGGCGCTGCTCCTTCCGAAGGCTAAGATCTGGTCCCGCTCGGCGGTGGCCGGAGCGATCGCGGTGGGATTCTATGCGCTCATCGAACCGGTCGCCGTGACCAACCACTGGTGGACCTTCAACCTCAAGAGCTTCTACATCATCGACATACCGCTCGTCGCGCTCTTCGCCGTCTTCGGCTCGGTGTTCATCTTCAACGCGATCTACGAGCTGACGGTCCTCCAGCAGAGGGACATGAAGGCTCTCAAGAAGTTCGAGGACAGGACCATCAAGCGGATCGCTTTCAAGAGCAACAAGTACGCGAAGAACCTCAACTGGACGCAGCTCGAGTGGCTGTTCCTGTTCAGGCTGATAATCGGTCTTGTGGCGTTTGCGGTTTACATCACGCCCGTCATCGCAATCTTCTGGGCAGTCGCAAACCGCGGCCAGATACCGCCGGGCTGGTAGGACCGATCAGTAGATCCCCGTCACGGGGTCATTTTCCCAATCCGTGAATGTTCCGATCTCACCCCGCAAAGTGACGGCGACGCTCGAACCCTCGCGTACCTCGCCGATCCTCTCACAGGTGATGCCGCGCGATCGCAGGAGTGCCAGCATTTCGCCCTCGCGGTCGGGGCGGGCCGCCAGCACGAACCCGAACGAAGGGTAAGCCTTGAGCCACCAGTCGAGGTCCACGGAATCCGGCACGGGCAGAGCATCCAGGTCAAGCGTTCCTCCGGCGCGCGAGGCCTCCAGCATCATTGCGATGGTGCCCAGGATCCCGGGGTTGGAGACGTCGCGACATGCCGAGGCCAATCGGCGGTCGGCAATTTCGACGAAAGTCTCGAGGCGGCCCATCGTAGTGCTGCTCTCACAGCTTGTTACCGAATCCCACACATGGAACGGGTGATGGCGCTCACCGTCCAGGTCGAGCGCGGCGACGATGGCGTCGCCGGGTCTCGCGCCGTCGGCGCGAAGGAGGTTGTCCGCTCTGCCGGCGATGCAGACAGCGACTGCCGGCGCCTCGCCCTCGGGGCTGGTATGGCCGCCGAGGAGGGGCACCTTGTAGTGGTCGAGTCCGCTCTCGATCCCGTCCAGGAACGCGTCTCGCACCACTTCGTCCATGCCGCCTTCGAAGACGACTGTCACCAGACCGAGCGGACGCCCGCCCATCGCGTATATGTCGTTGACGTTGACTGTTACCGCGCAAAAGCCCGCGAACTCCGGGTCGGCGAGGAGGCCTGGCCAGAGTCCCTCGCCGGAGAGCAGGAGAAAGCCTCCGTCCATCCGCACCGCGCCGGCGTCGTCACCGGGGCCGTAGACGTCCGGGGTCATCCGCGCGCGGGCGACAAACCGGCGCGCCCAGGGCCCTATGCTCGCCTTCCTGGTGAGGCCGCCGTACTCCTTGACGGACTCGAGCAGCTCGGCTAGTGATGGATTTTCCATGCCCGCCACTCTACTTCCGGAAAGGCATAAAAGAAAGCGGTGTCACACACCGGATATATAATCGGGCAGGAGGTGATCGTCTCGGTCGCTGATAAACGATACGTCGAAGTGATAATAGACAGCGCTGTCCGCGAGCTCGACAGGCCGTTCCATTACGAGCTGCCCGAGTCGATGGCGGGCAGTGTCGAGACCGGCTCGCTCGTCCTGGTCCCTTTCGGGGATCGCCTGTCGCTCGGCTACGTGGTGGGCTTCCCGCAAGAGGCTGACGTGGCGCGGACGAAGCCCGTGTCCCGCGTGCTGGACGAGGCGCCAATCTTCGACTTCGATAGCCAGAGACTGTGCAGGTGGATCGCGGACCATTACCTCTGCTCGATCTCGCAGGCTTTCAGGCTCGTCATGCCGCCCGGCCGCGGTCGCAAGGTCAAGCAGATGGTCGGCCTCGCCATCTCCTCGGAGGCGGCAGGTGAGGCTGCGGGCGCGGGCGCGGGCGCCCAGCTCGTCGAGGCCCTCGGCGTAGAAGGTCGCGAGCTCGACATGGCCGCCCTCAAGAGGCGTCTCGGTGCCGGGCCGGCACTGTCCGCGGCGAGGGCCCTCGAAGAAGCAGGGGTCATCAAGCGGAGGTTCACGCTGACCGCGCCCGCCGCCAGCGCAAAGTCGCGGCTCGTCGTTCGCGCGACTGTAGGCGGACGCGATCCGTCCGCCATCGAGGTCCTTCCCCACCGGCAGCGAGACATCATGGAAGAGCTGCTTGCCCGGGGAGGCATCGAGTTCCAGAGCGATCTGCTGAACCGCACCGGCACCAGCGGCACCAGCCTGAAGTCACTGGCCACCAAAGGCATGGTCGAGGTCGCCGGCGAGGAGGTGCTGCGCCAGCCATGGCTTGGCACACCCGAGGACCCTGTCCGCCACGTCCCCAACCCGTACCAGCAAGCGTCCATCGACCGCATCGCTGAAGCCATCGACCGGCGCGCGCACAGGGTCTTCCTCCTGGACGGGGTGACGGGCTCCGGCAAGACTGAGGTCTACATCCGCTCAATCGAAAAGGTACTTAAGATGGGCAGGCGGGCGATAGTCCTGGTGCCCGAGATATCGCTCACACCCCAGACGGTCGAGAGGTTCGAGTCCCGCTTCCCGGGGGATGTCGCCGTCCTCCACAGCAAGCTCAGCCCCGGAGAGCGATACGACCAGTGGCGCGGCGTGCGCGAAGGCAGGTACCGTGTGGTGGTCGGCGCGCGCTCGGCGCTGTTCGCGCCTCTTCCCGACCTCGGCCTAATCGCGATAGACGAAGAGCACGAGCCGTCCTACAAGAGCGACACGTCGCCCCGGTACCACGCACGCGATGTGGCCGAGGTCCGAGCCAGGATGTCGGGCGCGGTGGTCATCCTGGGCACCGCCACACCATCCTTCGAATCCATCGAGCGCGCGAGGACCGGCCGTTACGAGATGCTCTCGCTTCCCGGACGGGTGGATGACCGGCCGCTGCCGGACGTCGAGGTCGTCGACATGCGCCAGGCCGGTGGCGCCGGCGAGGTGCCGCTCCTCTCCCTGCCGATGCTTGACGCCATCACGCGCACGGTCGAGTCGGGCGACCAGGCCATCCTGTTCCTCAACAGGCGCGGCTTCGCCAACTACCTCCAGTGCCGCGCGTGCGGCAACATCATGGGTTGCGACGAGTGCGAGGTCAGCCTTTGCTACCACAGCCGGGGGCACATGATGCTGTGCCACCACTGCGGCAAACGCTGGGCCGTACCCGAGCAGTGCCCGAGCTGCGGCGGCGGACCGATGAAACAGTTCGGCGCGGGCACCCAGCGGGTCGAGGAAGAGCTGCTGCGTCACGTGCCGGGGGTGTCACACATCAGGATGGACGCTGATACGACCACGACGAAAGACGCTCACTGGCACCTTCTCGGATCCTTCCGGGCAGGCGAAGCGCAGGTCCTCATCGGAACGCAGATGATCGCCAAGGGGCTCGACATCCCGGGCGTGACGCTCGTCGGCGTGATAAACGCCGATACCGCGCTTGCCTTACCTGACTTCCGCGCCAGCGAGCGCACCTATCAGCTCCTCACCCAGGTGAGCGGCAGGGCCGGCCGCGGCCTGCGCCCCGGCCGTGTGGTGATCCAGACCTTCATGCCCGAGCATCCCGCGATCCGAGCAATGAGTGGCGGTCTCGAGACGTTCATCCAGGCCGAGCTCCAGTCGCGCTCGCACGCCTTCTACCCGCCGTTCGTCGACCTGGTCAACGTGATGGTGACCTCACCCGAGATGCCGGCGGCTTCGCGATCGGCCGAGCGCATGAAACACATCCTCGAGAACGACCTTCAGGGCACCGGCGCGATAATCCTCGGCCCGGCTCCAGCCCCCCTGTCGAGGCTCCGCGGTGTCTATCGCTGGCACATCATCATCAAGTCCGCCGACCTCGACAAGATCTCCGAGCGCTTGAGGGAGTCGGTCGGCCGGTTCCACGAATACGCGCGGGCGTTCCCGCCCGGAAAAGAAGTGAAAGTCTCGCTGGACGTCGACCCCGTGAGCCTGCTCTAGCAACCAATCATTGACGATGAGTCGAATAGGCATCATAATCGGTACATAGTCTGTACCGAATATTTAGTTAATCGGTACATTCAATGTAAGAATTGTGAGGTGCTCGTGGTTTCATACGTCTGGCAGAGCAATGCCTGGCCCGATCTTCGTTGGGACAGCGCTGCGCTGATGCGGCACCTTGGCCTTACGAGGAAAGCACAGGGAGCTCTTTTTGCCGTGGCGGCCTGCTACGACCTCGGGCTCGAGGCGGAGGTCCTGTCCGAGGACGCATACTATACCGCGGCGATCGAGGGAGAGCACCTGGACATGTCCGCGTTGAGGTCATCGGTCGCTCGAAGGCTGGGACTGCCGTCCGCGGGCATGCCGAAAGTGCCCCGAGATGTCGACGGCCTCGTCGCAATACTCGTGGACGCTACGCGCAACTATCAAGCTCCTCTTACGGAAGAGCGCCTGCGAGGATGGCACGCCTCTCTCTTTCCGACAGGTTATTCAGGCCTGAGAAAGATCACGGTCGCTGGATGGCGAAGAGAGAGAGAGCCGATGCAAGTTGTATCCGGCCCGATGGGCAAAGAAAGAGTCCATTTCGAGGCACCACCGGCGAGGCGTGTCTCAGTTGAGGTCAGAAAGTTCCTCAAGTGGTTCGCCGCATCTCGCGACGATCTGGACGGGCTTCTGCGAGCGGGTATCGCCCATTTCAGGTTCGTGACTGTCCACCCATTCGACGACGGCAATGGACGGGTGGCAAGAGCCATAGCCGACATGGCACTTTCGCAGGATGAAGACACGGGATGCCGCCTGTACAGCATGTCCGCACAGATAATGAAGGAGCGGGAGTCCTACTACGATATCCTCGAGGCGACACAGAAGGGAGACGGGGATATAACCGGATGGCTGGCCTGGTTTCTCGAGTGTCTCCAGCGTGCTGTTTTGCACTCGGAGGAGGAAGTCAATAAAGCTGCCGACAAAGCCAGGATCTGGCGTGATCTCGCTCCTCTCGGCCTCAACGAGCGCCAGCAGAAAGTAGTGAACAAGCTCATCGACGTCGGTCCAGATGGGTTCGAGGGTGGACTCACCAACAAGAAGTACGTCAGCATGACCCGTACGTCGAGCCAGACAGCGATGCGCGACCTGACGGACCTGACGGCCAAAGGAGTCCTGACAAGGAATGCGGGCGGCGGCAGGAGCGTCAGCTACAGCCTGAGGTGGCCTCGGTGAGGTCCTCATGCCGGGCCGTCACTCCATCGGGATGAGCTCCATAGGATACGGGAGCTCCGCGTCCGCCGGGATCTTCTTGATGTACTTCCTGCGGAACTCGGGGTCCTGCATCCTGCAAGTCACGGTCTTCTTGCGGTACTCGGGATGCGCCCTCATCCTGTTCCAGATGTCGCGCAGCGGCTCTTCGCGAAGGTTGCCGAAGTGGAGCGGGACGAAGTCGCAGGGAGTGACGTAGCCGTCGTGGGTGATATGCATCTGGTACTTTGCCCCGAAGCAGCCGATGATGTCTGTCTCGTTCACGTAGGACATCGTCACGATCTTCGGGCCATCTTTGCGCACGAACTGGCCTTCCTGCAACTCGGAGAGCTTGCGGTGCTCGGCGGGCGTCAGCAGCATGTCTTCGCGGTCGATCATCTTCCCTGTGGGGGTCACGTCGAAGACAGTTATCTCCCTGACGCCAAGGCTCTTTCCCAGCTCGAAGAACCGCTCGACGTATTTCCCGGCGACCGCCTCGTGCGTGGCAAACGTGCTGATGCCCGTCGATATGCCCTCGTCAGCCGCGATCCGGAGCCCTTCGCACGCGCGGTCGAACAGTCCCGGTACCCCTCGGCCCGCGTCATGGACAGCGGCATCCGGGCTGTCCAGGCTGACGAAAGCGACCTCGAGCCCCGCATGCCGCATCTCGCGTGCCCGGTCGCGGTCCAGGAAGTATCCGCTCGTGAATATCTGCGGCGTCGCCTTGCAGGCGTCGACGTGGCTGATGAGCTCCGGCAAGTCACCGCGCACCATCGGCTCGCCGCCGGTCAGGACTATGCTTCCCACCATCAGGTCGACGCACTGCTCGATTACGTCTTTGGCCTCGTCGGTGGTGAGCTCTCCTCCCGGGTCCCTCCTGTGCGCCGAGCAATGGTAACAGGAGCACGGGCACTTGGCGGTCACGGCGAAAGTGACGGCTGTGGGTCCCGACGCAAGGTGAAGGTCGCGCCTGATTCCGCCGCGCAACACCCGGCTGTAGGCCTCGGTGCCGAACGGCGGGATGTAGAAAGTGTAAGAGTTCGGTGACGAATACTTCGTAAACGGTATCTTCTGAGGCAGGTGCTCTACCAGCCAGCACCCGAGAGAGAAGGACATCGGCATCTTCGGGGGGCCGAGGTTTCGATACATGAAGCGCCTGAACCTGCGCATCGGCGGGCGCCTTATCTCGCATCCGTTATTGTCAAGCATCTGAAGTCTTCGCCTGCTCCCGGTCTGTCTGTCTCAGCCTCCGGCTCGGGGTGCCGGAACGTCACATTCAAGGCTCCCGCCAAAGGATATCACAGTGGACATCAGCGCTCGCCGGCACGCGAACGAGCCGCTGCCGGATAACCCGCGGCACCTCTCACCCACAAATACGTAAAGCGCGGGTGACCGGGTTCCCGATCGTTGCGAACCCACCTAATCTCTGCTAAAAAGCTAGCCAGGGCAACAGACTATTCGACGGCAATCAAGGAGCTGGCAAGTGAAAATCAGATGGACGGTCATCGCGGTTATTACATTGCTGGTTATTTCAGTAACGATGGCAGGCTGTGGCGAAACCAGCGGCTCGCAGACGAAGATTTGTGTCGTCCAGGAAAATGGTCACATCCTCACAAGCAGAGACTTGGGTAATACATGGATCGATAACAAACCCCCGGCCGGCATAAGCCCATGGGTCGTTTCGGCATCCAACCCCGACACGGTGTGGGCTGTTGGAACGACAGACACCGGCAAGTCCAGCGCCCGGATCCCAAGCGGCATTATCATGCGATCCTCTGACTCCGGAAAGAGCTGGAAGACTTTGTATTCGAAGCAGGGTCTGGATTTCCAGACGATAACCGCAGTGAACAATGAAGTCGCATGGGCAGCAGGCGGACAATCGCAACCGGGAATAATTGACCAATCGACATCAGATCCTGTCATCCTGCTCACAACAGACGCCGGTAAGACATGGACGAACACTGCTCCGGGGAGCCTGATGGTCCATAACGTGCGAGCACAGTCTGCCTCCTCCTCCGAAATTGACTGGGTCATCGCTCCCGCACGGCAAGGGGACTTCGGTGTCTTTCGCACAGGCGATGGTGGCAAGACCTGGACTAGTGTGTTCTATGAGAAAGGCATTGTTCCAACCCGCATTGTCGCGTCGACTCAGGATTCGGCATGGTGCCTGGCAGAACCTCAGGATATTGGCTCGGCATTTGAACCCAATCTTCTTCTGAAAACGGTTGACGGCGGCACCCATTGGAACAAGCTCAAGGTCAAGGTAAATAGCACTCAACCCATGATGGGTCTTGCCGCACCGACGTCCGAGATCGCCTGGCTGACCGGCTCGGGCGAAGACATCCTTATGACCGAAAACGGAGGAGGCACTTGGACGCAACAAGTGACCGACACGAGCCAGCCGTTCATCACGATCTCTGCCGCGAGCCGCTTATCAGCGTGCGCAATCGGCATGAAGGACGTGATCCTGGTCACTTCCGACGGAGGCAACATATGGAAGAAACATCACGCCGTAAACAGGAAGGGGCTGCTTTACAGCGTCTCAATGATTCAATACCCAACGAAACAGCCCTCGAGCCATTAACGACAAGAGCTGCTTCCGCGGCTCGAATCAGTCATCTTATTCTCCTACCCTACCCCTCGGGACGCGGGCGATTACCCGACCGGCGGAGGGGTGTGCTCTTCAGAGTGACTTCGAGTCCGCGAGGGAGCGAGGAAGAGCACACGCCTCCGCACGCACGCCAATCAATTACGCCTCTGCCATACGCCTGTCAATTAAGCTGTGTCTTCTCTATGATGTCCCTCTCCCGTTCAAGAGATTCCCTCAGTTCCTCCGCGCAATTCATGCTGCAAGTCATGAACAGCAGATCGTTGCCCTGCTTACGCGCCTCCGAGTCTTTGCCGGTGACGATGGTAGGAACCCTTCTGCCCGCAATGGTGACCTCCATGAAAAAGCCCTCGGTGCCCTCACCCTGTACGAAATCTATCCCCTCGCGGATCTTCGCCCCTGTCCCGAAGACCTCTCCCGCTTCAGGGATCGGGCCTCCGCACCAAGAGCAGACGGTCGTCACTCTTTCGGCGGCGACCCTGGCCTGCCACTCGATGATGCGCGGGCACTCCGAGGGCATGATGCCGCAGTCGCCGAACTCGTCCTTCTCTTCGGTGCATTCCTCGCAGACGTCCCAGTGGGCGCAGACGGCACCGGCGTCGATGTACATTCCGCATTCGAGACACCAGAGCAGTCCGCACTCGTCGCAGTATCCGACCGTCGGGTCGTCTATCTGCTCGACCTCGTCGCCGGACAAAGTGTTCGAGCTGCCACAGTCAGGGCAATCCCCCACGAACATTGCCCGCAGGAAATCTTCATCCTGATCGGTGAGATCGGATTCCTCGCTCGCGATCTGTTTCATCAGGCCGTCCAGAAAAACATCCCTGGACATCCCACTGGAGTCGACCGCATCCTGGAAAGCCCGCTTGATATCGTCGGGCATCTCCTCGAGCATCTCTTCGAGTATCTTTCTCTCGTTCTCTTCCATGGGACACATCTCCATGTCATCCTGGCCGAAGTCCTGCCACGAGGACTTCTTATGCTGCAAGCGGCCGGACCATCCACCTGGAACCCGTGGCGTCTAGGCTGGGCCGCATCGCGAGAACCCGCAAGACCTGCAGACGGTGCAGCCGCCTTCGAGCTCCATGCTTGTCCCGCACTCCGGACACCTCATGCTGCCGGCCACAGCCTGCGCGATTCCCTGGAGATCGGCGCCGTTGAACGCATCGAGGTACTTCTCGATCGCACGCCCGATAGCGTCCGGGCAGGAGAGGACCTCTGCCTGCTTGCTGCGGATGGAGGACATGCAGCGGATCCCCTTGAGTTGCTCGGTGATCTCGGCTATGTCGATGCCGGCCCGCAGGCCCAGAGATATCAGCCTGCTCGTCGCCTCTGACTGCGATGGACAACCGCCGGCGCGCCCCAGCGCTGTGAAGACTTCGCATATACCTTCGTCGTCGGCGTTGACCGTCACGTAGAGGTTTCCGCATCCGATGCGGACCTTTTCAGTCGTGCCGATGGTGACCTTCTGGCGGTCTCTCGGCCTCAGGCCGCCGGCCGCCTCCGGCTGGGCGGTGCCGCGGTATAGCACCTGGCTCGGGCGGCTGCCGTACCTGTAGATCGTGACCCCCTTGCAGCCGGCCTCATACGCGAGCAGGTAGATCGCCTCGACGTCGGCGACCTCTGCTTCCTGCGGGAGGTTGACCGTCTTGCTGACCGCGTTGTCGGTGAACTGCTGGAACGCGGCCTGCATCCTGACGTGCCACTCGGGCGATACCTCGTGGGCGCTCACAAACAGGCGCGCCAGCTCCTCGGGCACGCCTTCGATGTCGCTCAGGCACCCGACCTCAGCGATCTTCTCGATGAGGCCGTTGTCGGCGAGCCCGTAATGCGCGGCGGCCTTCGCGAACTCGGGGTGCACCTCGATGAGCCTTTCGCCGTCCAGCACGCGCCGCTCGTAGGCCACCGCGAACAACGGCTCGATTCCGCTCGAGCACTGCGCGATTATGCTGATCGAACCGGTTGGAGCGATAGTCGTGGTCGTCGCGTTCCTGAGGGGCGGCCGGCCCGCGGCGGCGTACACGCTCCTGTCGAAGTTGGGGAACGGACCTCTCTCGGCGGCCAGCGCTTCGGAGGCTTCTCGGGCGACACGCGATATGAAGCTCATGACCTCGCGAGCAATCTCCAGCCCCTCTTCGGAGTCGTAGGGGACGCCCAGCTTTATCAGCATGTCAGCGAAGCCCATCACCCCCAGGCCGATCTTCCGGTTGGCCAGGGTGACGTCTTCTATCTGCGATAGAGGGTACTTGCCTACGTCTATAACATTGTCCAGGAAATGGACTCCCTCTCGCGCAAGGACCTCGAGCCTTCCCCAATCGATGCGGGGCTGTCCATCGACCGCGCGCACCAGGCCGCCGACGTTGATGCTACCGAGGTTGCAGGACTCGTACGGCAATAGCGGCTGCTCGCCGCAGGGGTTCGTGCTCTCGATCTCGCCCAGTGCCGGGGTAGGGTTGTTCTCGTTCATCCGGTCGAGGAAGATGATGCCCGGCTCGCCCGACTCCCACGCCTCGGCCGCGATCACGTCAAAGACCTCGCGCGCGTCGAGCTGACCCGAGACCAGCCCGGAGCTCGGGTTTACCAGGTCGTACGGCTCGCCGCTCTCGAGCGCTCGCATGAATGTACGGGTCAAAGCCACTGAGATGTTGAAGTTGTTGAGACGGCCGTGCTCGTTCTTCGCGCGAACGAAATCGAGCACGTCGGGATGGTCGACGCGAAGGACGCCCATGTTCGCGCCTCGCCTCGTGCCACCCTGCTTGACAGTCTCGGTCGCCGCGTCGAAAACGGTCATGAAAGACACAGGCCCCGAGGCAATGCCCTTCGTTGATTTCACCACGTCGTTGCGAGGCCTCAGGCGGGAGAAGCTGAACCCCGTGCCGCCGCCCGACTTGTGTATGAGGGCCATGCTCTTAACCGCCTCGAAGATGGCTTCCATGCTGTCTTCCACGGGCAGCACGAAGCAGGCGGACAGCTGGCCCAGCTCGCGGCCGGCGTTCATCAGCGTCGGGGAGTTCGGCAGGAACTCGAGGCGCGTCATCATCTCCAGAAACGTGTCCCGCGACCTTCGTGCGCCCTCGGCGCCCCTGTAGGGCTCGTCGGCGGCGGCGATGGCCTCGGCTACGCGCTCGAACATCTCCGCGGGCGATTCGCACAGGTGACCTTCGATGTCGCGGGCCAGGTAGCGCTTTCCCAGTACTAGTTTCGCATTTTCCGATAGCGTGGTCTCTTCAGGCACAGGCCTTCCTCCGGGGTCTTACCCCCTCGTGGATCTTCACCGGGTCGACAGTCAATCTGGATACGATACTGCCGCACGGACGGCGCCGCAAGACCCTCGCCGCATGGTCTCGAAGTCGCGTTCCGCCGTTAAAAGTATAAACCTCCTCCACCACAGAAAGAACGATTTTATGCTCCTGCTGGCCAGTTTGACCCCCGCGCCCAATGAAGTATTCATTTCACGGTATTTGTGATATATATACGATGTTTTGCACATAGACACTGGGTAGTGGAGGTGGTTTTTGATGGCAACGACATCGGAGAAGTGCATCATATCGGCGGCTCTGGCCGGTGCGGCGACACGCAAAGAGCAGAACCCCAACGTCCCTTACACGAGAGACGAGTTCGTGGCCGAGGCGGTCAAGTGCTACGAGAACGGGGCTTCGATCGTCCATATCCATGCTCGTGACCCCGAGAACGGCTTCCCGACCCCGAACCTCGACATCCTCGGTGCCATCGTCGAAGGCATCCGCGCCGAGACTCCGCTCATCATCAACCTCAGCACGGCAATCTCGCCCATCGCCACCAAGGAAGAGCGGATCAAGGTCATCGAGATCTTCAAGCCGGAGATGGCATCGCTCAACACCAACAGCATGAACTTCGCGGTCGGCGACTGGAAAGAGCACAAGGTCCTCTTCGAGATGGTGTTCGAGAACACGTTCGAGCAGCTCCAGTGGTACAACAAGACCATGCGGGAAGCGGGCACCCGCCCCGAGTTCGAGGTCTACGACATGGGCGGCCTTTACAACGTGCTGTTCATCAAGGACCAGGGCGTCTTCCAAGAGCCGCTCCACTTCCAGTTCGTTTTCGGCGTGCTGGGCGGCATGCCGTTCTCGACTCGCAACTACGGCCTCTTCCTCGAGACGATTCCCGACGACGCCACGTTCAGCTCATGCGGCGTAGGCCCCGCCTGCTTCGCGAGCGCATATCACGCGGCGGTCAACGGCGGACACATCCGCGTCGGACTCGAGGACAACATCTGGATCAGCAAGGGCAAGCTCTCCGAGGGCTCCTTCGACCAGGTCGCCAAGGCCGTCCAGATCGCCAAGATGGCTGACCGTACGATCGCTACGCCTGACGAGACCCGCGAGATGCTCGGTCTCAAGAAGCCGTAGCGAGGCGCTCAGCTCCAACAGAACAGCCGGAAGAACCGCAGCATAAGGAGGTCTAGATACCTTGTACGACGACCTGATCGGCCTCACCGAAGGCCAGGAAGAGCTCTTTGTCGACCCCGATCCAGACCATGCCAGGGCGTACTTCAAGCACAAGAACCGCGGCCTGATCAACAAGGTCACCACGATCGAGCAGGCTGTGAGCGTGCACATCCACGACGGTGACTACCTCGCTGTGGGCGGCTTCGGCCACGTCAGGATACCCACGGCCATCCTCTATGAGATAGTGCGCCAGGGCAAGAGAAACCTGGGCATGGCCGGGCACACGTCGATCTACGACAGCGACCTCCTCGCATCCTCGGGATGCATGGACCGCTGCGACATCTCCTACGTCATCGGCTACGAGATCCGCGGCCTGTCCGCAAGCGCGCGCAAGGCATTCCAGACCAAGGCCATCCGCAAGACGGATTGGTCGAACGGCGCGCTCGCATGGAGGTTCGCGGCCGGCGCGGCCGGGCTGTCGTTCATCCCGGCGCGGCACATGCTGGGGACCCACACCTTCAAGCGTTCCGCCGCGAAGACGGTCACCTGCCCGTTCACCGGCAAGAAGTTCGCGGCGCTCCCCGCTCTCTACCCTGACGTCGGCATCGTCCACGTCCACAAGGCCGACACCTACGGCAACTGCCAGATCTCAGACGGCATCCTGGTCTCCGACCCCTACCTGGCCAGGGCATCGAAGCGCGTCATCGTCACCTGCGAGAGGCTGGTGCCGCACGAAGAGATCCGCGCGAACCCGATGGCCACGACCATCCCCTACTGGTGCGTCGACGCCGTCGTCGAGGTCCCGTATGGAAGCCACCCCGGCAACATGCCGGGCGAGTACTGGTTCGACGAGGACTTCTTCAAGATGTACCTCGAAACGGTCAAGACCCAGGAGGGCACGGACGGGTTCTACAAGGACTACGTCTTCGGCGTCCGCGACTTCGAGGAGTATCTCGAAAAGATCGGCGGCTTGAAGAAGATGCGCGAGTTGCGCGCGATAGACAAGCTCATCTACGCGAACCACTGCTAGGGGGATAGAGAAAATGACAGACTACAATCCGCTCGAGCTTCTCGTATGCATCGGCTCGAGGATGCTCGAAGACAACTCGACGGTCTTTGTCGGCACTGGCGTGCCGATGGCCGCTACCATGCTCGCGCAGAAGCTGCACTGCCCGAACGTGATCCCTATCTTCGAGGCGGGCAGCGTCGCACCACTGCTTCCGGCACTCCCGATATCGGTAGGCGACTCACGCACGTCACACCAGGCACTCATCGCCAGCACGATGAACGACGTGATGGAGACCTGCCAGCGCGGCATGGTCGACTACACGTTCCTGGGCGGCGCCCAGATCGACATGTACGGCAACCTGAACTCGACGATGATCGGCGACAATTACCAGGAGCCCAAGGTCCGGTTTCCCGGCAGCGGCGGCGCGAACGACCTCGCGAGCCTGTGCTGGAAGACCATAGTCGTAACGCCGATGGACGACCGCCGGTTCGTGGAGCAGGTGGACTTTATCACGACGCCGGGTTACCTTACTGGTAAGGGTGCGAGGGAGGCCGCGGGGCTCCCCGAAGGCACTGGACCGTTCAAGGTAATCACTAACCTTTGCATTCTCGGCTACGACGACGACACGTGCAGGATGAAGATCGAGTCGCTGCACCCGAGCGTCACCGTCGAGAAGGTCCAGGAGAACTGCGGGTTTGAGCTCCTCCAGGCCGACAACCTCGAGATCACCCCGCCTCCCACCGCCGAGGAGCTTCGCATCCTCCGGGAGGAAGTAGATCCTGATGGTTACATAATTGGAAGGTAGAGCTCGATGGAAAAAGACCCGATAGTTGAAAAAGCGCTCGAGCGCGGGCAGTCGGCGCTTTCGGAGCACGACTCCAAGCAACTGATAGCCAAGTACGGCATCCCCACGGCCCCCGAGAAGCTCACCGGCTCCGTGGACGAGGCTGTCGCCGCCTCAGGCGAGATTGGCTACCCAGTAGTCCTCAAGGCCTGCGGGCCTGAGATCTCCCACAAGACCGAGCGGGAGCTCGTGGTGGTGGGCGTCAGGAACGACGCTGAGGTCAAGGAAGCCTACGACAAGATCCTCGCCAACCTCGGCGACACTCCGCGCGAGGGGGTCCTCGTGCAGAAGATGGTCTCTGGCGAGCGAGAGCTCGTCATCGGCCTGGTGCGCGACCCTCAGTTCGGGCCCTGCGTCATGTTCGGCCTGGGAGGCATCTTCACCGAGGTCCTCAAGGACACTTCGTTCAGGGTCGCCCCTATCACAGAAGACGACGCGATGCAGATGATGGAAGACATCAAGGCGAAGGCCATCCTCGGCCCGGTGCGAGGCAAATCTCCCGCTGACAAGGCTAAGCTCGCCAAGGCGCTGGTCGGTCTCGGAAAGATCGGCCTCGACCTCGCCGCAGTCGGTGAGATCGACGTCAACCCGCTCATAATAACCGGCGACGGAGAGCCGGTAGCAGTAGACGCTCTTGTAGTCCTGACCAAGCAGTCCTGATCGTGAAAGAAGTACCTCAGACACCAACGACTTTCCGGTCGGTACGCAAGCGGAAGTCCGGCAGGGGATGGAAGATCGCGATAATCGTAGTCGCGGCGATCATCCTGCTGTGGGGCGTGAGCGAGATCACCATCCCGGCCATCGCCTCCTCGTACCTCAAGGGCCGCATCCAGAAGAAATATCCCCAGGCGCACAACGTTTCCGTCTCGGTGAAAGCGTTTCCCGCGATCCGCCTGGCGTTCAAGGACTACTCGAGCCTCAAGGTCAAGGTCAGCGACGTGGCGCTCCAGGGCATCAACTTCCAGACCATCGCGCTGGACAGCAGCAAGTGGCCCAACGGGTCCTTCGTCGCCACCGTGCAACCCGGGGAGATCATGAGGTTCTTCTCCTCGACCCACTCCTACATCCTGCAGCCTCAACTGGCGCTCAACCAGGACCTGATCCAGGTGAGCGGCAAGATGAATATCGGGTACGCGACCGTCAACGTGACGTCGACCGGCAACCTCGACCCGCGTTCGGGCAAGGAACTTTACTTTAACCCCCAGACCGTGACGGTCACGGGGGTCAGCGGGGCCGCGAAGGCGGCGGAATACGTGAAGCAGGTGATGTCCGCGAGCCCCGTCTTCGTGATCCGCGAGGACCTCCCGTTCACGGTCACCGCCGTAAGCGCATCTAACGGCTCGCTTGAGGTCAAGGGCAACGTTGACCTCTCTAAGGCCCTGAACATGAAACTCTGATGCGGCACGGGGAACTCGATCCGGGCATCAGTCACCAGACCAAGCCCCTCGGGCATTTTTCGACCTGAGTATTTAATTTGGTGCCTGTCACCAAATTAAGCATTGATTTCCCATATAATATGTTCCATTGACCAGTCGGCAGGAGGATGCATTGACCGACACAAAAGCCGGCAACATAGGCTCCGCGTCTCACCTCGGTGAGATGCAGGTGCCCAGGGACGCCCACTTCATATACGACTACTCGCGGCGGCGCGTGCCGCTCCCGATCGTCAACTACATGGCGATCGCCGACACGCCGCTTGATGTGCCCGGGTCGGAAAACCCGGCCAAGAAGGCGCTCGACCGCCTGCGCGACCTCATCGAGCCGGCTGTCATCGCCGAGGAGGAGCTCAACAGCGAGTACATGGAGAAGCTCATAAGGGAGAACCTCGCGAAGATCAACAGCGAGTTCTTCGAGACTCAGGTGGCCCAAGGGGGCGTCAAGCCGCAGGCCTCGGTGACGATGGTCATCGCGGACGCGCGGCGCGCTTACATAGGGCATGTGGGCACATCGAGGGTGTACCTCCTCCACACAGGAAGGCTCTACGACCTGACACCGACCGTTGCAGCCCCACTGGCTGTTACGCCGGCGGCCCCTGAGCCCCCGCAACCTCCGCAGGACAGCCTGCCTTTGTTTCCGGTGGGACTGGAGACGCCCGCGGCGGCTCCCACGCAGGCGCCACAGGCTGCGCCCGTACACGGCACATACCTGGGTCAGGCGGTTCAAGTCTCGGTCGGCTACAACGAGGTCGAGATCGTGCCGGGCGACATGATCACTCTCCTGACGGACGGCCTCTGGAGAACCGTCAGCGAAGAGGAGCTGGTCGAGAACCTCCTCTCCGCCATGAACGTCCAGCGCAGCTCGAGCCAGCTGGTCAGGCTCGCGTTCAGCCGCGACTCGTCGGACAACGCGACGATGACCGCCTGGCAGTACGTGGTCGGAGGCTCCGAAGAGGTTGTCCGCGATCCCCGGGCCGCGGTCAAGGCCGCCTCCAGGGAAAAGACGAAGACGCGGGCGGCCGAAGGCATCCTCGTCGCGCTCCTCGCTCTCGTCCTCATCGGCATATTCGCGGTGGGATTCGCGTTCGGCTGGCGTATCACTGACACTTTCCGAAAGCCGGCCAAGCAGAAGGCCCAGCAGGCGGCAGCCGCCAAGGCAAAGAAAGAAGCGCCCAAGCAGACGGCACCGTCCTCGCAGCCGCAGGGCACCACGCCGACGGGTCCCGCGGCTCAGACCGCGACGGTCAAAGGGCAGGGCGTGCGCATGCGGTCCACCGCCAACCCCACCGGCGATATCGTCGGTCTTTTGAAGGACAGCGAGACGGTCACGATCCTCGGAGCGGTCACAGGGACTGACAGCCTCGCGTGGTCAAAGGTGAGGGGCGTTGTGAGTTCCCTCGGGCAGAACACAACGGGTGAGGGTTACGTGAGAAATGATTTCCTCGTGAAGTCCGCTGCGCCAGCCACGACCGTCCCCAAGAGCACGCCGTAGGGTCCGGCGCCGCTTCTTAGATGAATATCCCCAGCACGGCCCCGACGACGAGGCCCGCGAAGAAAACTCCTAAGATTATGAGCATGGCCATGCCGAGCTTATGCTTGACCTCCGGCTCCTGCTCGAGCAAAGGCATCTGGAGTTCGAAGCCCGGCTGCTGCATCGAGTTCACGCGTGCGACTTCTGTTCCGTGCAGGAAACCCGGCTGCGTCCAGTTCTCGTTGTTTTCCATGTTCCTCTATTCCCCGCTAGTATTTGAGCTCCTCCAGGTCCTGGCTGTTAAGTCTGAGGACGAAGCTCTCGATCAGCACTCCGGCGGTCTGTACTTTCTGCGCGACGACGCTTGTATAAGCGTTATCGGTGGAGAGTGTGCCGCCCGGATTACACCATTCGACCCAGACCGACGGGATCTGGGAATTCTCGAACGGAATATTATCACTATCGTCGGCGGATTTGATATAGGTGACGGGCGTGTTCTTAACGCCCGCGAACGTCAGCAGCTTGTCCTTGAGCCGCTGGAGGCCAGTTCCCTGCGATCTCAGGGCAAGGGTGTCGCCCTGCCCTACGCAGTCCACTTCTATCATGCCCACGATGTCTTTCATCTCCAGTGAGCCCGTCAGCTCCACGTACCTGTGGGCTCCCACGAGCCGCGTGTCCATGTCGGTCGAGCCGGGACGGTTGCCCCCGAAGAAGACGAACTCCATCGTCGGCTCGATGCGCCTCGTCGCGAAATCTCGCGCGAGCTCCAGGACCGTGCCCACCCCCGTGGCATCGTCGTCTGCACCCTTGCTGTCCTGCGGGCTGTCGAAGTGTGCACCTATCACGATCGTGAAGCCCTCGCGCGTTCCACGGCGCGTGCCGACGATGTTGCGTGAGGCGAACCCGTCAGCCATCGTGAACGGTTGCTCTTCGACCGTGTAACCGTACTCCCCGAGCCTCTGGACGATGTAGTCGGCCGCGGCTGCCTCCTTGACCGACCCGGGCGGCCTCACCCCGATCTGCTCCGAGAGCGCGAACGTGTGTCCCATCGCCTGCGACACGGAGAACTGTGGAGAAGTGGCAGCCTTGGTGATGGATGTCGGCTGGCTCAGGGGGCTCGCGGTCTCAGACTTCTTCTTGCTGGCGGCGGTCTCTTTCGACGAGACCTTCTTTACCTTGGCCTTGCCGAACAGGAGGTTGGTGCCGGAGCCCGCCGCAAGCCCGACCGCGAGCACGAGAACGACAAGCAACGCCAGCCGCTTCATCTTCCTTCGCCGGGACCGTACTTTATCGAGCCGGCTTTCGCCGTTGTCTGCCACACTGATCACCCTGGGGTGGAGTTTTAGGTGAATATATCAGAAAACCACCAGATTCACCTTTTAGGTTTGACCCCAAACGTGAATGCTATCATTGATTGACGAAACAACTGAGCGAATGAGAGGAACGGAGTGTCAAGAGTCTTGATCGAGGAGTTTCCACACGCGCCGGGCGGGCATTGTGGCAGCACGGCGATGCGGGACATGCTCAAGTTCTACGGCCATGACTACACGGAAGACATGGTCTTCGGCCTTGGGGCAGGGATAGATTTCATGTATATAAGC
>Ga0209747_1000307_pt1 | contig 26540 bp, 26 predicted proteins | sample BarGraNGADG00311_FD_184498 | JGI IMG/M metagenome (GOLD analysis project Ga0209747, IMG submission 184498) | Arctic peat soil microbial communities from Barrow, Alaska - Barrow Graham LP Ref core NGADG0011-311 (SPAdes) (version 2) | ecosystem: Environmental > Terrestrial > Soil > Wetlands > Peat...
AAAATAACTTGGTTCTATAATCAAATTTTTCTCAATGGTTTACTCTTCACCAAAAGCTTTAACGTGTATAACAAAAAGCATTCTTTAATGTTTATATAATTAAAGAAATGATGATTTATTCAATGTAGTACTTTTTCAACAGAGACGGACAAAATTTTATCTAAAAAGACATATCCTGCTGAATAATATTTAAATAATCGTTTCGGGTTCTTGGTAAATTTAATAATTGAACCGGATATTTGAATTATTATCAGGATATTACTAATTTTGTAAGTGAACCTTTTAAACACAGTAAGATAAATGACAGATTCAAACAGTAGTATCCCAAATGTTCAGGGAACGAAAAAAAGCGCCCCGGTAGGTATGATTGTTACTTCAATCATTCTGGGCGTCGCACTGATTTTTCTTATTTACATGTATTTTGATAAGAAAAATAAAATGGTTGAAATGGAGACAATCCTTACCCAGGAAAAAGATTCCCTGGCAAATGAACTCAGGCATATGGTAGTTGCATATGATACTTTAAAAACCAATAATGATACTCTGAATGCAGGTCTGCAAAAGCAAAAAAACAAGATCGTCCAGCTATTATCTGTTAATGCATCAAATGTTACGCTTATAAAAAAGTATAAGAGCGAGATCACAACAATGAGAGAAATAATGAAAAGTTACATTGTTCAGATCGATTCTCTTAATACAAAAAATAAAATGCTTGCTTCCGAAAACACTGAAATCAAGCAGCAAATAACGCAAGTCAGGAATACAAATACCGAACTCTCAAAAGTGAAGGAGGAACTCAGTACCAAAGTGGAGGTTGCTTCTGTTATCCAGGCCAAGGATATTACTGCTGTATCGTTGAATAAAAAGCAAAAAGTGACTACAAGAATTAATCTCCTTGATAAACTCAGAATATGTTTCACTCTTCGCGAGAATCCACTGGCAAAATCCGGCCAGAAAGATGTATATATGAGAGTAATCAGGCCTGACTCTCTGGTTATTACCAGCAGTCCGGATAATCTATTTGATTATAAGGGCAATAAAATAATATATTCAGCTAACCGCCAGATAGATTATTTAAATCAGGATATCGAAATGTGCATCTTTTTGGATAACACCGGTGATTTTATTATCGGTAATTACAGTGTGGAACTTTACCTTGAGGATAATGTAATAGGCCGGACAAATTTTATGCTTTCAAAAAAATAGCTATTCATCACCCGGAGGCATTATAAACTCAGAAATAATATTATCTGATATCATTTTACCCTGGTTTGTAAGAACCAGGGTTTTTTTATCCTGTTTCATCATACCATATTCTTTGAATTTACCTGCTAAATTAACAACATAATCATAGCCTTCTTTTTCAAACATTTTCTCAACATATTCAAGATCAATACCCCACATCGTTCTCAGGGAAGTCATTATATATTCGTTAAAGCGGGTTTTTGTATCGAGTTCTTCACTGTCAAAAAAGGATTTCCCGGTATCCAGAGATTTAATATAACCTTTCAGATCACGAATATTCCACTGTCGGGAATATCCGTTAAAAGAGTGAGCTGATGGTCCGAGTCCAAGATAACTGATCTGTTTCCAGTAATTTGAATTATGAACTGAGAAAAAACCCGGTTTTCCGAAATTTGAAATTTCATAATGGATAAAACCTGCAGATTCTGCTTTTTCAATAAGAATGTTAAACTGGGCTGCACTGTCATCTTCATCAATTTCAGATATCATTCCTTTCTCCAGCATTTTCCCAAAGACTGTTCCCGGTTCAAAAGTCAGGTGATAGGCCGACAAGTGCTGAATGTTGAATGAAAAGGAAAAATCAAGATTTGATGCCCAATCCTGAAGGCTCATTCCCGGAAGTCCATAAATAAGATCTATTGTCACATTTTCAAATCCTGCATTAAATGTCTCTTTTAGAGCCGTAACAGCCTGGGTTGAGTTGTGGCGTCTGTTCAGCATTTTAAGATCCGAATCCCTCCACGATTGAATTCCTAAACTTATTCTGTTAATATTATGATTCTTTAAACCGCTTAAATAAGTCGGCTGAATATCATCAGGATTTAACTCGATGGTTATTTCGCAATCCTTCGATACTTTAAACAATTTATATATATGGTTGAGTATGGTCCCTAATTCTTTAACTGAAAAAACCGATGGAGTACCTCCTCCAAGATATATTGTTGATATTGTTTCGTTTCCAAGATAATCCTTCCTCATTGATGCTTCCTTAATCAGGGCATCAATAAATGCAGAATTATCTTCCTGTGAAATTATGTGATAGAAATCACAGTAAAAACAGAGCTTTTTGCAAAATGGTACATGTATATATATTCCTGCCATTTTTTAAATATTTAACTACCCATCCACTCTAAATACTTTTTTTTTACCACCAGAGCTAAAGGGCGCAAAGTTACATAAAGGATATGTCATCCCTCGAAACCTTTTTGCGAATTTTGATGTCTTTGCGTCCTGGTGGCACTTGCATTTTTTCTATTTATAGGGGTAATCTCAACAATGAATTTTAAATTTGCATGAAACAATAAAAATGGTAAAGAAAAATATATTCTCAATTCTGGTGGCTCTGGTTATAATGTATCTAAGCCTTGCCAGCTCGAATACTTTTGATAAAGTTTCAATAATTAATATTCCAAATTTCGATAAAATTGTTCATTTTGGAATGTATTTCAGTTTAATGTCGGTAATTATCTTTGAAAACAGAAAAACTATAAAAAGTTCAGGTCACTTATTCCTTATCGGGCTGATTCCTCTTTTCTATGGTATCCTTATGGAAATATTGCAATCAACTCTTACTTTAACCAGAACCGGAAGTTTTTGGGATGCTCTTTTCAATTGTGCCGGTATTCTTGTTTCAATTTTGTTATGGCGTTGGATTAAACCTCCTGTAAAAGAGATACTCAGATAGTAATTAATTCTGCATTTTTTGACTTTTTAACCACGTCATAAATTGTACTGTTGCTGAATAATCTGATTAATTCTGATCTTGTCTTTTCATAATCCTTATGAAGAGGACAACGCTTTTTATCTCCCTCGACTCCTTTGCATGAACCATTATGCATTACACAATTAGTGAAAATATCCTTACCGTCAATTGAGTTTACAATATCGAGCAATGTAATTTTTCGGGGATCCTTAAGAAGAGAAAATCCGCCATGTGGCCCTTTTGAGGAACTTAGAATTTTTTGTTTTGCAAGCTGCTGAAGGATTTTTGCCAGAAAAGGTGTTGGAAGATCAAGATCATGGCTTATTTTTTTTATGCCTGTTTTCCCGCCAGATAACGGCTGACTTGCCAGATAAATAACAGCCCTTATACCGTATCTGCACGAGTTTGAAAGCATTTTAATACATTTTTAATGAGATCTTTTCTATTCTTCTCAAGTGCCTTCCCCCTTCAAAGGATGTGGTAAGGAATGTTTTAACTATCAGATATGCTTCAGATTCTGAAATGAACCACCCGGGTAAAGTAAGAATATTGGCATCATTATGTGCCCTCGATAAACGGCTTATCTCTTCGTTCCAGCATAAAGCGGCCCTTATACCGGGATGTTTGTTTACTACCATGTTTATTCCATTACCTGTTCCGCATATGGATATTCCCAATTCATATTCACCCGCAGAAATTGCGTTTGCAAGCGGATGACCAAAATCTGGATAATCAACTGTTTCACTGGAAGAACAACCAAAATCTTTAACATCATATTTTTCCTTAATAAGATACTTTAACAACTTTTCCTTAAGGTAAAAACCTGCATGGTCAGACACTATTGCTATTATTTTCTTTTTCAACTTTTCAACTTTTAATTTTATTCTGGTAAACAGAGCGCAAATTAATACAATTGATTAATTAAAAGAAAAAACTATTCTAATATCTTCAATCTGTTTTCCTAATCAAAATAACAAATTCATCGGTTGATTGTTTAGGAGGAGGATTGTAGCTCAGTCCCATAAGTTATTACCCCCTAAAGGGAGCAGGGGGCAAACACGCGTTGAAAGATAGGTTGTTGGTGGTCTTTTTCTACCTTTTGTTAATAACATGTAAATAACCGGCAATAAAGACTCAAAATATCCTGTTTTATCAACCATTAAAATTGTCTGGAGTAATCTTTGATTGAATTTATTAAAGTTATCAGAAAATAAAATCAAAATATGAACTTTAAATAAACCTCAAAAACTTTACTTTTGCTTTTTTGTAAGTATCAACAAGTTTATCTTAACAGTTGTTAATTATTTTACTAATTCTCTGATTTTCAAAATCGGTATGCTTTTTGAGCTGTTGAAAAGATGTTGATACGGTTATAATGATGAGAAATACAATAAATTTCTGATTATTATATCAACACAATTAACAGGATATTATAATCATCATAAATAAAATTTAAATTAATATATAAGAATATTATGTTGTTAATTAAAGCTCTGTAAGTATAGATCAGAGAAATTTGATAAACAATAATGATTAAGTTTATGGTCAGATTGATGTCAATTCTTTTACTAAAATGAAACCACATTCTACAGAACAAAATATTTTGGAAATTAAAAAATTGAAAGCTGAAAAAAATGCTATCATTCTTGCTCACTATTACCAGACAGGAGATATTCAGGATATTGCTGATTTTGTAGGTGACAGTCTTGCTCTATCTCAAAAAGCAGCTTCAAATTCAGCTGACATTATACTTTTTGCAGGAGTTAAGTTTATGGCAGAAACAGCTAAAATACTCTCTCCTGAAAAAAAAGTGCTTCTTCCTGATTTGAATGCAGGTTGTTCTCTTGCAGACTCATGTAAAGCAGTTGATTTTGAGAAATTTTTAAAGGAAAACCCGGGAAGAACTGTTATTTCTTATATAAACACAACTGCAGAAATAAAAGCATTGTCGGATATTATATGCACATCATCAAATGCGGTTCAGATAGTTGAATCTCTTCCTGCTGATGAAAAAATAATATTCGCTCCTGACCGTAATCTTGGAAACTATGTCCTTAATAAAACAGGCCGGGATATGATAATCTGGAACGGAACATGTCATGTACATGAAGAATTTTCGCTTGAAGCAATTCTGAGATTAAAGAAAGAAAATCCCGAAGCAAAGATTATTGTTCATCCCGAATGTGAATTACCTGTCAGAATGGTTGCAGATTTTATAGGATCCACATCTTCATTATTACAATTCATCAGGAATGATCCTGGAAATTGTTATATTGTAGCAACTGAAGCCGGAATAATTCATCAGATGAAAAAAGAAAATCCGGAGAAAACTTATATTCCGGCCCCGCCAAGAGATTCTACCTGTGGCTGCAGTGAGTGTAATTTTATGAAACTTATAACTATTGAAAAAATATTAAATTGCCTTAAAAGCGAAAAACCTGAGATTATTTTAGACGGGGAAATTCTCATAAAAGCACAAAAACCTATTAGAAGGATGATGGAAATTTCTGAAAAACTAGGTCTTTAAATCATGAAAAAAATTATTGTTTTCATATTTATTGTTTTAACCTGTAATATAGGTTTTACACAGGAAAAAGGAACTTTAAATGATGGATATACAATCTTTAAGTATCCAAATGGAACGGTATCAAGTGAAGGGTTAATTAAAAACGGAAAACCGGAAGGATTCTGGAAAAGCTATTATGTTACAGGTATAAAGAAATCTGAAGGTAAGAGAACAAATTTTCTTCTTGACAGTATCTGGATATTTTATGATCAGGCAGGAGACACAACAGAAAAAATAAATTATCTGTACGGCAAGAAGAATGGCTGGTATTTTAAATTTAAAAAGGATCCGTCGCAGGGAGTTTATATTTGGTCAAAAGAGCTTTTTGCTGCAGACAGGAAAGAGGGTACTGCATATAACTATTTCCCTGATGGAAAAATACAACAGACTTTTGCATATAACTCTGGAAAAAAGGAGGGACTTTCAAAAGAATACGACAAAGAAGGAAATATTATAACACTCTATGAATATAATAATGATTTTCTTGTCAGCAGGGAAAAGATTAACAGAACTGACAACAATGGTTTAAAGCAGGGAGAGTGGAAAGAATTCTATCCGAACGGAGGAATCAAATCTGAAAAAACATTTAAAGATGACCTCATACATGGTTATTATAAAGAATATGATAATCGTGGAAGACTTGTGCTTACAATGCTTTATGAAAACGGAGCAATAGTAAAATCAAGAGTGGAAGATGAGCCGGATATTGAAATTGTAAATAAGCATGATCAGGATGGTAAATTAATTTATAGCGGCCCATACCGCAATAAAATTCCTGTTGGCATACACAGAGAATTTGGGAAAGATGGTAAGGTTACGAATGCATTTATTTACAATGACAATGGATTACTCCTCCATGAGGGTATTGTGGACGAGGCTGGAAACTTTAATGGAAAATGGAAAGATCTGTATTCTGGCGGAAAAACACAGGCAGAGGGTCAGTATACTGATAACAGACGTTCTGGCCAATGGAAATTTTATAATACCGTGGAAAAAATTGAGCAAACCGGTTCTTTTAATAATGGCCGTCCGGACGGATTATGGAAATGGTATTATGAAACCGGAGCGCTTCTGAAAGAGGAGGAATACTTTCAGGGGAAGCGTGACGGATCATCAACAGAATATTCTGTTACGGGCGATATTATTGCCCAGGGACAGTACTCTGACGGTGAGAAAAACGGTGAATGGAAATATAAATCAGGAGAAATGACTGAGGAGGGAAAATACATTACAGGATTAAAAGATGGCGCCTGGATATCAGCTTATAACAACGGAAAACCAAAATTTAAGGGAAACTATGTTCAGGGCAATCCCGATGGTCAGCAGACCTTCTATTATGAAAACGGCAGGATTAAAGAGGAACAGTACTTTCAGATGGGTATAAGGCAGAAAACATGGAAGAAATTTAATGAGGAAGGCATTCCTGTACTTGTAATATCATATAAGGATGATGTGGAGATAAGCATTAATGGTGTGAAAATTAAGCTTCCTGAGGGTGACACCAAGCTGATTAAATAGTTATTTTAATTTATGGAAGAAAACATTAATATCAGAAAGGATATTCTCATACAAAAGGATAAGGAATTTGAGAAGCAGTTACGTCCGCTGAGTTTCAGCGATTTCAAGGGACAAAAACAGGTAATTGAAAACCTTATGGTGTTTGTAACTGCTGCAAAACAACGTGGTGAATCTCTCGATCATGTCCTTTTACATGGTCCTCCCGGATTAGGTAAAACAACACTTGCAACCATCATAGCAAATGAGTTGCAGGTTAATCTCAGGGTTACCTCCGGCCCGGTACTGGATAAACCTGGCGATCTGGCAGGACTTCTTACTAACTTACAGGAGGGAGATGTGCTTTTTATAGATGAAATTCACCGGTTGAGTCCGGTAGTTGAAGAATATCTCTATTCTGCCATGGAAGATTTTCAGATCGATATAATGATTGATAAGGGTCCAAGTGCCAGAAGTGTCCAATTAACACTTAATAGTTTTACCCTTATTGGTGCAACGACTCGCTCCGGTCTCCTGACAAGCCCGTTAAGGGCTCGTTTTGGAATTAAATTCCATCTTGAATATTATGATCATGAAGTACTTACAGGTATTGTAAAAAGATCGGCCGGTATACTCAACGTCAGAATTGATGACGAGGCAGCTGTAGAAATTGCCAGGAGAAGCAGGGGTACTCCCAGAATTGCCAATGCTTTGCTGAGAAGAGTGAGAGATTTTGCACAGGTCAAAGGTTCGGGAGAAATAGATATCGATATAACAAAGTATGGACTAAAAGCTCTGAACATTGATCAGCATGGTCTGGATGAGATGGATAACAGAATTCTATCTGTCATAATTGACAAATTCAGTGGTGGTCCTGTCGGGTTAAACACTATATCTACTGCGGTAGGCGAAGAAAGCGGAACGATTGAGGAGGTTTATGAACCTTTCCTGATAAAAGAAGGATATCTTAAAAGAACCCCAAGAGGCCGGGAAGCCACAGAACATGCATATAAACATCTTGGAAAACAATTCGGGCACGATATGCCGGGGAAACTGTTTTAGAATAAGTTTATTCTGTTAATCCGGAGATTCCTCACTTCGTTCGGAATGACAGGTTGTTTATTGTGTGAAAGGAAGAAGCGGCGATTTGCAATTGAGGATAAGGATAAATTAAACTCCCATTGCAAATCGCCGCTTCTTCCTTGTTAATTATGATGAGATTGTCATTCCGAACGAAGTGAGGAATCTCCAAATCGTGGAACGGACTCATCAAACATAACTTTATTGTTCGACACAGTACGGGGGATTTGTATTCTTTTAACAGCTTCTCCTTTTGTGGTAAGAATCTTAATTGAACACATTACTTATCTTTTCCAGCCCCTTTGTATTCAGAATCTTTATTTTTCTACCGTTCAACTCAACAAGTTTATCGGACTTAAACTCAGATAATAATCTGATAACTGACTCAGTGGCAGTGCCTACTATATTGGCAAGTTCCTCCCTTGTAAGAGAGATATTAAGGAATTGCTCATTGTCAAGACCAAAATCATTTACCAGCAAAAGCAGTATTTCTGCCAACCTCTCCCTGACAGTTTTCTGAGCAATATCGGTAATAAATGAATTTGCCTCACCTAATTCGTGGCAGGCAAGTTTAAGCAATTCCAGAGCATATGCCGGATTTGTTTTAATAAAAGAGGTTAATATTTCTGACGGAATGAAGCAAACCTGGCAATCTTCAATAACTTTCGCAGATGTACATGCCAGTTCATTGCTAAGAACACTACGATAGGCAATAATATCTCCTGTTTTTGCAAAACGTATTATTTGTTCTTTCCCGTCAAAACCAGTTTTGAATACTTTAATGATTCCGCTATTAATACAGAAGAACCCGCTGATACGGTTTCCCTCCTGATAAAGAATATCCCCGCGTTTATATTGCCGGAAATCCTTTTCAAAGTTAAGAGCCTCAACTTCGGCAGGAGTAAGATACTTAAAAATCGACCCGGATTCAAGAGCGCAACTGTCACATAACGGAACATGAATTTCTTGTTGTTTCATTTCGTTTCCTCTCTTATAGTGCAAAGATTAACACAGGCATTATCAAAAATGTTCAAATAAATCAGAATGCAGTTTTAAATTGATCAAGGAACCGCAGATCATTTTCAAAATATAGTCGAAGGTCATTAACCCCATACTTCAGCATAGCAGCTCTTTCTATACCCATTCCAAAAGCGAAACCGGTATATTTCTTACTGTCAATATTACAGGCTTCAAGAACATTCGGATGTACCATACCACATCCTAAAATTTCAAGCCAGCCGGTATATTTACATACATTGCAGCCTTTACCACCACAGATTTTACAGCTTACATCCATTTCTGCAGAAGGCTCAGTGAAAGGGAAATATGAAGGTCTTAACCTTATTTCAGTTTCTTTTCCAAACATCTCTCTTGCGAAAAATAATAAAGTCTGTCGGAGATCAGCAAAAGATACATTTTCATCAATATATAATCCCTCAACCTGATGAAATATACAATGAGCCCTTGCAGAGATCGCTTCATTACGAAAAACCCTGCCGGGCGAAATGGTACGGATCGGAGGTTTTTGATTCTGCATAACCCTCACCTGGACTGAGGATGTATGAGTTCGTAGTAAAATATCTTCAGGACTCGAGTCTTCTGACGATAATCTGGAAATGTAAAAGGTGTCCTGCATATCTCTTGCAGGATGTTCAGGTGCAAAATTAAGTTTTGTGAAAACGTGATCGTCATCCTCAATTTCCGGACCTTCAGACACAGTGAACCCTATACGGTTGAATATGTCAATAAGCTCATTTCTGACTATAGAAATGGGATGGCGAGACCCTGTTGAAAAAGGGAAAGAAGGCCTTGTAAGATCGGCACCATCAGCTATCTCTTCTTTATTTTTGAGCTCTGTCTTAAGAAAATTATATTTGTCAAGTGCATTCTGTTTTAGAAGATTAAGCTTCTGTCCAACCACTTTTTTCTCGGAAACAGGTACGTTCTTGAAATCTTCGAAAAGATCAGAAATTAATCCCTTCTTGCTGAGGTATTTCAAACGGAATAGCTCCAGTTCTTCAGAGCTTTTTACAGTCAAGGATGAAATATCATTTAACAGATCAGTAATTTTTTGAAGCATTAAAAAAAAGTTTTAAATCAACATTAATTAATTTCTTATAATTTTTATTTTGATAATTTTTATATCATTAACCGGTTTGTCATTACCGTCAGTTAGTACATTTGCCATTCTATCAATAATGTCCAGACCTTCTGTTACTTCGCCAAATATGGTGTAGGACCCATCAAGACGAGGTGTTCCACCAATTGTTTTGTACATATTACGTTGTTCATCAGAGAACTTGAAATCTTTATTAATTGTAAGGTATTGAAACATTTTAACAGACGCAATTTCCTGAATTTCAGCATCATTCAGACTCTTTCCGGCGGACCTGACGCTGTCCGTGGTTTCCTTTATTATTTTGTTAAATAGAGTTTGTTTTATATTACTGTTAATCCGTTGTTCCGCCTGGTTTAAATCGTCATCACTTTGTATGACACCCTGAACAATATAAAATTGAGTTCCGGATGACCGCATTTCGGGATTAACATCATTTCCCTGGCGCGCAGCAGCCAGTGCTCCTTTCTTATGAAAATACTCATTATTAAACTCAGCTGGTATAGTGTAGGTTTTAATAGAATCAGGAAGATTCGAAACAGAACCTGATTTAGTTGCAGGATCTCCAGCCTGTACCATAAAGTTTTTAATTATGCGATGAAAAGAGACACCATCATAAAAACCGGTGTTAATTAACCTTATAAAATTATCACGATGACGGGGGGTTCCATCATATAGTTTTATTTTAATGTCACCCAGTGTAGTTTTAACCGAGACAATAGTGTTCTCATTACCGCCAGGGGCATTACAGGAGATAATGAGAAAAAAAACGGAGAGAAAAGATAACCTTTTAATCATACTGTTCATGAAATTGGTAATTGGTTAATAAAGTTCTGCAAATGTGAATGCAAAGATATTTAACTTTGGATGATACAAGAAAATATTGGTTTTCAAATTGCATTATTTTCATTAAAAGGAATATTGCAATATATTGATAATTTGATTAGCAGTATATTTGTCAATAAGTTTTACAACTTATTGTCATTGGACAAGAAGTTGTTTTTAGCAAAGAGAACTAAGCAGATAATCATAATTTTGCATGAAAAGCAGAATGGGAATGTACGGAGGGTCTTCTTGAAACAAAAAGAGGAAGTGGTGGATTTGGACATACAGGTAAAAAGTAATTATGAAATCAAATAAGTATTGTTTTATTATTCTGGCATTGTTTATATTGTATTTCACATCCTGTGGAAGGAAAATGTATCCGTCGAAGGATTCAGGAAAAGAAGGTAATAATTATGATGCAGCCGCATTTAATTATGTTTATGTTGAAGCCCTGAAGCAAAAATTAATGGGAAATAGCGGCGACGCCCTAAATGCCCTCGAACAATGCATTAAAATTAATCCCCAAAACGATGCTGCATATTATCAAATGGCACAAATCGTAATTGCAAACGGAGATATTAAGCATGGTAAGCAATACGCTGCCAGGGCATTATCCATTGATCAGGAAAACATCTGGTATCTTACAATGCTGGCGGGATTATATTATCAGGATAAGAATCTCGATAGCGCGATAATATATTACGAAAAAGCTGTTAAATATTTTCCGGAGAAAGAAAATCTGCAGCTAACACTGGGAAACCTGTATTCTGAAGATAAGAAGTTTGAAAAAGCAAATTCTATTTTTGATTCTTTCGACAAAAAATATGGGGTGAATGAGAAGTCAACTTTATCCTCAATTAAGAACCTTATGGCAGAGGGTAAGTATGATGATGCACTGATTAGAACATTTTCGCTTTTGAAGGAATATCCTGATGAAGTATTATTTAATGGCTTGCTGGCAGATATATACCAGAGCAAGGGCGATAGTGAGAAAGCCCTTGAAGTATACAATCAGCTCCTGCAAAGAAATCCAGACAATCCACAGATTCAGCTTTCTCTATGTGACTTGCTTTTAGCAGAGAAGAAGTACGATGATTTGTTTTTGCTTTTGAATACAATAATCCTTAACAGTAAAGTGGAACGCGAGGCTAAAATTTCTTTACTGGCCAGACTTATAGAAATACCCGACCTTAATAAAGAATCGGGAGACAAGCTGATAATTGCAATGATGGTTTTAGAGGCAAACTATAGAGATGATAATATTGTGCCGCTGCTCCGGCCTGAATTGATGATAAAGCAAAACAAATTAGTCGATGCTTCATTAAGACTGGAAGAGATCATAAAGGAAACTCCTGATAATTATTATGCCTGGGAGAAGTTGCTTATAGTGTATCTTCAATTAAAAGATTATCCGAAATTGTTTACCGTAGGTGAAGAATGCGCTACAAAGTTTAACCGGTCTTTTCCTGCAAAAATTTTATATGCTAACGGAGCAATAGAAACAGGAAAATATTCAATTGCTTTGGATGAATTGAAAAAGGCTGAAATACTGGCTGCTGATAATAAGGAATTTATTGTTCAGGTACTTACAATGAGAGCCGATGTTTACTATAGAATGAAAGATTATTTGAAGGCATTTGAGACATTTGAGACAGCATTGAAAACAAATAAAGAAGACCTGACTGTAATTAATAACTATGCATATTACCTTGCAGAACAAAATACAAATCTTAAGGAAGCCGAAGAAATGGCAAAAAAGGTAATTGAGAAAGAAAAAGGAAATACTACATTTCTTGACACATACGGATGGGTACTTTATAAAAGGGGAAAACTAAATGAAGCTGCCAGAATAATGGAGTCAATAATAGCCAACGGAGAAACGCCTGATGCTGTATGGTATGAACATTATGGCTATATCCTGAAAAAGCAAAAGAAATGCCCGAAAGCCATTGATAACTGGAATATAGCTCTGAAACTCGATAGCACAAAAACTGATTTGATAAAAGAAATTGAAAATTGCAAAAAATAGTTGTCATATTAATTCTGGGTATTTTAAGTGCAGGTTGTTCTATAACCAGGAGTAGAAGTAACAAGGACTTAGAGATTTCTAAAGAGTTATTTTCCGGGAATGTTTTAGAAAGTGTAAAAAATCAAAACATTACAAACACTGGTTTTTTTATTCAAAAAGCAGAGATAGAAGTTATAACTCAAGACGGCAAAGAGAAATTAATTGGAAGTGTTAAATTCGAGCATCCGGATAAATACCTTATAAGCATAAAAAACAGGACCGGAATTGAAGGAGCGAGAATTTACATATCAGAAGATACAATACTATTTAACGATCGGATAAACAGGAAAATGTATTATGGATCATCCGTTTATTTAAAACGAAAATATGGATTCACAACGAATTTTCTACCCTTAATTTTTGGTGATATTGTGCTGGAAAAGAATTATAGGGAAAGTAAAGAGAAATGTTCAGGAGATAAAATAAATACTGATTGTCTGGTGCAGGGAGTAATATTGAACTATGATATTAGTTGTAAAAAGAGAAAATCAACTTTAGTAAGTCAGCTAAATAGTTTTGTCCAACGTGGTATTGAATTCAAATATGATAATTTTACAAATAGTGGAAATATTATAATACCAACAAAGATAGAACTGAAAGAAGCTCAGTATAATTTAACGATAAGGATAAATATAGTAAAAATAGAACTTCCCTGGAGCGGTAAAATTGAATTTGTACCCGGGAGGAATTATGAAATAATTGAGCTTTTATGAGATATCTATTTTTGATAATTATAATTCTTGTTTTAGATATTGGATTATTCGCCCAAACAAAAGCAGAGCTGGAAGATAGAAGAAAAGCAACTTTGAATGAGATTTCATATGTAGATAACATGCTTAAATCTACTGCAAAACAGAAGGAGGAAAGTATGAATGCCATAAAAATAATAGGTAATAAATTGAATTTAAGGGAATCAGTGATAAGAGTTATGCGTGATGAAATAAATTTATTTTCAGAACGAATAGATCTTAATTCTGTTGCTATAGGTATGATGGAAAGTGATCTTATTAATTTAAAAAATGATTATGCCAGAGCAGTTATCAATTCATATAAGGCTAAAAAGGAAAATCCGGAATTAGTATATATATTATCGGCTAAGGATTTCAATCAGGGATACAAAAGGCTGAAATATTTGCAACAGGTTACCAAATTCAGACGTAGAGAATCTGAAATTATTATGGAGTTAAAGGATCAGATACAGACTTCGAAAGAAAGATTGCAAAATGACTTGTTAAGGATTTCAGATTTAAAATCAAAAGAAGAGCAGCAAAAAAGCCTTCTGCAGTCAGAGCAGAATAAAAAGCAGGCTATGGTTCAATCATTGAGCAAGAAAGAAAGACAACTTAAGAAGGAGCTTGAGGAAAAGAAAAGAATTGCCAGTAAGATTGAGAGTGAAATTGCCAGAATTATAGAAGAAGAGAAAAAGAAGGTTATTAAATCAGATAATACACCTGAACAAAAACTGATCGGAGAAAGCTTTGCTGAAAATAAAGGTCGGTTACCATGGCCTGTAGAGAAAGGAATAATTACAAGTCAATTTGGAATTCAGAAGCATCCAGTGCTAAAATATGTTACTGAGAATAATCTTGGAATAGAAATAACAAGTCTGGGTAAAACGAGGGTTAGAAGTGTTTTTAAAGGTGAGGTAACGAGTGTATTTCCGATAAGAGGTGCAAATATGACTATCATTATCAGGCATGGGAAATATCTTAGTGTTTATCAGAATATTATAGATATAAAAGTAAAAAAAGGAGATAAAGTTGAAACAAAACAGGAAATTGGTAATGTTTTTTGTGAAACAGAAAAGGGGAATAAAGCAATCTTAAAATTTATGATCTTTGAGGAAAATGAAAAACTAGATCCGGAATCATGGATTTCGAAAAATTAGTGAATTATGTAACAAATATTGAATAATTTAGTATAAGGATTGGCAATTAAGAAGGTATGTATAAAACGATCAGGATAGGATCTACATCAGAAAATTTACGGATTGTAGAGAATGCAATTGATGAAGCAACAACTATACTTGGAATTTCACAGGATAGTTATGGGAAAATTATGGTTTCTACAATGGAGGCTGTTAATAATGCAATATTACATGGAAATAAGTCAGATCCGGCGAAAATTGTTAATATTGATATATCCTTTAAAAGCAAGGAACTTAAAATAAAAGTTGCTGATGAAGGTCCTGGTTTCAGGCCAGAGAAGATTCCTGATCCCACGATTCCGGAAAATATTGAAGCGCTCAATGGGAGAGGAGTATATTTAATGTCACATCTTGCTGACAAAATCAGCTTTAATAAAAAGGGTAATGCTGTTACAATGACTTTTAAAAACATTATTGTTTGAGCATCAGAATATTTTATGATGAAACAGACTTCAGGCTTAATGGATGGAGAAAAGCTGTGAAAGTTATTACCAGGGTCATCAGGAAAGAACATAAAATTTCAGGTGACCTTAACTTTGTAATCACAAATGATGAAAGGCTAAGAGAAATTAATGTTCAGTTTCTTGAACATGATTACTATACTGATGTTATTACTTTTAATTACAATTCGGGAAATGTAATAAATGGTGAGGTGTATATCAGCCTTGAGAGGGTAAAAGAAAATGCAATAAACTATAAAGTTAGTTTAAAACTGGAGATTCTCAGGGTATTTATCCATGGGGTTTTACATCTTGTAGGATATGACGATTTAAATGATGCAGATAAAGTTGAAATGAAGGGGATGGAAGATTACTGGTTAAGCAGGGTAGATTAATTTGAATATGGATTTCCAGTTTGATATAATAGTTGTAGGTGGCGGACACGCAGGTTGTGAGGCAGCTCATGCGGCTGCAATAATGGGTGCGAAAACATTGCTTATTACAATGGATATGACCAAACTGGCGCAAATGTCATGTAATCCGGCAATAGGAGGAATTGCAAAGGGACAGATAATACGGGAAATTGATGCCATGGGGGGAATGAGCGGATTAGTTACGGACAGAAGCATGATCCAGTTCAGAATGCTTAACAGGTCAAAAGGACCTGCAATGTGGAGTCCTCGTGCACAATGCGACCGTCAGCGGTTTACTATAGAATGGAGAAAAATACTGGAGCAGACAGATAATCTGGCAATCTGGCAGGAGCAGGCTAATTTTTTAGTATTGGAAGAAATGAAGGTTGTTGGTGTGGAGACTTCCTTTGGAACCAGATTTTATTCAAAAGGAGTGATTCTGACAAACGGAACCTTTTTGAATGGTCTAATGCATATTGGATTCAAAAACATTAAAGGAGGAAGATCAGGTGATCAGGCATCAACAGGATTAAGCGAACAACTTGGGAAGCTGGGATTTTCAGTGGAAAGGATGAAAACAGGTACCAGCGCCAGAGTAGATGGAAGATCAATAGATTTTGCAGCGATGACAGAACAGCGGGGGGATGATGAAGGACGATCGTTTTCATATATTGAAGAAAAACCCGTTCTGCTGGACCAGCGAAGTTGCTACATTACGCATACTAATGAAGAAGTTCACGATGAAATAAGAAAGGGTTTGAAATTTAGTCCTCTTTTTACTGGAAGGATTAAGGGGAGAGGTCCAAGATACTGCCCTAGTATTGAAGATAAAGTTGTAACGTTTAAGGACAAGATATCACACCAGTTATTTATTGAACCGGAAGGTATTGATACTGTGGAATATTACATAAACGGTTTTTCAAGCAGCCTGCCTCTTGAAGTGCAATTGAAAGCTCTCAGGAAAGTAAGGGGATTGGAAAAAGTGGAAATGTTCCGACCTGGTTATGCAATTGAATATGATTTTTTCCAACCTACACAATTGAAACACACTTTAGAAACTAAAGCAATAAGTAACCTGTATTTCGCAGGACAAATTAATGGGACAACCGGTTATGAAGAAGCTGCAGCTCAAGGTTTGATGGCTGGAATTAATTCTGTTTTGAAAATAAGAAATAGTGAAGCTTTTATTTTGGGAAGAGAGGAATCCTATATCGGAGTACTGATTGATGACCTGGTTACAAAGGGAGTTGACGAACCTTACCGGATGTTTACATCGAGAGCAGAATACAGAATACTTTTGCGTCAGGATAATGCGGATGAAAGACTGACAAGAAAGGCATTTCTCATCGGAACAGCAAAAGAGGAAAGGGTGACACATCTGGATGAAAAGGAAGCTATGATAAATGAAGTTGTGGACTTTCTTTCGGATACCAGTGTAAGTCCGGATGAAATTAATGGATTTCTGGAAACAGTTCAAACAAATACAATTTCACAGAAATTAAAAGCAATTACGATCGCCTCCAGACCACAGGTAGAAATAAAGGCGCTGTTGAAACTACTAAAGGGGGGAGAAAAACTGAAAGCTGTGAATTCTATACGATTTAATGAAATTGCAGAATCTGCAGAGATTAAAATTAAATATGAAGGATATATACAAAGGGAAAAGATAGTTGCTGATAAAATTAAAAGACTGGAAAGTTTAAAGATTCCGGAAGATATTAATTTTAGCGAATTACTATCAATTTCTACGGAAGCAAGGCAAAAGCTCAGTAAGATTAAACCTGCAAATATCGGACAGGCAGGAAGAATTAGCGGAGTATCACCTTCCGACATTAATATATTATTAATGTATCTTGGAAGATAAAATGTTCCACGTGGAACATTTTTTAATTAATTAATTAAATATTTTATGAAAGTCACAGGACAATTAGTTGATATCCATTCGAGGGATATCTATCCTGCAGTAGTTAGCATTCTGGATAGTAAAATTTTGGGAGTGGAAAAGCTGGAATCAGCACCGGCGATTTATATATTGCCGGGGCTGATTGATTCACATATTCATATTGAAAGTTCAATGATTACGCCCGGAGCATTTGCGATGGCTGCAGTAAAGCATGGTACCTGTGCGGTTGTATCAGACCCGCATGAAATTGCAAATGTGCTTGGAATAATCGGGGTCGAATTCATGATCAGTGATGCCTCGCAAGTGCCTTTGAGGTTTTTTTTCGGAGCCCCATCCTGTGTGCCGGCGACTAAGTTTGAAACCAATGGAGCGGATTTGAATCATGAGGAAGTAAAAAACCTGCTCGAAAGGAAAGAGATAAACTTCTTATCTGAAATGATGAACTATCCGGGTGTAATTTATAATGATGAGGAAGTTCATAATAAATTGAATGCAGCAAGAGAACTGGGAAAACCGGTAGATGGACACGCTCCCGGATTAAGAGGTGATATGCTTAAGAAGTACGTTGCCGCCGGAATATCGACGGATCATGAATGCAGCTCGCTGGATGAAGCCCTGGAAAAGATTTCTCTTGGAATGATGATTCTGATAAGAGAAGGAAGTGCTGCAAGGAACCTCGATGCACTTAAAGATTTATTCAATACTCACCCGGAAATGGTTATGCTGTGCAGCGATGATCTGCATCCTGAAATGTTACGGGAAAGACACATTAATAAATTAATTGCGCGACTTATTTCAGAAGAATATAACCTGTTTGATGTTATACGAAGCGCCACAATTAACCCATCTGATCATTATAAGCTTAATGCCGGACTTCTAAGGTCAGGAGATAAAGCAGATTTTATTTTGGTGGACAGTCTGAAAAAGATGAATGTGCTGGAAACATGGATAGATGGCAAAAAGGTTTTTGCAAACGGAAAGGTCCTCTTTACATATAGGGAAGGTAAACCTGTAAATCATTTCAATTGCAGGCCTGTGAAAGAAAGAGATATCATGGTAAGCAACCAGCATGGAGATATAAGAATAATTGTTGCATCAGAAGGTGAACTCCTGACAAGCGAGATTCGCAGTTCTGCGGGAGAATCCGGATTTGTTGTACCTGATCTGAAAAATGACATCCTGAAAATTGTAGTAAAGGACCGGTATAACGATTCACCACCTGCCACGGGCTTTATAAAGGGATTCGGATTGAAAAAAGGTGCTTTTGCAAGTTCAATTGCACATGATAGTCATAATATTATATCAATCGGAACTAACGATGAAGATATAGTTAAGTCCATTAATGAGATTGTCAGGCTAAAAGGTGGACTTGCCGTCTCCTCGGAAAATTCAATTGAATCAATTAAACTGGATATAGCAGGAATAATGAGTACCCGATCATGCGAAGCCATAGCCAGTGATTATGAGAACCTGAATAAGCTGGTGAAATCGATGGGTTGCACAATGAAAGCTCCCTTTATGATATTGTCATTTATGGCGTTGCTTGTTATTCCGGATTTAAAAATCGGTGATCGCGGATTGTTTGATGTTAAAAAATTCGAGATGGTTCCGTTATTTGTTTAATTATCCTTGATTGTTAACATTTTGAGAGTAGGGTCATGCCATGGCATGACCCTACAGATTTTACATGATGGTTGTAGGGCCACGCCATGGCGTGGCACAGCCCTTAAGGAGCCTGGAATTTTTGTTACCTTTGCATTCATAATTTTCAGTTCTCATGGCAGCTGAACTAAAACCTAAATCAATTCTTTCTTTACTTCCGGATAATCCGGGAGTATACCAGTTTATTGATTCTGCCGGAACAGTAATTTATGTAGGGAAAGCTAAAAATCTGAAAAAAAGAGTAACCTCATACTTTTCAAAAAACCAATCCGGTAAAACAATTGTTCTTCTGAAAAAAACTTTTGATATAAGGCACATTGTTGTGGATAATGAATCAGATGCTCTGTTACTTGAGAACAACCTTATTAAAAAGCACCAGCCCAGATATAATATTCTCCTGAAGGATGATAAAACATTTCCCTGGATATGTATAAAAAATGAACCCTTTCCCAGAGTCTTTAGTACCAGAAACCCGGTAAGAGACGGCTCGGCTTATTTTGGTCCGTATACATCGGGGTTGATGGTTAAAACATTAATTGGTTTTATCAGGCAATTATATAAGCTGAGGACCTGTACCCATAATCTGACAGAATCGAATATTGCTGCTGCAAAATTTAAGGTATGCCTGGAATATCATCTGGGGAATTGCAAGGCGCCATGTGTAGCCAAACAGACTGAAACTGATTACCTCGAGAATATCGAACAGATACGAAATATTCTTAAAGGTAATATTTCAACTGTAATTGACCATCTGAAAAAGGTAATGGCTAAAAGTTCTGCAGAGCTCCGCTTTGAGGATGCACAGTTGATCAAGGAGAAAATTGAGATTCTTTCACGGTTCAGAAGCCGGTCAACGGTTGTAAGCAACACTATTAAAAATGTAGATGTTTTCGCCATTACACAGGAGTCTGATAATGCTTATGTAAATTACCTGAAAGTAGTTGAAGGAGCTGTAATACAAGCTCTTACAATCGAACTAAAGATCAGGGCAGATGAAGAGAAAGAAGCTATTCTTGGTTTTGCCATAACAGAAATCAGGCAAAGACTATTAAGTGATTCCCCTGAAATAATTTTACCCTTTAAACCGGATATTCTCATTGATAGAGTAAAATATACTGTCCCTAAAGCTGGTGAAAAACAGAAACTTCTGGAACTCGCGGAGCGGAATGCAATTTATTATAAACTGGAACAGAAGAAGAAAAGGATGGACCACTCCCCTCAGGTGCGTACGGGTAAAAACCTCGAAAAGTTAAAAAATGATCTTCATATGCCCGATTTACCGGTCCATATAGAATGCTTCGATAACTCAAATATAATGGGAACGAATCCGGTTGCGGCATGCGTTGTTTTCAGAAATGCCAGGCCAAGTAAAAAAGAGTATCGCCATTTTAATATTAAAACTGTAACCGGACCTGATGATTTCACTTCAATGGAGGAAATTGTTTACAGGAGATATAGAAGAATGACGGAAGAAAATCAAAAACTACCTCAACTGGTTATTATTGACGGGGGGAAAGGACAGCTCTCCTCAGCCATGAAAAGCATCGATAAACTGGGTTTAAGAGAGAAGATTACCATTATAGGAATTGCAAAAAAACTTGAAGAAATTTATTTTCCCGGAGATAGTATCCCAATTTACCTGGATAAAAATTCAATAAGTCTCAAAATCATTCAACAGTTAAGAAATGAAGCGCACAGGTTTGGAATTAACTTTCATCGTGACAAACGCTCCTCTGAAATGATTAAATCAGATCTTGATCAGATTAATAGAATCGGACCAAAGACCAAAGAGATTTTACTTAAACATTTTGGATCTGTTGATCAAATAAAAAACGCCTCTGTCGAACAGCTGAAAAATCTTGTCGGCACAGCAAAAGGGACGATTTTGACGGAATATTTCAGAAAGTAGCTCTGGTTTCCACGTGGAACATATTTATTAAAAGTCACATCAAGTATCTCATAATGTGATGAATAAATACTTTTATCGGATCTCTTAAGTCAGTGAGGATTGAATATTTTAAATTACATGATCAATGGGGTATGAATTTTACAGGCATAATCAGGTAAAATATGAGACCCCCTTTCTATTCCCCCCAGTGGGGGGAAAAAACCTGATTTTATTCGAGTTTTTCTCCCCCTTTGGGGGAGATGCCCGAAGGGCAGAGGGGGTTTACTCTAAGTGTCCTTTGAAAGTGTTTTTCCTCCCCCCTGGGGGAGGTGCCTGAAGGGCGGAGGGGTTTTAGTCCCGGAACGAAGTCCTCTAAAGTGAGAAGTCAGAGAAGATGAAAGAGGGGTTCTACAAACCTGAAGAAAACTTTAAAGCTTTTTCAATCTCTCCCGAAATCTCCAGTGAGCCATGAGTTACCAGACCAGTCATACCTAAGGCTTCTGCTGCCCTGACATTCATTTCAAGGTCATCAATAAAAAGGCACTCTTGTGGTATAAGAGAATATCTTTCGAGGAGAATTTCATAAAACCGGCTTTCAGGTTTTGAAAATTTTGCTTCCGCTGAAATTAGTCCGCCATCAAAATGTTTGAAAAAGTAGTATCCAGTACTTATCTCTTCAAAGATGTCCATAGGGAAGTTGGAGAGATAGTATAGCATAAACCCCCTTTTTTTTAGTCCAGGGAGAAGTTTGACGTTCGGATCGATGGGAAACATTACATCAGTACGTAAATTGAAAACATGGGCAATTTCTTCCTTTTTGAGCGATGATTGAGATGCAATGGAATCTATAGCTTCAGAAGTGGTGATTTCACCTTTATCGAGCTTAAGCCATTCGCTACTTTGGAAAATATCTGAAAGAATTGTGGACTTGATGATTACAGGATATTTATGTTTATCAAGATATTCCGAGGGTTTGAAACTGATCAGTACATTTCCAAGGTCAAAAATTATATTCTTTAGCATATCAGGGGTTTTTCATGCTGATTGGTTGTCCGGTTGCTTCAAGGACATTCCACCATAATTCTCCTTCAACGTCAATTCTCTTACGTTTTGCAACCACCATAGGTATTGGCATGAGGGTGAACTGATTATTCCAGAATCCGACAACAAAATCAGTTTTTCCGGAAAGTGCTGCATGAACAGCATTCTGAGCCAGCAGGTTACAGAATTTACTGTCGTTTGCATTGGCCGGAGAACTTCTGATAATATAGCTTGGATCAATGTATTTAATAGAATGCGGAAAGCCTTTGTGTTTAAACTCTTCTGAGATTTTCTCTTTCAGGTAAATGCCTATGTCTTTGTGTTTAATATTGCCTGATGCATCTATATCTTTATCCGGTGTTTCGAAAAATTCCTGTCCTGCTCCTTCAGCCACTACTATTACAGAATGTTGTCTCTCTTCAAGTCGTTTTTTCAGAATCCGGAGAAAACCGCGTGTGCCATAGAGATCAAATGTTATTTCTGGTATAAGAACAAAATTCACCTCCTGAATCGCCAGTGCAGCGCTTGCTGCAATAAAGCCGGAATCACGGCCCATTAATTTGACCAGGGCTATCCCATTAAACGCACCCGATGCTTCATTATGCGCATTTTTGATTATATCGTTTGCAATAGAAAAAGCTGTTTCGAATCCAAATGATTTTTGAATCAGGTCAATATCATTATCTATTGTTTTCGGAATTCCGGCAACACCGATTTTCAATTTTCGTTTTTCAATTTCTTTATGAATATCATGAGCTCCCCGGAGAGTTCCGTCACCGCCAATACAAAAGAGTAAGTTAATATTCAAGATCTCGAGAGTATCAACAATTTTTTCAGTATCCTGTTCCCCTCGGGAAGATCCCAGGAATGTGCCTCCTTTTAAGTGTATCTCACTGACCATTGGTGCCGTAAGTTCTACAACAGGATGGTTATACTTTGAAATGAATCCTTCATATCCATATTTAAAACCCAGAACACGACTGATCCCATACCTGTAGTATAGTTCATTTACCAGACTGCGGATGACATTGTTCAATCCCGGACATAATCCTCCGCATGTAACAATTCCGACTTTGGTTTTTGCAGGTTCAAAATAAATATTCTCTCTGGGACCAGCTTTTTCAAAAGAAACAGGTACTTCACCGGTTTCTTTGCATTTGTTGAAATTTTCAAGAGAAACATCATAAAGAATCCGTTCATTGTCTTTGACAAACTTATAAACCGGACTATTTTCCCGTTGAGTGTTTTTAAGAGGGGATATTACACTTCTTTTACCCAGGGAGGAGACAAGAAAATCCTCGTATTTCATTTTATGTCGATTTGAATTGTAGTTAATACATCAAATATGAAAACGGCGTAGTTTTCATATAGTTCAAATTTACAGAAATTTATGATTGATTGCCAAATATGAAGAATCAGATTATCTGCTTAATTCTTCCTACAAGACCATTCTCCAGCATGACTTTAATCCCATGAGGATGATTTGGAGATGAGGTAATAACCTCCTTTACTTTTCCTTCTGTGAGACGTCCTGTACGTTTATCTTGAGTCAGTTCTACTTTAACGTCAATTCCCGGCTTAACATCAGCCCTACGGGTTCCTTCCATAAAAACCAGTTTTAAAAACACACTAATAAATAGAAACAATCAGGTCCTGATAATTTAATATCAGACTACAATAATAAAAAATATTATTACAGAAAATATAAAAACAAATAAATGTTTTGACCAGTGCAAAAATTCCGGAGATCAATAAGCTCCTTTTATACGTGTCCGTATCCTGTAAAGACTCTTACTTGCGGTTATAAACAAACTTTTCATATCCTTTCCGCCAAAACAGACATTTGCGGTCCAGGCTTCAGGGACTGCAATATTTCCAATTTGTACACCATTTTTGTCAAAGATAGTTACCCCTTTCCCCGTCAGATAAATGTTTCCGTCTGTATCAATGGTCATTCCATCAGAGCCCATTTCACAAAACAGTTTCTTATTGACCAGGCTGCCATCCTTGTTTATTGTATATGACCAGGTCTTTTTTCCGCCGATATCAGCAATGAAAAGTGTTTTGCTATCAGGTGTACCAACTATCCCGTTGGGTTGAACAAGATCATCAATTACCCTGATAATTGTTTTGTGGTCAGGTTCAAGATAATAAACTGCCTGACAAACCTGTGGCATGGTGTTATGATCCCACCATGACCTTTTATAGAACGGATCGGTAAAATACACACCGCCATCCGGAGTATTCCATAGATCATTCGGGCCATTGAGTGGTTTATCCTGATATTTTGAAGGAATAACTGTCACTTTCTTGTCGGGGGTAATGAGCCATAATTCATTTTTCTCGTCTGCACAAGCCCACAAATTACCCTCTTTATCAAAAGAAAGACCATTTGAACGTCCGGAGGGCTGCATGAATGTTGAGAGCTCATCTGTAATACTCCATACCATTATCCTGTCATTGGGCTGATCGGTGAAATAGACATTTCCTTTTGAATCAGCAGCCGGTCCCTCAGTAAAGAGAAATCCGTCGGCCAGTTTTTCAAGCTGGGCCCCTGGTTGTATAATTTCATTCAAACCTTTATTTTGGATAAAGGCCGCACAGATAGATACTAGAGGGATCGCAATCAGGAATTTATACAGTTTCATGTAAATTTAATTAGATTGTTTTCTGTTTTGCATAGATTAACGTTTTGAAATAAGGGCATTCTTAATTCTCCCGATATAATTATCGATCTGTTCCGGCAATTCAAATCCGACAATAATCATATCAACGGTTCCCAATCCAAGTACATATTTAAGCGAGGCATCTATTTTTTCCGAATTATTTTTGAAATTACCGTTGCCAATCAGTTTCATACCAATAATCCCTTTGCCTGCTTTATGAAGTTTTGCAATTACAGGTATTACTGTATCAGAATCCTTTTTATCCATTGCATCTCCGAATGGATTAATTCTGACATGGACTACATCAACCCATGGACTTTCAGCACAAGCCTCCATTGCTTCCAGTGAATGAACTGAAACACCATGTGCACCTATTATTTTCTTAGCCTTCAGATTTTCAAGGATATCCATCTGTTTTTTTTGCATGTCGGTCCAATGAGGATCTGTCATGCAATGAATTTGTACAAGATCAAGAAAATCGGTGTTGAGCTCTTTCCGGAAGCGCTCAATAACAACATCAGCATCGGGACGTTCAGGTTCCGGAATACCTCCCTGACTAACCCATATTTTGGAACTGAGTGTGTAGGATTCTCTCGGAATGCCTTTAAGAGCTGCCGCAGTGAAGGGATGAGTACCATAGGTGTCAGCACAATCAAAAAAGCGGATTCCTTTTTCATATGCCTGATGAATGATTGATTCGGCGACACCGGCCCTGGTGATATTCGACGACCGGTTATAACCGCTGAAGCCGGTCCCCATTCCGAGAAGTGTTGATTTTATTCCCGATTTTCCGAGAGTGACAATCTGGAATGGATCTGTAGACAAGCCTGCTGGTCTGCCTGGAAAACCCAAAGCAGCTTTTCCAAGTAAGACTGAACCTGCCCCTGCTGTAATTGTCGTTGTAACGAATTGTCTGCGTGTCAGAGTTCTTTTTGCCATAATAGTCTGTTAATAATTATTACTTTAAAACTGTGATTTTTATACTGGAAGCATGTTGTGCATCATGATAAATTCTCTGTGTGGCTTTTTGAAAATCGCTTTCTGAACATCTGTAAATATCTACAAATTTTTGCGGATTTCTATCAACCAGGGGAAACCAGGAATTCTGCACCTGAATCATGATCCGATGTCCCTTTTTAAATGTATGGGCCACATCGGGGATTCCGTATTTAACTTCAGTCACTTTTCCTGGTCTGAAGGGTTCGGGTTTTTCAAAGCTGTTACGGTATTTTCCTCTGAACACTTCTCCGCGTACGAGCATCTGATACCCTCCCAGCGGAACTTTAACATCGGATGATTCTTCTGCTTTGGTGTCAGGAGGAAAAACGTCAATTAATTTGACAATATAGTCAGCATCTGTTCCGGTGGTTGAAACAAAAAGGTCAGCAGTCAGGGGGCCGGTTAATGTAATATCTTCAGTGAGAAAATCTGTCTGATAAACCATAACATCCGGCCGGCGGGAAGCAAATCTTTGATCATCTGTCATATATTCTGCAGTCCGGTG
>Ga0209747_1000309_pt1 | contig 26499 bp, 26 predicted proteins | sample BarGraNGADG00311_FD_184498 | JGI IMG/M metagenome (GOLD analysis project Ga0209747, IMG submission 184498) | Arctic peat soil microbial communities from Barrow, Alaska - Barrow Graham LP Ref core NGADG0011-311 (SPAdes) (version 2) | ecosystem: Environmental > Terrestrial > Soil > Wetlands > Peat...
GCGAAACTGGGCGACCGACGCGGCCGGCGTCACCGAGCCGGGCAAGGACTGGTACCTTGCCGAGGGCTCGACGGGCGCGGGCTTCGAGACGTGGGTGCTCGTGCAGAATCCGACCGGCTCGACCGCGACAGCCGGCGTGACCTTCATGACCGATGCGGGCATGAGCAAGAGCATCGTCATCGAGCTCGCGCCGTTCTCGCGAAAGACCGTGAACGCGGCCGATACGGTGCCCGGCGCGTGGGGCGTCTCAACGCGGGTGCAGAGCGACAGCCCTGTGGTCGTAGAGCGCGCGATGTATGGGGACGGGCGCACCTGGGCGCACGCGTCCGCGGGTGTCAGAGAGCCGGCCGACGACTGGTACCTCGCGGAGGGCTCGACCGCGGGCGGCGACCAGACCTGGGTGCTCGTTCAGAACCCGCAGCCCGAGAAGGCGCTCGTGGAGCTCACCTACATGACGCCCGCCGGGCCGGTCAAGGGGCAGGCCGCCTGGGTCGCGCCCCACTCGAGGCAGAGCTTCTTCGCGAGCGATGCCGTCCCGAATGCCTGGGAGGTCTCGACCCGCGTGAAGAGCAACCGGCCGGTCGTGGTCGAGCGCGCGATGTACGGGGCGGGGCGCCGGTGGGCGACGGGCTCGGCCGGCGTTACCGAGCCGGGCACCGACTGGTACCTTGCGGAGGGCTCGACGGGCGCGGGCTTCGAGACGTGGGTGCTCGTGCAGAACCCGGGCGCTTCGACCGCCACCGTCGGCCTTACTTACATGACAGACAGCGGAAAGGTCCCGGGTCCCACCTTCAAGCTGGCACCGAATACCCGCAAGACGGTCAACGTGGCCGACGCAGTCCCGGGGATGTGGAGTGTCTCAACCCGGGTCGAGAGCGACAGCCCGGTCGTGGTCGAGCGCGCCTGCTACGGCGACAGGCGATCCTCCGTGCAGCAAACCACCCTGATGAAAGGCACTGCCTTCGAGACAGCCGCATATGTGCTGACGCCGGGAGGCAGCTCTCCTGACGTCCCGACCCTGATGGTCATGGGAGGCGTGCACGGCGACGAGGACGCCGGGTACCGCACGGCCGAGAAGCTGACACGGGCGCTCGTCTCGAAGGGCATGCTGGTGGTGCTGCCCCATGCGAACCAGCCGGCAATCGCCGCGCACGTGCGGGGGATAAACAAGGACCTCAACCGCAGCTTCCCGGGCATCGAGCGCGGCGCCAACGAGGACCGGCTGGCCTGGGAGATCATGGAGCTCGTGCGCACAAACGACATCGACATGCTGCTGAACCTGCACTCCGCTGAGCAGTTCAACCGGCTGGACCCGTCCGCGCTGGGCCAGACGATAGTGTACGACGTCCATGCCATCGACGGCGGCGCCGGCCGGGCCGCGGGCCAGGCGAACCTCAACATAGGCGATCCCTTGGAGCAGTTCGCGCCGCTGGTGAAACCCATCCCCACGAGCGCCACCTACGAGGTCTACTATAAGCAGTTCAAGCCGGCGTATGGGATAGAGGCCTGCGAACAGTTGAGCCTGGAGCGCAGGTGCTACGACCAGCTCCTGGTGATCAAGGCGTTCGCGGAGCAGGTCGGCGTGGTCATAGATAATTGGGACGAAGTGACGAGGTAAGACCCCTCACCCCAACCCTCTCCCCCAAGGGGCGAGGGAGCTAAGCAATCAGTCCAGCCCTTCGAGGAGGGACTCCAACACCCCTTCGGCCTGGTCGAGGGTCTCGAGTTCGGGCTTGGACAGGATATCCATCTCGTTCGCTTGCATGACGTAGAATGGCCCGCCGGTCGGGGCGCCGCCACGGATGAGCACCCTGTCGGCCCCGTGCCTTGCGAGTACCACGGCGAGTTTGATCTCCCTGCCAGGATCGTCCGCCGTAGTGGGATTCTCGAGGACCGAGGCGTCTTCCAGCGTCTTCTTGTCCGTATCGAGGGCCAGCAAGGCATATGAGCCGGCCGAGCCGAGGTCTGAGGCGATCGAAGTGCCGTCCTCCGCGAGCGGTACGGCGATGCTGACGTTGTCGGCCTCATCAGGCACAAACTCCACCAGGACGGACTCCACGTTCTGCACGGCCGCCTTTATCGCGTCCCTGATGCTTCCGGCTGATGCCTCCGCGTCCCTCAAGTCGTAGGCCTCGGGGACGATCGCGATGTGGATGAAGCGGTAGCTGCCTGAGTTGCGGCCGTCGATCCGCACAACGCGCCTTACGCGAGGATCCGCCTGGGCCGCCTTGACCGCCGCGTCCATGACGTCCTTCTCGATGGAGGCATCGAGCAAGACCTTGAACGCCTCGACGATGACCTGCCCTCCCGAATAGAGGAGTATGACGACGATGACGAGCGCCATGATCGAGTCAACGTAGTGTACGCCCATGGCGTTCAACCCGACACCGAGGATCACCCCGGCGCTCGCGATGGTGTCGGTCCAGGAGTGGTGGGAGTCCGCGGTCAGGCTGGGCGAGTTCTCCCTCTTCCCGATGAGCCCCTTGTACCAGGCAAGTCCTCCGGTGATCACGACCACTACAGCCATGGTCGACATCGCGACCCAGGGGTTGCTGATGGTTGTCTGCTTGGCCAGCAGTTTCGAGATCGATTCTCTCGCGAGCTCGTACGCGCTGAACAGGATCAGGGCGCCGATGGCTACCGCCACGATGTTCTCGAGCTTGTAGAGGCCCTCGGGAAAGTCCTTGGTATGTTTCTTGGAAAGCTTGAGGCCGATCATCACGGCTATGGACGCGACTATGTCGACGCACGTGTCTATTCCCTCGGCCAGCACCGACACGCTCCCGGAGATGGTGGCCACGGCGATCATCCCGGTCGCCATGAACACCGACAGGATAGTGTCGATCCCCTCCGCTTTTTCTGCTGGCTCCATCCGCGATAAGAATTTCATGTCACGCCTGCCCCGCCGCCGGCGTCGCGGCGGCTTTCCCTACAACCGGCACACGGGCGCGGCTCTTCGCCAGCGCCGCCAGCTCATCGTCGGTGCTCTCCAGATCGCTCCGCGACGGATTTACAGAGACGTCGATCCCATATGCCTGCAAGGTCTGCACGACATCCGGGTCGGTTATTGCATCTTTCAAAAGGAGGACGTCCACCGACCTCCGCCCGAGGAACACGGCGAGGTGCACGCCTCGCCCATCGGACTGGTCGACCGCAGGGTTGCTCACAACGTCCGGCTTCCCGGTGACCTTTCCCCCGTCAACCTCTACAAGCCCTATCATCGGGGCCGACTCGAAGCTTGCGGCAATCGTCTTGCCGTCCGAGTTCAGAGGGGCTGCGACGATGAACATGTCATCAGGAGCGTTGAACTCTATGTCGGCGCGGTCGACGTTAGGGAGCGCGGCTTTGATGCGGCGCTCGAGTTCCTGTGAGATGACGCCCGCCTGTTGGAGGTCGTATGCCGCGGGCTCGACCACGAGGTGAAGGAAGATGAAGCTCCCGGAGTTCCTGCCGTCCACGCTGAGGACCTGCCTGATGCCGGGGTCCGCCGCCGCGATCTGTTTTACCCTGGCGAGAAGGTCGCGGCCGACCGATGCGTCGAGCAATACCTTCAAGCCACCCAGGAAGATATAGACCCCGATGACCGCCACCAGGGCAGCGACGATGAGGCCGGCGATGGCGTCGACCCTGTGGTACCCCGCGATGTCGATGGCCATGGCCACTCCGATGATGACGAGCGCGATCGCGTCCGCCAGGGAGAAGTACGAATCGGCACGCAGGCTCGGGCAACCTTCGGCCGTCGCCACGCGCCGCTTGTAATAGAACATGAAGCCGGCCAGCACGGCGGACGCGAGGAAGAAGGGCAGCGCGTACTTGGGGTCGTTCGTGAAAAGGAACGTGCCGCCCAGGTGCTTGACGGAGATCCTCGCGAGTTCGTACGCGAGGACGAGAATGATGACGCCAACCCCGGTGGCGATGATGTTCTCGATCTTGTAGAGGCCGAAAGAGAAAGTGGAGGTGTGCCGCCTGGAGATCCTGATCCCGGCAATGATGAACACGCCCATCACTCCGCGGGACGCGGCCAGGATTCCGCCGGCCGTCATTGCTACGCTATGGAGGGAGACGCCCCATACGATCAGTACGGCGCCAAAGACCCCGGAGATCGCCGCGCCGATGGCCGCAATTCGCTGGCTTCTCGGCAAGGGGTTCGTTGTAGTCTCGGCTGCGCTACCTGGTGAAGCCATTTCAGCCTGCCTCTTGCGTTTCGGCGACTGGCTCGGCCAGCTTTTTCTTCTTAAATACAAGGCGTTCGACCAATTGTATAACGAATAGGGCAAGCCAGAAGAATTGTGCGGCCGTCACGTTAACGAATGCGATGCCGATCGAGATGATGAAGACGGCGGACATCCCGAGCGAGTTCCTCAGATACTCGGCCGCGTAACTCATGTCGAATTCATCGTCGACCAGGCGGTGCCTCTGTACGGCGTAGAAGGCCATGGCCGCCTGGAGAAGCCCCGCCAACGCAAGCACCGACGCGTACAGTGCAGTCGCGACTGCAGTCTTGCCGAACAGGCTGAGCAAGTTAGTGGGGTACGGCATGAAGACTATCAACAGGAGGTAGAACAAGTTCAGCCATATGAGTGTCCTGTCCACGCGACGGATGGCTGTGAAGAGGGCGTGGTGGGAGATCCAGAACATCCCTATGATCACGAAGCTGAGGGTGTAGGAGAAGAAATGGGGCCACACTTGCCCGAGCCCGTGCGCGAGCTTGGCGTTCGTCACCGTTCCCTGAATCGACGGCACGGCGATCGAAACCACTAGCAGCGTGATGGCGACCGCGAAGACGCCGTCGCTGAAAGCGTTCAGCCGCTCCACGGTAAAGCCCATGAGGTTTGGCTTGGGCTTCTCTTTATCTTCCACGGGCAAATCCTCCGGGAGAAATTACTCCAGTCGAATACGCGGGCTCATACGTTCGGTACATTCTACCCGAGATTCCCCCGCATGCATCCACCTAATCTGATGTTTTTGCGCCGCTTTGAGCGACGCCCAGGCGTTCAATCGATGGTGCTAGAATCGCCTGGGGGTGGTTATATTGATGACCGGAAGAAGAGTCGGAAGCACTCAAAGCCTGGTCCGAGTTGCGGCGGCGGCTCTCTGCATCATCCTCTCGTGCGTGCTGGCCGCTTCGTGCGGCGGCAAGACGAGCACATCATCCACAACGAAGACCACTCCAGTCGAGAAAAAGTCCGGCCTCGCGGTCGTCGAGACGCGGCTCACTTGCGCAGCGTGCCGAAGAAGACCTGCCAGGCAAGCAGTGACTTCGCCGTCAAGCTGAGGATGATGTAGACCTTCTCGCCGAAGAGGTAGTCCTTCCACGGCCCGACCTTCTTGTACTGCAGCACCATATTCACCGCGAAGATGTTGAATAAGATGAACAGCGAGATCATCACGCCGTACACGAAGCCGGGCATCTTGCTTGTCGGGTCGGCCGCGGCCGAGATGAAGTACATCCAGATGATCACCCAGGGGACTGCCCCGGCTATGCAACCAAAGTAGAACGCCGTCCAGTTTGTCTTCTCGGTGGTCTGGTTGTGCAGCTCCATCATCCAGCCAAACAGGATCATCGTGGCGTTCATGAAGAAGAGCAGTATCAGTGTGACCAGGTCGTAGATGCCCGTAAGCATCGCGATGACCACGATCATGAGCGACGCGGTGATGGAGTACTCGATCCAGCGGCCGGGGTTCACGCCCTGGAGCAGGTGCCGCTTGTACCAGTTGTTGATCCCTGGAGCGGCCATCAGCAGCAGAGCAACCCCGCTCAAAAGCAGAAACAGCGCGACCAGGGGGCCGAGCCTCACCGTTCCCACCACGCGGTGCACGGGGATAGGGAAAGCCCTGCCCAGGCCATTGCCAAGGTACTCGGTCGTGATAGGGAGGGCGAACTTGTTGCTCAGGAAGAACATGAGGATGCCCTCGGCGAGAAGGATGATTCCTACGACGACGTTGAAGGTCCGAAGCTTCTTGAGCCTCAGTTCAAAAGCCTCGGGAATCTCTGCGGCCGTCATGGTGAACCCCTTTCTCGCCGGCGCCACGGTACAAGCCATTGTAACGCGTCAGGAACCCCTCACCCCAACCCTCTCCCCCAAGGGGAGCGGGAGTTAATCAGAAACGCCGCCCCCAAGGGGAGCGGGAGCAAGCGATTTCTCTAAGCGATTTCTCAGGATCAGAATGTAATACTGTTTGTAATTGTGGCAAAGTGCCGCTCTTGAGAGGAGTTGTGTGATGGTAAGTATGTTGGGAGCTGCGGGCATGATGTCTCGCTTCGGCGGTGCGGGCGGGCGCGGCCCGCTGTGGATGATGCCGATCATGTTTGTCGTCGGGCTGATCTTCGTGGCCCTGTTCCTGTGGGTCGTCTACATGATGGTCAGGTATTTCTACCGCACGGAGGTCGTCCCCCGGAAATACGGTGCGGGGACGCCGATCGAAGTAGCTCAGCGCAGGTTCGCCGCTGGTGAGATAACGGGCGAGGAGTTCGACGCGATCAAGCAGCGGCTGTAAGTCTTGAGTGCGGGCTCTCAGCCCGCATGACTCAGGAGCCGGGCCTGAGAGACCCGGCTCAAGAGTTTGCGTTGAGGGCAGTTTCGGCGCGCTTGGTCAGGTCTTGCGGGTCAACTCCGGCGATCTCCAGCACACGCGGCACGGTGCCGGCCTTTGCGTCCAGCGTTCCAAGCAGCAGGTGGATCGGCTCGATGGGCGTCGGGAAGCGCTTGGACTCTGGAGTCTTCGCTCGTTGATACGCGCGACCGAGCGCGAGCTTCGCAGATTGTGCCATCCGGGGTTTGTAGTCCACCTTCCCGGTGGATTTGATGACGTCCTTGTCCTTCACCGAGACTCCGACGGAGAGCAGGCTCTGCTCGGCCTCGATCTTGCGCGAACCCGTGGCGCGGGCTTCCTCTGTCGCGAGCATGACCGCTTTGTGGAACGACGAACCTTCCTCCCCACTCACCCCAGCCCTCTCCCCCAAGGGGCGAGGGAGCAGGAGAAACAAAGACAGGGGATTCTTCTGTTAGATGCCGAATATGTAAAGATCGATTTGACGAGAGCGCGAGGTGAAACCATGCGACTGAGGAATTCGGGGATCGACATCCTGGGCGAGGTGCCCTGGGGAACCCACCTGTGCCAGTTCTACAAGACCCGCGACGACCTGCTGGACGTCCTCGCCCCGTACTTCAAGGCGGGCCTCGAGGGCAACGAGTTCTGCATGTGGATCACGAGCGACCCGCTGACGGTCGACGATGCGTTGGGCGCGATGCGAGGCGTCATGCCGTCGTTCGACGAGCTCATGTCCGAGGGGCGCATGGAGATCCTCCCCCACACGGACTGGTACATGAAGGACGGGTACTTCGACCTCAAGCGCGTCATCGACGGCTGGATCGACAAGCTGACCGACGCTAAGGGCCGCGGCCTGGCCGGACTACGGGCCACCGGCAACACGACGTGGCTCGGGGACACTGACTGGGACGACTTCACCGAGTACGAGGAGGCGCTCGACGCGGCCATCGGCGACTATCCGGTGATGGTGTTGTGCACGTACTCGCTCGACAAGTGCGGGGCCTCCGAGGTCATCGACGTCTTCAAGAACCACCGCTACGCCCTCATCAAAAAGGAGGGCGCCTGGGCGCTGATCGAGAGCTCGGAGCGCAAGAAGGCCGAGGCCGAGTTCCGCACCGTGGTGAAGGCGGCGATGGACGGCTTCTGGATCACGAACGACGAGGGCCGGTTCATCGACGTCAACGACTCGTACTGCCGGCTCGTGGGCTATAGCCGTGACGAGCTGCGCGAAATGTGCATCTCGGACATCGAAGCCTTGGAAGACCCGGGAGACACTGAAGCACACATCCGGCTGGTCGCGGAACACGGGCTTGACCTCTTCGAGACGCGGCACCGCCGAAAGGACGGGAGCATCGTCGACGTCGAGGTCAGCGTGAACTACCTTGACATGTCGGGCGGGCGGCTCTACGTGTTCGTGCGCGACATCACCGAGAGGAAGGCCGCCGAGAAGGAGCTGCTCAAGGTGAACGCCGAACTCGACGGGTACGCGCACGCGGTCTCGCACGACCTGCGCGGGCCGCTCGCGGCCATCGCCCTCGCCGAGCAGCTGATGCGAGACGTGCAGGGCAGCGAGCAGCCGCCCGAGATCGCCGAAGAGGCGGCCCTTTTCTCTGACACGGTCAAGCGCAACCTCGCCAGGTGCGACTCACTGATCGGAAGCATGCTGACCCTGGCCGAGGCAGGGCAGGTCCCCGAGCGCACCGAGGAAGTCGACATCGGCGCGATCGTCCAGCGGGTGGCCGAGGAGCGGATGTTCGACATCTATCAGAGCGGCGTGAAGCTGGTCTTCGAGCCTGACCTGGGCACCGTTGAGGCGAGCCCGACCCACATGTATCAACTGTTCTCCAACCTCATCAACAACGGGATCAAGCACAACGACGCCGAGAAGCCGGTCGTGAACATCGAGTACCTGGGGCGGGACGATGGGGGCGGCATGCGCTACCGCGTGCGGGACAACGGGTCCGGGATTCCGGCCGAGGACATGGAGCGCATCTTCGTCCCGTTCTTCAAGAGGGGCGAGAAGTCGGACACCGGCATCGGCCTCGCCACGGTCGAGAAGATCGTCAAGGTCTACAACGGCGAGATACGCGCCTTCAACGACAAGGGCGCCTGCTTCGAGCTGGTACTGCGCTCGCTCTAACCAAAACGCACATGCACGACCTGACCCCCTACTGTTATCATCAAGGCACTCTAGCGACGGGGGGATGAGATGAGCGACAAGTACATCCTGGTGAACGACGTGGGCACGACGGGGACCAGGGCGGTGATCTACGACGGCGATGCGAGCGTCGTCAGCGAAGTCTATTCCGAGCTCAAGCAGATCTTCCCCAAGCCCGGCTGGACCGAGCAGGACCCCTTCGACATCTACGACAAGTGCGTCGAGGTCACGGCGGGGGCGCTCGAGAAGGCGAACCTCAAGGCCGAGGACATCTCCGCGATGGGCATCGCCACCCAGCGCGCGACCAGCGTGATCTGGGACAAGAACACGGGCGAGCCCGTCTATAACTTCATCACGTGGCAGGACACCCGGATGTCCGACGAGTGCGAGCGCATCAACAAGAGCATGGGATTCAAGGTGCTGCACGTGCTGGGCGGCGGGTACCGCGGCCTCGCGCGCATGAGCAAGTCACTCAAGAGGAACTCGGTCGGCAAGCTGTTGATCACGGCCGGGCACTTCTCGGTGACCCCGGCGATGTCCACGACGCACGCCCGCTGGATACTCGACAACGTCGAGGGCGCCAAGGAAAAAGCTGCGGCCGGCGACCTGCTCTTCGGCACCGTGGACACCTGGCTGGTCTGGAAGTATACCGGCGGCAAAGTGCACGCGACCGACTTCTCTAACATCAGCGCCACAGGCATGTACGATCCCTTCGGCATGCAATGGAGCTCGCTCCTGCTCAAGCCCTTCGACCTGCCAGGCGACCTTGTGCTCCCCGAGATCCGCGAGACCAGCGGCGACTTCGGGACGACCGACGTGTTCGGCGCACCCATCTCGATCAAGTGCGTCGTGGCCGACCAGCAGGCGGCGCTCTTCGGCGAGACCTGCTTCGACGCGGGCAGCGTGAAGTGCACCAACGGCACGGGCACGTTCGTCGACATGAACACGGGGGACGAGCCGCTCGCGTCCATCAACAAGCTCACTCCGCTGATCGCATGGAAGATGGGCGGCAAGACCACATACATGATGGAAGGGATCATCTCGAGCGCGGGCTCGTCGATACAGTTCCTCCGTGACAACCTCGGGATCATCGAGACGGCCGCCGAGTCCGAGGCTTGCTCGTTGCGCTGCGAGGACACCGGCGGGGTCTACGTCGTCCCGGCGTTTACCGGCCTGACCGCGCCTTACTGGGACCCATACGCGCGCGGCACCGTCATCGGCCTGACCCGCGGGACCACCAAGGACCAGGTCGTTCGCGCGACCCTCGAGTCCATCGCTTACCAGTGCAAGGACGTGGTGACGGCCATGGAGCTCGACACCGGCATCGAGGTCAAGGGCATCAAGGCGGACGGCGGGGCGTCGGGCAACGACTTCCTGATACAGTTCCTCACCGACATCCTGGACACCGAGGTCGAGCGGCCTGAAGTGCTGGAGGCGACCGCCCTCGGCGCGGCGTACTTCGCTGGAATCGCGTCAGGGCAGTGGAAGTTCCCCGATGACATCAAGCGGATTCACCGCGTCGAGAAGAATTTCTCGCCGAAGATGGCCTCCGAGGAGCGGGACGCGCTATATGCCGGCTGGCAGAAAGCTGTCGGCAGGGCGCAGCACTGGGCGGAGATCTAGGACACCCCCTCACCCCAACCTTCATTGTAGAATGCTGGGTGTGGAGGAGCCTTTTCAAGCCAGGCGGGTGCAATTGTTCAAGCGCGTAGTTGTTCTGGGTGCGATAGTCCTGCTCCTCTTGCTCGTGCTCCCATCGGTGCCGGCAACGGCGGCCGGCGCGCAGGGCACGGTGAAGGACGTCAACAACAACGGCGTCTCGGGCGCGTTCATCATGCTGTTCCACGAAGCAGATCACATCCTGGTCACCGACGGCTATGCGATCACCGAGGCGAACGGCAACTTCACGTTGTTGGATTACAACCCACCTCACAATCCGCTGAGCGACGCAACGGTCAATGGCATAAATGGCTTCGTCATGATACAGCCGGCTGCAGACGACGGCCCGCTGCACGACCAGCTCGGCGTCTACCAGCACCAACCGCGCGCCTACGTGAAGCCGCCGAGCACCTCCGTCGACATGGTCCTGCCGGCCGCCTCGAGTTTTGTGTTGAACGGCTACAAGCTGGACGGAACGCTGATGCGCTGGGCCGACTACGACTCGAATAACGGCGGCCAGTTCATGTACCTGACAAACATGGATGAAGAGATGCGGCCCGCGGTGAACTGGCCGAGCTACGACGCCTGGGCCCGCCAGGGGACCCACAGAACGGCGGCAGGCCGTTCGGGATTCCATCGTTAGTCGTAGACTCGCGTAAGACCGGCAAATATTCAATCAGCGCCATGTACTGGCAGGTTAAGAACTATGGCAGGCTGTGCCTCCGGGCGGACAACGCGGGCCTGGGGTTCGACCTGCCCGCGGCCGGCGCGGCGCTCGAGATCAACCTCAACCTCGAGCTCGTGCGCACCGCCATCCACGACCTCCAGCGCAGGCAGCCGTTTTACGAGGAGTACATAACCGACGAGAACATCCCGGCGCTGATTGCAGCGCTCGACGATGTTGGGAATGTGGACGACCGGCTGCATGACGCCCTCCAGCTCCGCGACCGGCTCGAGCTGAAAGCGGCTCAGAACTCGATCGACTCTGTGCGAAAGGGCACGCTGCAGGTTACGGCTCGCGACGTCAACTCGCACCCCGTGCCGGGATGCACCGTCACCATCGACCAGACCGCCCACGACTTCCTCTTCGGCGCGAACGGCGGCACCATGGCCGATCCGCCCGAGGCCCTCTGGCAGAAGATCAAGGACGCGGGCTTCGAGCTGGCGCCGTCGCTGCCGGCGTGGGGGTTCACGGAATCCGGGCCCACCGACGTTCCGCCGAACACCTATTGGGGTCACGATGCCATCGACGGGGTGTTCGGTATGAGCCGCATCCTCGATTACGGGCTCAAGCTGAAATTCACCGGGACGGTCTGGATGCAGGGAAGCGCCAGCCTTGGCATCCTCCCCGCTCGCACCAGCTCGATGACGTGGGAGCAGATCCAGGCCGCGAACATAGCGCATCAGGACCTCCTGCTCAATGACTTCAAGAACGACCCCGTGATATGGGAGGTCATGAACGAGCCCGCGACCACCAACACCGTCGGGATGCCGCGGCTCGAGATGGCCGAGATGATGAACACTTCCGCCCTGCACATCAAAGCCGCGAACGCCAATCTTCAAACGCTCGTCAACAGCCCATCCGAGTTCGACTTCGGGTTCCGGTACCAGTCGTATAAGCTCGACGGCGCCACCGCTCCGACCGACAACGCGGACGCGAACGGTTACAACACTACCTACTCCGACTTCCTGAAGCAGGCGCGCGCGTCGATCGGCAACCTGGACTCGATCGACATCATCGGCCTGCAGTTCTACCCGGGCGCGCACGTGAGCAGCACGTTCACACCCCCGGGCGAGAACCCGGGCGAGGCGCCGGCGTTCACGCCCTCGTGGCTAGTAGACACGGCCAACCGGTATAACACCGAGTTCGGCAAGCCTGTGCATATCACCGAGCTTTCGTTCCCCTCGAGCTACAACGTCGGCACGACCTGGCACTCGGGGTACTGGCGCGAGCAGTGGACCGAGATGACGCAGGCCGACTACGCCGAGAGCGTCTACACAATGATGTTCGCGGACCCGTCGGTGCACTCGGTGCTCTGGTGGGACACGCCCGATACCGGCGCGTTCGTTGAGAGCGGCGGGCTGGTGCGTTCGGACCTCTCGGAGAAGCCGTCCTACCAGCGAATAAAGGCGCTCATCGCGAGCTGGACGACCCACGACGAGGCGGGCGCGACGAACGGGAGCGGGCAGGCGACCCTGTCCGGGTTCGGCGGGGACTACAACGTGACCGTGGAGGGGCCCGACGGGCACACGGAGAACAGGACCGCGCACATCGACGAGCGCGACCAGAACACGCTGGTGGTCAACGGGTTCACCGCGGTGCCGCAGACGACCGGGCTTTCGCCGAACCACAAGACGGCGGGTGACCCTGGATTCACGCTGACTGTGAACGGGACGGACTTCGTGGCGGGCTCAAAGGTGCACTGGAAGGGCTCGGAGCGCGAGACCACGTACGTGTCGGGCACGCAGTTGAACGCCGCAATACCGGCGAGCGACATCACCTCGAACGGGACCGCGAGCGTCACCGTCATAAACCCGAGCGGTGAGTCGAACCCGCAGACGTTCACCATCGGGACTGTGACCGAGCCGACAACGACCGGGCTGTCGCCGGACCACAAGACGGTCGGTGACGCGCAATTCACATTGACAGTCAACGGCACGAACTTCGTTACCGGGTCCGTGGTGCGGTGGAACGGCGTGGACCGCGCGACAACCTTCGGCTCAGACACACAGTTGACGGCGACGATTCCAGCGAGCGACCTGATGTCGGCCGGGACCGCAAGCGTCACCGTGTTCAACCCCGCTCCGGGTGGGGGTACCTCCAACGCCCAGACATTCACCATCAACAACCCCGCGCCGACTACGACCGGGCTGTCGCCCGACCACAAAACGGTTGGCGATGCGCAGTTCACGCTCACAGTGAACGGCACGAACTTCGTGTCGACCTCGACGGTGCGCTGGAACGGCGTGGCACGGCCGACGAGCTACGTCTCGGGGACGCAGCTGACTGCGACGATTCCGGCGAGCGACCTTGCCACCGCCGGCACGGCAAACGTAACGGTCAACAACACTACGCCTGGCGGCGGCACATCTGGTGCGCAGACCTTCACCATCAACAACCCTGCTCCGACCACGACCGGCATCGATCCAATGAGCAAGAACATCGGTGACCCGCTGTTCGCTCTCACGGTGTACGGCACAAACTTCGTCAACGGTTCGACCGTGAGATGGAATGGAGAAAACAAGATAACGACGTACGTATCGGCGACCCAGCTCACGGCTACGATCATGACAACTGACCTGGCCGCTGTCGGGGCCGCCACTGTCACGGTCTTCAACGGCGCACCGGGCGGAGGCGAGTCCGGCCCGCAGACATTCACGATCAGCGAATCGCCGCTGCCTCCCCCGAGCGTCGGTGGGATAACCCCCGCCACCTCTACCAATGCGGGCTCGGTGCACGTAACGATCGCCGGGGACGGCTTCATCAACGGGGCGACGGCTCGGCTGTCCAGAGCCGGCGTGCCCGGCATCGTGGCGACGAACGTGCAGTTCGTATCACCTGCGTCCTTGACCTGCGACCTCAACCTGAAGAACGCGGCCCCGGGCGCCTATACCGTCACCGTAACGAACCCGGACACCAAGTCCAGTGAGCTCGCCGATTGTTTCACGATCACACAGGCGCCGCCGCCCCAGCCTCCGACCGAGTCCACGACGCCGACCTGGTACCTCGCCGAGGGCACCTCGGATTACGGGTTCGACACGTACATCAACATCGAGAACCCGAACAACGCCGTGGTCACCGCGCTCGTCACTTACATGACGAAGTCCGGTCCGAAGACGCGGGCGGCCCTCATGCTGCCGCCGCGGAGCCAGACCACGATCAACCCGCGCAATGACCTCGGCCCGATGGACTTCTCGACCAAGGTGGAGTGCAAAGAGGGAAAGACCATCTGCGTGGACAGGCGCATGATCTGGACGGGCGCCGGCGCGGCGTCGCCGGAAGGCACTTCCTCGGTGGGCATAACCTCGCCCGCGAAGACCTGGTACCTGGCGGAGGGTTCGTCGAAGTGGGGCTTTGAGACGTGGCTGCTCATCCAGAACCCCAACGCGTCCGCCGCAAAATGTATTGTCACTTACATGACCGAGGACCAGGGGCCCAGGCAGGTCACCAAGACGGTGCCGGGGGGATCCCGAGCGTCGTTCAACATGGAGACCGACATCGGGCAGCGCGACGCGTCCATCAAGGTAGAGGCCGATCGGCCCGTAATCCCCGAGCGCGCCATGTACCGCAACAACCGGCGCGAGGGGCACGACTCGATCGGCACCACGACGCCGGCGAAAGACTTCTACCTCGCCGAGGGCACCACGGGATACGGGTTCACGACCTACGTGCTGGTGCAGAACCCGAACGCCAAGGACAACTCCGTGAGCGTCACCTGCATGACGCCCGAGGGGCCCGTTACGCTGCCGGCCATGACCGTGCCGGCGAACTCGAGAAGGACCATGAGGCTGAACGATGCGCTGCCGGGCAAGGACCTGTCCACACACGTGAAAGGCTCGCTGCCGTTGATCGCCGAGCGGGCGATGTATTGGGGAGCGGGCGGGGCGCTCGGCGAGGCGTGTCACGACTCGATCGGCATGGACTCACCGCACACGACGTTCTACCTTCCCGACGGCGAGACACAGAGCGGGTACGAGACGTGGACGCTCGTGCAGAACCCGAACGCGGTCGACGTCGCGATCGAGGTCTCGTACCTCGCACCGAGCGGCAAAGGCAACGTAGTCTTCACCGACGTGGTGAAGGCCCAGTCGCGCAAGACGTACAACATGGGCGATAAGATACCGGCCGGTAAAGCGGCGATTGTTGTTACCTCAAAGACGGCCGGCAAGAAGATAATGGTCGAGCGCGCGATGTACTGGAACTCGCGAGGCGCGGGGACCGACACGATCGGCGGCTACGCCGACTAGGCACTTGAATCTGTACCTGACCCCAATTCAAGTCCTCACTCAAGATACAACCCCTCACCCCAACCCTCTCCCCCAAGGGGCGAGGGATTCAGAAATCAAGTGGTCAGGAAATCTTCGAGACCGAGATCGTCACCTTGCCTGATGATGGCAAATTCTCTTCGATCGATACGTTGCCGTGGAACTCCTTCGTGTCTACCAGCAGCGACGCGCCTTTGCCGGACGGGATGGTTATCTCTGAGAACGTGGCGCCCGGCAGGGCTTTCTTGTAGAACGCCACGACCTGGTCGTAGCTGTCCGTGGTCACCATCTTCGTGACGCCGAAGGCCTCCTCGGGCGTGGTCCCGGGATAGACCGGCACCCCGATATTCGACGGCGCCGCTGAGCTTCCGCTCGAGCTGGGCTTTGTCGCGGGCTTGCTCCCGCCGCAGCCCGCAGCCAGGGAGACGATTGCCAGCAGCAAACACAGGGCGGTAACAGTCATAGCAATGCACTTTTTCATTCTTCCTCCAGTGTTTCTGCGGCGGCCGGGATCGACAGCCTCAGGCGCCATCATACGGGGTAATCTGCCAGAGGAGAAGACGCCAGCTGCCGTCCTGCTTCGGAACCGGAATGCAAAAAGGGGTTTGACCCCTTTTTGCGTTTCAGGCGGCGTACCAGGGGTCGCAGCGCCGGCCGGGCTTCTCCTGGTCGAGCTCGCAGCGAGCGAGGCTCTTGCCCTCGAGCAGCAGCAGCGCCCGCTGCGTGTCGTCCTTGCTGATGCCGAGCGCGTCGGCGACTTCGTCGTTTCCCGCGCCCGGGCATTCCATCAGATAGCTGAGGACCCGGTCGGCGTTCGCCTTCACCTTCTGGACGGTCTCCTTGCCTTTGTCCGTCAGGCCGATGTCGTCTGCGCGCCTCGCCCCTTTACGCGACGCGATGAACTTGTCGATGTCGTCTTTTGTGATGACGTACCGCCTGCCCACCCTCGCCGCGGGGAGCTCGCCGCTGCGGATATAGCTCCTCACGGTCTGGATGTTGACCCCGAGCGCTCGCGCAACCTGCGGAGTGTTCATGTAGTCGGGCATGTCATGCCTCCTCGCGTCGCAACCGGTCCATGCCTAAGTATGGCTAAACTCGTCGGCAAAAGTGAAGTCTCCGTCGCCGATCGACGACGTTCCCCTGGCCGGCTGCTTGACGCGCATTGCCGCGCCCAGAGCGAGCCCCATGATCCCCATCGTGATGCCAAAGATTGCTGTGATCATTTCTCCGACCTCCCCTTCCCTGCCGGCTTCTTCGCATCGTCCTTCACGGCGCCAGCTTCCTCGACTTGCCTTGCTTCCTTGCGAGCCTCGATGAACGTGTCGATGTCGTCGCCCGAGACGACGTACCTCCGGCCCACCTTGGCCGCTGGCAGCTCGCCGCTGCGGATGTACGCGCGGACGGTCTGGATGTTGACTCCAAACAGCTTTGCCACCTGCGGCGCGTTCAAATACGTTTTCATGTTATACCTCCTGTATATCTAACGTTGTCTTAGGTCATTATAGATATATGTAATGTATGTGTCAATAGCAGTTAAGAATAACGTCGAACGAGCGGAATGGGGGGGGCAGCCAGCGGTTAAGGTATATCTAAGCGATGGTTTGTGTTGTGGCGGGTTGGGCTACACGCCCTCGTTCGGGGGCTTGATCTCGTTACCGGGCCCGCTCGAGGTCTTCCATAGCACCCAGAGGAACACGGCGATCGCGATGAGCACGGCGGCGATGGCGGCGCCGAACTGAAGGATGTTCTTGCCGGTGAACTCCACCACGGACGCCAGGAACTCCACGCCGAGCAGGACCACGACGACGGTCAGGAGCTTGGTCTTGATGCTGTCCAGGTCGGTCACGTCGAGCCAGCCGGGCAGCCGTACTTCGTCGTCGATGAACAGCTTGTAGAGGCCTACAGAGATGATGTACAGGACGGTCCCGAGCAGCAGGAGGTCGATTATGTTCACGAGGTTCGACGCGACAAGGCGCACCGAGGCGGTGCTGAAGTCGCTCCTCTGGATGATGTCCTTGATGGCGACGACCACGACGAGGTGTCCGTAGACAAGGGCCGTGAGCGAAGCGACAAAGGCTCCGACCACCGCGAGTATGATGATGAACCGCGTGCCCGCGACAAACTTTCTGATGGATTCCTTCATACGCCTGCGCCCTTCGCCCTCGCTTCGATTCCCGGTCGGGTTGATACTAAAACGCAGCCGAATCCCGGTCAAATGCCTGGTGGGTAAAACGTCTATAATGAAAAGGTAAGGTCAGATCGGATGCGCCGCAGGTTATGCCCGTCCCTTCGCCCCCGGATCACTATCAAGCAGGTCGCCCGAGCATGTCACGAGGAGTACAGATAGCAGGCTCTCTGAAGAGCCTTGGCCGCGGCACGTTCTCATCGTTGAAGATCCGCAACTACCGCCTGTATTTCGTCGGGCAGGGAATTTCGCTCTCGGGCACCTGGATGCAGGTGATCGGGCAATCGTGGCTGGTCTTGCAGATCACGCACTCCGGCACAGCGCTCGGATTCGTTGTGGCTCTGCAATACCTGCCGCTGCTGGTGCTGGCTCCAATAGGAGGCGTTGTCGCCGACCGTTTCCACAAGCGCAGCATCCTTTACATCACCCAGTCCTTGTCCGGCGCCCTCGCCCTGATTCTGGCGATCCTGGTTGTCACCGGCGCCGTCCAGCTCTGGATGATCTACGTGCTTGCATCCTCGCTCGGTCTCGTGAACGCGATCGACAACCCGACCCGGCAGGCGTTCATCCACGAACTCGCGGGACGCGACGAGCTGAAGAACGCCGTGTCGCTGAACTCCACCGAGGTAAACCTCACGCGCGTCATCGGGCCGGCCATCGCCGCGGTAGTGATCGCGACACTCGGCATAGGCTGGTGTTTCTTCCTGAACGCAGGGTCTTTCGCCGCAGTGCTCGTCTGCCTCCTGCTCATGCACGGCGCCGACCTCGAGACGCTCGAGCCTGTCGCGCGGGCAAAAGGCCAGCTGCGCGAAGGCCTGCGCTACGTGTGGACCACCCGGGTCCTGCGCGACGTCCTCATAATGATGGCCATCATCGGGACCTTGACGTATGAGTTCGGAGTCAGCCTGCCTCTGCTTGCGAGGTTCACCTTTCACGGGAACGCCAGCACATATGCCTGGCTGACCTGCTCGATGGGGGCAGGCGCCGTTGTCGGGGGGCTGATCGCCGCGAGTCGCACAAAGACGGCACCGCGAGGGTTGATCTGGACGACTTTCACGTTCGGCGCCCTGCTTGTCGTCGTGGCATTGTCGCCATCTATCGGGATCGCGGTCACGGTAATGGCGCTGGTGGGCGTCTTCTCGATCATGTTTTACGCTCTCGGGAACACCATCCTGCAGCTCGAGAGTGACTCTCAGATGCGCGGCAGGGTCATGTCCCTCTGGACAGTCGCCTTCATCGGTTCGACCTTCATCGGCGGCCCGGTCATCGGCTGGATCGGCGGTCATGCGAGTCCTCGATGGGCGGTCGCGGTCGGGGGACTAGCAGCGATCGCCGCGGGCACGTACGGGCTGATCGCGATGAGGAACTATCCGTCTCACGCTGTTCCCGAGGACACCGTCCTGACTCCTCCCGTTTCCAGTGAAGAAGACGCGCGCGTGCCCTGACCGGTCGCCGTTTCTTGCAAATGGCGCCCCGACGCGTAAGTATATTTGCCGACGGGCAACCAGCGTTCGGGGGCAGAGTTGACGCACCAGACCACGCACAACATCATCGCCGCGTTCTCGTTCGTCGCCGCGGGCCTCAACATCGCGCTGGCGTGCTACGTGCTCTACAAGAACCCCCGGCGCCGCGAGAACCAGCTCTTCGCGGTGCTCGCGTTCGCTCTTGCGATCTGGGCGTTCGGCGACGGCGCCTACAACCTGTCTCACACGGTCAGGGCATGGGAATTCTGGGTCCACTTCCAGGCGCCCGGGGAGATATTGTTCCCGACGCTGTTCGTCCACCTCGCTCTCGTGTTCACTGAACCGCCGTGGTGGAAGGAGGGCCGCGCCCGCAAGCCTATCCTCGCCGCTCTGTACATCCCTGCGGCGTTCGCGCTCGTCGCTTTCTACAGCACCACCTGGGTGTTCCGGTTTAAGCCCGGGCCCGCGGACACGCTCACGATCAAGGGATGGCTCTACTGGGGAGCGGGTCGTGCAACTGCTGCACCTGGTCGGCTTCACGACGCTCGCGCTCTCTTCGCTGGTACCTAGCCTTACCGAGCACGGCGGCTGGAACGCGGCGATCCTGTTGACCGAGAGCGTGGCGGCCATAGGGCTCGCGTTCTGGCAACGGCGCAAGGTGTTCCTGGGTGCTGGGCTGACCTTCATCGTGGTCGACGGGGTCGTGCGGCTCTGGACTCCCGCGACGAGCCTGCACTGGTCGGTCTACGCGGTGCTCGTCGGCGCCCTGGTCATCATCGGCGGCATACTGGTGGAGACCAAGCGCGAGCTGCTGCTCGACAAAGGGACCGAGGTGCTCGAGACGCTGCGGAGCTGGAAGTAGTTGAACCCCTCACCCCAACCCTCTCCCCCAAGGGGCGAGGGAGTCAAGAAACATGGAACACCGTGGCACTGCTGCCTCTTCCGCTGTCGCGTAGTATCATTCAAGGAGCCTGCTGCGGCAAGGCTTCCTGTCAATCTGCGAGCGAGGCGGTGATGGCGATGATAATTGACTCACACTTCCACCTGGTGGACCGCGGCTGGGTCCACGACGACTTCTTCATTGCGATGGCGAAGATAGTGGCCGCCGGCGCGACCAAGACCACCGGCGAAACCGGGCCCGATCCGCAGGAGATCGTGACGAACATCCTGCCGGTCCTCGCCGACACGACGGGCGAAAAGCGCGTGGCGAACATGGACTCGTGGGGTATCGACAAGTCGTGCATCTTCGCGGTCGACTATGCCGCGATCACCGGCGAGCCCGGCGTCTCGATCGAGGACCAGAACCGCATGGTGTCCGAGGCCGCGAAGCGCTTTCCCGACAGGCTGATCCCTTTCTTCACGATTGACCCCCGGCGGCAGGGCTCGCTCGCGCTCTTTCAGCGCGCGGTCGAGGAGTGGGGCATGAAGGGGCTCAAGTTCCACCCGACCGCCGGTTTCTATCCTTACGACAAGGCCTGCTACCCGCTCTACGAGGCGTGCGTCGAGTACGGGATCCCGGTGATTATCCACGCCGGCAGCCAGCCTGCGCCGATGAAGTTCCGATTCGCGCGCCCGATATACCTCGACGACGTGGCCTCGGACTTTCCTGACCTGAACGTCATCATGGCGCACCTCGGCCACGCGATGTGGGAGGAAGCGCTGCTGGTCGCGAGCGTGAACCCGAACGTCTATTTCGATTTCTCAGGTTGGCAGATCGCGTTCAACGAGCACCCAGAGAACTTCTATCGCATGCTGCGGCGTGCGATCGACGACGTGGGCCCATGGCGCGTGTTCTTCGGGACCGACGGGCCATACCTCGACGTGCTGCTGCCGCCGGACATGTGGGTCAAAGCGGTGATGGAGCCCGACCTCTCCTGTGCCCCCGAGGTCTCATTCACGGACGAAGAGAAGAGCATCATCATGGGGGACGCGTTCGCGAAGCTGCTGGGGATTTAGAAACCGACAGGTTGACTGCGCCTGTCGCCGTTGCCGCACAAAAAAGCACCACTGGGGCCTGACCCCAGTGGTGCTTTTTCTTTATGTCGTCTCGATCAGGCGGGCGCTATCGGCGGCCCCGGAGGCCCGACCGGCCCGGGCGCGACCTCGCGCGGCGCCGTGTCGAGGATCCTCTTGTAGGCGTAGACGAGACCCATGAAAACGATCGGCCATGCGAAGAGCACACCGATGCCGCAGAGGATGAGCCCTCCGAGGCTTATCAGCCAGAAGAGGATGAACAGCAGGAGAAGGTCCCACCATGCACCTCTGGTGATGTCGCCGCTCTTCTTGAGCGAGTCCATCACACCCATGTCCTGGTCGACGATCAGGTATCCGTAGAAGTGGTACTTGATGGCGAAGTAGATGCCCGGGATCACGCACAGTATCAGCCCGACGAGGACGAGCAGGCCGTACAGGATGTCCGCGCCCAGGAACCGCCAGTAGTACCGGTTCCCGGCGAAGATGTCCCCGAACTTCGGCTCCTCACCGGCGTACACTTTCAGCGATATGACTGTGATCGCCAGGTGGATGTAGACCGCTATCAACAGCCCGATCACCCCGAGGATGGCACTGATGTACGGGTACTTGACCGCGAAGCTGCCCGGCACGTAGAAAATCGCTTCGACAACCAGGAAGATGAGCCCGAGAACCACGAAGTAGAAGATGTTGTCCACCATTGCACGCCAGCCGTAGCTGACGGCGCCGCCAATATCCAGCCGCTCCTCATCCCTGTACACTTCTTCGTCCACGGACACCTCCTGGGTTTTGCTTGCTCGTCAGTATACTCGCTTTATCGGTGCGGTTGCGTTTCCGCTATAGCCCTCAGACCTCACACGCCCCGCCGGTGGAGCACGAGTCGCGCCCGAGCATGAGCCGCCCGGTGTTGACGAGCAGGTTCGTGTTGAACATGCCCTTCATCGCCGCAATGACCTGCGCCTGCTCGCGAGGCGAGAACTCCATGGTGAACCGCTCCTCGATCTCGACCGGGACGCCGTCGACCTCTGTGAGAAATGCTCGGACGTATGTGAGCGCCGCGTGCGTCCTCGGGTCGAACACTTCCGGCTCAAGCTCGAACAGTTCCTCGATCTGTTTCTGGCTCAACCCTGCGGCACGACCGAACCGCGAGTGTGCGAGGAGTCAGGTCGGGCAGGCGTTCGAGAACGCGGTCACGACCATGACCTGCTCGCGGAACGCCGGCGTCAGCGCTCGCAGGATGTAGATCTCGGCGATGACGTCGAGCATCGCGAGGAGCTCTTTCTGGTGGTGGATGAAGTGGGCGAGGCTCTTGTAGCTCCTGCCCTCGATGGGCGGCGCGCCGCGCACCCAGTCCTGATCGTGCATGCTCGCGGATCGGGGGCGCTGGTGCTTGAGTACGTGTGACGCGATGGCCATTCCGATGGCGCCGCCGGCGGCCAGTTTCCAGAGTTTCAACCGCTTCCTCCTTTGTGCCTTCCACGATTATACCAGCGGGAACGCCCCGAGCGGCCCCGATTCCCTTCGCCCCGCGGGGCAGGTCCGCACCTGCTCTGCTAGAATCTAGTTATCAGCGGCGGGCCGCATCATCGAGGCATACATGAGCTTTCACAACGTAATGGAGACAGTCAGCAAGGTAGTGGACGGCGTCGGTGTCGGCGTGATCGCCATAGGGCTGCTGACATCATCGTTGATGTTCCTTCGGAGTGAATTCAACCATTGGCGCGGGAAGCCCGGGCACCCCAGGATCGACGATCCTTTCAGCGCCTACCGGCAGAGCCTCGGCCGCAGCATCCTCATCGGGCTCGAGTTCCTCATCGCCGGGGACATCATACGGACCGTCGCCGTCTCGCCCACTTTCTACAACCTCGGGACGCTCGCGATACTCGTGGTCATCCGGTCCTTCCTGAGCTGGGGCCTGTCGATGGAGATCGAGGGGCGCTGGCCCTGGCAGGCGCCGCGCGAGAAACCCCAGTCGGTCGGGTTCCGGAAAGATCCGGCCGGAGACTAGCACGGCGGCCGTCCGGCTTGCTTCAAGCCTGTAGTCAAACGAACCCCATTAATCCCATCGATCTTTAAGCGTTTTCTCAGGTTCCCCGTGTAAAACAGTCATGTAGTAGCAGAGCGAAACACGGGCGGACTGATGAGAATCGTTTCGAAGACAGAGGCCGAGGCCGGCACGGAAAGCCCCCTCAAGCGCGTTCGCGTCGATGACATCGACATCGCCTACAGGGAGTGGGGCTCCGGGGAACCGCTCGTCCTGGTAGCCGCCCTGGGCACCACGGTGGAGATGTGGGACGCCCGGTTCGTCAGGCGCCTCGCGGCAAAGTACAGGGTCATCGCCTTCGACAACCGCGGCATGGGAAAGAGTACCACTGGCACGGCCGTCTGGAGCATCGACCGTTTCGCGGCCGACGCGGCCGGTTTCATCGGCGCTCTCGGCTTGCAGAAGGCGAGCGTGCTGGGGTGGTCGATCGGCGGAGACATCGCGTTGAGCCTGGCGGTCAACTTCCCGGAACGCGTGGACAAGCTGATCATCTATGCCGGAGATTGCGGCGGCCTTCACAAGGTCGCCCCGCCGAGGTACCGGGATGTGCTCAAGGAAGTCATTCGGGGCACCCGCGCGCCGCTCAAGTGGATCTTCGCTTACCTGTTCCCTCTTGGATGGATGCAGGAGAACCCGGGTTGCTGGCGCACGGTCCCGTTTCTCGGAATGCGGTTCAGGCCCTTGAACCTCGCGCGGCAGAACAAAGCCTACGAGACGTGGGAGGGCGTGTACGAGCGACTTCCCGAGATCGCGAATCGCGCGCTGGTGGTCACGGGCACGGAGGATGTCTCGACGCCGCCGGAGAACGCTTTCATCCTCGCCGACGAGATTCCCGGGTCCAGCCTCGTGCTGGCGCCGGAGGCAGGGCACGGTCTCATGTACCAGTACCCGATCGAATTCGCCGATACCGTCGCCGACTTCATCTCGCTGCCTTACCAGACCCCGGAGTTTGTCCTGCCTCGCAGCCGGGCGCGCGCGGCGGGAGCAGGGCGAATGGGGAGCCTGGTGCCGACACGGGGCTGAGCTCCACGCGTTATGAGCCCTTGAACTTGTACCTGACCCCGATTCAAGCGGGTAACTGACCTCGGGTTAAGTGAGTTCGAGCAAGGCGCGGGCTTCGGCGGGGGTGGCGGGCTCGCGCCCCGCGGCTCTCGCCAGGTCGGCGGCGCGGCGGACGAGGTGGGCATTGCTCTCGGCGAGGACGCCCTTCTCGAGGTACACGCTGTCCTCGAATCCCGTGCGGATGTGGCCGCCGGCTGCCAGGGCGTGCCGCATCACCGGGTCGCTAGCCCTGCCGATGCCGATCGCCGTCCACATGGCGCCGGCCGGAAGCCGGCTCACCAGGAAGTCGAGCGTCTCGGGGTCGTAGCCGAGCGCGCCTGGCACGCCGAGGACAAGGCCGAAGTGGAGGGGAGGCCGGACCAGGCCCTCGTCGACGAGGCGCGCGGCCGTCTCGATGTGTGAGAGGTCGAAGCACTCGAGCGTCGGGCGGACACCGGCGTCGCGCATCGCTAACGCCGCCGCGCGGGCCATCGGCAGCGTGTTCACGAAGTAGTCGTCGGCGAAGTTCACCGTTCCGCAGTCGAGCGAGGCCATCTCACCCCTGGACTCGGGCGCGAGCGTCAGCGGCTGAAGGCGCTCCTCGAGGGTCATGCCGACCGCGCCGCCGGTGGTGACTTCGACGATGAGGTCGCACCGGGAGCGGATGAGGGTGATGGCCTCGCGGAACAGCCCGGCTGACTGGGTAGGCGTCCCATCGTGCTCACGAACGTGCAGGTGCACTATCGCGGCACCGGCTTCGCGAGCCTGCGCGGCGGCTTCGGCGATCTCGGCGGGCGTCACCGGCAGGTTGGGATTCTGCTCGCTCGTCGTCTCGGCGCCGGTCACCGCGCACGTGATGATGACTCCGCCGGGCGTGCTTGCCATTCCATGCTCTCCTGTGGTACTAGTGACAACTACGGTAGTCACTATAGTATTCGCCGGCGCGTCGTGTCAACGTAACAGCGTGGCGTTTGAAAAGGAGGGACGGCGGTGGGCTTCGAGCTTCCGACATACAGGGAACCTGATTTCAGCGTACAGCCTTTCGCATCGAGCCCTGACGCGACCCTGGTGGCTGTGGCCCAGCCAGGGGTGGCCCCCGACAACTACCACGGAACGACCATCTACCCCGAGTACATCAAAGTTGGCGGCGCGTGGCATCTCGCGACGGAGAGCAGGATGGACTGCGTGATCGTCGTGCGCGAAGGCCCCGAGCTAGAGGTCAAGGAGTTCCGACGGCTGGAGGTCGGCGAGCAGGTCGTGGTCGGGCGCACGGAGGACGCGAGCCAGGGCATCTTCGTCCACGCCGGGGGCTTCGAGTACGCGGCGAGCATCAGCGAGCCCTTCGTCTTCCGCACCGGCCGGACGCGTGAGACCGCTTACTCCATGGACTACGACCGCCTCTATGACCTCCTCGGGTACGAGCGCGACAACGGATACGTCGTCTGGGTGCTCGGGCCCGCGGTCGCGTTCGACAGTGACTCGCGCGGCGCGATGTCGAGCTTGATAGAGCACGGCTACGTGGACGCCGTCCTCGCCGGCAACGCGCTCGCGACGCACGACCTCGAGGCCTCCATCTTCAAGACCGGGCTGGGCCAGAACATATACACGCAGGTCTCCGAGCCGGGCGGGCACTACAACCACCTGGACACCTTGAACAAAGCTCGCGCGGCCGGCAGCATCGGCGGCCTCATCGAGAGCGAGGGGATCGAGGACGGGATCGTGCATGCATGCGTGAAGCACGGCGTCCCGCTGGTGGCCGCGGGCTCGATCCGCGACGACGGCCCGCTGCCCGAGACGATCGCGTCCGTTTATGATTCTCAGGACGCGATGCGCGCGCATACGCGCAAGGCCACGACTCTCATTGCGCTCGCGACGCAGCTCCATGCGATAGCGGCCGGCAACATGACTCCTTCGTACCAGCTCGTGGACGGGCGTGTGCGACCGGTGTACCTCTACATCGTGGACATCTCGGAGTTCGCGGTGAACAAGCTGCGCGACCGCGGGAGCTTAGAGGTGACTTCGATCGTGACGAACGTCCAGGACTTCCTTGTGCACCTCGGACGCCGCCTGCTCTAAAGGGGACAGGCGCTTTCAACCCCCGCAATTCTGACATCTCTCCGGCGGGCAGGCTCACGCTCTGCTCCCCAACCCTGACCGTCGAGTCAGCCAGTATCTCAAGGCGCTTGCTGATCTTGTACACTTTCCCGATGCTCGCTTCAGACGCCACGAAGTCGAGGTGGAAGCGGCAGGCGTCGTGTCCTGCTCTGCTCGAATACAGCATTGATCAGGCGTGGAAGGTGGATGCGGGCTGAGAGCCCGCGCTCAAGATCAGAGGTTCGGCGCTTCGGCTCGCGGGCTGAGAGATCGCGCTCAAGAAGATGCCTATGGGTGTGGACGGATGATGGCGCGCGCGGGAGCGCCTTCGGCCCCCTCGACGCGA
>Ga0209747_1000312_pt1 | contig 26447 bp, 19 predicted proteins | sample BarGraNGADG00311_FD_184498 | JGI IMG/M metagenome (GOLD analysis project Ga0209747, IMG submission 184498) | Arctic peat soil microbial communities from Barrow, Alaska - Barrow Graham LP Ref core NGADG0011-311 (SPAdes) (version 2) | ecosystem: Environmental > Terrestrial > Soil > Wetlands > Peat...
GCACCGAGAGCTTGTGTACTGTCCCTCTAATACCGGGATGCAGCAACGTTCGAATGTTACTCTATTTATGGGACGGTCCACTAGGCATGAATGGAAAGTGGTTCGATGATAGAAGACGCGCTCGACTCGGTTAAGACCGCACGCTATCAGTTCGACTCATTGTCGCACTTTAGTCAGGATGTTAAACATGCCGTGGACGGCTTGAGGGCATGGACCGAAAAAATGGAGCAATTCTTCGCCGACCCCTCCCGCACCGCAATAGTAGCCGCGTCGATCATCACTCTGGCCGTGCTCATAAGCTACCTTCGCGCCCGTTTCGCTCTGCTCTCGAGGCGGCTCAAGAAGAAATATTCCATAATATGACAGCTAGGATGGAAAGCCTCCGAAGGCCTAGATGAACAGGGGTACGTGCGAGAAGCTGGTTACATCGAAGAGGCCGCGATCGGTGATCTTAAGCTCGGGTATCACCGGCAGGGCCATGAAGGAAAGGGTCATAAAGGGGTCTTCCAGGGAGCATCCCAATTGCCTGGCCGCTTCCCGCAGCCTCCGCACACGTTCCCCCACCCGCCCTAAGGGCAGCGTGGACATCAGTCCGGCGATATCCAGGGGAAGATCGGCGATTACCTGTCCCTCCTTCACAACCGCCTGGCCGCCGTGCATGGCCTCAACCGCTTTGGCTGCGGCCATGATTTCCTCATCACTGGTTCCAACCACCATTAGATTGTGAGAATCGTGGGCGACGGTGGAAGCCATGGCTCCGCTGCGCAACCCAAAACCCCTAATGAACCCGATGCCCACGTTTCCGGTTCCCCGATGCCTCTCGAAAACGCAGATCTTCAAGATGTCCCGGCCTATGTCGGGCGCCACTATTCCACCTTCAACATGCGCCGCTTCCTGCAGGCGGGTGGTTATGATCTGATCCGGAACCACCCCTATGACCAGCATGCGGTCGCCGGTCGCCGCCACACCGATGCCTGGTATTTTCTTCCAGCCTATGTTCATGGCCCCGGGGGCGGGGGGTCCCGGGCGCAGCTCGGCCAGAAGCTCGCCCCCCTCGGCCAGCTTCCTCCCGTCTTTGAAAACCTGCAGTACCCGGAAATCCTTCAGGTCCTCGAGTACGGCCAGATCGGCCCTCCAGCCGGGTGCGATGCCGCCGCGCCTGGAAAGACCGAACCTGCGCGCCGTGTTCAGGGTGACCATCCTCAGGGCAATGATGGGATCGAGCCCCAGGGTGATAGCCTGGCGCAAGATAGCGTCCATGTGCCCCTCGCGCAGCAGATCGGCGGGTTGCCGGTCGTCGTCAACAAAGATGAAGCGGCTCTGATTTGCGGCATTGATCAACGGGAGCAGGGCTTCGAGGTTCTTGGCGGTCGAGCCCTGACGGATATAGATATACATTCCCTTGGATAGTTTCTCCTCGGCCTCCACGGCCGTAACACATTCATGATCTGACTCCACCCCGGCCGCGACATAGGCATCCAACTGAGCGCCGGACAGGCCCGGTGCGTGCCCGTCTATCGGCCTGCCCGAAAAGGCCTCGATTTTTTTCAGCACGGAAGGATCGCCCGCGACGACTCCCGGAAAGTTCATGACCTCGCCCAGCCCTATAACCCCGGGCTCGGCCAGCAGCGCAACCAGATCTTCCGCTTCGAGTACGGCGCCTGATGTCTCCATGGGGGTGGCGGGCACACAGGATGGCAACATTACGAACACATCCAGGGGTACTTCCTCGGCGGCGGCCAGCATGTAGGATATGCCGGAGGCGCCGAGTACATTTGCTATCTCGTGGTAATCGGTCACCACTGCAGCCGTTCCGTGCGGCAAGACGGCGCAGGCGTATTCGGGCAGGCTGACCAGGGAGGATTCGATGTGCACATGCCCATCGATAAAAGCCGGGCAGAGGAACGATCCTTCAAGGTCGACAATCTCTTTGGCTTTGCGAGCCCCCGTCCCGACTATCCAGCCATCACAGAGGGCCACGCTCTCTTTCCTGATGCTGCCGCTGAAGACGTCGACCACTCGTCCGTTGGTGAGGAGGAGATCGGCTTCCTTTTCGCCGCGCGCCACGGCCAGCAAATCCTCAAGCTTCATTGCCCCGGTTTCCTTTCGCCATGCAAAGCGGTCAAGATAAATCCGGCGACATCAGGTTCCATTAATGGGGATGGAATATTATTCCAATCGGCCAGCCGGCCGAGCCCCCTCCGGCGGGTAGCCGCGCATCTCGAGTATCACCTTCAAGGCCTCCTCCCGCATTCCGTACTCAAGGGCCTGCAAGCCCATCTCGAGGGGAAACCTCCTGTCGATCAGTTCCTGAACGTTGATCAAACCCCTGGTCAGACTCCTGATCGCCGGCTCGAATGGCCCGCAACGCGAGCCCACCACCTGTATCTCATCAACCACCAATCGCGATATGTCGATGCCCACGTTTTCCAGGAATGTACTCTTCTGCACGATTATTCCCGCCGGATCGATCAAGGCGCAAGCGAGCTCGAAGCCCTCCGGCTTTCCGGTGCATTCCACTACTATGTCGAAGCGCAGTCCAACATCCAGTTCGCTCTCGGCCACGGTGCGGATTCCAAGCCGATCGAGCACCTTCAGCTTATGGGTATGGCGCCCGATCGCCAGCAGGCTGCAGCCGGTCAGGCGCATCACCTGGGCGGCCAGCAGGCCCAGCTTGCCGTCACCAAGAACGGCAACCCTCAGGCTCGGATTTATGTGCACTTGCTCTATGATTCGAAAGCAGGCGGCCAGGGGTTCTATGAAGACCGCCGTATACAGCGGCATGGTGTCGGGGAGGGTGTGAAGGTTGCATAGCGGCAGGGTCAGATATTCGGCGAAGGCGCCGTCCTTTCCACTTATTCCCAGGGTCATTCTGGTCGCGCAGTGGTTGGCCTTGCCCTCCAGGCACATGGGACAGGCGCCGCACGAGCAATTGATGTCTCCCACTACCCGCACTCCCACCATACGCGGGTCGTCCGCCTCCTCGATCAAGCCGACGAACTCGTGTCCGGGGATGCCCTTAAATCCCATGTAGCCCCTTACGATCTCGATGTCGGTATGGCAAATCCCAGCCGCTAAAACCTTTATCAGGGCTTCACCGGGCGCCCTCACCGGCATCGGCAGATCGTCCCTCAACTGCAGCTCGCCGTCGTAATACAAGCCGAGCATCCCATCCAGCTCCTCTCACTTTGCTTACCGTCCCCATTGAAGCAGCGGTCTTTTGCCGGCCCGCTCCAATAATATCGTTCGTCAAAGCGGCCACTAAGACCTTCTGTAAGGCCAGCTTTCATCCCCTTTTTTCGCAAAAAGGCGTTGCGCAGAGGCTACCTGATTTCGCCGCCGGCATATATAGTTGTCAGCAGGCAGGCTCATCGGACAGGCGAGCATGATAAAGGGGTGATCCGCATGATTATCGACTCCCACGTGCATCTGGTCGGCATGGATTGGATCGATCGCAGCTTTTTCATTGGAATGGGCAGGGTGGCAACCGCGCCGATGGGAAAGGCCACAGGCGTATATCCCGACGCCGAAGAGCTGATTAACAACCTGATGCCGCTGCTGGAAGACACGACGGGAGAGAAGACCGTGGCCAACATGGACCAGGCCGGGGTGGATAAATCATGCATTTTCGCCGTCGACTACGGGCTGCAAGCGGGCGAGCCGCCGATCTCGATGGAGGAGCAGAACCGGCTCATCCGCGAAGCGGCGTCTCGTTTTCCCGACCGCCTGCTCCCCTTCTTTACGATAGATCCGCGGCGGCCGGAGGCGCTGGACCTATTCAAGCGCGGTGTCGAGGAGTGGGGTATGAAGGGTTTGAAATTGCACCCTACCTCGGGCTATTTCCCCTATGATCCTGTCGTCTATCCCTTTTACGAGAAATGCATGGACTACAAGATTCCGGTCCTCTTCCACACCGGGACCCAGCCCGCACCCATGAAGTTTCGCTTCAGCCAGCCGATCAACGTCGATGACGTGGCCGCCGATTTTCCCGACCTCCCGATAATCATGGCCCACGTTTCCCATGGCCTCTGGGAGGAAGCACTGCTGGTAGCCGAGATAAAGCCCAATATCTACTTTGATTTCTCCGGTTGGCAGATGAAGTTCCTCAGCCACCCGGCCGAATTTTACCGCATGCTGCGCAGCGTGATCGACCAGGTCGGTCCCTGGCGGGTCTTCTTCGGCACCGACGGCCCCTACCTGAATGTCCTGTGCCCATGGGGCGATTGGGTCAAGGCGGTCACCGAACCGGATCTCACCGCCTGCCCGGGAATCTCCTTCACGCCTGAGGAGACGGAGATAATCATGGGCAAAGCTTTCGCGCGGCTGTTGAACCTCGACTGAGCGTGGGCGATCAAGCGTCGGGGCTAGAGGATCAGGCCGCGTACGGGAATCCGATCGAAGCCCTCGGCATCATGCCTCGGTTTCGATTGCCGCTTCCCTGGACGCCTTTTTCGCCGCAGCCCGCGCCTGGCGTCTGGTCATGAGGACCAAAAGCGAGGGGATGACCAGCAGGCTGGCGGCCACGCTGACCAGCAGGCAGACCGCGGTTATGGCGCCGAAGCGCTGAATTGGAGCCATGCGGGAGAAGACTATGATGGCGAAAGCAATGGCCATCGATACGGCTCCGGCTATGATCGGTTTTCCCACGGTCCGGATGGTTACATCGAGCGCTTCCTCGACCGTCCCCAGCCGCTTGTGCTCTTCTCGGAATCTGTAGGTGAATTGAATTCCGAAATCTATGCCCACCCCTATCACGATGGAAGCGATGAGGACGGTCATCATATCAAGCTTCCAGCCCATGAGGACCATGAATCCCATCTCGGCCGCGATGGAAACGGCGAGGACCGACAGGGTGATGAGCCCATATGCAACGGAACGGAATATGATCATCAGGACCAGGGCGGATAGGCCCAGGGCGAGGATGGCCGTCCATACCTGCGTGGGCACCAGGTTGCCGAGCATATCCTGGGTAAGTGGAGTAATGCCGGCCAATTTCCAGTTTATTCCAATCGGCTCAAAGCAGGCGGCTGCGGCGTCATTCAGGACGTTGTAGCGATCCTTTACCTCCTGGTTGGTCTTCGCCCCCGCGCTCATCATGTTGACCAGCGCCGCCTGATGATCCTGGGAAATAAGGAAGCCTTCCTGCGGCCCTATTAGAGAGTCTATACGGGCGATTGCCGCTTCGACTTCTTCCTGGCTGGATGGAATATAATCAGCAAAGTTCGCGCGGCCCTGCCCTGCCGACCCCCCTGATGTCGACATTACAAAATCATGAACCAATTCCCCGATGCTCGAAGTGCTGCCTTCGTCGAAGTAGGGAGTCGCCGCCAGGCGTTCCTGGAAATCGTGCATGGCAAGCAGCGCCTGGGGCTTCAAGACGTCCCCGGTCAAAAGCAGGACGTCCTGTTGTTGCCCGCCGAAGACGGCCTCCTCTTCGTACTGCGCCTTCAGCGATGGGATGCCCTTTGGGGCTAAGGCCCGCAGATCGGGCTCGGTGGTCAGGCGGAAGGAGCCGAGCAGGCAGATGAGCACGATGAAGCCGAAGACAACGAGAACGGCCGAAGCATGCTGCTTCGAAGCCCCCGCTATCCTTTCCAGCAAGGATTCGAAGCGAAATTTGCGCTCGCGGGCGAACAGCTTGGTACCCCTGGCCGGAACTTCCTTGCCGCGGGACTTGCGGTAATCCTCCCTCAAGACCATCAGCGATGGCAGCAGGGTGACCGTGAAGATAAAAGCAACGCCTACACCGACGGCCGCCATAATGCCGAACTGTTGCAGGACGTCGAAATCCGAGAGCTGGAAGGAGAGAAAGGCGACCACCGTGCATACGGCGGCGATAAAGGTGGCGACTCCCACGGTCACAATCGCCTTGGTACTCGCCTTGCGTGCCTGCTTGCGGATTCCCAATTCCTCGTAGAAGCGGGTGATCATGTACAGCAGGTCGCCAAGGCTGATGCCTAGAACGAGGGGCCCCAGGGCTATCGAGATCTCGGTGTAGGGATAGCCTATCCAGCCCATCAACCCGTAGATCCAGATGGTTGCGATGGCGATGGTAAACAAGGGAAAGATAACGTCCGTGATCCTCTGGAAAAACACATAGAGCAACAACAGGAGCAGGCCGAAGGCGAGCAGTGCCAGGAACCACGAACTTCTGTAAACGTAATCCTCGAGGTCCCTGTTGATGGAGGGATCCCCAGCCACCACCACCCGCGCCGGCGGATCGCTCCCCTCGAAATAGGAATGGAAAAAGTCCTGGATTTTGAGGGCCGCTTCCTTTTCCTCGTCGCTGCTCAGATCGGGGTTTATCTTAATCAGGACCTGGGCGAATTTCTTATCGGTCGAGAGCAGGCCCTGCAATCCCTGCTTCCCCATCGTCCATTTCTGTGCGGTGGGATCGGCCAGGTAGAGCTGAACACCTTCCTCGATGACTTGCGGGAAGGGGACCATCTGATCGGGATGCAGAGGGCTCGGCTGGGTGGTTCCCTCCAGCGTGAATATGGTCGAGATGTCGTTTATGTCTATCCCCGCCCGCTGTTTCGCCTCGGCGATAGCATTGAGGGCGAATCCGGTCATGTAGTGTTGTATCGATACGTAGTATTGCTGGCCTATGTTTTGCTTGGCCTCCTTGTCAAGCAGGAGGAACTTCTTGATCATGGGGTACTCGAGAAGGTGGTCGCTCTGGACCATGGGTATTTCGTAAGTTATGCCACCGAAGAGTTCGTCCACTTGGTCGAGTGTCCGCGAGGTCTCGTATTTGGTTGGAATGAGGTCCTTCTGGCCGGCTTTGACTTTTATTCTATACATGCCGACGGCAACCGGAAGGGTGAGCAGGATGCATATGATGACAACCGCCTTGGCGTGATCGCGGCTCAATCGGGCGAAGAAACCCATTTCTACCTCCAGGCGCTAACGGCATCCGTAAGGATCATACAATATATATTATTTTCGGGCCTGCGTGGTTACCTCCTCCCCCGAGCGTTTGCCGGCTGTGTCCCACCGGGTAATACTCTTAAGATATAACCGGCGAAGCAAAGGGAAGAGAGATGCCGTTTCTAATTGTCGAAAGGCTCGCGGAATACGACGAGCGACGCTTAAATGAATTGGTCGCGGACATGCTGGAGGCGAGCGGCCTGCAGTGGCGCGGCAAGAAAGTGCTCGTCAAACCGAACCTCCTGGGTCCTTTTGCGCCCGATTCAGCCGTGGTCACCCATCCCTCACTCATCCGGGCAGTATCCCGGCAACTTCACGATGCGGGCTGCTCGGTGATTGTAGGTGACAACCCCGGCATTCGTGGTTATGGCATGGTTGCAAAAACCGCCACGGTGAGCGGCGCCGGCGAAGCGGCAGGCGAGGATTTTCTCAATCTCACTCTGCGGCCTCGAAAATTCGAGCTCAACTCACGATTTGCCAAGAGCATCTCCATCAGCTCGGAGATACTCGAGGCGGACATCCTCGTCTCCCTTCCGAAATTGAAGACCCACATGGCGACCATCATTACCGGCGCTGTGAAGAACAGCTATGGCTTCGTGGTCGGGGCCGATAAAACCAGGCTTCATGCCGCGGCTCCCCGCCATGAGGACTTCGGCGAACTGGTCGCTGATATCTATGCTATTCGGCCCCCCGACCTGGTGATCATGGATGCCATCATCGGCATGGAGGGGAACGGCCCATCGGGTGGTAAGATCAGGGAGATAGGCTGCCTTATGGCTTCCAACAATGCGGGAGCAGTGGACCTCGCCATATGCGGGATGACCGGATTGAATCCCTTGAAGGTAGCCACCCAGAGGACGATCATGGCCAGGGGGCTATCGCCGTCAAGCCTGCAAGAGGTGGATGTGCGCGGTGAGATCCCTTTCCTCCCCAACTTTCGCATTCCCGCCAACCTGATGCGCCTCGATCCTTGGGGATTGGGCCACAAGATAATCAGCCGCCGGCTCGCCAGGCCCCAGATCAAAGTGGACAAATCGAAGTGCATCGCCTGCGGCGCTTGCGCTGAAAACTGTCCGGTAAGCGCGATCGAGGTGGTAAATTATCCCACCTTTGATTACAACCAGTGCATCTCCTGCTATTGCTGCTACGAAATCTGCCCGGAGGGAGCTTTACGAGTCGGAGGCCTGATGCGCCTCCTCCGCCACTAATGGGGTCAACCCTCTGCATCTGCATGGGGTCAGGCCCCTGCATCATCCCTTATTGTGAAATCAACGTCCCTGCAATATCGTTCTTGTTAAAATAAGGCTAGACATGGCATCCGGAATCAAGGCGGTTTAAAATGACGATTCTCACCGATATCTTCGATGGTAACTACCATGTCTACTCCGAATATCCCATTATGCTGTTCGATGGGGAATCATATACGAATCACCTGCAATACAAGCGGCTGTGCCGTATGGGAAACGGTCTCAAGGCGCTGGGGCTGCAGCCGGGTGATATCCTCCTGATCCACATGGAAAACCTTCCAGATATGGTGAATCTTTACATGGCTTGTGCCAAGACAGGCATTGTCTTCTGCCCTACTATGTTTCTCATCAGCGCCGAGGAACTATCCTATATAGCCGAAAATTCGGGTGCCAAGTACATTGCGACTTCAACCGAGCTGCTGCCCAAAGTACGCCTTGCCTGCCCCGATCTTGTCGAGGCCGGCGCGGTTATCCTGATCGGGGCGGAACGAAAACCGCGCACAATACTCCTCGAGGAGCTCATTAAGGGTCAGCCGGAGACCCTCGATACCCTTCCCGACCTGGCCGATGACGATCTCGCTGCCGTCCTTTTCACTTCCGGAACGACCGGAAAACCCAAAGGCGTAATGCTCACACATAAGAACATCGGCTCAAACGTGCACTCCCTCGCCATCTCGAATCGCATAACCCGGGATGAAATGGCGCTTTCCGCACTGCCTCTTGCCCATTCCTACGGCCTGACCATGTCCTTACTCCCCTGGCTGTCCGGCCTCACCTGCATCCTGCTACGCTGGTTTGAACCGGAGGCCATCTTCGAACATACCGAGCGCTATCACGTAAGGACCATGACCGGTGTCCCCGCCATGTATATCCAGATGCTCAATCATCCCCGCGCCTGGCAGTATAACTGCCGCAGCTGGAAAAGACTGCAAACCGGGGCAGCCCCGCTCCCGGAAGAGGTGCTCAGGGCATTTCGACAAAAATTTGGCACCTTCCTTTACGAGGGATACGGCTTGACCGAAGCATCTCCCGTGGTGTCCTGCCAGAGGCCCGAGTTGGAGGTAAAGCCGGGCTCGGTGGGGCCTCCCATCTATGGGGTTGAGGTTAAGATCCGCGACGACCACGAACGGGAATTGCCGGCCGGTAGCCCCGGGGAAATCACGGTGCGAGGACCGAACGTAATGAAGGGCTACCTGAACGATAAGGAGGATACCGACAAGGCGCTTCGCGGAGGTTGGCTGCACACCGGGGATATAGGATACATGGATGAGGAGGGGTACATCTTTATCGTCGAGCGCAAGAAGGACTTGATCATCACCGACGGCTTCAACCTCTACCCTTCAGAAGTCGAGCAGGTGATCGAGAAGCACCCGGCCGTCAAGGAAGCAGCGGTAATCGGCGGCCCGGATCCGGTAAAGGGTGAAGTAGTGCATGCTTTCGTCGTGCTGGAGCGCGGGCGAGAGGTTTCGGAGGCGGCCCTTATAGAATTCTTGAGGGAACACCTCGTCTATTATAAGTGCCCTCAGAGCGTGACCTTCTTGGATGAGTTGCCCCGTACCTTCCTCGGCAAGCCTTCGCGCCGGGAGTTGAGGGATTACATATAAGCAAGCTTCAGGCGACGTTTAATAAAGAGACATGCCCCTTTCCTCTGCGATTCGCCTGCGCAGTTCCTTGAGCGCTGCCTCGCCGGGGCTTATCCCGCCCACTTGGATTTCCTTTACCATCGATGCCAGGGCTTTATTTGCCGGAATCGATGTCCCCCGGGCTGCCGCCGATGAGATCAGCCGACCCCCGAGGTAATCTATCTCCGTCCTCCTGCCCGCCTCGATATCGGCGAGCATAGGGGGTTTTATCCATCTCCATACCGCCTCGTCCCAGGGCGAGAGGGGTATTGTGCCTTCGCCCGCCCCTCCGGCGACTTCATGACATTCCCGGGCGGCTTCGCGACAAATTAAATCGATTTCGTCGATCCCCCGTATCTCCTCCGGCACTCCCCCTGTGATTGCACATAGCGCACTGACCGGCCCCACCGCGCAGATCCTGTTAAGAACCGCTTCCTCCAGGTCTTCGGCCACTTCGATTTTGTCCCCACAAGCAGCGATCATTGCTTCCAGAAACGGTTGGAAACGAAGGGCTGCCTCCGTGCGGTAGCCGAAGAGAAGGAACGATCTCAGCTCCTCCACCTCCACCTCGCCCCCTTCCGTTTCGGCGGCGGATACCGCGGATAAGCAGGCGGCCGTCCTATCGCCCCCCACGATCTTTGCCAGCTCCTCGACAGCGCTTCCCTCCTGGAAGGAGACGTAGACCGTATCGCGATGAACTAAAGGGGAGAGCGGCCTGAGGGCTTCGGCTCCGGTTACGGCGCTCACTGCAAGCACTATGAAATCGAAAGGGGAATTGGAGCGAGGCTCGGATTCGATGGGAATCAAGGCTTTGCCGGAAAGGGCGCCCCGCAACCTCACCCCGCTGCCGGATATTTCCTCAACCCTGTCGCGCCTGCTATCGAAGAGGACGATATCGTTGCGATCACACAGCAGGTAGGATACGACGCTCCCCATCGCCCCCGCACCGACAACCGCAACGCGCATCGAGCCTCCTTGATCGTCTAATGGAAAGTATTTCCAGTGAGAGAGGAGCCTCTACTGGCCCGGTTGTTGGGTCTGCCCTGCGCCGAGGCCGGGGTTCTCCGGACCGACCACCGGACCCTGGCTCGCCGGAGGAGGGGGTACGGGCTTCGAAGTCCAGATAAAAACCGGGGTGCCCACACTTGCGTTATCGAAAAGCTCCATCACCGCCGAATTGGCCATTCGAATGCAACCGTGCGAATACAGTCCGGGAGTGAGGTTGGCGGTGCCATGGATGAGGACCGTTCCCCCGGCTGCGCTCGTCACCAGCGCTCGCACGCCCAACGGGTTGTCCAGGCCCGGATCTATTCGGGGCGGCATGGTCTTCGACCACTCGACATTGGGGTTTATCCAGACCGGGTTGGCTTCCTTACGGATTACGTAATATTTTCCAAGTGGCGTGGGATACTTCGGCTGGCCGGTGGCAACCGAGTAGGTCTTTACCAGGCTGTCCTGGTTATACCACTTCAAGCTGTTGCCCATGATATCGATGACGATCACCGTTTTGACGTCGTCGCTTGAGGTCGCCGGTTTGGTCACCGAGACCACCGGCTGCACCACCCGGTTCTCCGAAACCAGGCCTTGTTCCACAGCCACAAGCGATGCATCCACATCCATCAGGATGCCCTCCTGCGAGGGATGCATTTTCAGCACACCCGTCTGGTTGTTGAAATCGAGCGAAGCATCCTTCACGTCCCTGGTGATTTCGGCCGCGATCCCGTTGAGCTTTTGAACGATGACGTCCCGGCTGGTGGAATATTCCAGCCCGATATTAATGTCCTTCGGCTGGTTGAAAGCGCGACGGAAGATGCGCTCAACCACCGAATTATTCCAACCCATGCCGTAAGCCTGGTCCACCAGTTTCTGTACGTCTATCTGCAGCCCCAACTCGGCCGGGTTGAGGACCCATTGTTTACCCCTGAACTCTATGGTGAGCGGAGTCATGAGGGGTTTAACCGCGTCCTCGGTGATGGCGGTTATGGCTTCCTCCTTGCTCATCCCCGTTATGTCCACTCCAAGCACCGCCGTTGAGGGAAACATCTCGCCATGATGCTGGGAATCGGCATACACGAGTACCGAAGAAGCGAGGATGAAAAAGCATAAGAGCGCGCCACCTACGATCATCAGCCATCGCACGATCCCGCTGCGCGGCTTGAAGAAGGATTTGAATTTGTCCCAGTTGCTCAGCTCTCGTCTAGACATATCCTGCTTTTCCTCTTGTAAACGCTTTCGGCTTTCGGACGCTCCCGAAGACCTTTCCGTTCCTATTATTGCACGACCGCCCCGCTATTATTATATAAGTGCTTCGGCCGCGCTCGCCCGCCCGGTCTTTACCACCTGTCTATGAATTGCTGAAAGTGAGTGAGGAACGAGTATTCGGAAAGCACACGCTGTCTCTCCTCATGCAGTGATCTCAAGGACGCCATGTCGCGCACGGCGCCTCTCCTGCTCTCCGCCTCTATGAGTGCAACCAGTTCCCGCTCTCGTCTCGCCAGTTCCTCCAGACGCAAGTGATAGCGGGGAATATCCATTGCCATGAGCGCTTGGTCATCGAAGCGAGCACTTGATCCGCACCTGCCGCATACGAAAACGGCTGCATCTTCGGTGGGGTATGAAACACCTTTACAAAGTGGACAATGCCGCTCTTCCATCTCAATCGGGGCCAATCGTCCACCTCCACATTGGGGTCCCACATTGCGGAGGGCTGGAGGGGATTGACCCCAAGACCCTCTCTTCCTCCCTAGTCGTCGGTCTGGGGGGCGCCACCGCCACCGATCAGCAGACCTATTATAAGGATCAAGGCTCCAACGATGAGCAAAGCCCAGGGGATGTAAACCTTGGCCACATTAATCTTTCCCGATTGGTTCTTGGCGTCATCTACGGCCTTTTTCACCGACTCGTCAGTCTGTTCGTATGAGTATTCGAATATCTTCTGGGGCTCGGCGCCGCTTAGCTGGGATTGCAGTTTTGCGAGCACCGGGCCGAGGGTGGGATCCTGGGCGTATTTGGCAAGCACCGCGGCCAGTTGGCTGAAGTCCGTTTTGGCCGACAGGCTCTCCGCGTCTTTATAAACGTCCACGGGAGCGCCGGTTTTGGGCTCGATCGAGGTCTCCATGTCCATATCCCAGAGATAGTTCAAGGGTATCGGCTGCTGCAGGGCCTGCAGGTCGGCCGCGCTCAGCTTCTGATTCAACAGTGCTAGGAGGCCGTTGACGTCGACTCCCTGAGCCGCTAGCTGAGGCGCTATGTCCTGGAACGTGACCTGCTTGGGCAGCCCGAGCCCGCCTTGCCCGCCGGCCGCACTCTGGCTCAGCACATCAACGTAGGCCGGGGCCACATCCTTGCCCGCAAACGAACCCTTGAAGTTGTATACCGTAACTCCGTCCTTCTCCTCCTCGTTGACGAACTCGCTGTTGACCGAGTCGTTGATCTCATTTTTCCAAACCGAGTAGCTCTGGTCCTTGGAGGTGTCGAGTGGCAGGAAGGGATAATAACTCGGTGACCTCTCCATGACATCCTGCGGTGTCCAGGCCCAGGCCCGGCTATCGTTCTTGTTCTGCATGTTCTTGCGATCAAGCACATAAGAGAATTTGTAGTTCTGGGCCGGGAATCCCTCGATGTTGAAAACGATCTCCTCCGAGAGGGCTCCGGTCGAGGAGTTGTATTGGTCTTTGATAGACGAGACCGTCCGCTCGACCTGCATATTGAATTTCATCTCCTGCCCCTCCGGCAAGGGCTGGTGGTTCAGCGGATTGACATAAAAAGTCATGTCACCCGTGTATTCGGTCGTGGAATTGATGTCGTCGGGCAATTTCACGAGGGCGTTTACTGCGATTGCCCACCAGAGAATGGCGGCCAGTATTAGAGCGATACCCAAGCCTATGAGAATCTTACTGGCAACTCCCTTCATCGGAACCTCCTTTACAGGCGCTTACGGCTGTGTTCATAGGAATAATTCTATCTCGGGGAAGGCTTCTCCTCTCGCCCCGGCAAACGAGCTTTCATCTCAACGCTCAGAGCCCGGAGCGTAACCGGGGGATACGGTTCCTCCCACCCAGGCCCCCTTGTACCTGAAATAGATGGGCCTCTCCACGATAATATCCCCGCTGCCATGAATAGAGAAGCCCATACCTTCTTGATAGGGATTCATTGAATTGACCGAGAAGGTGGTGCGGCTGTGGGGCGCGAGGGTGTGCCTCTCCCACAGCACTTCATCGCTCTCCATATGGAACCTTATCTCCACGTCTACGGGCTGGTCGCCCGGGTTCTGCAAACACAACCAATCCTCGAAACCTTCACCGGTATAGCCCTCCGCGAAATACCAATGCCGCGATGGTCGAGTCACGCCTATGCCCACATCTCCACCTGTGCACCAGTTGTGATAATTATAGTATATGGGACGCTCAGCCACTATCGGCGAATCGGAGTTGATCGAGGCCGAGAGCTGCAGGTTCTTGCCGATCTCCGTATTGACATCGAAGGTGTACCGCGAAAGGGCGGGGATTTCGACCTCATGGGTCTGCTGAGCCGCACCCTGAATCTGGAAATTAAGCCGCGCCTTGGTAGGGGTCGTGGCCGGATTGAACAGGCAGATGAACTCCCGGAAGCCGGACCCGGTATAGCCTTCAGCAAAATACCAGTCAGCCGCGGGGTGATTGGCTCCGGTGGAGACTGACCCTCCCTTTGCGCGTCCCTCGAAGTTGAAGTACATTGGCCTTTCGGCAACTATCGGCCGGTCCGATGTCACCCGTAACGAGACATCCCGGTCCGGGCCCACCTTTTCATTTACAAAGATCGTGCTGCGGCGCCAGGGCTCGACCGCGATCTCTTCCTGGCCGATCAGGCCTCCCGCCGAAAGGTATTCAATTTTCACCTTGGCCGTAGTGTCCCCGGGATTCAGCATGCAAAGCCACTCTTCGAATCCCTGCCGGGTCGTTCCCTCCGCGAAATACCAGTCGGTCACGGGCTGATTCGATCCACTCGAGACGTGGCCGCCGTCCCATTGCCCCTTGTAAAGAAAGTACATGGGCCTCTCCACCATGATGGGAAGCGGCGAATCGACCAAGATGCTGACGTCTCGCCCCTCACCCACCTCGTTGGCTACCTCGATGGACAGCCTGCTCTCGGCCTCGATGTGGTAACCCCGCTGGGCGGCGTCGCTGCCCTCAAAAGCATAGGTCACGCTGAAATCGACAGGCTGCGTATTGGGGTTAAGCACGGTGAGCCATTCCTGGAACCCAGATCTGGTAGTCCCTTCGGCGAAATACCATCGCTTGGCTTGATTGGCGATTATCATATCCCTGCTAATCGAGGCCTGTCTGCCTCCTTGATAAGTTGCCACCGCCCGCAGGCTATACGAGCCGTCCCCGAGCCCTGCGGTATCGACGCTGAAGTCGTAGGGCTCGGAAGATTTGGTTGCCATCAAGCTGTCGTTCATAAGCAGATCAACCCTGCTCACGGTCTCAGAGCCCACGACCTGGAGGTCAACGTCGACGGCCTGGTAGGATATCATGTTCTCCTGCGGCAGGATGAAGTTTATGCTTGAGGGCATGTGGATTCCTTGCATGATGGCAGAGGCCTCACGGTAGAGGTAGCCGTCATCCCGCAGCCGCTGCTCCTCCTGAGGGTTGCTCAAGAACGAAGCTTCGGTGAGGATGGCCGGCATGTTGGTATGGTTGAGGACCCCGCAGTAATCGACCTTCTTGACGCCCCGATTCGGTAAGCCCAGTTGGCCCACAAGAGCCGCCTGAACGCTGTTGGCGAGCTCCATCGAGGCCTGGCTGGCATAGATAGCAACCAATGTTTCGGTGCCGTTCACTCCTGGCTCGCCGTCCATCGCATTGTGATGAATGCAGATGAAACGATCGGCGCCCCAGTTGTTGGCCATGGTCCATCTGTCCGTGATGCTGACAGCAACGTCACTCTGCCGTGTCATCAAGACCGTGGCCCCTTCGGCCTCGAGCAATCCTTTGAGGATAAAGGCCACTTTGAGGTTGATGTCCTTCTCCTGCGTCCCTCCCGGACCGACCGCCCCCGATTCGGAACCACCATGCCCGGCGTCTATACAGAACTTCCAGCCGGAAAGCCCGCCGGCGCGTGCCGGTTTGGCATTTAACGGGCCGAGTAGAAAAAGCGATGCCGCAACCAGCAGAACGAGCAAAATAGTCAATGCCTTCGAGGAGATGTCATGGAGCAAGGGCTTAAGCTTATTGAATAAAATATTTGCGTCGTGCGTCATACCGAAAAACGTCCTCCACCTTATTATAAATCTTCTTTTTCTTCGACAACCAATGCCCGAACCCTTGACTGGCCAATCGAAAATAACCTGAAGGCCAGCGGCTACCATAGGGTCGAACGGGGGGTCGATCCCCCGATGTATCCTCGCTCACCCTGTTGAGATCAGCGCTCCTCTCGATCTTTATAACGCCGTCCGGCCTTGCTTGTTGCTATTTCCCGGGAAATCTCGGCAAGGGGCTATTCAAGCAGCGATGAGCGTATTACCCGCCGAGTTCGGAGAGGAAGCGGAGGGCTTCGGGTTCATCCGGCTGGATGCGCAAGACCTCGGTGAAATCCTTGATGGCACCGGAGATGTCGCCTTTCTTCCTGCGGCCGAGACCCCTGGCCAGGTAGGCCTGATATAAATCGCGGTTGAGGATGAGGGCGCGATCCCAGTTGTCGACGGCTTCGTTCCAGGCGTTCAAAAGCGCATAGCAGACGCCGCGTTCGTAATAGGCCTCGGCCCAACCGGGCCTCGCTCTTATGACCTGATTGAAATCCCGTATGGCGCGATTGTAGATGGGGTTTTCGTCATAACTCATCTTGTGCCGCAGGGCTTTGCCCCGCAACATATGGGCATCTGCGAGTTCCGGCTTCTGTCTTATCGCGCGGGTGAGGTCCCTGACCGCCGCTTCGTAGTAGCCGTTGTCGAGAAGCAGTCTTCCCCGCCGCAGCAGGTTGCTCTCACCGTGTTGGTCCTCCCGCAGTGACTCGGTTAGCTCGCGCAGCAGCCGTTCGTCTTCTTCATAGCCCGGTTCCTCAACTGCCTCGCCCTCCAGGAGTTCGGTTACAATGCCTAAAACTCGGCGGGAGCGAATCAGCCCCAGGTGCGTGCAGAACCACCTCAGCCTCAAATTAAGCGCCCCCTCCAACCTGGCGCTCCTCCAGGGCATTACGCTCAGGTCGTAGGGGGAATAGATGGAAGCGTATGGTGCCTCGGTCTCATCCACCAGCAAATCATCATACGATTCGTTGAGCTCGCGCAGAAACGAACTCCATGGCAGCATCTGCCTGCCTGCTTTGAACAGGAAATAGGGCAATCGAGTATAGGAGCCGTTGTTCGCGGTTCCCAGCATTATCAGGCGGCCCAGATAATCCCGGCCTCCCATCTCCTCCACCGTGCACCTTGCCACCACGCCCCCCAAGCCCATTCCGATTACCGAAAGCCGCCTGACCCCGAGCAGCACTCGCACCTCTTCCATTTTCTGAAGGAGGATCGTGCTCCCTTTTCTAATATCGCCGACCGCGAAGTTGGGGAGCCGGACAGTATAGAGCTCGAAATCCAGATTCCTGAGTCTGCGCCTTATGGATGCAGAGAGGATATTGAAGCCGAAGAATCCCGAGACGTAGAGAACAGGGTCGCGCGCGCGCCTCGAAGGCGAAAGATGCTCCGGAAAGAATTCGTGGCGTATTGGTTCCGCTTCCCTGCGACGCATGACTGTTTCCTGCAATTCCCCCGTCCTTGCAGCCTCTGAAAAAACCCATCTAACAGGCTGAGTATACCCCACAAGATGCCGGATCTTCATTCTTCACCTTGGGCGCCGGCCCCTTTCATCAGTCGCCTATATTCGGTCCCGGCCCTAACGGGGCAGGAGCGGAGTTATGCGGGCCGTGGTGCGATGTAGTCGGGCATTAAGCAGAAGCGCCGCCGACTCCCAGGGGGGCAGGGGCACCATCTTAAGGGGGCTTACTTTCATAAGCGCTGTCAGGCGGGCCAGATCGTCCCGAAGGTTGTTGCATCCCCTCGATGTCTTGACCGATTTCTTACCCAGGCGGTTTACCAAATTATGGTATGCTTCTTCGACGGCGCAATCGCCAACCAGCAAGACTCTGCCCTCGATCCGCGAGAGTTGTTCCGGGTCCAGGCCTTTACCCATGCAAATGGTGAACCCGCCCCTGCCGTTGAAATCGAGGAACAGCGTTTGCAGCACCATGCGGATATTGAGATTGCATCCCTCCCGGCAGCAGCGCTCCCTCCCTTCGACAATGGGCACGTCGTCCGGGTAGATCGGTAGTAGATCGTGGCTGTAATTGCGGCGGAAGCGCTCGCGATCGCCGATGACCTCTATGCGGTCGAGATCGATGGTTCCACCCCCATCCTCGGCCGCCAGCTTCAGGTGCTCGACATCGTCGGGCTTGATGCCCATCAGGTCGGCGCCGACGGCATCGACCGCCAGGGTATCTTCCCCTCCCAGGAGCACGCCCAAGCGCTCGACGCAGCGATCGGCGAGGGCGGTTGTGGAATAGTGGCCGTGATTGCAAGCGTAGAGCCCTTCGATCAGGGTGAAGTGCGGCTTCACAACCGCATAAATCTCGGCCAATTTTCGGTGCAGGTTCCAGTTGTGATCGCGCATGCGGTCTTTCTGCATTATCAGACCATACTGGTTCTTTACACCCAATGTCACCTTGGCCATGGAGTGCGTTTTCAGCTTGGGAAGGCTCAAGTAAAAGTTTTCTTCACGGCCTTCTATGAGACGGTCTCTTACCCATGCCGACACGCGCACCGCATAGCCGAGCTTGGGAAGCCGCACCTCCACCTGCCTGCCTTCGTCCAGAAACAGGGGTATTCCGCCGGCCTCCTTAACTGCTTTTCCCAGCCCGCTGACCCGAAAGACCAGCCTGGTAAAATTGCCCTGGGTGCAATTGTCCATGACGTAAACCCGGCTGGCCCCGGCCGCTCGCAGCGAGCGCACGACGGCCGCCGTCACCGCGGGATCGGTATAGCAATAGGGCTTGAAATCTATGGCATTGACCTTGACGAAGGCGGTCTTTCTGCCTCCCAAGAGGGAGGTCAGTCCGCCGAAATAGCTGAATATCTCCGCGACGGACTGATCGAGGTTCTCCCCGATAGCCGCCACGGCAACCCTACTCATAAATCCTCCCGGCAGGCCAAGGCAGAGACCTCGACTTTGAATTCGCCCGGAAGCGAGACTCCCGCGACAGTGCGAGCAGGATAAGATTTCTCGAAGAACTCCTCGTAGACCTCGTTAAAAGCTGCGGGGTCCGCGATATCCGAAAGGTAAACGCAGACAGACAGCACCTTATCGAAACCGCTGCCCGCGGATTTGAGGATGTTCTTGAGATTGCGCAGTACCACCATACTCTGTTCCCTGACATCCTCGGTCACCCGGCTGCCGTCGGGAAGGGTTGCCAGCAAGCCGGATACAAATACCATATTATTCCAGATCAACGCCGGGGAGTAAGGTCCGGCCGGTTTGGATATGGATTTTCCCGTTACAGAGGCAATAGTTTCGGGCAAAACATACACCTCCCTTGTTTAAAAATTATAGGCTATCGCCGGAATCCATTCCTGTATCCTTAAAACCCCTCAATCGCAAGGAGTTGGTGACCACCGAGACCGAGCTGAAGGCCATGGCCGCCGCGCCGTAGATTGGATTCAGGAGCACACCCCATATGGGATAGAGGGCACCGGCAGCAATGGGGATTCCGATAACGTTGTAAATAAAGGCCCAGAATAAATTCTGTTTTATGGTGCGCAGCGTCTTGCGGGACAGGCGTATTGCGGTTGCCACTCGCGTCAGATCCTCGGATATGAGGGTTATATCCGATGCCTCCAGAGCGACATCCGTACCCGTGCCTATGGCGATACCGATGTCCGCCCTGGCGAGGGCGGGAGCATCATTGATGCCGTCTCCAACCATGGCTACCACCCTGCCCTGCGACTGCAGCCGCGCAACCTCGGCCGCCTTATCCGCCGGAAGAACTTCCGCGAACACCTTGTCCACTCCCACCTGGCGGGCGATAGCCTCCGCCGTTGAGCGGCGGTCTCCACTGATCATCGCAACTTCGATTCCCATCCGCCTGAGTTCGCTCACCGCCTCCACCGCCATCGGCTTCACGGTATCGGCCACTGCAATCAGTCCCTGCAACTCGCCTCCGTAGAGGATATAGATGACCGTCTTTCCCTGCCCGGACAGCTCCTCCGCGCGCGACTCGACGGCGGAGAGGTCCAAGCCGTCCTCCTCGAGCAAAGTGCTGTTGCCCAACTTGAGCTCCTTACCTTCCAGCTTCGCCACCACTCCCTTGCCCGGAAGGGCGCGGAAATCCTCGACGCCGCGCAGTTCGGCTCCGGCGGCCCTGGCCGCCTCGAGCACGCTCGCCGCCAGAGGATGCTCGCTGCCACTTTCCACCGAAGCCGCCAGTGACAGCAATTCACCGGGGTCCTTACCATTTAATGGCAGGACATCGGTTACCACCGGCTTGCCCCAGGTCAGGGTCCCGGTCTTGTCGAAGACGACTACGTCGAGCTTGCCCGCCCTCTCCAGCACTTCTCCGCCTTTGATCAATATCCCCAGCTCCGCGCCCTTGCCGGTGCCGACCATAATCGCCGTGGGCGTGGCCAGGCCAAGGGCGCAGGGGCAGGCGATTACCAGGACCGCCACCAGGTTGAGCAAGGCGAAGTTGAAAGCCGGAGCGGGACCCGCCAGTAACCAGGCCAAAAATGTCACAGCCGAGATGCCAATCACCACGGGCACGAAGATGGATGCCACCTTATCCGCGAGTCGCTGAATTGGGGCCTTGCTCCCCTGTGCTTCCTCCACCAACCTGACTATCTGGGCGAGCACGGTGTCGTTTCCCACCCTGGTCACTTGAAAGAGAAAACTCCCGGTGCCGTTTACGGTAGCTCCCGTCGCCTCATCGCCGGGCCCCTTCTCAATAGGAATGCTTTCGCCGGTAAGCATCGATTCATCGACGGCGCTACGCCCCTCGATAACGATCCCGTCCAGTGGAATCTTCTCCCCCGGCCTCACCCTGACCACGTCACCCACGCGCACTTCCTCGATCGATACCTCGAGTTCCCCGCCGTCCCTTACAACCCGGGCGGTGCGCGCCTGCAAGTCGAGCAACCTGCGGATCGCCTCAGAAGTACGGCCCTTGGCGCGCGCCTCCAGATACCTTCCCAGAAGGATCAGGGCGATGATAGTGGCCGAGGCGTCGTAATAAACTGCAACCTTGAGCCCGGTGCTGCTGATGAATCCCGGGAAGAAGGTGGCAACCACACTGTAGGCATAAGCGGCACTGGTTCCTACGGCGATCAGGGTATTCATATCCGTGGTACCATGCCTGGCAGCTTTATATGCGCCGCGATAGAAATTGAATCCGGCGACGAATTGCACCGGGGTGGCCAGAATGAAAAGGATCGTAAACAGGGTTCGATCGGAAAGGTTCTTGATGCCCGGGATATACATGCCGAGCATCGAGAGCACCAGGATAACCCCGGCTGACGCGGCACTGTAAATGAGTTTCCATCTCAGAAGGTTTATTTCGCGCTCGCGGCGCCGCCGCTCGATATCCCTCGCCTCCTCGCCCTCGGCCGGCTCGATCAGCTTATACCCGGCCGCATCAACAGCCCGCGCCATCTCGGCGAACCTCGTTTGCTCCGGGTTGTAGGTCACCGTTACCCTCTCGGTGGCCAGATTCACATCGACGGCGTCCACCCCTTCGAGATCGGCCAGTGCTTTTTCCACGCGCATTACACAAGAGGCGCAAGTCATTCCCTCTACTTCGAAGGTGGCCTTTGCCAAATGCGCCTCGTACCCCAGGCCCTCGATGGTGCGCACCATATCGGCGACCCCGGTCTCGTCCGGCCGGTAAGCCACCGTTGCTTTTTCCGAAGCAAAATTCACGGCAGCGGTGTCCACTCCGGGAATCCCACTCAGCGCTTTCTCGACCTTGGCCGCACATGCCGCACAGCTCATGCCGCCGAGATTGATTACCACCCTCTTGGTGGTCTCGCCGTCATTGCTCTCCTTGTCCGCCAATTATCCTTCCTCTCCTAACATTGCCGGGCGATCTACTAATATCCTCTTGTTTTTATTTCTCATTATGGTCTCAATCCCCTGCTCCCGCCACGAGTAGGCTCACCGGCGAGGAACAGCGCCCCCTTGCCGCTCGGGTGTTTCGTCACGCCTTCTTTTGCTACCCGGCGCTCCCGCTTAAAGGATAGCGAGCTGTTTTTCGCGAGCAGCTGAGGGTAAGATTTTATTATGGGCGAAGAAATGGAGATGAAAGAGCGGCACCCTTTTAAGAGGTCCGGGCTGCGGAGGGGCATTATTATCGCCGTCGGCCTCTCAGCGAGTGCATTGGTAATCATCTCGCTCCTTTCCATCAAGCGCGAAACCTTCGCGGCCATTTCGCACGCCTCGCCGTTCTTCTTCATCCTCGCCGCTGTCCTCTCTCTGGGAAGATGGTTCTGGTCGGTAATGAGAACCCGCATCCTGCTCACGGCCACCAGGAAGAAAATACCATTTCGGGATCTGGTCAAGATTGTTTACGCAGGTTACTTCACGGGACTAATCACCCCTCTGCGCGCGGGCGGAGTAAGCGGTGAAGCTTTCTTTCTATACGAGTACGGCCTCGAGGCCGGTGAATCGGTCGCCGTCGTAGGATTCTCCGCCGCCGTCTCCACGATTCTGCTCCTGCTCACCTTTCCCATAGCCATAGCACTCGGCGGAAGATATATAAATCTCTCGTTCACGATTCGCGGTATCCTGTTCACCGCCCTGGCCTTCGGTCTCGCATTCCTCTTCCTGGTGTTACTGGCCCTGCTGCGCCCCCAGCTTGCCATAGACGTCAAGCTCCTCGAACATTCCCCCACCTTCCTGGCCAAACGCGAATGGTATCTCCGCTTTCTCAAACGGCTGGCGGCGGAGACGAATACTTTCGCCCAATCGGTGAGGGATATATTAAAACTAGGTTGGAAGAAGCTATCGGGTGTCGTTCTGTTTACCGCTCTTTTCTGGTTGTTCGGCTTTCTGGCCGTACCTACCGCCTTGGTAGGCCTCGGTTATTCTTCCTATTTCTGGAAAGCCATACTCGCGCAAATGGTCGTACAGGCCCTTTTGCCCTTTATCCCCACACCGGGGGGCAGCGGGGTCGGAGAGGTCGGATTCCTCTATGTCTACGGGAGCATCCTTCCCAATACCGGAATCGCGGCATTGTTGACCCTTATCTGGAGGTTCCTTGATTTTTATCTCGGGCTTCTGGTCGGTGGCATATGTTTCATGATCGTCATGAAGGACGTGAACAACAACCCTCGCAGCAAGCGGCTTGAAAGGGCGGGGCAAGGTGAAAACCGCTCTAAGGGCGTCCTCGAAACGCAGGAGGACGGCGAAAAGCTTAAAGAGGAACAGACCTCGAGGTGCTGATAGAATCCATGGGCGATTGTGCCCCTTGCTTTGATTGTTCTCCGTCAGCCCGCTAAGTACCTTGGTTTATAAATACGGTCACGCACCGAGAGCGTCGATGCGCCGTGCCGGCAAGGCGCGCGACCGAGGCGTACTCGGTGAGTACGTCGCAGGGAGTGGAACGCAGCCGGAGCGGATGCAGCGGCGCTCGAATGCGATCGTATTTATGAATCGAGGTACTAAACTGTTGATATAATACTCCCGGTTCGTCTGCGATTATTGCGGAAGGATGAAACATGTTCGGCGCTCATGAGTTGACAGCGATCATCGGCGAGAGGATCAACCCCACCAGCAGGCCCCAACTGGCTGACGAATTGCTCCGGGGCAAAATGGAAAAGGCCCTCTCGGATGCCCGCGCCCAGGCGCAGGCTGGAGCCGATTATCTGGATGTCAATGTCGGAGCGCCGGGTGTCGATGAAGCCAAACTGCTTCCCCTCCTGGTAAAGGCCGTGGCGGATGAAACCGGGCTCCCGGTCTGCATCGATTCCGCCGATCCGCGGGCGCTCGCTTCCGCACTGCAACGGTATGATGATGCTCGCACAATATTAAATTCGGTGACCGCTGACGACGAGAGTATGGACGAAATCTTTCCCCTGGTTTCAGAGGCGGGCTGTTTCGTGATTGCCCTGACAAAAAGCCGGGAGGGCATACCGGCGACTGCGGCGGAAAGGTTTCATATGGCCGAACGATTGCTCGAACGCGCCTCCCGTTACGGCGTTTCACGGGACAAGGTGCTCATCGATTGCCTGACCATGCCGGCGGCAACCGATTCGGAAAGCGCCAATACAACCCTCGATTGCATTCAGCAGATAACGAGAGACCTGGCATGCCCGGTGGTCCTGGGCGCTTCCAACATAAGCTTCGGCATGCCGGAGCGCGGCGTCATCAACTCAGCTTTCCTGGCCATGGCGGTCAAGGCCGGCTTGGGGGCGGCAATAATAAACCCGCTGGAGCCGGGATTGGTGCTATCGATAAGGGCCGTTGATTTTCTCCTCGGCAGAGACAGAATGGGTCGGGCTTATCTCAAGTATTACCGGACCGGGAAAGATTAAAGGGCCCAGAGCCATGGATTATACCGTTACCGTCAAGCCTTTAGAGGTTGATATTATCGCCTCCGAGGACGATTCTCTGCTGGACTCCCTCCTCAACGCGAATATTGAAATTGAAAGCATCTGCGGTGGCATAGGTGTCTGCGGAAAATGCAGGATACGGGTGCTGGAAGGAAATACCAGCGACCCGACCGCCGAAGAAGAAGACCATCTGAGCGAAGAGATGTTCGATGAAGGCGAAAGGCTGGCCTGCCAGACCTACCCTTTAAGCGACCTGGTGATCCACATCCCGGCCGCTTCCCTTCCCTCCGATCAGAAGTTGCAGCTCCCTTCGGAACTGCCGGCATCCGGAGAGGACCCGGCAGTTCAAGCTATCGACCTCAATGCGGAAACAGCTTCGCTTACCGCCACATCCGGCCTCGCTGAGGCTCTCGAAGCGCTGCGGTCGGCCGGCGCGCCCGTGGACCGCTACGATGAGCAAGCCATGCCGCTTGCGCCCTTCCCCGCCGAGAGCGAGGGAGGAGAGATCCGTGCCATAGTCCGGGATGGTGAATTGCTCGCCCTGACCTCGACAGAGCGCAATCCGCTCGGTGTTGCCATCGATTTGGGAAGCAGCAAGATCGCTCTCTTCCTGTACGACCTGCGGGACCGAATAATGTTTGGCAGCCGGGCCTTTCTGAATCCGCAGATTCCATATGGCGAGGATATTATCAGCCGCCTGCGCTTCGCACTCGAAAACGCCGAAGGCGCCGAGAAATTGAAGAGTATAGTCACCTCGGATCTGAATGAAAAGCTTTCCGAATTATTGCTTAACATTGAGAAGGCGGCCGAAGACATCTACGAGATGGTAGTTGTGGGAAATACGGCGATGCATCACCTCTTCCTCGGCCTGCCCCTGAAGCAACTGGCCATGAGCCCTTACCTGCCGGCCACACAGCTGCCACTCGATATAAAAGCACGGGATCTTGGCTTGGCGATGAATCGTGCGGGTGTGGTATACATGCCACCACCCATCGCGGGCTTTGTGGGGTCCGATCATCTGGCCGCATTGAGTGCGGCCCGGTTATGGGAACGCCCAGGTCCCTGTCTGTTGCTCGATATCGGCACCAATACCGAGGTGTCGTTGCAGGTGGACGGGCATATAAGCTGCTGCTCCTGCGCCTCGGGCCCGGCCTTTGAGGGGGGCGGCGTCAGTCAAGGCATGCGGGCTGGAACGGGCGCCATAGAGCGGGTGGCATTCAAACCCGCGACCGGCCACATGGAACTATCGGTGATAGGGGGCGGCCCGCCGCTGGGAATCTGCGGATCGGGAATACTCACGGCGCTTGCGAGCATGCTGGCAGCGGGCGTCATCGATGCGGGGGGCAAGCTGGCGCAAGACTTGCCGGGGGTGAAGAATCTGGATGGTGAATCTTGTTTCTTTCTCTCCCCGCCTGGCGAATCCACCCGTGAGGGTGTTGCGATCAGTCAATCCGACATAAGGGAGATACAGAAGGCGAAGGGAGCTATCCGGGCGGGGATGGATGTCCTCTTGAAGGAAGCGGGAATCGATTATGGGGATCTCAGAGAGTTAATGCTGGCTGGCGCTTTCGGTTCATACCTGGATCCCGCTTCAGCCGTATCGATCGCCCTTCTGCCACCTGTCCCGATTTCCAGAATTAACCAGGTCGGAAACGCGGCGGGGGCCGGTGCCCGTCAGATGCTCCTCTCGAACAGCCTCCGACGTGAGGCTGAGCGGTTGGCCGGGCTCGTGCACAACGTCGAGCTTTCCGGCTATCCCGGGTTCGACCTCATTTTCGCAGCCGACATGTTCCTCAACGAGCGCAAGGTCGAAGAGCACAAGCAAAACTTCAACTTGACGCAATAATTGATTCAATACCGCAAGGCACTTCCATCACTTCCATGCATCTCTCGTTAATACAAAATGAGGCGAGGCCGATAAAGAATATCGGCGTTCGCATTCAAACTCCCGGGGGACAAATCGCGCCGAAGCAATAAGCCCGCTAGGGTGAATCGGAGCGAGGATATGGTGGCAGTAAACAAGAGCGAGAACTCGAATCCCGAGACTGAGAGGCCATGGCTCTGGCGCTGGGGGATATCCTGCTGGCTGGG
>Ga0209747_1000313_pt1 | contig 26397 bp, 24 predicted proteins | sample BarGraNGADG00311_FD_184498 | JGI IMG/M metagenome (GOLD analysis project Ga0209747, IMG submission 184498) | Arctic peat soil microbial communities from Barrow, Alaska - Barrow Graham LP Ref core NGADG0011-311 (SPAdes) (version 2) | ecosystem: Environmental > Terrestrial > Soil > Wetlands > Peat...
CAGGTCAGGCCTCCGCCCCGGAGGAATATTATGAGAGGACACTCAGTCCTGCGGACGAGTGTCCTCTCACGGGCCAGAAGCCAATGTAAGACAGGGTTTGAAGGTCAACGTCTGTCTGTTCACCGTGGCGGCTTGTGGTTCAGCCGCTTCGTATGAGCAGGTGGTGGGGTTCACGGTTCTTCACCGACCAGCATGCATAAACAAAAACGCGGGGCGTGTGCCCCGCATTTTGATGTCTGATCAGTATTGCGCTACCCGGCCGGTTTCGTAGGCAGCGGGCTCGTCTTCTCTGGAGCCTTGAACACTACCTTCTCGTTGAACTTCGAGAATGTCACGGTCGCGGTCTGCGTAACGTTGTCGCCGGGCTGAGCGTATCCGGCCTTGATGAACTCGTTCGACGCCTTGATGCGCGCCTCCGAGGCCGACCTCTTGAAGTAGTCGTGGTTCTTCTGCACGAAGAAGTCGAACACTGCCTTCATGCCCTCGAGCTCGTCCACCGTGCGGACCTGCTGGCCGCTCGGGTCTTTCAGGAGCTCCGTGATGCCGGGCTGCTTGATGAGCTCTTTCATGTTGGGCACCGCGCGGACGTGGTAGCAGGACTCGCCGTCTATGGAGACATCGCCCTTCTTCTCGAGGCTGTCAAACTCCTTGATATACTGCGAGACGGACAGGGCCTGGGTGACCGCCGGCGAGAGCTGCACAGCCTGCGGGACGTCATACCAGTTGCCCGCTATCTCCCAGTACTGCTTCTTGCCGACCTGGAGCATCGTGACCGGCACGCCGGTGGCGATGTCGGTCTTCACCTGGAAGTCGCCCGTCCTCAAGTCGTAATCGCCTGAGGCCTGCTGAACGTAGTCCTTCTTGGCGACCTTCCCGTTCTGGATGGGCGCGCGGGGAAGCTTGGTCGTCTGCATAAGCTCGAAATGCACTGTCTTGATGTCCTCCTTGGACGTGCGCATCGAGCTCTTGAGAATCTGTTCCGCGCTTGGTCCGCAGCCGGCAAGGATCAGCATCATTGCCGCCAGTGCCACTACTATCAGCAGGGCGAGGACTTTCTTCAATTCTTTGCACCTCCGGTTTCTGTGCTGGCCGCGAGCTCCTCTGAGCCCGGCCCGACAGCTATTATAACGGCGCTCATCGCCGGTAGATACCCCATGCGTCCACAGGTGGGCCGCCACTCCGTGTCTAACAATTACTCATAGGCCTTTTCTTTTAGACGAACGCCCAAGGAACGCGGTTCATGGATGGCTACGCCGGAAAAATACTGAATATCAACCTCAGCGAGGGCAGCGCCAGGGATTTCATCGTGCCCGAGGACGTCGTTCACAAGTATATCGGCGGCAAAGGCCTCGGCATCTGGCTGCTCTACAACGGGGTCCAGCCGCAGATCGACCCCATGAGCCCGGACAACGTGCTGCTGCTGATGACCGGCCCTCTCACCGGGCTGGACATACCCGGCGTCAACCACATGTCCGTCGTCACGAAATCGCCGCTTACCGGGGCCGTCGTGGAGGCGTCGCTCGGCGGAGATTTCGCCGAGAAGCTCAAGTCGTGCGGCTACGACGGCGTCATCCTGCGCGGAAAGGCGAAGCGGCCCGTGATCATAGACATCACCGAGGGCCGCTGGAAGATCAGGGACGCCACCTCCCTCTGGGGCGCAAACGTGGTCAGGACCCAGGAGCTGCTGGCGAGCAAGGTGGCGAGTGTCATCTGCATCGGGCCGGCCGGAGAGAACATGGTCCGTTTCGCGACGATCGTGTCCGGAGAGCACACCGCTCAGCGAGGCGGCACCGGCGCGGTCATGGGGTCGAAGCTGGTCAAGGCGCTCCGGGTCGGAGGGACCTTCCAGACACCGATCTTCGACAAGGACAGGCTCAAGAGGCCGGCGGAGGCGATAAAGAACAAGCTGAAAGCCCCCGGCGCCTACCCGACCGCGGGCACCGCCGGCAACGTCGAGCTATCGGCGTCGAAGGGCGCCCTGCCGGTCAGAAGCTTCTCGATGGGCTCGTTCGACAGGCAGACGAGGATCAGTGGCGACGCGCTCAGAAAGCTCGTCCGAAGGAAGGCGACCGGCTGCAGCGGCTGTCCGATATCCTGCACTAACGAAGCGAGGCTGGAGACAAAGAGCGGCAGCATGAAGGTCAAGGGCCCCGGTTACCAGGGCCTGACCATGCTGGGCAGCAACCTCCTGATAGACGACCTCGAGGCGATAATCAGGAACAACTATGCGTGTTACCTGCTCGGGCTCGACCCGGTCAGCACCGGCGGAACGATCGCGACGGCGATGGAGCTTGCCGAGAAGGGCAGGCTCGACCTCCCCCTGAAGTTCGGCAGCGCCCGCGAAGTGGGCCCGCTCCTGCCGCTCATCGCGGAGCGGCGAGGCCCGGGGAAGGAGCTCGCCGACGGCTCGACCTTCCTGGTCATCCGGTACGGTTACCGCGAGGTCGCGATGGAGGTCAAGCAGATGGAGATGGCGGGCTACGACCCGCGGGGGTGCTTCGGCCAGGGCCTCGGGTTCGCGACCAGCCCGGCGGGAGGCAGCAACATCGGCTCGATGATGGCATCGGCGGAGCTGCAGGGCTTCCCGATATCCATCCCTGCGACGAAGGCCGCGGGCAAGGTCAGGCTGACAATCTTCACGCAGAACATGTTCAACTCGCTGGCCTGCGTCGGCGCCTGCTTCCGCGCTTCGTACTGCATAGTCGGAGTGCCCGACTGGGTGAAGGCGCTGCCCGGCTTCATGACAGACTTCGCGGCCGGGCACATGGCCGGCCTTTCTTCGAAATTCGTAGACATAGGGGATTACTACCGGGCTCTCTCGTACGTGACTGGGATAAGGTACGACCGGCGCGCGTTCCTTCGAGCCGGCGAGCGCGTTTTTAACCTGGAGAGGCTGTTCAACCTGAGAGAGGGCTTTACGAGCAAGGATGACGCCATCCCGCTGCGCTTCATCGGGGAGCCGTTCAGGGAAGGACCGGCCGCGGGCAAGGTGGTCCCGATGACGAAGATGCTGCCCCGCTACTATCGCCAGCGCCGCTGGACCGACGTGGGGATACCGACGATACAGGGGCTCAACAGGCTGGGCATCGAACAGGGATCGGCCGAGGAGATCTGAGGGCCCTCAGGCCAGCCCGCCGAACGTGCGCGTCCTGCGCGTGTACTCCTCGAACGCATGGATGAGGTTCTGCCGCCTGAAGTCAGGCCACAGCGTCTCAGTGAAGTACAGCTCCGCGTAGGCGATCTCCCATAGCAGGAAGTTGCTTATCCGAGATTCACCGGCCGTCCTGACCATCAGGTCGTACTCCGCGACGTCCGGAGTGTACAGGTGGCGTTCGATGGTCTTCTCGTCGATAGACTTCGGCTTGAGCCTCTCCTCGTCCACCTCGACCGCGATCGCCTTCACCGCGTCGACCAGCTCCGCCCTGCCGCCGTAGTTGAAGCAGATGTTCAGCTTCATCCCCTGGTTCTTCCTGGTCGTCTCCTCGATCACGCGCATCTTCTTCAATGTCGACGAAGGGATGCGGCCTTTGCGCCCGATGAAACGTATCTTCACTTTCTTCTCGTGGAACGCTCCGACCCGCCTGTCGAGCATGTCCCTGTTGAAGCTCATCAGGAACCGCACCTCGTCGATCGGCCGCTTCCAGTTCTCGGTGGAGAAAGCGTAGAGCGCGAGCGCCTCAAGGCCGAGGTCTGCGCAAGAGAGGACCGTGTCGGTCAGCGCCTCTTCGCCTGCCTTGTGCCCCTCGATGCGCGGCAACCCCTGGCGGGTCGCCCACCGCCCGTTCCCGTCCATCACGATCGCTACTCTGCGGGGTATCTCAAGCGAGCTTTCGTCCATCGGTCCTCCTCATAGGCCGCGCCGGGCCGGGCATCTCTCTCATCACCCTTCCGGAGCGGAATTCTCTCTCGGTCCAGTGTTCGACGACCATCCCCATCAGCCTCTCCAGCTCGCCGGCGGTCCCACAGGCGAAGGGTGGCGCCTCGTCGAGCCGGCTCGAAGCCATCCACTGGAGGGACGAGACGGATTCGGCGCTGAGCCTTATCAGCTTGCCGGTGTCCCTGGCCGGGTCCGACCGGCACGAGTCGCATATGAGCCCGCCCCTGTGGAGCGAGAAGGTGGCCTCGCCTTCCTTCAGGGCCGCGCCGCATTCGGAGCAGCGCGTCACGCCGAGCCCGAAGCCGGCCTCGGATAGCGCCCGGAACTCGAAGAAAGCCAGTGTGAACCCCGACTGATCCGGCCTCTCCCTGAGCGCGATAAGGCCCGCCAGCAGGAGGTCGAAGAGCTCGGGGTGCGGCTCGTGTTCCTGGGTCAGGCAGTCGATCAGTTCCAACATCGCGGAGCCGGCGACGAACCCGGCGAGATCCTCCCTGACCTCGTGAAACGAGACCTCGATCTCCGCCTGCCTTACGATGTCCAGGCTCCTCCCCCGGTGGATCAGTACGCTCGCGCAGGTGAGCGGCTCGAGCCTCGCGCCGAAGCGGCTTGCCGTCTTGCGGACTCCCTTGGCTACCGCGGATCGTTTGCCGTGCTCCCGCGTCAGCAAACGGAGCACCTTGTCGGCCTCGCCGATCTTGTGTGACCTCAGCACGATGGCCCGGTCGGAGAAGACCGGTGCGGGACGGGAGGAAGAGGTCAAATCAGCTTCCCTTCGAGAGCATGAACTGTTTCGCGATGTCCGGCCCGGTGCTGGTCCCGATGCGGTTCGCGCCGGCCTTTATCATCTCGCGCGCCTGTTCCCATGTCCTGATCCCGCCGGCCGCCTTGACGCCCATCTCGCTGCCGACGGTCTTGCGCATCAGCCTGACCGCCTCGACGGTGGCGCCTCCCGGCCCGACGCCCGTCGCGGTCTTGACGTAGTCAAGGCCGGCCGACTCGGCCCGCCTGCACGCCTCGACTATCTGCTCGTCGTTCAGGTAAGGGATCTCGAGGATCACCTTCAGCGGAACCGGATCCTGGGCCGACGCCCTCTCCCAGGCCCTGACAGTCTGGGCCACCTCGTGCATGTCCTCCTCGACCAGGTCCCACTCGCCGCTCAGCGCGGCGGAGACGTTCATCACCATGTCGATCTCTCGCGCGCCATCCTCGAGCGCCGTCAGCGCCTCTGAGGCCTTGGTCTCCGGGGTGCTGAAACCGAGCGGGAAAGAGACCGGGATGCCGACCTTCACGTCCGTCATCGAGAGCATGCCGACCGCCATCGGCACGTAGTACGGGGGCAGGAAGACCGTCCTGAAGGCCCACTTGTCGGCCTCCCGGATGAACTCGGCGTACTCTCCGAGAGTCTTCTCCGGCTTCAGGAGCGTGTAGTCGATCATCCGGAGCAGCGCCTCCATGGTGAGACGGTCCGGATCCACGGTGTCGTATCTGCCCATGTCACCTTCCCAGTTCGATCAGATGAGTAGCCTTCCTATTCCAAGATATATCGCGAGGCTCAGGACGTCCATCAGCGTACCGATCATCGGGCCGGACGCCGCCGCGGGATCGCGGCCCGCCGCGCCCAGTGCCACCGGCAGCGCACATCCCACCATGGACGCGAGGATGACCGTGAGCGCCAGCGAGAGGCCGACGACCAGGCCCACCGAGGCTCCCAGGTCAAACGCGTAACTGACTGCAGCAACGACGACGCCGGTTATCACTCCGACCAGCACGCCCCATCCGACCTCACCGCCCACACCCCTGACCAGCTCCATCGACCGCAGCTTCCCCGTGTCAACGGAGTGAGCCATTACCGTCGATGACTGGACGGCGATGTTGCCACCCATCGTGACAAGGAGAGGTATGAAGAAGACGAGCGCCACGACCTTCTCGAGAGTCGGCGTGTAGAGCTTCAGGAGACCGCCCGCGACCAGCAGCTCGATGACTATGACCACAAAGAACCACGGGAGCCGGCGGCCGATGTTGGCCCACAACCCGCCCTCGCGCTCCTCCGGCGCCGCCGCGCCCGCGAACCGCATGATGTCCTCCTCGGCCTCGTCGCCGATGACTTCCATCACGTCGTCCACTGTCACGATGCCGAGCATGACGTTGGAGGGCTCCACGACCGGGACCGCGAGCAGGTTGTACTTGCTGATCAGCTCGGCGACGTCCTCCTGGTCCATCTCCGGCGGCACGGTGATGAGGTCCTTGGACATTATCTGTTCGACCAGCCGGTTAGGGGGCGACACGATCATCTCACGCAGTGACAGCACTCCGTCGAGCGTCCCGTCGTCGGCGACGACGTAGACGTAATAGATCGTCTCGACGTCCGGGTCGACCGCGCGCAGGCTCTCTATCGTCTCCTCAACCGTCGCGCGCGGAGAGACGGATATGTAATCTGGGGTCATCAGGCCGCCCGCCGTCGTGTCGTGGTAGACGAGGAGGCCCGTCAGCTCTTCAGCCCGCTCCGGCGAGAAGAGGCGGAGCAGCTGTGAGCGCCGCTCGTCCGGGATGTCCCCGAGAAGGTCGGCGGCCTCGTCCAGCGGCATGCTGTCGATTATTCCGGTCAGCTCGTCGGACTCGAGCTTGTCGGCCAGGGCGACCTGGTGGTCGTCCTCCATCTCGAGCAGGGCGCGCGCCGCGCTCCTGGCGTCCATGGCCGTGATGACCCTGGCCTCGTCCGCCAACCCGAGCCTGGACAGCACTTCCGCGGCGTCAGGCGAGTGCAGCCGCTCTATCGTTGTGACTGCCTGGGGAAGGTCGTCGCGCGCCAGCATGTCGCGAACCGTCTCCAGGATGACCCTGTTCTGTTCTTCCATAGCGGTAAGCCTCGAAAGAGTCCTTCGATGATTCTTCAGTAAGGGGGGCTCAGCGGTAGTCGAGCTTCTGTATGAAATCGGCCCTCTTCGACCAGTCTTTCTCGACTTTCACCCTCAGCTCGAGGAAGACCCTGTTGCCCAGCAGCGGCTCGATCTCGCGCCTGGCCCGGCTCCCGATCTCCTTGATCATCCGGCCGCCCTTGCCGACAAGTATACCCTTCTGGGACTCCTTCTCGACGTAGATGACGGCCTCGATGTCAACCAGCTCTCCGCCTTCGCGCGTCGACATCTCGTCGACGATCACGGCGACCGAGTGAGGGACCTCTTCCCTCGTCAGCTCCAGCGCCTTCTCCCTGACCAACTCGGCGATCAGGACCCTCTCGGGCTGATCGCTCGTCGCGTCGGCGGGAAAATATTGCGGGCCCACGGGCATGTACTGCAGCATCCCGTCCTTGAGCTCGGTCACGTTGTAGCCGCTCTTAGCCGACACCGGGTACAGGTCGGTGAAATCGTAGAGGTGCCTGGCCACGTCGAGCTGGGACAGCGTCCTGCCTTCGTCTAGAAGGTCGACCTTGTTGACCACGCCGACGACCGGCGTCTTCACCTTCTCCAGCTCGCCTGCGATGAAGATGTCACCCCTGCCGATGGTCTGGGTCCCGTCGAGGACGAAGAGGATTATGTCGACGTCTTCCATCGTGGAGCGGACCATGCTGTTGAGCTTCTCCCCGAGCGCCTCCCGGGGCTTGTGAAAGCCCGGGGTATCCACAAAGACGAGCTGGGCCTCGTCGGTTGTGATTATGCCCCTGATCCTGTTTCGGGTGGTCTGCGGCTTGTCGCTCGTGATCGCCAGCTTCACGCCCGCGAAGGCGTTGAGGAGCGTCGACTTTCCGACGTTCGGCCTCCCGATGATCCCGATGAAGCCCGAGCGGAACTCGCTGTCCTGCCCTGTCACCAGTTCAGCCCCCCCTTGTCATGCCTGGAAACGGCGCATACCCACGTTGAGCACAAGTCCGATCGCGATGAAGTTCACGAGGAGCGATGTTCCTCCGTAGCTCATAAAAGGAAGTGTGACGCCGGTGATCGGCATTATTCCCATGGTCATGCCCATGTTGATGAGGATCTGGAAGAAGAACATCGCGACGATGCCGATCACGAGCATGGTGCCGAACGTGTCCTTGGCGGTCACGCCGATCTTGAAGCACCTCCAGAGAAGCAATCCGAACAGAGTCAGGAGGATGACGCCTCCTATGAAGCCGAGCTCCTCACCGACCACGGAGAAGATGAAGTCGGTGTGATGGGCCGGGATGAACTTCAGGTTGGTCTGAGTCCCCTGGAAGAGGCCCTTCCCCACCAGCTGCCCGGAGCCGATGGCTATCTTCGACTGCATCAGGTTGTAGCCGGACTGCAGCGGGTCCATGTTCGGGTTCACGAACACAAGCAGTCGCGAGAGCCTGCTCCCGCTCAGGATCCCCAGCGGGATGGCCAGCGCCACCGCCCCGATGACCCCGGCGACCAGCACCCCGACCTGGCGCAGGCGCGCGCCTCCCAGCAGGAGCATCACCACCAGGATGGCGAATATCGAGAGCGTCATCCCGAAGTCAGGCTCCAGGAATATGAGTAACATCGGGACGCCGGCGATCGCCAGAGCCTTGAGGAACTCCTTGTTGGAATCGAGGTCCATCCGCCGGTCGGCGATGAAGGTGGCAAGCGCTATGATAACCACTAACTTCGCCAACTCGCTCGGCTGCAGGTCGAAGACGAAGAGCGGTATCCAGCCTCTTGTCCCTCCTCTCGGAGCGAAGACGAAGACGGCGATCAGCGAGACGATGCTGACGGCGTAGATGATGCGCGAGTACGGCATCAGCTTGCGGTAGTCGAACGACATCATCAGGAGCATGGCTACGACGGAAATGAAGAAAGCCGCGAGCTGCTTCTTCAGGTAGTAGGTCGAGGGATTGTCAGCCCGCGTGGCGCTGTAGATCATCAGGATGCCGAACACGGCCAGCGCCAGCGCCGCGAAGAGCAGCAGCTTGTCGATCTTGCGCGCCGGGAACCGCTTCAGGATCTCCCGCGCCCGTCCGCTGGGCAAGAGGCCTGGTGAGAGCTCAGCTCCTTGCTGCCTCGGAATCAATGCAGGAAACCCCCTAGTCCCCGACGCTCGGCCGGATCTCGCCCTGGGCCGGGAGGCCGAACAGACCCTCGAGTATGCGCCTGGCCACGGGCGCCGCCGCCTCGCCGCCATGCCCGCCCTGCTCGATGGCTACCGCCACGACGAACTTGGGATCGTTGGCGGGGGCAAAACAGACGAACCACGCGTCGGGCTGCTTGCCCGCGCTCTCGCTCGTACCGGTCTTGCCGGCGACCGGTATCTGCGCGACCGGGAACCCCTGGAACGTGGGCGCAGCGGTGCCCTTGCCCTGGACGACCCCGCAGAGAGCCTGCGTCACCTGGGCGATGAGCGCCGGGTTGAGGCCAAGCTCGAAAACAACCTCGGGCTTCGCCTCCTCGACCACTTTTCCGTCCACGTCCTCCAGCGACTTCATTACGTGGGGGCGCATGAACTTGCCGCCGTTCGCGATCGCCGCGTACAGGTAAGCCATCTGGAGGGGCGTAGCCAGCACGTCACCCTGTCCGATAGCCATGTTGACGGTGTCGCCCGGGTACCACACCTGGTACTGGGGGTTCTTCCTGTTGAAATCCTTCTTCCACTCGGGGGTCGGCACCCGCCCGTTCATCTCGCCGACCAGGTCGACGCCGGTAGCCTTGCCGAGCTGGAAGTCCTTCGCGTAGTCCCACAGGGTCTTGCCCTGGGCGGTGGCCTGGCGGTTATAGAAACCGAGGCCCATCTCGTAGAAGACGGTGTCGCATGACTGGACGATCCCGTTGAAGAAATCGATGTTGTTGTGCGTGCTCCAGCAGAGCTTGGGATACTGCTTGAACGGGCCCCTGTTCCACACGTGGACGCAGTCGAACATCGAAGCCATGTTCACGAAACCCTCGCTCAACGCGCCCAGCGCGGTCACGACCTTGAAGGTCGAACCGGGAGGCAACTCGCTCGATATCGCCCGGTTGTTGAGCGGGAAGTTGTTCTTCGGGTCGTTGAGAGTCTTCCAGTTGCGCTCGCTGATGCCGCCGATGAACTGGGTCAGGTCGAAGGCCGGGTAGCTGGCCATCGCGATGACCTCACCGGTCTTGGGATCGAGCACCACAGCGGAACCGCCGATTGACTTGTAAGGCTTTCCGGTCTCGGGGTCCGTCCTGGCCTTGGACATCTCGACTCCGGTGGCGAGCGAGCTCTCGACGACGGCCTGGATGCCCTTGTCGATGGTCAACTTCATGTTCTTGCCGGCCCTGGGCTCGTAGCGCGAGATCACCCTGATGCTGTTGCCGTTGGCGTCCACCTCGAGCCGGTACTTGCCGACCTTTCCCCTGAGCTGCTGGTCGTAGATGTTCTCGACACCGGACAGGCCGACCTCGTCGCCCGCGAGGTATCCTTCCGCCTTCTGCTTCTTCAGCTTCTCGGCGGAGATCTCTCCCATGTAGCCCACTACGTGCGCCCCCAGGTTGCCCGCAGGGTAATCGCGGACCGGCTGAGTCCCGGCTATGACCCCGGGGAACTCGGCCTGGTGCTCGCGGACGTACGTCACTATGTCCGGACCGATGTCGCTCTTGATCAGGACCGCCCTCTGGTTGGGCGCCTGCGACTTGATGATCTTGGTCTGTATCTCTTTCTCGCCTATGCCCAGAAGCCTCGACAGCCGCTCGATCACTTTGTCGTTCTGGTGCAGCTCGGCCGGCACGACGGAGATGGTCAGAGCGTTCCTGTTCTTGACGATTATCTGACCGCTCCTGTCCAGGATCTTCCCGCGCGGTGCCTCGAGCGATATCTCACGGATGCTGTTGTTCTCGGCCTTCTTCTTGTAGTCGCGTCCGCCGACTATCTGCATGAACCAGAGCCGCATGAAGAGCACGGCGAAGGCCACGATGATGAAGAGGCCCAGGATGGCAAGCCGGCGCTGCAGGCTGTCCTGTGCGGAGTCGCTCTTGCTGTAACTCGTTTCGTTCGGTTTAAGGCGGAGTCCCGCCTTGCTGAAAAATTTCACCACGTCACCCCGGTCCCGGGCCCGGCTTGGCGATCGTCAGCGATTCCTCCTTGAGCGGGAAGCGGAACCGCTTCAGCACCGGGTAGAGCAGGAACACGACGAGGACGTCGTAAAGCGACGCGTAGACGATCGTCGTGATACTGAACGGGGGTATCTGCTCCTGGCCGAGCACTATGAGGGCGACCTGGTGCAGGGACATCTCGAGCATGCCCAGGAAGAACACCAGCAGGACGGGCAGAAGTATCGTGTACGTCATGAAGAAATCTTTCATCGTGCCGGCGAGAAAGGCGACGACGGCCTTTGAGAAGGCGCCGACCCCCAGCACCTGCGGGCTCGCGAGGTCCTGCAGCAGGCCGCCCAGGAACCCGACTATCGCGCCCGGCACCGGGCCCTCCTGCACGGCGACGACGATCGCCAGCACCAGGATGAGGTCGGGCATGACCCCGAATATCTTGAGCTGCGGGAGCACAGATATCTGGAGCACGAAGGCGAGCACCACGAGCACGCCGATGAATATCTGGCGGTTCCTGCTCACTGAGACTCCTTGAGGATGATAGACTCCGGCTCCGGTGTGACGAGGACTACCACCTTGTCGAGCTTCGAGAAGCTGACGTACGGGGTGACCTGCATCAGCCGGGACAGGCCCTTCGCCCTGTTCTGCACGTCGGTGACTTTTCCGATGATCTTGCCGGGCGGCACCGTGCCTCCCATCCCGCTCGTCTCGATGATGTCGCCTTCCTTCACGTCTGCCTCTTCGTTCATGGGCGTGAATCGCAGCTCACCGGTGTTGTTGCCCTCGAGGATGCCCGTCTCCCGGGTGCGGACATCGCGCGCCCCGATGGCCGAACGGGAGTCGGTGAGGAGCTGAACGACCGACGAGTGAGAGCCCACCGATATCAGGCGGCCCACCAGCCCCTCGTCGGTTATGACAGACATGTATTTCTTCAGCCCCTGCGACGAGCCCTTGTTGATTATCATCAGCCTCTGCCAGTTGTCGGGCGACTGCCCGATTATGTCGGCCCCAACCGGCTGCTCGGTGTTGTCCTCCGTCCACTTCAGCAGCCTCTTGAGCTCCGTGTTCTCGGCGTCCCTCTCCGTGGCTTCGAGCATCTGACGACGCAAAGATGCCACTTCCTTCTCGAGTTCCTTTTTCTGCTTAGACAGCGAAGGGAGGTGGAAAAGGTTCACAAAACCTTCTTTTATCGGACGAAAGATCTTCGAGAAGCCGTTTGAAAGCGGGGAAACGAGGTCCAGGAAGAAGTTCTGTACCTTGTGCAGCGGACCGTTATCACCCTCCCGGACGTAGAGCGTTACCATCGTCACGCACAGCAGGACGATGCAAATGACGATTATCCTGTTCCTTGTGGTTTTTGGAGTCTTCGGCATGGTTTTACTGCCCGCGGGGCTACTGGCCGGCTGAGGAGATCAATACCTTCTTCATGATATCAAACTCCTCAAGGCACTTCCCGGAACCCATCGCCACGCAGAGCAGCGGGTCTTTGGCCATGTGAACCGGCATCCCGGTCTCGTTGCGTATTCTCTCCTCCAGACCCCTGAGCAGCGCGCCGCCGCCCGCGAGGATGATTCCCTCGTCCATGATGTCGCTGGCGAGTTCCGGCGGCGTGCGGTCGAGAGCGTCCTTGACCGTCTGCACGACCTGGCTCACCGGCTCCTCGATCGACTGCCGGATCTCCTCTGCGGTCACGATGACCGTCTTCGGGAGGCCGCTCGCCAGGTCTCTTCCCTTGATCTCGGCGTCCAGCTCGTCGTCCAGCAGGGGAAAAGCGGACCCTATCTTCACCTTCAGGTTCTCGGCGGTCCGCTCGCCAATCATGAGCTGGTAGTCGCGCTTTATGTAGTTGATCACGGCCTCGTCCATCTCATCGCCACCTACCCTCAGAGACTGGCTGGTCACAATGCCTCCAAGGGATATGACGGCAACTTCGGTCGTCCCGCCCCCGATATCCACGACCATGTTGCCGATCGGCTCGTGGATCGGGAGCCCGGCGCCGATCGCGGCCGCCATCGGTTCCTCGATGATGAAGGCGGCTCGCGCGCCCGCCTGGATAGTCGCTTCTTCGACCGCGCGCTGCTCCACACCGGTGATACCGCTGGGAACGGCCACGACCACCCGGGGCCTGGCCAGCGAGCGCCTCTGGTGCACTTTCTGGATGAAATACCGCAGCATCTTCTCGGTGACGTCGAAGTCCGCGATGACCCCGTCCTTCAGGGGGCGGATGGCGACGATATGAGCCGGGGTGCGTCCGACCATGCGCTTGGCCTCTTCACCCACGGCGATTATTGCGTTCGTTATGGTGTTCACCGCGACGACCGAGGGCTCGTTGAGCACGATCCCCTCGCCCTTCACGTACACCAGAGTGTTGGCGGTCCCGAGGTCGACGGCCATATCCTTGCCGAACGACCCGGCCCCGAGCAACCTCGAAAAAATGGACATCCTTTTCTTACTCTTTCATCGTTTTTCGTGAGCGATTCTACGCGCTTGTCTTTATTCTAGAGAGGTCGGTGCCTTCGAAGTCAGACACAATGGTAGCAGAAAAGCCACCACCTCACCGGCATCCGCTCCCGCACGGGACAAACACGAGTCGCGCCCCCGTCCGTGCTCACGGAAGGCGCGCGGCCATAATAATTATTCAATGCGTGAAGGCCGCCGCCCTTGGGAATCAAGCGTTATTCTCCAGACTGCCGGACAGTCGCCGCCCGACAGATGTGGCGTCAATCCCCGAAGAAGAGGTTTATCTCCCTCACGGCGCTCTCGGCGGAGTCCGAGCCGTGGACGAGGTTTCTGGTCACGCTGGTCGCGTACGCGCCCCTGATCGAGCCCGGTGTGGCGTCCAGCGGGTCGGTCGCGCCCATTATCACCCGGAGGTTCTCGATAGCGTTTTCGCCCTTTATCACGGCGAGTATCGCGAGCCCCTCTGTGATGTAGTCGAGCAGTTCATCGTAGAACGACTTGCCCTTGTGCTCGCGGTAATGCTGCGCGGCCAGTTCGCGGTCGATCACCTTGCCCTCCATGCGCTCGATGCGATAGCCCTTTCGCTCGACTCGTACGAGTATCTCGCCGACGAGCCCCCGGGCTACACCATCGGGCTTAATTATCAGGAGCGTCCTCTCGATTACCACAGCTACCTCCTACCTGTCCTGTCTCATCTCTTTCGTCGCTTTCTGCCTTCTAAAGAGTATTCGGGCTTCGGAGACCGTGTAAAGCGAGCCTGTGATGCAGACCATCCCTTCGGGCCCCGCGAGCCTGGTGCCCAGCTTGACGGCTTTCGCGAAGTCCGGCTCCTCGTGGTACGGGATGCCCTCCATCCTGCAGTAGGCCGCCAGCCTCTTCGCGGTGTGCGAGCGCGCGCTGCGGTTCTCGGTCACGACCAACTCATCGGCGACAGACCCCAGGATGCGCAGTATGCCGCGTGCGTCCTTATCCTGCAGAATCGCGACGACCAGCACGAGCTTCTCGTAGTCGAACTCGGTCGAGAGCGAAGAGGCCAGCCTGTCGGCCCCGATCGGGTTGTGCGCTCCATCCGTCACGATCATCGGGCGCTCGGAGAGGAACTCGAGACGGCCCGGCACCGAAACGGACTCCAGCGCTTTTCTGTACTTGTCCGGGTCGGTGGTCTCCCTCGGATCGGTGTACGCCTGCGCGGCGGCTATCGCGCACGACGCGTTGACCGCCTGGTGTTTGCCGACCATCGGAAGCCTGATGTCCTTGAACTCCTTACCCTCCAGGCCCCTCACGCCGATTATCTGCGCCGGCGTCTCGCCGGGCACGCGGTATGGCACGGAGTAATCCATCCTGAAGTCCCGTCCGAAGACTCGCAGGTCCGCGCCTACCTCCCCGCACCGCTCGGCGATCAGCATCAATATATCGCGGTTGCCCTCGGCGGTGATCGCCATCGAGCCTTCGTCGATGATCCCGATCTTCTCGAAGGCGATCTTCTCGCGCGTGTCCCCCAGTTCGGCAACGTGGTCGAGCTCTATGTTGGTTATCACCGCGACGTCGCACTCGACCAAGTTGGTCGCGTCCCACCTTCCGCCCATCCCCACCTCGAGGACGACAACGTCGACCTCCGCCCTGCTGAAGTAGAGGTAGGCGAGCGCCGTGACGAGCTCGAAGTAGGTGATAGTATCGCCGGCTATCTTCTCCGCCCGGGGAACGAGGGGCTTGACCTCGTCCATCATCCGGGAGAAGTCGGAGGCGGAGATCAGCCGGCCGTTGATCGCCATCCTCTCGCGGACGGTCTCGAGATGGGGCGAGGTGTAGAGGCCTGTGCGGTAGCCGCTCTCCGCCAGGATCGCGGCCACCATCCTCGACACCGATGTCTTTCCGTTGGTGCCGGTCACCTGTATCGAGTCGAACGCGCGCTCCGGGTTCCCCATGAGCGAACAGAGCGCCTCGATCCTTCCGAGGGAGGGCTTCACCCCGAGGACGATCTTGCTGTCCAGGTAGTCGATGGCCTCCGAGTACTTCATCCGGAGGAGCCCCGGTCTCCCGGACGAGAGAGTATTTCGACCTGCTCCTCGAGCCGCGCCAGCGTATCGGAGAGCTCTTTCTCCTCGGAGCGGACCTTCTCGACCACGTCCGGCGGGGCCTTCGCGAGGAACGAATCGTTGGAGAGCTTGGCCCTGCGCTTCTCGATCTCCTGCCGCGCCTTGGCGACCTTGCGCGACAGACGTTCGATCTCCCCGACTGTATCTACACCCTGGTCTCTCGATATGAAGGCCTCGGCGCACTCGGTGACGACCCTCAGGGCGGCGCCCGTGGGAGGCTCGTCAACGAAACTCGCCGAGCTCAGGCCGGCCAGCGACCCAAGGTACGGGAGCATCTTCTCGAGCTTGCCCCGGACCTCCGGGCCGGCCACCATCGCGGCCTCGAACCTCTCGGCGGGTGGCACCTGGTGCTCCGAGCGGGCGGAGCGTATCCCGGTGACGACGGTCTGAAGGATCTCGAAGAGGTCCTCGGCCTCCGGGTCGAGCGCTCCGGCGTCGGCCTCAGGCCACGTGGAGACCATGATCGACTCCCCGGCGCCGGGAAGTCTCTGCCAGAGGTCTTCGGTCACGAACGGCATGAAGGGATGCAGGAGCCGAAGCGTCTTCTCCAACACGGTCGCGGCCACGTGTTGCGCGGTCTGCCTCTCCGCGGCGGAGCCGCGGTAGAAGCGCTCCTTCGCGAGCTCCAGGTACCAGTCGCAGAGGTCGCCCCAGAAGAACTGGTAGAGAGCCTTTCCCGCGATGCTGAAGTTGAAGACGTCCATTGCGTCGTCGAGTCTCGCCGTCAGGCGGGAGAGCCTGCTGAGGATCCACCGGTCGGCGAGCTCGAGCGGCGCGCTTTCCGCGCCGGGCTCATAGCCATCAAGGTTGGAAAGGATCAGCCGCGAGGCGTTCCATATCTTGTTCACGAAATTCCGGTTGCCCTCGATCCTCTCCTCTGAAAGGTTGATGTCGCGTCCCGGTACCGCGATCGAGGCCAGCGTGAAACGGAGCGCGTCGGTGCCGTACTGCGGGATGACGTCGAGCGGGTCGATGACGTTGCCGCTCGACTTGCTCATCTTCTTGCCCTCGAAGTCGCGCACCAGCGCGGTCACGAAGACCTCCCGGAACGGGACGTCGTCCATGAAGCGGAGGCCCAGCATTATCATGCGGGCGACCCAGAAGAAGATGATGTCGAACGCCGTCGTGAGGACGGATGTCGGATAGAAGAAGTCCAGCGTCTTCGTCGGCTCCGGCCAGCCCATCGTCGAGAAAGGCCACAGCCCCGAGGAGAACCACGTGTCGAGCACGTCCTCGTCCTGCCTCAAGTTGGTCGACCCGCAGGGGCACTTCTCAGGCTCCTCGACCTCCACGATGGTCTCGCCGCAGTCGTCGCAGTACCAGACCGGTATCCGGTGGCCCCACCATAACTGCCTCGAGATGCACCAGTCGCGGATGTTCTCCATCCACTCGAAGTAGATCTTCTCCCAGCGTTTCGGCGTGAACTTTATCCGGCCGTCGCGCACGGCCTCGATGCCGGCCGCCGCCAGCGTATCCATCTTCACGAACCACTGCATCGAGAGGTACGGCTCGACCTCGGTCGCGCAGCGGTAGCAGTGCCCGACGGCGTGGACGTGCTCCTCCACCTTCACCAGAAGGCCCTGCGCCTCCAGGTCGCGCACCACGGCTTCCCGGGCATCGTACCGGTCGAGCCCTGCGTAGGGGCCGCCGTTCTCGTTGATGGTCCCGTCGGGGTTCAGGATGTTTATCTGCGGAAGATCGTGGCGCAGCCCGATGTCGAAGTCGTTGGGGTCGTGCGCCGGGGTCACCTTGACGGCGCCGGTCCCGAACTCCGGGTCGACGAACTTGTCCGTCACGACCGGGATGTGCCGGCCCAGAAGCGGCAGGACGATCGTCTTCCCCTCCAGACCGGCGTACCTCTCGTCGGCCGGGTAGACGGCCACCGCCGTGTCTCCCAGCATGGTCTCGGGTCGCGTCGTCGCCACTGTGATGTGACCGCTGTCGTCCTCGAAGGGGTACTTCACGTACCAGAGATGCCCGGTCTTGTCCTCGTGTTCGACCTCGATGTCCGAGATCGCGGTGTGACACCTGGGACACCAGTTGACTATGTACCTGCCGCGGTAGATCAGGCCCTCGTCGTAGAAAGCCTTGAACTCTGTGCGGACCGCGCGCGAGCAGCCATCGTCCATGGTGAACCGCTCGCGCTCCCAGTCGCACGAGCTCCCGAGCGCTTTGAGCTGGTTTATGATCCGGCTGCCGTACGCTTCTTTCCACTTCCAGACCCGCTCGACGAAGGCGTCGCGGCCGAGCTCGTGCCTGTCGGTGCCTTCCTTCTCGAGCTCACGCTCCACGACGTTCTGCGTCGCGATGCCGGCGTGGTCGGTCCCCGGCATCCAGAGAACCTCGAAGCCCTGCATCCTCTTTCGCCTGGCGATGATGTCCTGGAGGGTGTTGTTGAGAGCATGGCCCATGTGGAGCGCCCCGGTGACGTTCGGCGGCGGGATTACCATGGAGAACGGCGGCCTGTCAGACTCCTCGTCCGCGTGGAAATAGCCGCTCTGCTCCCAGAACGCGTACCACCTGTCTTCCACCTTCGCGGGGTCGTAGGCCCCCGGCATATCCGCCGCCAGGGTGGGCTTGTTGTCGCTCACGTGAGACCTGTCCTTATTCCGTCACGCCCTGAGGTCCATGCCCCGGCCATCCGGCCGGGTCGTCCGCTGTTAAAAATCCGCGACCGGTGGCCGCGGCTAGGGGACGTTTCAAATTGTAACAAATGGGACGGCGCTTCGGTTCGGCCGACAGTACCCTTTATAATGGTTCCCACAAAGCCTGCAACGGTTACGGAAGGCAGCATGGAGGAGAAAATGGACGAGACCCCGCAGACCGAGGACGCACTTCGGGCTAAGGCCGAAGAGATGGTCGAGGCCAAGATAGGCTTCAAGAGACACCTGATGGTCTACCTGGTCATCAACGGATTCCTGTTCGCCATCTGGCTGATCACGGCTCTGATCTCCGGAGGCGGAGCATGGTTCCCCTGGTTCGCCTTCGTGCTCGTAGGCTGGGGCATCGGCGTGTTTATGCACGGGTGGAGGGTTTACTACGGCAAGGACGAGGCGAAGCGCGAGAAGCTTATAAACGCCGAGATGGAGCGAATGCGGGAAGCCCAGGGTACCCCGTCCAGCGCTCCGAAGGAAGGGGCGGTCGCGGACAAGACGCCTCCCACCGGGCAGGAATGATAGTGGTAGAATCTTTCGAAACCTGCTTTCGATGGAGGTCGTAGATGGGCTGGCTGATATTGCTGCTGTTCGTGTTGCCGGTGTTGTTCATCGTCTTCGTGTTCACGGCCATCGGCATGGCCGGTGCCAGGACCTACCGCACGGCCAGGCGCTCCTGGGGCGAGGTCAAGCCCTACGTGACGAGCATCCAGGAGGGCGTGACGCGCGCTCAGAAACGGGCTGACGATTTCGGCTCGAGAGGACAGGCGCTGAGCGACACCTGGAGAGAGATCCAGGGAAGGCTCGCCTTCGTCGGCGGCGCGGTCAAGGAGACACAGGAAAACCCGATGATAGACCTGGCGAACTTCGCAGGAAGGATCGGGTCCCGTAAACGCTGATCCAAACAGGGGTCAAACCTAGATATTTGCATCGGTTTACTCAGGTAATCCAGCCTATTCTGCAAGTTTTCAGGTTTGACCCCTTTTGCAAGTCGACACCACCACCTGGGCTCACCGGGTCCGGGAGGGTTCTTCCCGTACCGGACCCGGCCCTTCTATTAATAGTGGGGGTTGGCGTCTGTTGATGGTGAGGAGGCGGTCTCATTACGCCGCACCGGATCAAGAGAGTGAGTCGGGACTGGCGGCCGGGTGATCGCACGGAACGCCTTTCCTCGCGGACGTGTGATCACCCGGCCGCTCTCACCGTTGAGGATTCGAGACAAGCTCTCCGGTACTCGATGTAGGGGCCTTCCCTTATCAATGCCGATCGAGCAGTTATCAGCGGTGAGACATTACCCGACTTCTATCACCATCTGCCTTTTCACAGTCAAACAGATGTTATTCCCACAGGTGTTGGAGTGGTGAGTCTGCGGAATCTGGGTGAACCTCTGCTGAGCAATCGATTGCCTGGGGTCCTTATGATTGAGGGTCGCCGGTTGCCAGGGGTCCCGGGTCACCGTCCAAATATGGCGCGCGCCAAGGCGTGCGCGACTCGTGACCGACCGGTTTTCTGCGAAAACCGGCTCGGAATGACGGCAATAATAAAAGCGCCCATCGGGGCGCTTTTTTCATTGCCTTAGAAGCTCGGAAGAAGTAAACAGCTAAGCTGTTTCTTCTTCCTCGCCGTTGACCTTTTCATGTCGGGCCACTTCTGACCTTGAGGTTAAGAGCGTCGGCTTGAAGTTCTCGGTGACGACCTCTTTGGTGACGACACACTTCACGATGTCGGATCGCGACGGCAGGTCGAACATAGTCGACAGCAGCGACTCCTCCATGATCGCGCGCAGCCCGCGCGCGCCGGTCTCTCGCAGGAGAGCCTTCTTCGCGATCTCCCTCAGCGCACCCTCGGTGAAGATGAGCTCGACTCCGTCGAACTCGAAGAACTTGCGGTATTGCTTGACCAGCGCGTTCTTCGGCTTGGTGCAGATGTCCATCAGGTGGTCCTCGGTGAGGCAGTGGAGCGTCGTGATGACCGGCAGCCTCCCGACGAACTCGGGAATGAGACCGAACTTCAGCAGGTCCTCGGGCATCACCTGCGCGAGGATGTCGCCGAGGTCGTACTCGTCCTTGCTCTTTATCTCCGCCCCGAAGCCGACGCCCTTCTTGCCTATGCGGTTCTCGATGATGTCCTCGATCCCCGAGAACGCGCCGCCGCAGATGAAGAGTATGTTGGTGGTGTCTATCTGGAGGAACTCCTGGTGCGGGTGCTTCCTGCCGCCCTGCGGCGGGACGCTCGCGACCGTTCCCTCGAGTATCTTGAGAAGCGCCTGCTGAACGCCCTCGCCCGATACGTCACGGGTTATGCTCGGGCTCTCGCTCTTGCGGGCGATCTTGTCGATCTCGTCGATGTAGATTATGCCGGTCTCGGCCTTCTTCACGTCAAGGTCGGCGGCCTGGATCAGCTTCAGAAGGATGTTTTCGACGTCCTCGCCGACGTAACCCGCCTCGGTGAGGCTGGTCGCGTCCGCGATAGCGAACGGGACATTGAGCATACGCGCCAGCGTCTGCGCGAGAAGCGTCTTGCCGCAGCCGGTGGGGCCGACGAGCATGATGTTCGACTTCTGGAGCTCGACCTCGTCGTTCGAGTACGCGCCGACCTGGATCCTCTTGTAATGGTTGTAGACGGCGACCGAGAGGACGGTCTTGGCCCTCTCCTGCCCGATGACGTACTCGTCGAGGAAATCCCTTATCTCCCGCGGCTTGGGAAGGTTCGAGAGCTGGACCTCCGGGGCCTCCGTCAGCTCCTCGGCGATGATCTCGTTGCACAGCTCGATGCACTCGTCACAGATGTATACGCCGGGGCCGGCGATCAGCTTCTTTACGTGCCTCTGGGTCTTGCCGCAGAATGAGCACTTGAGAAGGTCACTTCCGTCTGAGAACTTCGCCACTTCTTACCTCCCGACTGGCCTGCCAGTCTTACGGCATCTTCCCGTCAGGGATCTTCCGCTTGTAGATTACCTCGTCGATGAGCCCGTAATCTTTAGCCTTGTCCGGGATCATTATCAGGTCACGGTCGGTGTCCGTATGCACCCTGTCGATCGACTGCCCGGTGTGCTCCGACAGTATCAGGTCCAGCAACTCCCTGTTGCGGATGATCTCCTTGGCCTGGATGTCTATGTCGATCGCCTGGCCCTGAGCGCCGCCGTGGGGCTGGTGTATGAGTATTCGCGAGTGAGGCGTCGCGAACCTCTTGCCCTTCGCGCCCGCGGCCAGCAGAACGGCCGCGCCGCTCGCCGCCTGGCCGACGCACACTGTCGAGATGTCACAGCGAACGTACATCATCGTGTCGTAGATCGCCAGGGTGCTCGTCACTGCGCCGCCCGGCGAGTTGATGTAGATGTTGATGTCTTTCTCCGGGTTCTCGCTCTCGAGGTGCAGGAGCTGCGCCATTATGAGATTCGCGAGATGGTCCTCGATCTCCGCGCCGATGAACACCACGCGGTCCTTGAGCAACCTCGAGTAGATGTCGAACGAGCGCTCGCCGCGCGGGGTCTGCTCGATGACTATCGGAACAAGCTGGTCGTACATTTTGATCGATTCTCCTTGGTCAAGCCGCCATGCGGCACGTTCCGCCCTTCAATCAAGGTTTTCGTGACCGCTGCCTTTTATCCTGTCCTGCCGGGCCCTACTCGCCCGGTACGATGAGCTTCGGGCCCTCGCCCTCGCCGGTCTTCCTGGAGCCTTCGCCGGGAACCTCGAGCTTCTCGGGCGCCTCTTCTTCGGTGGCTTCCGGCTCCGCCTCCGGCTCCTCTGGCTCGGCTTCCAAAACCTCGGCGCTCTTCTCTTCCGGATCGCCTGCTTCGAGCAGGACACCCTCGGCCGGCTCCTCTTCGCCCTCGGCCGCCCCCGGCTTCTGGTACCCGACGATGACAGCCGAGTCGGCCATCAGGTCCAGGGCCTTCTCGAGCCTGAGGTTCGCTTTGACGACGGGGATCCGGTCGTGCTTCTTCGCCTCGGCGACGAACTTCTTCGCGTCCATGCCGGACTGAGTCGCCGTTTCGATCAGCCACTTCTCGGCTTCCTCGTCAGATACCTCGACCTCCTCAGCGGTCGCGACGGCGTCGACAAGGAGCTGGTCCTTCAGGTTCTTCTCGACCCGCTCTCTGACCGCCTGCTCGAGCTGATACCTGCTGCTCTTCATGGCGTTCAGGTAATCCTCGAGCCCGATGTTCCGCTGCGCCAGCTCGCCGGCGAATCCTTCTATCTCGTTCTGGACCTCGTGGTCCACCATCGAATCGGGGAGGTCGATGTAAGTCCTGTCGGACAGGTTCTTGAGCACCTCGTCCCTGAGCTGCTGGCGGCCGTTCATCTCCTTGATCCGCTCGATCCTTGTCCGGAGGTCTTTCTTGAACTCGTCGATGCTGTCGAAGCCGCTGATCTCTTTCACGAGATCGTTGTCCAGCGGCGGAAGCACCTTGTGCTTTACTTCCTTGACGATCGTCCGGTAGGTCGCCGGCTTGCCCGCCAGCTCCCTTACCTCGTACTCGGGCGGGAAAGTTATCGCGACGTCGAGGATGTCACCCTTGCGCTTTCCCACGAGCTGCTCGTCGAAGCCCGGCAGGAAGTCGGAGGAGCCTATCTGCGTCGTCATGTCGGTGCCGCTCTTGCCCTCGACCGGCACACCGTCGGCGAAGGCCTTGTAGTCGAAGATGACGAAGTCGCCTTCCTCCACCGCCCTGGTCTCGACGACCTCGAGCGTGGCGAACCGCTCGCGCGCCTGTTCGAGCGCCATGCGCATGTCCTCGTCGGTGACGTCGGTCTCCGGTTTCTCGACCCTGATGTCCTTGTAGTCCGACACCGTCACCTCGGGCTTCACGTCCACCTTGGCGGTGAATATCACGCCGCCTTCCTCGGTCGTCTCCAGGACGTCTATCTCCGGGTCGCTCACCGGGACTATCCCGGATTCCCTGACCGCCATGACGTAGAGGGTCGGAAGGCCCTTGTTGATGGCCTCGGCCCTGACGGCCTCTACCCCTATCTGCGCCTCTATGATCTGCCGCGGGACCTTTCCCTTGCGGAAACCCGGTACCCGCATGCTTCGCCCGAGCTCGCGATAGGTCTGCTCCATTATGCCGGCGAGGTCCTCGGGACCCGCCTCGACTTTGAGCGTCACCTCGTGCCGCTCGCCCTTGGTTACCTCTGTCTTCAGGTGACTCCTCCCTCTGCTTGTTTCTTATGGATCACCGGATGATGCCCCTCGCACCGAAGGTCTGACTGGTGCGAGAGGGGGGACTCGAACCCCCACGGGTTTTACCCCACGGGGACCTAAACCCCGCGCGTCTACCAATTCCGCCACTCTCGCGCGCCTCTGGCCGGTGAACGAAAAGGGTAAGAACTCCGGATGGCACGGATATTGTACCTTAACACCTATGGTGGCGCGAGAACGCGTCCCGCCTCAGAAGTACTTCATCGCGAGCTCGTAGAGCTCCAGGTCGACCTGCTTTTTCCCGGACAGCACTTTCTCGTAAGGAAGCGCCGTATACTCGGCGTTGCACATGCAGACCATGTGGTCGAACGTGCCCTCCTTGACCATCTGCACGGCCTTTACACCGAGCCTCGTCGCCAGCACCCTGTCGAAGACCGTCGGCGTCCCGCCCCTCTGAAGGTGCCCCAGATGGGTCACCCTTGTCTCATACCCGGTCCTCTCCTCTATCTGCTCGGCGATCCAGTTGCCGATGCCCCCAAGCCTCACATGACCGAAGGGGTCCTTCTTCCGGCTGGTGACGAACTGCTCCTCCTGGCCCTTCGGTACCGCACCCTCGCTCACGACGATGATGCTGAACTCCTTGTTCCGCTTGCGCCGCTTCTCGATACGTTTTTCTATCTCTTCGAGTGTGAAGTGCACCTCGGGGATCAGAATAGTGTCCGCCCCGCCCGCGATACCGCCGATCAGCGCGATCCAGCCGGCGTCTCTGCCCATCACTTCGAGGATCATGATTCGGTGGTGCGCGCTGGCGGTGGTATGGAGGCTGTCGAGCGCCCTGGTGACGACCTCGGCCGCCGTGTCGAAGCCGATCGAGTAGTCGGTCCCCGGAAGGTCATTGTCTATAGTCTGCGGGACGCCGACGCACTTGACACCCTTGGCCCCCAGCTTGTGGGCGACCCCGTTCGTGTCCTCCCCGCCGATGGCGATCACCGCGTCGATGCCGTACTTGCGCAAGTTCACGATCACGTTCTCGACGCCGTGCTCCATCATGAAAGGGTTGGTCCTGGACGTTCCGAGTATGGTGCCGCCCCTCTGCAGGATCCCCGAGACAGAGCCGAGGTAGAGAGGCTCGACCTCGTCCAGCACCAGCCCCCGCCAGCCGCGCTTGATGCCGATGACCTCGAAGCCTTCACCTATCGCGGTGCGCACTACCCCCCTGATCGCCGCGTTGATGGCGGACGAATCGCCTCCGCCTGTAAGAAGCGCAATCCTCATACTAATCACTCCGTGGAACTCGTCGCCGCCACCCCGCCCAGGCCCGAGCCTCCCGGAGCCTGCAGAACAACCTTACCTTCTTACCTACGCCTTCGCCGGTCGCTTACCTTGCCTTCTGGTGTATTTACTGACGTCGATCGCGGCCTGGAGAGGGCCCATCCCGGACATCCCGCCGCTGATATCCCTCAAATGAGAGCCCCGACCGCGTATCCGCCGTGCCCTGCCTTCCACATCAGCCCCGCACTGTTGTGAAAAGCGTCCGGCACGCGGCCGGGGCTTTGTGCCAATGACGCGATGTCCTTCTCAAAGGAGTGGTGTCCCCGTCATGATTGCCTGATTCGAGGGTACGGCCGCTACCCCTGCCGGCAACGCGCTGCGTATTATCATTTCAAGGAACGGCATTTGAGGAGTTGCCCTGTTTGTCGGGGGTTTGCCGGAATGCTAAACTCCTCTCTGTTCTTTTAAACTGCTTTCATTCTGAAGAAGAGCAACGGGCCGTTAGCTCAGTTGGCAGAGCAGGGGACTCTTAATCCCAAGGTCGCCGGTTCGAACCCGGCACGGCCCACCAGCACAAAGCCGCACCATTAAAGCATTTAAGCATTAGTAGCAAATCCAAATCTCTTCTGGCGTCATTGTGGCATTCCCGTCTCATTCCCGTCTGCGGATTGTCTAAGGCCCTGGTTTCAGTTCCTTGACCATGGGCATGGGTCAAAGGCTGCGCGTCGATTCTGGGGGCTTCTCAGAGCGTCTCCGGCGAAGTATCTCGACCCCCCCTTGTGCAGAACTAGCAAGGATCGCGGGGATACACCCAATTCAGGTTATCCGCAGTTGGCGCCGAGGTCGTTTTATTTTTTCTTCCCATTGAGCTCCAGGGAAGATCGAGTCGACGTTTTTTGTCTCAGGAGTGGTAAGGGATAGGCAGTTCTCCCACTAATACTGTAGCCTCTTAACACCCCCCCACACACCCCCACCTAGTACTAGTGTAGTACTAGTGAGTATTAGTGGATGCAGTATTAGTGGATGGGTTGCTATGCAGTATTAGTGGAGAGAGCTTTACGAGTGGAAGAAGCGTCCGCTTGAGCGAGGGGCTTCTGGAGTCTCCTCCTCTGTTGCCCTTACTCTTGTGGCAGCGAGAACCTCATCCTCTGAAAACCTCATCAGGTTGCCGACACGGTAACAGGGCAACACGCCCTCTCTCACCAGCCGTCTGACAGCCGTGGGTGTTAGCGAGAGCATCTCCGCGATCCGCTTGGTGTCAACGAGGACGACATCGCTCATTGGTCTTCCCCCCTGATAAAATCCATTACCTCATCGAGGTTGAATCTCAACTGGACTCCCACGCGGAGGACCGGCAACTTACCCTCGGCGCAAAGGCGATAGACCGAGCCTTCAGGAATCTGTAACACCTGGGCGAGGTCTTTGACCTTGAGCAGCGGTTCCATGTTCGACCCCTTTTCTAGAATTGAATCCGTGATTCAATTTGAGCCAAAGAAAGAAGCCTTCAAACCCGAAGGCCGAAGGCTTCAATCCCCAGTGGTATGGACCTCAGACGCTACAACAATGCGCCAGGGATTTCAAGGATAGCCCGGCATTCCGGCACGGCTGAGTGTTCCCGTCCATCCACGGCCCTGGAGTACGCCCCCCAATACATCTATTTCCTCTGCGGCGTCCATGATGTCCTCGCCGGAAATACTCCCCTTGGCCCTAATGGTGAACTTTGACTCGGTGATTTCGGCTGTAATGACGTCTTCCGCATCTTCGGATTCTCTCACGAACTGGACACCTTTTATGATCTCGTAACTTACCATGGTCTCCCCCTTGCTGTGTTCCTTCCCTGGTGTTTGCTACAGTCGCCGTGTCTCACCTCCCCGTGGTGTTATCATCTCACCGGCGGGGGACGGGCTTTTCACCTTCCCTGG